>Ga0209069_10001612_pt1 | contig 11548 bp, 11 predicted proteins | sample Str013_2_FD_187202 | JGI IMG/M metagenome (GOLD analysis project Ga0209069, IMG submission 187202) | Freshwater sediment microbial communities in response to fracking from Pennsylvania, USA - Straight Creek_MetaG_SC_2013 (SPAdes) (version 2) | ecosystem: Environmental > Aquatic > Freshwater >...
GCTTCATGGTTTGACGCCAAAAACTTTCAGTGAAATTGATTAAGGTTGGCCACGCCTCGGCGACGTGTACGGAGTGAATGTCGTGTGGTGAGGCGAAATCAATCAGCATATTTCTGAGCAGAAAGTAACACAGCGTGCCGAGCAGAGCCGGGAGTGTGGCTGAAGCCGCCTCATGTCTCGTCACTCGTTGTGTTGTGTATAGCAAGAGCAAGAACGGAAAAATCAACACCGCAGTCTCTTTGCAAAACAAGGCCGTAGCGAAAAGGGTCCCTGCCCACCACGGACGATGCACCGTCAGGCACATAATGCCTGCGACGAGAAAGAACAGTGCCCAGGCATCGAAGCAGTTGGTGTACCATCCCGCGACAATACAGGCAGAGCCGGAATAGAGAACGAGCGTGGTGAGTACGAGTGCCCGGAGATGCGACGACCCACCCCACGTCCGGCGTATGCGCTGCAAGAGAAACAAGGTGCCCAGCATGACGACCATGTTGACCGCGCGCAGAACGCGCCATGCAATCGCATCATTGTGAGTGAAATGAATGATTACTGCAGCGAAGACTGTCGGCAGCGGGCGGAAGAACGCCACTGGCGGGGTCCAGATGCTGGTGAACTTTTCCATCAAAGACAGCTGCGGGTTATGCAGCCAGGCCAGGCCATTGGTCTCGTCCCAGACATCAGCAATCATCAACTGGATACCCAACAGTACCCATACCGTACAGAGCAGCAGTTGCGCGCGCGCTTCCAGCCGTCGTGAAATAGACATCTGTGGAAGAGCCGGGGGGATATTACTTCCAGGCGCGACGGAACTCACACTGTGGGAGAACCTCTTGTAACGCATCAACCGCTGCAGCGCTTACCAGCGTACTGCGAAGATTGATAATCCGCAGGCCATCTAAACTGCGTAAATGCGCCAGGCCGGCATCACTAATTGGCGTGTCGTACAGCCACAACACCCGTAGGCCGGTAAGTTTACTGAGATGCGCGAGTTGAGCATTGGACACGCGCGTGCTGGAAAGCTGGAGATACTGCAGATCGTCAGGCCGCAGTTGGCCGAGCGGAGAGAGGTCTGTGGCAGCTTGCGGATTGATGATGAGCCGGAGTTCTTTGTCACTAGGAATGGATACGACCCCACGCGCCTCACCAAGTGGTTCCCAAAAGGCATAATCTTCAGGATCAAATTCACGATCTCGCATCCACAACATTCCGAGGGAACGATCGACAGGAAAACGCACCTGACGAGGCGGGAGGGCAGCGGTCGCCGCACCTTTGCCATTCCGGGCCAATGCAAGAGAACCATGACGGGGCGGTTTTGCGTTGTTCATGAATAGAATGCTCGCCTCCTCAGCGCGTCAACTTAGCGAGCTGTGAAGGTAAGTCAACCGGGAAAACAGGCTATAGGCTTCAGGCTGCAGGGAAGAACGGAGAAGAATGAAGAATGGGAAAGATAGGCTGCAGGCCGCAGGCTGTAGGGAAGAATTTAGGAGAGTACTGTGCGCTGTGCGCACGAAGGCACTGCTCGCCCGGAATGACGGGCTAGCGTATCTGATCTGTGGCCTTCTTCTTCCCCCCTTTTCGCCGTTTCGCCCTTTCCCCTTTTCCCCCTCCCTTCAGCCTTTTTTATGGCGCTTTGGTCACTACCAACCCACTCCCCCGCAACATCGGCGAGCCATCGATCGCGCATACAGCCGCTGCTCCGGGAATCTGCCGTTTTTCTGCACGGCCGGTGACTTGGAACACGGCTTCGGCGATGTGGCCCATGCCGTGTAAGCGTCCTTCGCTGAGACTACCACCGAACGTATTCACTGGCAGTTCTCCTTCGATAGCAATCCGCCCGTCTTGAATAAACGCATACGCTTCGCCCCGAGGACAGAATCCCGCCGCTTCGATCCAATACAATGTCGAAGGGCTAAACCCATCGTACAACTCGGCTGCATCCATATCCTTGGGGCCAAAGCCGGAGGATGACCACAGCTTCTGCGCGAGCGAGCCGCCGCAGGCCATATAGTCGTCAAGTGAGTAATGAAACAACGTCCGGCGTGGGCTGGTGTTTTGTCCATATCCAGCGATGTACGCTGGTGGATTGCGTAGGTCGCGGGCGCGTTCGGCAGTGGTGAGCACTAGCGCGACACAGCCTTCGACGGGAATATCGCAATCAAACAAACATAGCGGCTCGGCAATCCAGCGTGACGCGAGGTAATCTTCTTGTGACATGGGCGTGGTATAGAAAAACGCGCGTGGATTGAGATTGGCATTACGGCGACTGTTAGTGACAAAAGTCGCGAGATGTTCACGCGTCGCGCCGTATTGATGCATGTACCGTCGCCACTGCATGGCGTGCCACTGGAAGATGCTAGTACTGCCATAGGGGGCAATGAACTGCGCTTCACCAGCAGCGCGCGTCCCTGACCAAGCACCATAGCGGCCACGCGGATTGTGCATTGCCCGCCAGACTAACACGTAGTCACATGCTCCAACGAGCAAGGCATGCACTGCTTCAATCACCGGGCTGGCGATCATACCGGTTTCAATCTGTGCGTACCAACGAATATCTGGTGCAAGAGGCAGGTGATTGACGAGATACATGACACTGACAATATCCTCGCCGTCACGACTGCCCGCACCAAGCGCAGGCAACTCGGGATAAGTGGCGAGTCCATCGACCTGCTCTGGTTGCACTCCAGCATCAGCAAGTGCGGCATGACAGGCGTCGATGGCGAGAAGACCCAGCGGTTTCTGTGCGTGTCGCGTCAATTCGGAATAGCCAACGCCGACGATTGCCGTTTTTCCTTTACCTGACCACATGTCTGGTTCCTTCCTAAGTCCGACGTCTTACCTCGAGTCTCCAGACTCTTTGTCCGTAAGTGTGGCAATAACCTCTACCGCCTGCTTTACATCACTCGTCTGAATACTTTGCAGCTTGGCAAAGTCAGACAGCGTCGAAATGTCGGTATCTGCATCAATCACTATGGGAACGACTCGCTTTCCCTGTGCTAACGCCATACCCATCTCAACAAGGACGTTCGGCGATGGTTGAGGCCCACTAATAATCGAAACGACGGTATCGCTTTCTCGCATAGCTTGCCGAATCTGCTCGTCCAAATTATCGCCGGGTCGAAGTTGCAGCTCGTCTAGCCATGCTTCTACCCCTCTGGCTTGGAGGTGTTGCGCTAACGTCTTGGCCCAAGTGCTATCTCGGTGCCTATGAGATACGAAAACCTTCATAGCTTTATTCGCTCCTGTCGTGGTGAGAAACTCTCTCTCGGAGTTCAGAGACATAGCGGTCAAACTCATTCAGTGAGATTATATTTCGCTCCTTGAGCGCCACCGGGACATTCGCTCTCTCATGAAACTGCGCCACTGTTAAACCAAGAAGGACGACGACAATGGGAATCCCTCTCAGCCAAGCGGCCCCTATCTCAAGCCATACGTAGGGACGATCCATAGCCCATGGCGTGATGAGAACAATTAGTTCGTGGGCAACTCTGAGTGCTTGCAAAATGTCCTCTTCAAATTTGCTGCCTACTGCAATACGCGCTGCGTCTAAAAACGTGGATGCCTGCGCTGATTCGCAGTCAGCAGCCATCTTTTTGGCAATCCAGGTATCCTCTCCGCTATGACTGATGAAAACTACGTATTCCATTGTGAATCTATCCCAGCTTCTGTCCCTAGTATATCCTCAGTGATCTGCCACTTCAGGAGGTCAAAGGCTGACCTTCTGGCTAGTCCCAGCTATCACCCGTCCTTTACACCAACCGAAACTGCGGCAAAGTAACCTCATCGTCGATCTTCTCAAACGTCACCTCGACCTGTCCGCCGATGCGAATCTTACTCTGTTCTGACATTGGCAGATACGACACCATGAACAAGCGAGGCTGTTCGTCGAGTTCGATCAGCACGTTGATGTACGGCACTTCTTTCTCAAAGCCGGCGATGTTGGGTTGATGCATGACGGTGTAGCTGTACACTGTCCCGCGACCACTCACCGGCACGAATTCCAGACGCTGCGAGAGGCAGGCATCGCACAGTGGTCGCGGCGGATGGTTGAAATAGTTGCACTCTTGGCAGCGCTGAATTTCAAGTTGGTGTTGCGCGGCAGCTTGCCAAAATGGTTTTGTGAGTTCGTCGATCGCGGGAAGGGGTTTGGGGGAATTTGCTGTTTGCGGGTTTGCGGACATTATTTTCCTCTTTTCTTCTCTGTCTCTATCATTGTCGCTATCTTGCCCTGCCTGATAGCAAACTCCGACTGTCCTTGGCAACGCCGACTTGCGCCAGGTAGAATTTTGCGGTCTAACTCCGTGGTAGGAGGTATGTGTGGTGTTGTGTCCCGCGTGTGGAACAGAGAATCCTCAGGGAATGGCTTTTTGTGGACAGTGTGCGCGTCCATTGCAGCAGCTCTGTCAATCCTGCGGTTTTCAGAATCCGGGGCGATCGAAGTTTTGTGGGCGCTGTGGCAAACCCCTCACTAACAGTGCTCCTCTCGTATCTGTGTCTGAACAGGCTGGGCACCAACTCCTCAGCCAAACGACAACGGCGCGCCCACCTCTTGTTGATGTGCAATTGCAGGCGCAACGAACTGCTTTGCGGATGGGTTTAGGTCGGCGTCAACTCACGGTGATGTTCTGTGATCTGGTTGGATCGACTGCACTCTCGCAACGTGTAGAGCTTGAACAACTACGCGAAGTGGTCCAAGCCTTCCAGGACCTCTGTGCTGAAGTTATTGCGCGCTTTGATGGCTATCTCGCGCGTTACCTTGGGGACGGCGCTTTAGTCTATTTTGGTTTTCCGGTGGCGCATGAAGGCGATGCCTATCGTGCCGTTCGTGCAGCTTTAGAAATTATTGCTGCGCTGCCGCGCGTGAACACGCGCTTGCAGAAGACGGTAGAGGCGCTACGGGCGGTTCCGCTACAAGTGCGCATCGGTATTCACACCGGGACCGTCGTGGCTGGTGAGGTCAAAACCGAAGGAGCGCGTGATCTAGTTGAGGTTGTGGGTGAGCCGCTCAATCTTTCCGCTCGACTACAAGAAATTGCTGAGCCAAATAGTGTCCTGATCTGTGCGACGACCTTCCAATTGGTCCAAGGGTTTTTTACCTGCCACGATCTGGGAATGCGACCGTTGAAAGATGTTTCGACGCCTGTGGCTGTGTACCAGGTAGAGGAAGAAAGCGAAGCGCGTAGCCGTCTGGAAGTGGCAGCCACGAAAGGGCTATCACCATTAGTTGGGCGAACACAACAGCTCGCGACGCTGCTTGATTGTTGGCAGCAGGCAAAGGCTGGTACTGGGCAGGTGGTGTTACTCGGTGGTGAAGCGGGTATTGGCAAGTCCCGCCTGGTGCAAGCGTTGCGGGAACATGTGAGCCCTGAGTTTCACACCTGGTTAGAATGTCATTGTTTTCCCTATCATCAGCATAGTGCACTGCATCCAGCTATCGACTTGTTGTGGCGTGGGTTGGGTCTGAAACGCTCGGACTCGCCAACGCAACAGTTGGAGAAACTGGAGCGAGCGATCGTTGCGTATGGCTTACCACCAGAAGACAACGTGCCGATCTTTGCCAACTGGTTGGGGTTGTCTCTCCCCCCAGATCGTTACGCCCAGCTTGCGCTTTCGCCGGATCGTCAGCGGCGAGGCGTGTTGAATGGACTACGGTTGTGGCTGAGCAAGGCGGCTGAACTTGGACCGGTTATTGGCGTGGTGGAGGATCTGCAGTGGGCTGATCCGTCAACGCTCGAATCGCTGGCGTTGTTTATGGAACAAGTGCCTCGTGCCCCGATCTTGCTGGTCTTCACCTTTCGCCCGGATTTCCATATGCCGTGGCGGCTGACCTCATATATGACCCATCTGTCGCTTGGCCGGTTGGCTGATTCTGAGGTCGAGACGCTCAGTACCCATCTTGCGCAGGGGCAGCCCCTAGCTCGCGAAATAAAATCACTCATAGTGAAAAAAGCAGATGGCGTGCCATTATTCATTGAGGAACTCACCAAGATGATGATCGAGAGCGGTGCCGTGGGTGCAACGACCCATGGGCGCTTGTTGCAACCACTGGTGATTCCGACGACGCTCAACGACGTCCTGATGGCGCGGCTCGATCGATCCCAAGCGGCGAAAGAGATCGCACAATTAGGAGCGACGATTGGACGTGAATTTTCGTATGAGCTTTTACGCGCCGTCTCCTCGACGGACGAAGATGTGCTACAGCAGGCGCTCACGACGCTTGTCGATGCAGAACTCTTGTACCAGCGCGGCGTTCCGCCACGGGCGAGTTATTTCTTTAAACATGCGCTTGTTCAGGATGCTGCCTATCAATCGTTGCTGAAGCGCACGCGACGTCGATATCACCAACAGATTGCACAGACGCTGGAAGCACGTGCCGCAGAACTGCACGAGACACAACCCGAAGTCCTCGCCCATCATTACACTGAGGCGCATCAACTGGTGGAGGCGATGCGGTACTGGCAGTTAGCTGGCCAGCGTGCGACTGAACGGTCTGCGCATGCTGAGGCGACCCATCATTTCACCAAAGCGCTGGAGCTGTTGCGGAGCGTGCCAGAATCGAGCGAACGAGATCACCAGGAGTTAACTCTTCAGATCGCGCTCGGTGGACCATTGATTGCAACGCAGGGCTATGGAGCCGCAGCGGTCGAGCAGTGTTATGCGCGGGCCCTGACCCTCTGCCGACAGATTGGTGAAAATCCACGCTTGTTGCGTACGCTGTTCGGATTGGAAGCTTTCTATTTTATTCGTGGACAATTAGGCATGGCGCAAAAATTAGCTGAGCAGTGTTTGGGCTTGGCGCAGCAACAGGCACAGCCTGGATCGTTAGTCCAAGCGTATTGGACGTTGGGGCAGACGTTCTTTCATCGCGGCAGATTGCCTGAGGCTCAGGCTCAGGTTGACAATGGCATTGCGCTGTATACGGCGAAACTGCATCAACCACGTGCACTGCAAGACGCAGGCGTGATGTGTCTCGCCTATGCGGCCTTGGTGCAGTGGTGTTTAGGATATCCGGAGCGCGCGTTTCACCACAGTCAGCAAATGTTGAGGCTGGCACGGTCGCTCACGCATCGTTTTAGTCTTGCCTTTGCACTTAACATTGCCGCGACGATTCATGTGCTGCGTGGAGAGATCCGCGAGGCAGAGACGCTGACCACCGAAGTGCTTGCGTTGTGCCAGGAGTATGGATTCCCAGCCTGGCTGGCGTATGGCAAGGTACTACGCGGCTGGATACGCGGCCAGCGTGGAGTGCGCAGACCGGCATGGGAAGAGCTGCATCAAGGGATCAAAGAATGGGAAGCGACCGGAGCAGAGGTAACGCGTACGGCGTTTCTCGCGCTGCTCGGACATGCGTATGCCTGCATCGGTCAGGGGGATGACGCGAGGAAGACGGTCGATCACGCCTTGCGCTTAGCGCTGCAAAACGAAGAGTTCTATGCGATTCCCGAACTCTGGCGACTCAAAGGCGAACTCTTGCTTCGCAAGTTTCAAGTTTCAAGTTTCAAGTTCAACGTTGACAATCCGCAATCCGCAATCCGCAATCCGCAATCGGAGGCCGAGGAGTGTTTTCATCGCGCGCTGGCGATTGCGCGTCAGCAGCAAGCCCGGGCGTTTGAACTACGCGCTGCGCTGAGCTTGAGTCGCTTGTGGAAGCGCCAAGGAAAACGTGACGCCGCGCGACAGTTGCTTGCTGAAGTATACGATAAATTTACCGAAGGCTTTGCGATGCCGGATCTGCGGAGAGCGCGGATATTGCTGAAGCAACTTTCGCAGCTTCGAGTACCGTAATAAGTCGTGCGCGCAGCGCACTCTACATTTTACAGATTCCTAGATCGAACCACAGGACATTGCCACAGTCGCCGCCCGGCGCTGAAGCACCGGGCTCACGCAACAAAGGGGACTAAAGTCCCCTCAGAGCCTGGTTTACCAGGCTTCGTACCGTGAGCCCGATGATTGATCGTCGGGCGGAGGCAGGACACAGCAGGTTATGAAGTAGATGAATCTCCTTTAGTTCGATTTAGACTCCTAGACTCCCAGACTGTCTTAGCGTCGCAACCCCGCCTGCTTCATGAGTGGCATGACTCGCTCGCCGAAGTATTTGATCTCTTCGTTGTAATCGAGCCAACAAAGGATCACTCCTTCAAGGCCAATATTAGAGAGTTTGATCAACTCATCGGTGACTTGTTCTGGTGTCCCGACCATCGGATAGCCACCCCAACCGGCGATAAAGTGTTCGGCATACTTGGTAAGATGTTCTTCACTAAATGATTCGCTTTGGAGACCTAACAATCTGAGAATGCCACGTGTCGCTTCCCAGTCGCCTTTTTCGACAATGTAGTTGTACATCTGCCGGGCTTCTTTTTCGGTATCACGACAAACGACAAGGCCGTAGCTCATCATGCCAATGTCGCGCTTGTACTCTTTCCGCGCCAGCCCTTTGACATCGTCGATGATCTCTTTGCCATGCTCAAGCGTGTCAATGGCGATGAAATTAAAATCAACCTCACGAGCTGAGAAGTCTTTGCCAGCAGGTGAGAACCCGGCGTTGATGAGGACGGGGTAAGGCTTCTGTACCGGCTTGGGCAGCATGTAGCCATCTTTGATGTGAAAAAACTCACCGTGATGATCGAAGTGCTGTTCTGACCACAAGCGCTTGATGACGGTAATCCACTCGCCGGCATGGCGATAGCGTTCATCATGCGGCATCTGTGGCGCACCGAACATTTCCATTTCTGGAGTGAACCAACCACACACGATGTTCAGTCCCCAACGTCCCTCAGAGATGTTGTCGATGGTTGAGCCTTGTTTGGCAGCGACAATCGGATGCATGGTTGGCACGTGTGACGTAGAAAATAACATAATGTTATTGGTCTGTGTCGCCATCGCCGTGGCCCAAGTATAGGTCTCCATGCAATCGCCGTTGAAATCGGTCGTGCCACCAAACCCCCGCCAGCGACCCACCGGGACAAGCAACTCGAATCCGAGGTTATCCGCTTTCTGAGAAATCTCCACGTTATGCTTATACGTGGGTTTGAAGGTCGTCTCCGCGTGCGTAATCGTACAGCCGTTGCTGCAGTTCTGACCGAAGATGCCTAATTTGAGCTTGTTGGCATTATAGACCGGGACGTGCTTGCGGCGGTATTCCTGAAGTTCGGTTGCGTTCATAAGTCGCTTCCCTTTATTGTTCCGAATTATGGCTCAGCTCGACATCTACGTCTGTAAGAAGAGCAAATGTACTGCGAAACGCGTGCAGGTCAAGTTGCATGTAACAGCACATTGGCGAAGTGACTAAAATTGACACGCATGCCTGCGAAATGTATGACAGGGTGTATGACGAAAAATATTTCCATTCGTATCGATGAAGAACTGCTCCAGGCGGTTGATGTGGCAGGTGAAGCAGACCAGCGTGGACGTTCAGAGGTGATTCGCGAAGCGCTGGAAGCGTGGCTAAAGCAACGGGTCTTGGCGGAAAAAGTACGGCGTCACCGTGAGGGCTATGCACGTCATCCTGTCTCCCCTGATGAGTTCGCTCCTATCCTTAGGTCGCAAGTATGGCCGAAGTAAACCGTGGCGAAATTTGGCAGTTTGAATTCGCTCGCCCCAATAAACGTCGTCTGGTATTGATCCTCACGCGACAAGATATACTTGGGCATCTCCATAGCGTCACGGTCGCGCCGATTACGACGACTATTCGAGGTATTCCTTCCGAAGTCATTATCGGACCAGAGAGTGGATTGAAAACGACTTCCGCTATCAACCTTGACAACGTAGCGACTGTCCCCAAAGATGAGCTTCGCGCATTTGTTGGGACTGTTCCACCACAAGTCATGGCGGCAGTTCGAGAGGCTCTACTTTTTGCGTTCGGCTTCGATGGTTGAATATTTTTCTTTCATTCAGTTTTCGGCTTCGTCTTTTCTAACAGGAGGACATCGCCTCGATCTTTGTCTCGATTCGCTGCGCGTTTGTTCTTGATCAACAAGTCGCGACTGATGAGAAAAACCTGTACGCCAGAGATGTCTCCTGTTTCTCTGCTTTGCCACGCTTCCTCGAAAGTGACTCCACTAATTCCTGTGAGCACGTCGATGCGGTTTGGTACCATGCCAAGTTGGATGACGTAATCTTCTTGTGAAAAATCCGCTTGCTCAATTCCGGTATTGCCAAAACCGAACTCGCGAATGACTTCCATCAGTTTATTGGCGTTTTCTGGATCGTGCGCGACAAAGACGTCGAAGTCCCCCGTGTAACGCGGGCGTCCGTGAAACGCGAGCGCCCAAGCGCCAACGATCACATACCTAACATTCTTTGTGTTCAGCAAGTCGATGAACTCGCGCACATCGCTCGATAGTTGCTGCATCGGGATTCTCGGGGATGATCAATTCAAGAAGCATTTGCAGCTTCTCGTTTCCAGACAGAGCTTGGTACTCGGCGTACTCTGCCTCTTCAGCTTCAGCAAAAGAACGGAATTTTCGTATAACCTTTTGCATATTACTTGATCTCTGAGTGATGATACGGATGGTATCATGTCGAGGAAAGGAATGGGAGACACGCAAGACACGTGTCTTCTCGTTCCCTTGTTGTATCGTCCTGTTGGACCGGGTAAAGAATTGCGCTATTGAAATAGAAACTCAATGCGCAAACAGATAAATCACTCAGGAGGGCATTAGCAATGATCGATGCACCAAACCAATGGCGATTAGAAACCCCTGGACACACAGGCTGGGAGCGCACCGCTCGGCCAAGTGATCCCAACAAATATTTCATGGTGTCGTGTGATAGCCACACCAACGAACCAGCCGATTTGTGGCGGCAACGTTTGGAACCGAAATATCTCGACCGACTCCCCAAGATCGAAGTCGATGAAAACGGCGTGAAATGGCAAGTCTCCGAAGGTTGGCAGAAGTCACGCTTGCATGACTCCGTCTTCCATGGCGAGGATCAGGAACGGCAGAAATCCGGTGCTGATCCTGAGCAGCGCCTCAAGGATATGGACCGTGATGGTGTCAATGCCGAGATTATCTTTCCTAACAAAGGGTTACTCATGTGGGCGACGCCGGATCCGTTGTTCGCGCAAGCGCAGTGCCGTGCGTACAACGACTGGGGGTGGGAAACCTTTGGGAAGTACAACGATCGGATGTCGCCCATGGCGGCGATTGCTACCGGTGATCTCGAAGGCTCGATTGCCGAGATTCATCGCGTGGCGAAGATGGGGTACCGTGGCCTGACGTTGCCGTGCAAACCCATTTTTGGTGGGTATGATGCAAAGCAACCGAACTACAACTTACCAATGTATGATCCACTGTGGGCGGCGATTCAAGAGACGGGATTGCCGATCACGTTTCATATCTCTACTGGTCGTGATCCTCGGGTGGCACGCAAAGATGGCGGAGCTGTCATTAACTATGTGTCACATTCGCTCGCGCCAACAGTCGAACCTATCGCTAACATGTGCGCCTCAGGCCTATTAGAGCGGTTTCCGACGTTGAAATTTGCGGCGATTGAATGTGGCATTGGCTGGGTCGCCTGGGCGATTAGTGCGATGGATGAAGCTTATAAG
>Ga0209069_10001613_pt1 | contig 11546 bp, 9 predicted proteins | sample Str013_2_FD_187202 | JGI IMG/M metagenome (GOLD analysis project Ga0209069, IMG submission 187202) | Freshwater sediment microbial communities in response to fracking from Pennsylvania, USA - Straight Creek_MetaG_SC_2013 (SPAdes) (version 2) | ecosystem: Environmental > Aquatic > Freshwater >...
CCTTCGCCATCAGATTACCGATGCCGGTGCAGCAATCGTTGTAGCCGAAGCGGACTATGCCGAGCGCGTTCTGGCCATCGAGGACAAGCTGCCCGAAGTATCGCACCTTTTCGTTGTTGGCCAAATGCCACAGGCCACGGCGAAGCGACTACCCGTTGCATCCTTTTCGGCGATTGCAATCGCCGGCAAGACTGATCCGATTGACGTCGAAGTCCGGCCTTCAGACCTGGCACTGCTGGTCTATACCGGCGGTACGACCGGCCCGTCCAAGGGCTGCATGGTCAGCCACAACTATGCTTGCAGCTTGGCGCGGCAGGTCCTCGCTATGGGTGATCGCAACGAAAATGACGTCATCTGGACGCCACTGCCGAATTTCCACTTCAACCTGATTGCTTCGACGATCATCGCGATGCTGATGTTGGGCGGCAAGGCGGCGATCTACACGAAGTTCTCGCTGTCTAATTTCTGGCCCGAAATCGAACGGACAGGCGCAACCCGAGCAACCTTGATGGGGGCAATGCTGCCGCTGCTGGCGCAGGCGCCCGACACCGAGGTCTCCAAGCGTTGCTTCGGGCAGTTGAAAACGATCACCGGCGTGCCGATGTCGCCCGAACTGGCTCAGACGCTTACCGACCGTTTTGGCTGCCAGTTGAGCCAGGGCGGCGGCGGCGGCTTCGGCCTGACCGAATGTTCGCTGATCACCTCATCTTCCATGGACGTCAAACTGGCCCCCAATAGCTGCGGCAAGCGCAACGACCTGTTCGACGTCCGTATTTTCGATGATGATGATCGCGAATTGGCCCCCGGCGAGGCTGGCGAGATCGTGGTCCGCCCGCTCAAGCCGCACGTCATGTTTGAGGGCTTCTGGCGCAAACCAGTCGAAACCTTCGCACTGTGGCGAAACGGGTGGTTTCATACCGGCGACATGGGCAAGTTCGACGAGGACGGAAATCTGTTTTTCGTTGATCGAAAGAAGGATTACATGCGCCGCCGCGGCGAGAATATCGCCACCTTTGAGATGGACAATTGTTTCCGCACGCATCCCGCAATTGAAGACGTCGCCGTTCACGCGGTGCCGTCCGAACTGTCGGAAGACGATGTGAAGGTAACCTATACCCTGCGCGCCGGTGAGACGCTCTCGAACGAAGAACTGTGCCACTGGTCGATTGAAAATATCCCGTACTATGCTGTTCCGCGCTACTATGAACAGCGTGCGCAGGTACCCCGTTCGCCGCTGGGGCGTATCATGAAATATGAGCTGAGGGCAGACGGCGTTACCGCGGCCACTTTCGATATGGAAAAGGCCGGGATTAAATTTACCAAGCGATAACAACGCACAGCATTTCTTCGGATGGCACCCGGCAGGCGTATTGCTCAATTTTTACGGAAAGGTGAACGATGTCTCTATTTCCCGATACCATGCTCCTCATTGATGGCGAACTGCGCATTGCAGAAGGCGGGGCAACCTATCCGGACATCAGCCCGTGGGATGGAACCGAGATCGGCCGTGCTGCAGATGCATCTGCAGCCGACCTCGACAAGGCGATCGCCGCCGCGCGTAAAGCCTTTGACGACACTGACTGGTCAAGAGATCATGCCGGGCGGCTGACCGTGCTGCGGCGGTATGCCAATATTATCAAGGCCAATCGCGATCGCTTTGCCGAACTCGCCCGCCATGAGCAAGGTGCCGCTGGCGGCGCAGTCTATGGCCCAGCCTGCGACGCGCCGCTTGGCATGCTGGACTTTACGCTGGAGCTTGCCGATTCCTACGAATGGGAAGAGGATCTGGGCGTCGGCGAAATGTTCGGCTTCAAAAGCCGCCGCAAGGTCTGGAAAGAGGCAGCCGGCGTGGTTGCGGCCATCACCCCGTGGAACATGCCGACCCAGATCAACCTTGCCAAAATGTTCCCCGCGCTTGCTGCAGGGTGCACTGTTATCCTCAAGGCGGCACCCGATACACCAATGCTCGCTGCGCTGCTCGGCGAACTTGCGGTAGAAGCCGGGCTGCCCGCCGGTGTGCTTAATGTAATCACCAGTTCCTCCAATGCCGAGATCGGCGAAGCATTGGTCAAGGACCCGCGCGTCGATATCATTTCGTTCACCGGATCTACGGGTGTCGGCAAACGGATCATGGCCAATGCCTCAGATCGGGTGGCCAAGGTTTTTCTCGAGCTGGGCGGCAAGTCCGCGAGTATCATTCTTGACGACGTCGATGTTGCTGCAGCTGCGGCGCGCGGCGCGGGCAGCCTGTATCACGCAGGCCAGGGCTGCGCGGCTATCACCCGCATTCTCGTGCCGAAGAGCCGCTATGAAGAGGCAGTCGCCGGCCTCAAGGCAGCGTTTGAGTCGGTGCAATATGGCGATCTGGATTCGCCCATGCAGGTCATGGGGCCGCTGATTTCGGAAAAGCAGCGCGAGCGTGTGCTCGGCTATATCGAGATCGGCAAGGCCGAGGGCGCACGACTGGTCACAGGCGGCGGCGTCCCCGCCCATACCGACAAGGGTGGCTTCTTCGTCGAACCGACCGTGTTCGCCGATGTCACCAACGACATGCGCATTGCCCGCGAAGAGATTTTCGGCCCGGTGCTGGTTCTCATCCCCTATGAGGATGACGAGGATGCCATCCGTATCGCCAACGACAGTCCCTATGGCCTTTCAGGAGCGGTGAATTCGGCCTCACCTGAGCGGGCGCTGAAGGTCGCTCGCCGCATCCGCTCAGGCACATTCAGCATCAATGGCGGCCTCTACTATGGCGGCGATGCGCCTTTTGGCGGCTACAAGCAGAGCGGCATCGGTCGTGAAATGGGCGTCGCCGGTTTCGAAGAATATCTGGAAACTAAGACCGTGGCGATGCCTGAAGTCTGATCCCCCAAAGCCTGACCTGGGCGACGGCCCCATGCCAACAATGCAGTCTGGCTGTTGCCAGGCCGTCAAGGCGATCACGCAATCATTTCGGGAGTTGTCATGAGTTCGCAGGGAAGTCCGTTTGACCTCAAGGGCAGGATTGCGGTCGTCACCGGCGCTGGTCAGGGCGTCGGCCGGGGGATTGCCCACATGCTCGCCGCGCACAATGCCGGGGGCATTGCGGTGAATGATTTTTTTGCTGACCGCGCCGAAACCGTCTGTGCAGAGATTGCCGAAATCGGCGTCAAGGCGATCCCGATGGTCTGTGATGTCGGCGATTACGCGCAGGTAACCGAGAGCATCGCCAAGGTGGAAGAAGAACTTGGGCCTGTCTCGATCCTCGTCAACAACGCGGGCAATGCTGGGCCTAGCGGCTATGCGACTGAATTTCCGCTGTTCTGGACGACCGAGCCTGACGATTGGGACAAATACTTCCGCGTCAATCTGTTCGGTGTGATGAATTGTTCGCGCGCGGTACTGCCAGGTATGGCCGAACGCAAATATGGCCGCCTAATCACGATCGTCTCCGATGCTTCGCGCACGACTGAGCAGCGGATGGCCGACTATTGCGCGGCAAAGGCCGGTGCGGCAGGCTTCATGCGCGGTATCGCCGGGGATGGTGGCCGTTTTGGTATCACCGCGAACAGCATTTCGATATCGACGATGGAACCGGCCATGCCTGCCGAAAAGTTTGAAGCATTTCTGGCTCTAGATTCGACCAAGGCGCGCCTTTCGAAGTATGTGGTGCGCCGCTTTGGCAAGCCGGACGACGTCGCCGCGATGGCGCTCCTCCTGGCATCCGATGCCGGAGCATGGATCACCGGACAGACCTACCCGGTGAATGGCGGCTACAGCGTCGCCTTGTAGATTGGCAACCAACCCGGACCAAAAAACAATTCCACTCCTGTCGCACTGGAAGGCAAACCATGACGACACAAGTCGCGACTGATGCAAATCCCGATCTAAGGGCGAATGAAAAGCCATTTCTAACGCAACCCTTCGACGTAACGGGGCGCAACGTCCTGGTCACCGGAGGTGCGAGCGGCATCGGCCTGGCAATCGTGAAGCAGTTCCTTCAGGCTGGTGCCAACGTGCTGGTGAACGATATTGATGAAGTCGCGCTCGGTGCGGTCATGCCTCAGCTCGCGAACTATGCCGGTCGCGCCGCACACTATGCCGGGGACCTCAGCGATCCCGCCTGTATCAGCGGCATGGTTGCGGCCACGGTTGAAACGTTTGGCACGCTGGACGTCCTCGTCAATAACGCTGGGATCTATTCGCCAACCCCGCTCGACCGGCTGGATCCAGACGTCGTCGAGCGGATGTTCGCGGTCAACGTAAAAGGCTTGCTCTATCTTTCCGCAGAGGCAGCCAAGATCATGGCACCGGGCAGCGCAATCATCCACATATCCTCACTGGGCGGCGTGCGCCCGCCCTTCCCCGGTCTGTCTGCCTATCATGCCACCAAGGGAGCACTCGACAGCCTGACCCGCGACATGGCGCTGGAATGGGGACCCAAAGGCATTCGGGTCAACAGTGCTGCGCCTGGCGGCATCATGACCGGCGGAGTCAGTCAGGTTGGCGACAGCCCCGCGTGGACGCAGGATCAACTCACGGCGATAGGCAAACGAGCCATGTCGCGGCCATTGGGCCGAATGGGCTTTGCCAATGATCTCTCGCCGGTCGTCCTGTTCCTGGCAAGCCCCGCCGCACGCTTCATCAATGGCCAGATGATTCTGGTCGATGGCGGCTATTATCTGGCGTGAGATTTGATCGGCAGGCAGCGACCTAGCCGGCCTCAAAAGGCCCGTCGATGCTCTTGAACAAATGCACGGTGCGGGCCGTCGATGCAGCGCTCGATCGATCTCCCCAGGCGACGCCGCTGGGGCTGGTCCCCCCTGCCCTGGCAGCGAAATCCTTGATCGCAAAAGGCAGATCGTCGGTCTGCAATCCGCCCATGATCAGCTGATTGCCGGGGCAATAGCGAACCGGCGGGGCCTGAACCGCGGTAAGCTGGCCGCGCCGCATGCCGACATAGCCCGGCGAATTGCTGACTTCATGGCGATGCTGATCGTCATACCACTGGTGGTATTCAGCTTCCCTTCCGGCGGTGTAATTGGCCAGCAGCAGCATGACATGACTCAGCGGGCCGGGCGCATAATTGCTGCTGAAAAACCATGGCGAAAACATTTCGTAACTATGGATGCGCTCGGTGCCGTCATCGGCAATCAGTCCGGCGTCACGCAAGTCTGCGAACAGCGGCGCGATCGCGGGAATGTCGATCTCCGGGCTTTCCAATTCGAAATCATAGATTGTCACATAGCGCCACGGCTGCGGAATGGCCGGCATGACCTGTTCTGGCGTAATTTCGAACCGCTGGGCGCTTCTGAAGCCCCGCAGACGGCTGGCAGCTTCAAAATGCCCCCCCCGGACAGCCTGGGCAAGATCCGTTTCCCGGCCGGTGGCAGGATTGTGGAGATATATTGTGACAAAACCGCTCATCTAGGCTCTCTCCGGACGAATGCGACACAAGGCAAGACTCGCGTCACCAATGGTTGTATACAGCAGGGCGGCATTCGCAAGTCTTGCCTGTCGTGCTTGACGCAAGTGACCGCGCACTGCTATCTTTGTACACAATGATGTGCTGAAAGCGCAAACGGAGAGTTACATGGAACCGGCGAAAAACGACGAGACGATCGAACACGAAGAGATCCCCCTGGTTGCCGGCTATTCGACCGACGCGAAGGCGAGCGCCTATATGCAGGGCGGACAGGAGCCTGTGCGCTCAAGCGTCCTTACGTCCAACTCCATCTATCTCAGCAGTCCTCTCTATCGCGACGCCTTTGCGCATCAGGCGCTGCGTCGCCATGGTCATGACCTTCCCACAACGTATAATGTGCCTGCCATGCGCCGGGCGATCAACGAACTGACTGACCCGGCGGCAACAGTTGAGCTGATCAAGCAGGAAAAGGCGCGAAACCCTGAATTCGCCGCCTGGCTCGACGCCAAGACCTTCACCAATTACCAGACGCTCGACCTGAGCGGTTACGCACCCGGCACGCTAGGCGCCGCGATTCGGGAATTCCAGGGCCAGGGATTCGACATACATCTCGGCAGTACGACCGTCCCAGAAACCAACGATCTCAAATATATTCTCCAGCGCCGCAACGCCGGACATGATATTGAGCACATGGTGACAGGCCTTGGCCCCAACACGGCGGGCGAGGCCGCGCTAGCCCTGTGCAATGTCACTTCGACCGCCAGATATTTTGACCCCGAATTCGCCCATTTCCTCAGCCATGGGCTGTTTTTCGTCGCGGCGGGTGGCATCATGCGCACCGCGCTGCATTATCATCATGTCCTGCCAACCTATCTGGAAGGCGTCGAACAAGGGCTCAGGATGGGCCGCGAGCTGCGTAAGCCGCTGATGATGGTCAAGTGGGAAGACTATCTCGACTGGCCACTCGAGGACATCGCAGCCGATATCGGCATTAGCGAGCGCGGACCCGGAGCCGAATGGGACTGGACCACCGAAGCCGCAATGGGGTGACACAGGCAACAGCCACCATAGCATGAGTTTACTATTTTTCGCTGTCTTCTTGAGGAATGTTTATGCGCAGGATTTTTGTTTTCGTTGGCGGGGCTTCGCTCTTTGCTGCTTTTCCGCTGTCTGCGGCAGACCGGGATGTCTCTGCCATCCATAGCCACGCGATTGTTATTGATGCCCATGCCGATGTGCCGCTTGATCTGGGCATCGGCCACCATGATGCAGCAGTGGACAGCGATTCACAGGTGGACCTCCCCAAGCTTGAACGCGGGCAGGTTGATGCCGTCGCATTGGCGGTATTCGTCAATCAGGGTGCACGAACGGCTGAAGGTTATGCCAAGGCGCGCGAGGAGGCGAATGTCAAACTGGCGGCAATCCGCGCCATTCCCGAAAAATATCCGGATCGCGCGGTTCTGGCTCTGAGCGCGAACGATATCGAAGCTGCCGCCATAGCGGGCAAGCGGGCAATCATCGTCGGCTTTCTCAACGCCTACTCGTTGGGCAAGAATCTTGATGCCATCGACGAATTCTACAAGGCCGGGGTGCGCTCCTTCGGCTTCGTCCATCAAGGCAATAACGACTATGCCGATTCCTCGCGACCCATCGGCGAACCGAAGGTCGAATGGGGCGGGCTGTCACCGCTGGGCAAGGAAGCGGTCGGCAGAGTCAACCGGCTGGGTATGATACTTGATATCTCGCAGTTGACGCCGGCTGGCGTGATGCAGACGCTTGCGCTCACCAAGGCACCGGTAATCGCCAGCCATTCGGGCGTGAAGGGTGTGGTCGATATCATGCGCAACCTTTCGGATGGCGAACTGGATGCACTCAAGGCCAATGGCGGCGTGATCCAGATTGTCGCGTTCAAACCTTATCTGATGAAACCGGTGACAGACTTGTTTCCCAGGATCGCAGCGACGCGGGCCAAATATGGCCTGGCACCTACTTTTTCGCAAACGCCGGGTGTGGACGATCAACTGACCCCAGAGCAAAAAATGGACTATACCTATCGAGGCAGTGAGAAACTGGGGACTCAACGTATTTCGTATCTGCACGAGATTCGCGACATGATTCCGGTCGCTTCGGTAACAGATCTTGTCAATTCTATCGATTATGCCGTGAAAAGAATTGGCGTCGATCATGTTGGCATTTCGTCAGACTTTAACCACAGCGGCGGTGTGGTCGGGTGGAACAATGAAGGCGAAGCGCAGAACGTCACTGCCGAACTCGTGCGCCGGGGATATAGCGACGCCGACATCGACAAGATTTGGGGCGGCAATTATTTGCGCGTGTTCCGTGCTGTAGAAGCGGTATCTCGCAGCCTTTCGGCAACACCTGCGCATCCTTAAATCTGGCGGAAGCTGCAAAGATGTCGATGATCAGGAAGGTAATTATCGCTGCGGGGGCGTTGGTATGCGTACTCGCCGCCATCATCGCCATCCGCACTGCAATGTTCAATCCAGAACCCACCGCGAATATCGATGGGATCAAAATAGATCCTGTCCCCAAGGTCGATATCGCCACCGCAGCGATGAGACTGGGACGAATTATTCAGTTCAAGACCATTTCACATCAAGACCCGTCCGAGAATCAAACCGAGGAATGGTCCAATCAGCAACGCTGGCTTGAACTGACATATCCCACGGTTGCAAAGACCATGCATCGTGAAATTGTCGGAGTTGGGACGCTTATATATAGCTGGGAAGGGAGCGATCCAGCTTTGCCCGCTATCATTCTAATGGCGCATCAGGATGTTGTTCCGATCGAAGCGGGAAGCGAAAAGGCCTGGAAGTATCCGCCTTTTTCCGGCCAGATTGCCGATGACGCGATTTGGGGCAGAGGGGCGCTTGATGACAAGGGATCGCTTATAGCGCTGTTTGAGTCCCTCGAGGCACTCGCGAAGTCAGGTTTCAGTCCGCGGCGGACTATCTATCTCGTTTCAGGGCACGATGAAGAAGTTGGCGGAAGCGGCGCGCAAGCGGCGGCAAAATTGCTCGAATCCAGAGGCGTCAAGGCCCAATTCACTCTCGATGAAGGAGGCGCTGTCAGCAGTGAAGTTCCATCGATCAATGGGCCCGTTATCATGATAGGGGTGGCAGAAAAGGGATATGCAACGCTTCGCGTGGCCGCGCGAACACAAGGTGGGCACTCCTCCATGCCGTCCCATGACCTGGCAGCTGTCAATCTGGCAAAAGCAATTGTGGCGATCAATGATCACCCGTTTCGTTCTGAATTGCGGCCGCCCGTTTCAAGTTTTCTTGCCCTTATGGCATTGCAGAGCGATGTAAAAACCCGGATGGCCATTGCCAACCGCTGGTTGTTTGAAGGTGCGATTGTAAACAAGATGGCGTCGACCGCTCCTGGTGCCGCCATGCTGCACACGACCATTGCTCCGACGATGCTGTCAGCTTCCCCCAAAGAAAACGTCCTTCCGCAAATAGCATCAGCACTTATAAATTATCGCATCGCCCCTTGGCAGACGTCATCTGATATAATGAAGCAGACACGTGAAGCGGTGGGGGGCATTCCGGTTGAACTTAACTGGAACGCACCACCCCATGAACCCTCACCGGTCTCTTCATGGCAATCGGAAGGTTGGAAATTTATTCACGCTTCCATAGCGTCAGAATTCCAAGGTGCACCAGCCTATCCCGTACTGGTTCTTGGAACAACCGACAGTCGTTATTTCAAAAATATATCAAAAGACACATACAGAATTTTCCCGACACTTCTTAAATCGAGCGACTCCAATCTGGTTCATGGAAATAATGAGCATATTGAAATAAATAATTTTGGTCGCGCAATTGCAATCTATGAGCGACTGATAGTTACGGCGACTAAATAATGCATTGCGCCCTATTAGTCAGCGAGCACTATATCGCGAGAGAACGAGAAGGTCACAATGGTTGATCGCGAATGGACCGCAGAGGCGATTCGGCAAATTGAGGCCGACTTCAACCGCTCGGCCGACACCCACCTCGTCCGTGTAAGTTTGCCACGCTATCCGGGTATAACGCTTTACCTCAAGGACGAAAGTTCGCACCCAACGGGGAGCCTCAAACACCGGCTGGCGCGATCACTTTTCCTCTACGCCCTCTGTAATGCATGGATCGGCCCCAATACCACTGTCATTGAGGCGTCATCGGGTTCGACGGCGGTATCGGAAGCCTATTTCGCAAGGATGCTCGGGCTCCGTTTCATCGCCGTTGTACCTGCTTCCACGGCCGCACCAAAACTCGATGCCATTCGCTTTCATGGCGGCGAAATTCACATGGTCGATGATCCCCGCACCATTTATGATGTGGCTGATCGTCTTGCTGCCGAGACGGGCGGCCATTATCTTGACCAATTCACCTATGCCGAACGTGCAACCGATTGGCGCGGCAACAACAACATCGCAGAAAGTATCTTCGCCCAGATGGCCGAGGAAGAGCACCCGGTGCCCTCGTGGATCGTCTGCGGAGCAGGTACCGGCGGCACTTCGGCGACGATCGGACGTTTCATCCGTTATCGGCGTTATACGACAAGGCTCTGCGTAGCCGATCCGGTCAGCTCGGTTTTCCACCGACATTACGTCGATCATCAGTTGACTGAACTTCCAGAGGGCCGCGCCTCCCTTATCGAAGGCATCGGCAGATCAAGGGTTGAGCCCAGCTTTGTACCGGGCGCAATCGACCGGATGATGGTCGTCGAGGACATTCAGAGTATCGGCGCGATGCATGCAATGTCTGCCCGCTTGGGTAGACAGGTTGGCGGATCGACGGGGACCAATATCTGGGCCTGCGCGAAGATAATCGAAGAGATGGCTGCTGTAGGTGAGGTAGGCAGTGTCGTCTCCCTGATTTGCGATGGTGGGTCCCGGTACAGCTGTACGTATTACGATAATGAATGGTTAGGTCGACATGCCATCGGATGGCAAAAGCCGGCAGGCTGGGTCACGACGGTCCTCAACGAAAGCGGATTGGACGGCTGACACGGGCTAATATTGAAGAAAACGGGTCAATGTTGGCCGGGAGAAATGTACATGGACTGTCTGTCATGGAATATCGGCGATATCACGATCACTCGCCTGGTGGAGAGCGCGGGCACCGGCCCGATGGGTGGGCCGGACTCGTTTCTGGCCGAAGCCTATCCCGACGTTCTCAAGCAGATCGACTGGCTCATTCCCGATTTCGTCACCGAAGAGGGCCATGCCCGCTTCAGCCTGCACGCGCTGCTTGTCCAGACGCCTAATTATCGGCTGATCGTCGATACCTGTGTCGGCAACGACAAGGATCGCGTGATGCCGTACTTCAACAGGCTTTCGACCAGTTTCTTGCAGGATCTTGAAGCGTTTGGCTGGTCGCGCGACAGCGTGGATGGCGTTTTGTGCACGCATTTGCACGTCGATCATGTCGGCTGGAACACGATGCTGGTGGATGGCCAATGGGTACCAACCTTCCCCAAGGCGCAATATTTCATGGCTCGCAGTGAATATGTCTATTGGGAACGTGAAGTGGCTGGCATGGCCCCCGACGAGGTCGGCGTTCGCGCCATCATGGATACCCGCGCGACTTTCACCGATTCAGTCCAGCCCGTCATCGATGCGGGCCTGGAAGTGTTGGTAGACTGCGACGCGCAGATCGTGCCGGGTATCCGCCTGATCCCCACGCCGGGTCATTCACCGGGTCATGTCAGCGTCGTCATCGAATCGCTTGGAGAGCGCGCCATCATCACGGGAGACATGATGCACCACCCCTGCCAGGTCGCCCGGCCGGAATGGGCTGCCGCTTTTGACAGCGATTCGCAGGAATCCACGGCCACCAGGCGCGCTTTCTTCCGGGAATATGCCGACACGCCCACCTTGGTGATCGGAACCCATTTTGGTGGGCCGACCGCCGGCTATCTCAAACAGGTGGACGGCGAATATCAGTTCAGGGCGCCTGCGCCCTGAGCGATAAGCAAACCCTGCTGGTCTCGTAATTATCCTGGCATTGATCGGCTATGCGGGAGCTGGTTTCGCAGCATTATACGCGTCGGTACAATCGAACCCTTCCATCAGCCTATCGCTGCGACCCGCGATCGGCGCTCTGAATTCGGCGTGGGTGAATATGTAAAG
>Ga0209069_10001614_pt1 | contig 11545 bp, 8 predicted proteins | sample Str013_2_FD_187202 | JGI IMG/M metagenome (GOLD analysis project Ga0209069, IMG submission 187202) | Freshwater sediment microbial communities in response to fracking from Pennsylvania, USA - Straight Creek_MetaG_SC_2013 (SPAdes) (version 2) | ecosystem: Environmental > Aquatic > Freshwater >...
TTGCTGAAGCCCGAGAACAAGGCGATGCTGGCAAGCATCCTCACCTACCACGTCGTCGCAGGCAAAATGTCGGCCAAGGACATTGAGGCCAAGGCCAAGGAGATGGGCGGCAAGGTGATGCTGAAGACCGTCGCGGGCGGCATGATCACCATCGAGTCCGATGGGGCCGGCGGCTGGCAGATCGTCGATGAGAAGGGCGGCACCGCCAAGATCACCATCGCCAACGTCTTCCAGTCGAACGGCGTGATCCACGTCATCGACAAGGTGCTGTTGCCCAAGGGCTAAGCCGCGAACCGTTACTTTGCTGGCCGTGGCAGCGTCCCAGACGCCGCCACGGCCGTTTTGTTTTTTGTGCGCGCGCAAGGGTGACTGGGGATTCTCCTTCATCTGTATTAATTAGGCAACAGCCCCAAGGCCGCCGGAGTGATATTCGCTTGATCGGGTAGCGCGTTGATTCTGCATCCTGAATCGGACGGGGACTGACATGCGGACTACGGCTGGATTGTTGGCGGCTATGCTGCTGGGGCTAACGGCGGACGTGGCCGGCGCCCAGACCTACGCCGGAGCCTATGCCGGCATCCAGAGCGGCTACCGCTGGGCCAAGACCACCGCGACCATTCCCGATTACAGCGCCACGGTTGGCGGCACGACATTCAATGTCACCGGAAGCCTGGAGAGTTTCGCCAACCAGGGCCCGATTTTGGGTGGCCATGCGGGCTACAATGGCCAGTTCGGCGCGTTCCTGATCGGCGTGGAGGGTGATTTCGACGGCGGCTTCCAAAGCTCAAACACGGCGGGGACGTTGAGCACGACGGTGACGACGCCGGGTGGACCAGTCTGCCTACTTGGAGGTGATTGCCCGCCGCCGCCGCCCGACAAAGTCACAACTATCACCGCTACCGAAACCCACCGCCTCGACCTCGGCGCGCAGGGCACCATCCGCGGTCGCGCGGGCATCGTCACCGGCAACACGCTGATCTTTGGCACCGGCGGTCTGGCGCTGAGCGAGGTCGACTGGACGGATACGCTCACTTCCGGCGGCGTCACAGCCACCGCCAGCTCGCAGGGCGTGCGCACGGGCTGGGTGGCGGGCGGCGGCTTCGAGACCTTGGTTGCCGCCAACCTGATCTTCCGCACCGACTATCTCTATGAGGATTTCGGCAGCTTCGCCGTGCCGCTGGCAGGCAGCAGCTCCACCGCCAGCCTGCACCCCGTCGTGCAAAAACTGCGCACCGGCTGGAGCTTCAAGTTCTAGCCGCCCGCCGCTCGTGTTCTGACTCATTCCCAGGACGCCCACGATTGTCATCCTCGGGCTTGTCCCGAGGATCCATGGATGCGCAAGGTTTCGGGCCTGTCTTGCGATGGATCCTCGGGACAAGCCCGAGGATGACAATCGGACTCTTATGGCTGGGTCTTAACACTAAGCGCCCGCTCAGGCCTTCTTCATCAGCCACTCGTGCGCGGGCTCGTTGTGGAAGCGCCACGCCTTCTTGGGGCCGGCCATGGTGTTGAGATAGTACACGTCATAGCCGTGCGTGGCAGCGACCGGGTGGTAGCCCTTGGGCACCAGCGTCACGTCGCCATCCTCGATGACGATGGCCTCGTCCAGCGAGCGGTCATCGGTGTAGACGCGCTGGAAGGCGAAGCCCTGGGCGGGTTTCAGGCGGTGATAATAGGTCTCCTCAAGGTAGGTTTCCTTGGGGAAATTGTCCTGGTCGTGCTTGTGCGGCGGATAGGACGAGGTATGGCCGCCGGGCGTGATGACCTCTACCACCAGCAGCGAATCCGCCTCCGCCGTCTCAGGCAGGATGTTGGTCACGTAGCGGACGTTGGTGCCCGTCCCGCGCGTTTCCTGCGTGCAGTCGGCGGGCGCGATCAGCCGGGCCGGACGCGCGCCGGGTTTGCCGGGCGATGAGCAGACCGCCAGTTCCACCGGCGTTTCCGCCGTGACCGACCAGGCCGCGCCCGCTGGCACGTAGACGGAGGATGGCTTGCCGTCGAACGGGTTCATGCGCTCGCCCAGCAGGCCGAAGTCCTTGCCATCCGCTGTAATGCGCGCCTTGCCCGAGATCAGGACCAGGCAGGTCTCGCGGGCCGCGTCCTTGCCTTCCGCGCCCGCGCCCTTGGCCAGCTTGTGCAGGTCGAACCCCACATAGGTCCAGCCCGCCGACTGTGGCGTGATGTGGGCGATGCGGCCCGAGGCGGCGGTAGGGCGGATGCGGAGTTTGGACATCGAGAGTCTCCTTGGAAACACCTGTCATCCTCGGGCTTGTCCCGAGGAACCATCGTCCAGCACATTCAGGTGCCTGCGGAGGAATGGATCCTCGGGACAAGCCCGAGGATGACAAATACTAGGCTTGGCGAGCAGCTTGCCACAGATCGCACAGGCGTTGGAAGCGGGCGGCCATTTCGGCGACCGCCGCATCGTCCGTGAGTTTGCCCGCCAGCCACTTTTCCGCGACCTCGCCGAAGATCGTGCGGCCCACAGCGAAGCCTTTGACCGCAGGGACGCTGGCGGCGGCCTTGAACGCGGCGGCGAGTTCGGCTTCCGGCGCGTCGAGCCCCAGCATGACGATGCCACGGCAGAACTCGTCGTTTTTCGCGATCACGCCGGCGATGTTTTCCCACGCCTTGGCCGAGCCCTGCGGCTCCAGCTTCCACCAATCCGGCTTGATGCCGGCCGCATAAAGCTCAGAAAGCGCCAGCGCCACTGTGTCGTCCGTCAGTGGGCCGTGCTTGCCGGCGATGATCTCCACAAGCAACTCACGGCCGATCTTGCGGGCGGCGTCATAGAGTGTCCTCAGCCTTTCGATCTGGTCAGCCTCAAGCCAAGTCGAGTCGTCAGGGTGGTAGAAAGCGAGGCACTTGATGGTGTGCGTCACCGGCCACTCGACAAGCTGCGAGCCAATATCGTTGGAAAACTCGAAGCGGAGCGGGCGCGAGCCGGGCAGCTCGACCGGGCGGCCAATCCAGAACGGTTGCTTGGCGGCGGCGAACAGCGCGTCGCGGCCGTATTTTTCATCGAGCAGCATTCCGTAGCCGGGCCGGCCTTTGGCGACCTTGGCCGCCGCTTGAACAGCCAGCACCTTCAGCGCCGAAATCTTCTCGCGCGGCGCGCCCACCCTATCGGCCATGTCTTCGAGCTGCGAGCGGTGGTCGATGGCGAAGGCCATCATGGTTGGGGCCTGCGGGCGGCGGGTGGTCGCCCAATGGATATGGTTGATGGCCTCGTCCTTGCGCAGCGCGTGGTGCTGGCTGCCGGCCTTCAGGAACGCCTGCAACTCCGTCCACGTTGGATATTCCGGCGAGCAGAGCAGCCGCGACACCGCGAAGGCGCCGCAGGCGTTGGCCCAGGTGGCGGAGGTCTCGTGCGGTTCGCCGCGAAGCCAGCCGCGCAAGAAGCCGCCCATGAAGGCGTCGCCCGCGCCGAGCACGTTGTAGACCTCGATCGGGAAGCCCTTGCCGATGACGCCATCGTCAATGGTCTTGGGGATCGGCCCGTCGAACACCACGCAGCCCATCGGTCCGCGCTTCAGCACGATGGTCGCCGCCGACACCGCGCGGATGGCGAGAAGCGCTTCGTACACGTCCTCCTTGCCCGAGGCGGCGCGGATCTCCTCCTCGGTGCCGACGATCAAGTCGCAATCGGGCAGGATAGCGCTGAGATGCTGCGATACGCGCTCCGACGCGATATAGCGCTCCTCGCCCGCCGCGTGGCCAGCCAGGCCCCAGAGGTTGGGCCGGTAGTCGATGTCGAAGGCGATCTTCATGCCGCTGGCCTTGGCGATGCGCATGGCCTTTTGCTGCGCGGCGGCGACACTCGGCTTGGAGAAGTGGGTGCCCGTCACCGTGAGCGCGCCCGCCGAGGTGATGAAGCCTTCCGTGACGTCATCCTCCGTCAGCCCCATATCGGCGCAATTCTCGCGGTAGAAGATCAGCGGAAAAGTCTTGTCGTTCTCCACCGACAGCAGCACCAGCGCGGTCAACCGCTCCTTGTCCACCTTGATGCCCTTGGTCGAGACGCCCTCGCGGCCCATCTGTTCCAGCACGAAGCGACCCATCTGCTCATCGCCAACCGCCGTCAGCACGGCCGAGCGCAGGCCGAGCCGCGCCGAGCCGATGGCGATGTTGGTTGGAGAGCCCCCCACGGACTTGGCGAAGGAGGCGATGTCCTCCAGCCGCGAGCCGATCTGCTGGCCGTAGAGATCGACCGAGCAGCGGCCAAAGGTGATGACGTCGAGCGGGCGGGTGGTGGCGGCGGGCATGGGGAAGGGCTCCAGCGGCGGCAGGTTTTGGCGGAGTGAAACAACAATTCCGCCAGAGGGTCAATCTGGAACGGATGTTCCGCTACTTCCGCTCCTGGGCGCGGCGCAGGGCGGCGGCGAGCGGGCCGTCATCCTGCGTGGCGGGTTTGGGTGGAGGCGATGCCTGCATGAGCGTTTTCGACGGAGCCAGCCCGCGCGGCTCATGCCTCGGCGCATCGCTGCTGCCCACTCCGCCCGACTTCATGCTCAGCGCGATACGCTTGCGGGCGGGGTCTACTTCCTTGACGCGCACCTTCACCACGTCGCCCGCCTTCACCACCTCGCGCGGGTCTTTGACGAACTTGTCGGCCAGCTCCGAGATATGCACCAGCCCGTCCTGATGCACCCCGACATCGACAAAGGCGCCGAAAGCCGTGACGTTGGTGACGACACCCTCGAGCTGCATTCCGGGCCGCAAGTCAGCGATTTTTTCCACGCCCTCGGCAAAGGTCGCGGTCTTGAACTCGGGGCGCGGGTCGCGGCCGGGCTTTTCCAGCTCGGCCAGAATGTCCGTCACCGTCGGCACCCCGAACTCGGCATCGGCGAACGTCTCGGGCCGGAGCGATTTGAGGAAGGCGCGGTCGCCGATGATCGCCTTCAGCGGTTTGCCGGTGGTCTTGGCGATGCGCTCCACAACCGGATAGGCTTCGGGATGCACCGATGAGCCGTCCAGCGGATTCGTGCCGCCCGCGATGCGCAAAAAGCCGGCCGCCTGCTCGAACGCCTTTGGCCCCAGGCGCGGCACCTTCTTTAGTGCCGTGCGGGCCTTGAACGCGCCGTTCTCGTCGCGGAAGGCGACGATGTTGGACGCCAGCGTCTGGTTGAGACCCGACACGCGGGCCAGCAGCGGCGCGGAGGCGGTGTTGACATCCACGCCCACGGCGTTGACGCAATCCTCCACCGTCGCATCGAGCTGGCGGGCAAGCCCGCCCTGGTCGACATCGTGCTGGTACTGGCCGACGCCGATGGCCTTGGGGTCGATCTTGACCAGTTCGGCAAGCGGGTCCTGCAGCCGCCGGGCGATGCTGACCGCACCGCGCAGGGACACATCGAGCCCGGGAAACTCCTTGGCCGCCAGCTCGGACGCCGAATAGACCGACGCGCCGGCTTCCGACACCACGATCTTGGACATTTTCAGCTCGGGCAGCTTGGCGATCAATTCGCCCGCCAGCTTGTCGGTCTCGCGGCTCGCCGTGCCATTGCCGATGGCGATCAACGTTACGCCGTGCTTCTTGGCAAGTTGCGCCAGCGTCACCAACGTGCCGTTCCAGTCGCGCTTGGGCTCATGCGGGTACACCGTATCAGTGTCCACAACCTTGCCGGTAGCATCCACCACGGCGACCTTGACGCCGGTGCGGATGCCCGGATCGAGGCCGATGGTGACGCGCGGGCCTGCCGGGGCGGCGAGCAGCAGATCTTTCAGGTTGGCGGCAAAGACGCGGATCGCCTCGGCTTCCGCGCGCTCCTTCATGCGGGCGATCAGGTCGGATTCCAGCGACGCGGCGAGCTTGGTCTTCCAGGTTGCCCGCGCGGTCTCGGCCAGCCAAGCATCGCCCGGACGGCCCCGCTCGGCGATGTTGTTGGCCGCCATGATCGCGGTTTCGGCGGGGTGCGTGCGGCCATCCTGCGTGGGCAGATCAATGTCCAGCCGCAGGAAACCCTCGTTGCGGCCGCGCAGCAGGGCGAGAACGCGGTGCGAGGGCAAGTCCTTGGGGACGCCGGAATAGTCGAAATAATCCTGGAACTTCTCGCCCTCCTTCTCCTTGCTCTTGACCGACTTGGAGGCGATGACGCCGCCGGTCCAGATGCGCTCGCGCAACGGGCCGACGAGTTTTGGGTCTTCGGCAAAGCGCTCGATCAGGATATTGCGCGCGCCGTCCAGCGCTGCGTCCACATCGGCCACGCCCTTGGCGGCATCGACATATTTGGCGGCGGCGGCTTCGGGCTGTTGCGCGGGGTTGGCCAGCAGCGCCAGCGCCAAAGGCTCCAGCCCCGCCTCGCGGGCGATCTGCGCCTTGGTGCGGCGCTTGGGCTTGAAGGGCGCGTACAGATCCTCAAGTTCCACTTTGGTGGTTGCTGCGTTGATCGCGCGCTCAAGTTCCGGCGTCAGCTTGCCCTGCTCGGTGATGGTCTTCAGCACCGTGGCGCGCCGGTCGGCCAGCTCGCGAAGATAGCCCAGCCGCTCTTCAAGGTTGCGCAATTGCGTGTCGTCCAGCCCGCCGGTCTTCTCCTTGCGGTAGCGGGCGATGAACGGCACCGTCGCCCCCTCACCGAGCAGCGCGACGGCGGCTTCCACCTGCGCCACGCCCACATTGAGTTCGGCGGCGATCAGTTGGGCGATGGTTTTCATGGATGCCTCACTTGTCGGCTCAAAGGGGACACGATGTTCATCTTCGAACTGCCCTTATTTGCGGTTGTGCGCAAGCCGGTGGACGAAGTTGAACATCGTGTCCCCGTTCGCCAAGGCTAGGTTTTTTTGGCCGTGGCGGCCCGCACCGCTGGCGCAACCTTGGTGGCGAACAGCTCGATCGAGCGCAGCACCTTATCGTGCGGAATGGTGCCGACCGTCATCTGGATGAGGTAGCGGGTGTTGTTGAAGATCGAGTGCTGGAACAGGATTTTCTCGATCACCTGATCGGGGCTGCCCAGCAGCAGATGCCCGCGCAGATCGCGGCCCGCCTCGTGCTGCGCGCGCGTGCTCGGCGGCCAGCCGCGCTCCTTGCCGATCCGGTTCATCACCTCGACCGTCGGCGGCATGAAGATGTCGGCGGCTTCCTCGCTGGTGTCAGCCAAAAAGCCGTGGCCGTTGATGCCGAGTTCCAGCTTGGCCGGATCGTGTCCGGCTTGTTTCGCCGCATCGCGATAGAGCTTGGCCAGTGGCGCGAACCGCTCGGGCTGCCCGCCGATGATGGCGATGGCGAGCGGCAGGCCCAGAAAGCCCGCCCGCGCGACCGACTGCGGCGTGCCGCCGATGGCGATCCACACCGGCAGCGGATTTTGCAGCGCGCGCGGATAGATGCCCTGGTCGCGCAGCGGCGCCCGCAAGGTTCCGGACCAGGTGACTTTTTCCTGCTCGCGGATGGCCAGCAGCAGCTCCAGCTTCTCGGCGAACAGTTCGTCATACTGATCGAGCGGATAGCCGAACAGCGGGAACGATTCGATGAACGAGCCGCGCCCGGCCATCACTTCGGCGCGCCCGCCCGAGAGCTGATCGAGGGTGGCGAACTGCTGGTAGACGCGCACCGGATCGTCCGACGACAGCACGGTGACGGCTGACGTGAGCCGGATGCGCTTGGTGCGCGCGGCGATGGCGGCCAGCGCGATGGGCGGGGCGGAGATGAGGAAGTCCGGCCGGTGATGCTCGCCGAGCCCGTAGACGTCGAGGCCGAGGCTGTCGGCAAGCTCGGCCTCTTCGAGCATCTGCGCCAGGCGCAACCGCGTGCGCGCTGCCAAAGCCTCCGGCGGCCCCGGCGGCGTTTCGACAAAGGTGTAGATGCCAAGTTGCATGGGGGCCTCGGGAACAGGGGGTCAACGCCGCTCTCGGCGATCTGAGGCCACCTTAGACCGAAGCCGGGCGTGTGAACATGGCGGGGCTGCGCGCGCAAGAAACTCCCCCGCCCGAGGGAGGACGGGCGGGGGAGCCATGCGCGGCACTTGTCTGCTTACAGAGTGCCGGCTGACGGCGTGACCGGCTTGAAGCTGCGCTCGGACATGAAGCGGTCGAACTCCTCCTTGTCCTTGGCCTTGCGCAAGCGGTCGACGAAGCCGCGGAATTCGCGGGCGTCCTCCTCCAGCTTGCGCAGGGTCTCGTCACGGTAGTCGTCAAAGGCGTGATTGCCGGTCGAGCCGTAGAAACCGGCTCGGCTGCCGCGCCACTTGTTCTGCCAGTCGCTGCGCATTCCAGGATTGCATCGCATCTTTCCGCTCCACAGTGAGTAGGCGACCATCGCCAGGCCAATCGGCCAGAAGAAGATGAAACCCAGGATCGTCAGACCGATCCAGATGGGTCTCGGGATGTCATCGAGCACTATCGAATTCGTCATCGGCCACTCCCGATCTTAATGTTATCGACATTCACATAGGTAGGCTGGAGCTTTGCGCTTTCAAGTCCCGCGCCCCCAAAGTGATCAGGCCTTGCGGCCGATCCGCACTTGCAGGCCGCCGAGATAGGTGGCGACACCCGCCTCCAGCAGCCGCTGGGCATCACTGGAAGACAAGATGCCTCCGCCCGTGCCGGACCGGCACAGTGTGGCGATACCGTGCGCCAGCGCCCACACATGCAGGGCCATGCGGCGCGGGTCCGCCGGGCCGCCATCCAGTTTTTGACCGCCAAGCCGCGACGCCGCACCGACCAGAATGGCGAAGGCAGCTTCCGCAGCCTGCCGAAGCTCGGGTGGCTCGGCGGGAGTGACGCCGCTCTGGAACATCGCGGCATAAGCGGCAGGCTCCTCGGCGGCGAAGGCGACATAGGTGGAGGCCATGCGCAGGAAGGCGGTGGAAGGTTCAGGCAGGCCGTCATTCCAGGATTCGTGCAGCTTGGTGGAGAGCGATGCGAAGCCCTGCCGCGCAACCTCGCCCATCAGCGCCTGCCGGTCGGTGAAATGCCGGTAGGGGGCGGCCGCGCTGACACCCGCACGACGCGCCGCCTCGGCCAGCGAAAAACCCTGCGGCCCGAACTCGGCAACGAGGTCGCGCGCGGCCTTGACCAGCGCCTCCTTGAGGTTGCCGTGATGGTAGCGCCCCCAGGGGCGGTTGCTGTGCTTGTCGCGCCAGGACATGGGGCGATGATAACCGGTTTCGTGGCGGCGCGCCCAAATTGCGGGTGACAGTTGTGTGTCAACTGGCCGGAGCGGTTTGTCCACAGGTTCAAAAGCCGTCCGGCCGCCGCAACCCAGGTCTGCTACTGTCTGACTGCGCATGAGTGGTGCTGTAGGTATCGCGTCGCACTGGTATTTGCGCAGCCCCGGACCTTGTCCGCGGCATCAGGGTTGGCCGCCCGGCCAGCCCTGATGCCTTGGGCGCCCCCACAAGATCACTATCCCGCTTATGTGAGATTGACCTGGCGGATCAGCGTGTTTTGCTCGCCAATGGATGTTTCACCGCGCAAACACTGCCAATTTTCCAGATTTTTTCTGAATATTACGATGTTATCGCAAAGCCAAAACTACCATCCGTGAAATTGTTGGAACTTCAATTCTGAAACTCTTCTCGATATTGGATTTTCATGCCATTTCACATCCCAACTGATCATCGTTGTTGCTGCATCGCAATATGGAATTCACTTGCGCAGTGCCGTTTTTTCACCATGCTCCGGCCACGTCCGAGACCGGCGCAGCGGAAGACACATCGCCGGTCAACAGAGACGGTACTGGTTGCATCAGAGGAAACTGTCATGGAACTCAAGATGCAGTTTAACGTCGTCGCGGTTCTGCTGTCGCTGGGTCTGGTGGCGGCAGTCGTCTTCGGGGTGGTCTGAGCTGGCCTAGTGGCCGCCGCACTCCGCGCGCATGAAACGCTATCGCAACAGGAATGAGCAGCGGCAACCCCGATGGGTTGCCCAGGCGATTGGGCTGGCGGCCTTGGCCGTCTGGCTGCTAGTGCTGGGCCCAGCCTCAGCCGCCAGCCCGGAGCCTGCCGTGAACAAACCCAATCTTGGCCCAGCCGTTGCCAAGGGCGATGCCAAGCCAGCCTTGGATTGCGTGGCTGTCGAGGCCAGGTCCGCCGAGCTGATGCAGGACCATGGCAAAGTGCTGCTGAAGGTGCGCGGCGAAATTCCCCACGCTGGCATGACGATCGAAGCGCGGCCCGCCTTGAAGGTGCTTTACGTCAAGCAGCCCGATTACCTGGCGGTGCAGCTTGTGGCCTGCCTGCCGGCGGGGACCAAGCTGCCGGTTGAACCCACGGCCTTCGCGGCGGAAATCGACATCAGCGGCCTGCTCGGCGTGAAGGGCATCGAGCTCTCCGGCAAGCCGGGGGCCAAGCCTAGGCGGCTGGAGCTGGCGGGGTGAACCCCGCCTCCGGCCTCTGCGCGCTTTCGGCCGTGGAGCTGGCGGCTTTGCTGAAGCGTCGCGCGGCTTCGGCCCGCGAGGTGGCGGCGGCGTTTCTCGACCGCATCGAGCTGCTCAATCCCGAATACAACGCCATCGTTTCGCTGCGCCCGCGCGCAGATATTTTGGCCGAGGCGGATGCCGCTGATCGCGTGCCGCAAGAGGTCCGCGAAGCCAAACCCCTCCTTGGCCTGCCCATCGCCATCAAGGACCTGGCGCTGACCAAGGGCCTGCGCACGACCTTTGGCTCACCCATATTCGCCGATTTCGTGCCCGACACGGACGATCTGCATGTCGCCCGCATCCGGGCGGCGGGCGCGATCATCATCGGCAAGACCAACACGCCGGAATTTGGCCTGGGCTCGCAGACTTACAATCCGGTGTTTGGCGCCACCCGCAATGCGCTCGATCCGGCGCTGACGGCGGGCGGGTCGAGCGGCGGGGCGGCGGTGGCGCTGGCGCTGCGGATGCTGCCCATCGCCGACGGCAGCGACTTCGGCGGCTCGCTGCGCAATCCGGCGGCGTACAACAACGTCTACGGCTTTCGCCCGTCGCAGGGCCGCGTGCCCGCCTATCCGGCGGATGACGCCTATATCTCGCAGCTCGCCACCGATGGCCCCATGGGCCGTTCGGTTGCGGACCTTGCGCTGCTGCTGTCGGTACAGGCCGGGCACGATCCGCGCGCACCGCTCAGCCTTGAGGGCACGGGCGAAGGGTTCCGCGCGCCGCTGTCCGCCCCCGCCAAGGGCCAGCGCATCGCCTGGCTCGGCGATTGGGGCGGCACGCTGCCGATGGAGCCGGGAGTGCTGGAGCTGTGCGAGGCGGGACTGAAGCGCCTGGCCGCCATCGGCTGCGCGGTGGAGCCGCTGACGCCCGCCTTTGACGCCGAGACGCTATGGCAGGCATTCGTGACGCTGCGCCATTACAGCGTCGGCGGCAAGCTGAAGGTCCACTACGACAATCCGGCTTTGCGGCCACTGTTGAAGCCGGAGACCGTGTGGGAAGTCGAGCGCTCGCTGCCCGTCACGGTGCACGATCTGCGCGCGGCGGCGATGGTGCGTACCCGCTGGTTCGCCGCCGTGCTGGAACTGTTGGAACGGTTCGACTTTCTGGCGCTGCCCTCGGCGCAGGTTTTCGCCTTCCCCATCGGGCAGCATTGGCCCCAAAGCATAAATGGCGTCGCCATGGACAGCT
>Ga0209069_10001615_pt1 | contig 11537 bp, 7 predicted proteins | sample Str013_2_FD_187202 | JGI IMG/M metagenome (GOLD analysis project Ga0209069, IMG submission 187202) | Freshwater sediment microbial communities in response to fracking from Pennsylvania, USA - Straight Creek_MetaG_SC_2013 (SPAdes) (version 2) | ecosystem: Environmental > Aquatic > Freshwater >...
ATCTTCCACCCCTCGTCGGGCTCGTCGCCAACGAGAGTGCTCTCGTGCGTTACGCCGGGCAATGAGTTATTGGCAAGGTTCTGGGTGGGAGCGTAGAGCTGCGCGAACTGGAAGATAGCAAAGCCGCCTAGCGCAACCATCATGACCAGAGTAAGAGTAAATGCGATCGTCAGCTTGCGGGCGACCTTTAGGTTTGAAAACCAGTTCACAGTGAATGTCTCCTAGATTTGCTTTGGCAGGTCGGTCCTGCGAAATTTGCACGTGCCGTTATTGCTTCACGATCTCCGCAATCTTCTCCAGCCGAAGGGGCAGCAGCAAGCGGTCAGGAAGTTTGTAAGCTCCCTCTACCAGTTCTTTCGCGTTTTCGGTCACATTTTCAGGCGTGACTTCGAAATCGTCTGAGCTGGCCGAAACCACATCGCCGATTTTGTCCACGAGCAGCCCGAAGGTTTCTTCGCGGCAATGGGCGATCAACATCATGGAATGCGCGTTGCTGGCGGCAGCGGGAAAGCCGAGCCGCTTGCGCATGTCAATGGCGGTAACGATCTGGCCGCGATGATTGACCAGTCCGGCCACCGTGTCCGGCGCGAGGGGCACAGGCTCCACGCGATGGTGGGACATGATTTCCTGGACTTCCATGACCTCAACTCCGAAGAGGAGGTCGTTCACAAAGAAGGTGCAATATTGTTTTTCGTTCATTGTGCGACAGTCTCCGCCGTCAGTGAATAGCCGCTCTCAGAGGCGATTCCCAGGATAGTTTCCAGGTCCAGGAAGTCCGTGACCTGATTCTGTACCACTGCTGAACCGGAGGAATGGCTGTCTTTCCAGCGGGATTCAATCGCAACGTTTTCGTCGGCGACGTCAAGGATCTGGTCGACAACGATTCCCATGCGGCGTCCTTGATGCTGCAAACCAGTACGTTGCAGGTGTCTTCACCATCGCGTGCCGTTGCAAGGTCAGACTTATCAGACAGATTCGCGATCGGCAGCAACTCGCCGCGATATTGGACCACATACTGGCCACCGGCACGTTCGAACTGCGCGGGTTTGAATTCCTCAAGGCGATCCACACTGCTGAGCGGCACCGCGGTGCGGCGCGCGTTGGCGATGCGGAACAGCAGGATTTCCTGTTTGTTCATACCTTCTTCGCCGGCGGCGTCGAGCTTCACGTCTTGTGTTACCGCCTTCTTGACATCACTGAGCAAGTGGGCGCGCTTCGCCAGACCCATAATGTCCAGGATCAAGGCCACTTGGCCATCACCCATGACCGTGGCTCCGGCAAAGGCCGCGATATGTTTCAGGTGCTGGCCCAACGGCTTCACCACGATTTCTTCGGCATCGTGAATTTCGTCAACCACCAGACCAAACTGCTGGCCTTCCACGTGGAGCACCACGATGTTGAGCTTTTTGTCTTCAACCTTGATTTCGGCCGCGGAATCGGCACTGGGCAAACCCAGTTCGCGACGCAGGAAGAGCAGCGGCAACAGGTTTCCACGCAGACGGTACACCGGAGCGCCGTGCACCAGTTCAATGGCGCGCTCCGAACGTTCACCTTCCAAACGGACCAACTCCAGCAGGCTGACTTGCGGGATGGCAAAACGATGACCCGCGCTACGCACAATCAATACGGGGATAATGGCCAGCGTGAGGGGAATCTTCATGCGAAGAGTAGTGCCTTGACCCAGCACGCTCTGCACGTCCACCGTGCCGCCGACTTTTTCGATATTGGTTTTAACCACGTCCATGCCCACGCCGCGGCCGGAGACGTTGGTGACTTTGTCCGCCGTGGAGAGTCCGGCATGGAAGATGAGATTGTTGATCTCATGCGGCTTCATCTGGTCGGCTTGCTGGCGAGTTACCAGGCCTTTCTCAACGGCCTTGGCCAGGAGCTTTTCAGGATTGATGCCGGCGCCGTCGTCGGTAACCTCAATGTTGACCTGTCCGCCTTCGTGATAGGCGCGCAATTTGAGCAGACCTTCGGGATTCTTGCCGGCTGCGCGGCGGACGTCAGGTTTTTCCACGCCATGGTCCACGGAGTTGCGGACCAGGTGCGTCATGGGGTCTTTAATCGCTTCAAGCAACGTGCGATCGAGCTCGGTATCCTGACCTTCAATTTCCACACGCACTTGTTTTTCGCAAGCCAGGGCCAGGTCGCGGACCATGCGGGGGAACTTGCCCATGATGTTTTGCATGGGCTGCATGCGCGTTTTCATGATGATTTCGCGCATGTCCGTGGTGACCAGGTTGAGGCGCTGGGAAACCGCCAAAAAACTGCTATCCCGCTGTGCGGCTGCGTATTGGATGATCTGATTGCGAGTAAGCACTAACTCACCCACCAGATCCATCAGGCGCTCAAGAAGAGAAACGTCCACGCGGATGGCTGAGTCAGCGCTGCTGACTTCGCGACGCTCTTTTCCGCCGCGGCGGTCGGCGGCAACGGGCGCATCTTCCTTGCGGCGGTTTTCTCCGCTGCGTTCGGCCAGAGCTTCAGCCTGGGGAACATCCTGCTCTTCCGCCAGCTGAGTTTCCTGGGCTGGCTGAGCGTTGAAAGGCACGGTGCTGGCAGGCCTTTCATTTTGTTGAACACTTGCCGCAGGTTGCTGATTGGCGGCAACTGCTGCTACCGCTTGCGCAGCAACTGGCGCGGCTACTTCTTGTGCGGCTACCTGTTGCGTGCAAACCGGGACCGTAATTTCGCCAACGGTTGAGGAAGAGTTCTGCAACTGATGAAGGGTTTCGATTAGTTCGCTGCAGTCCTTGTCGCCATCAGAACGCGTCTGGTCAATTAACTCCAGCATTTCGCGGATGGCATCCACCATGGCCAACAAGCCGCTGGTGATGTCCGGGTTAAGCAGCAGGACGCCGTCACGCAGAAAGGTAAGCAGGTTCTCACCAGCGTGGGCGACCTTTTCCAGTCGCGGAAATCCAAGGAATCCCGTGGTCCCCTTGATGGAATGGATGGTGCGGAAAATATCCGCCAGCAAGGCCTGGTCGCGCGGAGATTTCTCCAACTCAACAAGGCTGCTATCCAACCGGTCAAGGTTCTCGTTGCTTTCGATCAAAAACTCTCTGATTATGTCTTCCACGGAGGTTACATCGGATAGGCGGACCAATTCTTTACTAAGGCGAGAGGATCGGAATGATTTTGCGTACTGCTTTGGTAATCGTTAGTGCAATACACGGGTCTGGCGCGGCCAACTTTGAAAATTCTTATCTGGGCGAAATCGCATTCAGCTGAGCACAAAGAAATCCGGGAAGCGCAAGCGCCTTCTGGATTGATGGATCGAACCCGGATTTTAGATCCCGAGCAATGCCAGGATCATGCCGCCAAGTTTTTATTTAGTCGAACGATTCTGTAACCAGTTCATGAACTTCTCCCGATCAGGTGCCGGGGTTTTATTTAAGGGAGTAGCCGGCGCCGCCGGGGGCAACTCCATCCACTTTGATTACTTTCACGCCATCTTTCACTTCACTTGCCGCGATGAATGCAATGCCGCCCTTTTGCGAGCGGACAGCTTCCAGTTGCATGCTGTTGGAAGGCAGGGCCAGGGGCTCGTGGGCGGCAGCGCCGCTATAGATCTTCTTTACCCAGGCTTCCTGGTACTGCGAGTCAGTCATTTTCATGATGGCCTTGAGCAGTACGTCGCGCTCGTGAGAAGGCGCGGTGCGGACAAACGCCGCCACGATCAACCCGCCGCCCCAAGAGGACTTGTCACCCGCATAGATCTTGTGCAGATCCGCGGCGGTGATGTTATCGATAGGATTCGCCGGGTTCACAACAACGGCAACGTTGCCGCCGGATTGAGCAATCCCGCTATAAGCCGCGACCAGCAAGATTGCCACGGCAACGATGGAAAAAACCGTGCTCTTCGTTTTCATGATCAATCTCCTTAGAAGCGGAACGCCAGCTGCGTGGTGGCGCTGTTGATGGTTGGCAACGGATTGCGGCGCATGGCGCGGTCATACTGGAACTTGGCGGCCACGTAGCTGTTGAAGTCGTAACGAACGCCGGCGCTGGGTCCGTGACGCAGACCTATATCGTCAAGAACCACGCGGTTAACGTTGGCGTTGGCGTATTGGTACATGAAATAAGGGCGCCATTTGCCAGAAACGTTGTAAGAAATAAGCGAGTAAAACGCAGGCGTGTGATAAGTGCGGGCGTTATCCACCGCGTGCTGGATCACAAAACCTTCATTGATGAATTCGAAACGCGGCGTCAAATACATCAGATGCGCGGAATAGATCGACTGGCCGATGTGCAAGCCGGTGTCGGTGGGGTTGAGGCGGTCATGATAGAAAGAGCCGCCGACCTCGAGTCCAGGTAGAAAATCCGGCTTGGCGAACAAGCCCAGCGTGGTCCCGTTGCCATTGCTTTCGTCCGTGGTCGCCACGGTGCGGCTGTTGATGTCAGGACGGACGGTATCGGAAGTGCCGTACTCAAAGATGTAGTTCAAGCCAAGTTTGCCGGACGGGATCTTGCCGGTGATGGAAGCGCCAATGGCCTGCGTGGGTAACATGCCGCCTTTCGCGGCAAACTGGACCACCAGCGGACGGTCCGTGGGCGTCTGGAGCCATTTGCCGCTATGGAAATTCTGGTTAAAGAAGCTGGTGGCGGTGTGATAACGGCCAAAAGACATTTTCAAGTAGTCATTCGCGTCATATTTCAGCAAGGCGCGCGCCATGTTCACGTTGAACGATTGGGCATCGGCGGCTTCGAAGACGATTTCCGCGAGCACTGACGTCTTGTCATTGATGCGCGAGGTCATGAACAGGTCAAAATCGCCGGTGGCGAAGTTTCCGTTGGAGCCTTCACTGAATCCGAATGCGGGGGACTGTCCAAAGGGATTGTCATTGGCCTTATAGCCGACTTCGCCAAAGCCCTGGAACTTGATGCCACGGACGAACGAAGAAGTTTCCGGCGTGAAAGTCATTGCCGGAGCGGCGGCCGGTGCAGCGGCGGGCTCGGCTAGTTTAGCCTCCACGGCAGCCAGGCGAGCTTTCAGCTCGGTGACTTCTTTCAGCAGGGCTTTTACGGTTTCGGTCTGGTCCGCGGGCTGCGCGCTCTGCGCAAGCGCGCCGATGGCCATAGCCAGTACCACCAGGGATGTTGCAACAATCCTCTTCATGAGCACGGTTCCTTTTTTTCTTTAACAGCTTTTGTATCGAGACGGCATGAGACGGAACTAAGGCGTACACGCCCCAAATTTGTCCTTCGGCATTTGAGCCATTCGTCTATAGAGCTCATTGAAAGGAGTTCAGTGGAATATGGACACTTAGAGATTCATTAGGAGAACGCAGGGTATATGTTCGTTATGTTTATCGCGACGCGAAACGGCGAAGTCAGGCGAAAAATTACCGCGGCGGTCCGGGACGGTAATAAGAGATGTGCTCGAAGGGCTCGCAGATATAGATGGGATCAAGGTTGATGGTAGTTTCCGCCGTCCCCAGAAACAGATATCCGTCAGGACGCATGGCCTGGCGAATGTTTCTAAGAATCTGTTTTTTTGTTTCCGCGGGGAAGTAGATCATCACGTTGCGCAGCATCACCAGGTCCAATGGAGGCATGGAAGGCCACGGCGCGGAAAGGTTCAGGCGGCGGAATTCAACCATCTTGCGGATTGGTTCATCGATCTGCCATTCCGTTCCGATCTTCTTGAAATATTTCAACAGATAGTTGGCAGGTAGTCCGCGGTTGACCTCAAGTTGTGTGTAGCGGCCCTTGCGTGCCTTGTCGAGCATCTCCGTGCAGATGTCCGTGGCGATGAATGAAATGTTCCAGTTCTGCAGGGAAGGGAAGTTTTCCCGCAGCAACATGCAAAGGCTGTAAGGTTCCTGGCCGCTGGAACTGGCGCCACACCAGATGGCGAGACGACGTTCGCTTTCGCGGGCCTTGATCACCGCGGGGATGATCAACCGGCGGAGCGCGTCAAAAGGCTTGATGTCGCGAAAGAAGCTGGTTTCATTGGTGGTCATGGCTTCCACCACTTTCCAGGAGAGGTCGCTCTTGGCGTCTTTACGCAGACGGCCAATCAGTTCAGAGACAGACGGCAACCCCGCCAGGCGCGCGACAGAGGACAATCGGGCTTCCATTAAGTATTCGCGACGGCTGTCAAGAGCAATGGCTGCGCGTTCTTTCACTAGTTCGCATAGAAAAGCGAATTCAGCCGCGCGGGTTGACATTGTTGCTCCTGGCGGGCGCGGGCGTCCGGTTGAACGGGGTGTTACCAAAACGGTATTGCAGAATTCTGCGGACAATTTCGTCGCTTACGTTGGGCAGAGGTTGAATCGCGTCTGGAAGGCCGGCGCGGGAGACAGCGCCGGGCATGCCCCAAACCACGCTGGTCTCTTCGTCCTGAACAACAATCTGGCCGCCGTGACGGCGGATCATCGAACAACCATCCAAACCATCACTACCCATGCCGGTCAAGATCACACCCAGCAAACCGGATTTGAAAATTTCAACCGCGGACTCAAACAGAATATCGACGGAGGGCCGGCAGAAGTTGCGCGGCGGAGAATCATCTAGTTGAAGAAAGTATCCGGCTCCACGTTGCACGATCTTCAGATGATGTCCGCCTTGAGCCAGCCAGATGGTTCCCGGCAAAAAGGCTTCGCCGCCAGCAGCTTCCTTGACTGGAATTGGACACTTGGTGCTCAGGCGCTCGGCCAGCAGCTTGGTAAAGATCGGCGGCATGTGTTGCACAATAGCAATAGGAACAGGAAGACTGGCCGGCAAATCGGAAAGAACCGTGCACAGAGCGTCTGGTCCACCGGTGGAAACGCCGATCACCATGGCTTCAATGCGTCTTTCCGGACTTTTAGGGGCAAGCGTAGCTGGAGGTTTGAAAGCCGCCTTGCTCTGGGGTAGCGCCGTTCCGGGCAGGCGACGTGAGCAAAGCGCATGAATCCTGGGCAGCAACGCCTGCTTCATGTCCTCAATAGCGGCGGCCAATCCCAGCGAATTGCTGGCCTTGGGGACGTAGTCGTCGGCTCCCAGCGAGAGCGCATCCAAGGTAATAGACGCCCCACGATGGGTGAGAGTGCTGAACATGATCACCGGCAAACGCCGGCTCTTCTTACGGATTTCCTTGAGAGTTCCCAAACCATCGAGCACGGGCATCTCAATATCCAAAATCACCAGGTCGGGCTTGAGCTGCTCAATGCGTTCCAGACCAATTTGACCGTTGGAGGCGGTACCGGCAACTTCCAACTGGGGATCAGACGCGATCACATCATTCAAAACACGACGGACCACGGGAGAATCGTCAACCAGTAATATTCGAAAACGGCGCCCGGGCTCAGGCATAGAACCACCTTTGGGATAAACAGAGTCGGCCTGTTCGGCCGGCGGAGTAATAGGTATCCGCGAGTCTCAAAAAAGGTTATCGTCACCGCGCGACCGCTTCTTTAAGTTTCCCGTGGAACCTAAATCCATGATCCCAATGGCCGATAGCTGCAACAGAAGTCTCATCCAGGCGCGTTTCGCGGACATGATGAGAGGTTTTGGCGCAAGATGTAACTTGCTTAGCCTCAACAAGATATGGAAAACCTGCATACAGGTGACGGCGCTGGCGGTCCGGCTCCAGGCAATGGCTTGCTGGCTGATGCAGGTTCGCGCCCCAACGAGCCTGAACATTCGTCGGTTCTGATCGCCGATGATGATCCTCTCGCTCAGCGGTGGCTTAAGGGATTGCTTACCAAATGGGGGTATTCCGTAACGGCCACTATGACTGGCCCGGCCGCGCTCGAGATCCTGGAATCGGACAATCCGCCGCTGCTGGCGATCCTGGACTGGGAAATGCCTTGCATGGGCGGAGTGGAAGTTTGCCGGCAGCTGCGATCGAGGTCACGCTCGCGTTACACCTACGTAATTCTCCTCACGGCGCGCGACCAGCAGCAGGACCTGGTGGAAGGACTTGGCGCGGGTGCGGACGAGTATATAAAGAAGCCAGTCGATGCCACCGAGTTGCGCGCTCGCGTGGAAGCCGGCGTGAGGCTGTCCTTTCAGAAAGCGCTACGCGAAAGCGAACAACGCTTCTCCAATGCCGTGGAGTGTTCCGCTGTTGGCATGGCGTTGCTTGGCCTGGACGGCGCGTGGCAGCAGATCAACCAGGCTTTTGCATCGTTCCTGGGATACAGCAAAGAAGAGATGATGCGCATGTCTTTCCAGGAACTTACCCACCCGGACGACGTGGCGCACAGCGTTGAAATGTTCCGCGCGCTTGCAGCGGGAAACCCGGATAGCTATCAACTGGAAAAACGGTACCTCCGCAAAGGAGGGCAAGCCGTATGGGTGTTGCTCACCGTTTCACTGATGCGAAATTCTGGTGGATCGCCGGCTTATGCCGTGGCCCAGTTGCAAGACATCAGCAAAAGCAAACGCAGCGAAGAAGCCCTGCAAAAGAGTGAAGCGCTCTTTCGCGCCATTAGTGAAAACGCGGCCGAGTTGATCCTGGTGGTGGACCGCCAAGGATTCATCCACTATGCCAGCCCGGCGTACTTGCAACTGTTGGGCTTTCCCGCGGAACTTATCCAGGGCGAAGACATGTTTGCCGTGCTTTTTGCGCAGGAGGAACATGATTTCATCAGGCAACGAATTGAAGCAGCCATCAGCGGCGTGAGCGCGGATGCCATCCAGATGCGCTTACGCAACAACCGGGGCGACTGGCACACCGCGGAGTCGCACGTTGGCGTAATCCGCAACGCTCAAGGAGAAGTAGACCGGCTGGTGGTTACCGCGCGCCTGATTGACGACTGGATTGCCGCCCAAGAAGTGTTGCAGGACCGGGAAGAACAACTGAAGCTGCTGCTGGATTCAACCGCGGAAGCGATTTATGGACTGGATATAAAAGGCAATTGTACGTTCTGCAACACGGCCTTTCTTCGCACCATGGGATATGAAACCGTGGACGAATTGCTGGGACAGAACATCCACCGGCTGATTCATCATCATTACGAAGACGGGTCCCCTTATCCGGTCACCGACTGCAAGATCTACAAATCCCTCCACTCAGGAGAAGGCAGCCACGTGATCGATGAAGTGTTGTGGCGCACTGATGGTTCGTGTTTTCCATCAGAATACTGGTCGTTTCCGGTGCGCAAGAGCGGAGAAGTAGTTGGCGGCGTGGTCACGTTTTTCGACATCACTGACCGCAAAGCAGCGGCCGACGCCCTGCGCGTGGCGCATAGCGAATCGGAGTTGGTCATCAACTCCGTGCCGTCAATCCTGATTGGGTTAGACAGCCGGGGCCGGATTACGCAATGGAACCTTGCCGCCGAAAACACTTTTGGCCAGGGTAAGACGCAAGTGGCTGGTTTAAACCTGGAAGACTGCGGGATCAAATGGCTCAATCCGACCATCCGCGAGGAAATCAACGGCTGGCTTCAGGTTGCAAGCACGAGAAGGTTTGAGAACATCCGTTTTGAAAAAGGACAAGAGACAAGATTCCTGGGCATCACGGTAAGCTCGGTGGACTGGCACAACGAAAAAACGAAACGGGTGCTCATCACCGGCGCGGACACAACCGAAAGAAAGATTCTGGAAGAACAACTGAAACAAGCCCAGAAACTGGAAGCTGTAGGTCAACTGGCCGCCGGTATCGCCCATGAAATCAACACGCCCACTCAGTTTGTAGGCGACAACATCGCATTTCTAAGAGATTCCTGGGAATCAATCAAAAGCTTGCTGGAACAGATCCGGTTGGTGCGGAGTGAGGCTGCGGTTGGTCCCATTCAGGAATCCAGCCTGGAAGCTTTTGACCGCATATGGAACGGAGCGGACGTGGACTATCTTGAAAAGGAAGTCCCGCAAGCGATTGAGCAGTCACAAGAAGGCTTGCGGCGCGTCTCCAAGATTGTGAAGGCCATGCGGGAGTTCTCACACCCGGGAAGCGAGGAGAAGCGTCCGGTGGACCTGAACCGCGCTATTGAAACCACAATTACCGTGGCGAGCAACGAATGGAAGTATGTGGCGGACGTGGAAACCAACCTGGACCGCAGCCTGCCCATGGTCCCGTGCCTGGGACAAGAATTGAACCAGGCCATACTCAACTTGATTGTTAACGCCGCGCATGCAATTGCCGATGTCGTAGGTGATGGTTCAAAGACTAAAGGACGAATCACTATCTCCACACAGCGCGACGGCGAGTGGGTGGAAGTAAGCGTCCGCGACACGGGCACGGGAATTCCCGAAGAAATTCGAAGCCGCGTTTTTGAGCCGTTTTTCACTACCAAACAGGTAGGGAAAGGCACTGGACAAGGCCTGGCGCTGGCGCATGCCGCCATTGTGAAAAAACAAGGCGGCCAGATCTGGTTTGAGAGCGAGATAGGGAAAGGCACAACATTTTTCGTGCGACTCTCCCTGGGCCCCACGGCTTCAGTGCTGGACGCGGTGAAGCCCCTAGAAAGAGAGGCACCCCTTGGAAACTGAACGCATACTTTTCGTTGACGATGAACTAGCGGCTCTGGAAGGTTATCGCCGCATTCTGCACAAGGAATTCTCAATTGATACAGCCGTGGGACCAAAACAAGGTCTCACCTTGGCCGCCAGCAAAGGACCGTATGCGGTGATTGTTTCCGACATGCGCATGCCGGAGATGGACGGTGCGGAGTTTCTGGCGAGGATCCGGGAACTTTATCCGGACTCCGTCCGCATGGCGATAACCGGGTACGCGGACTTTGAAACGGCCGCGCATGCCATCAACGAAGGACGCATCTTCCGTTTCTTGACCAAGCCTTGCGAAAAAGAAATGCTCATTGCCGCCCTGGCCGCGGCCGTGGAGCAATACAAACTGGTAAAAGCCGAAAAAGAGCTTCTGGAAAAAACGCTGAAAGGCAGCGTGCACGTTCTTACCGAAATGCTGAGCGTCCTTAATCCGGCGGCGTTCAGCCGGTCAGAACGCATCCACCGGTGCGTGCAGCATGTTGTAGGCAAGATGAAACTGGAGTCGCCATGGCGGTTTGAAATCGCCGCACTACTTTCACACCTGGGCTGCGCCACGCTCGATCCTGAATTGGTGGAAAGCTATTACGCCGGCCAGATACTTGATCCGAAAGACCAAGCGAAAATCGCAGGACACCCCGCCGTTGCAGCCCATTTGCTGGCCAGCATCCCCCGGCTGGAACAGGTCGCGTGGATGATTGCCCACCAGAACACGCCCACGGTGCAATTTCTGCTGCAAAAACAGGACCAGCCCGCGGACGTGGTGGATGGAGCGCGCATTCTGAACGTGGCCATTGCCTATGACAAGTTGCTAGGCCAGGGACACGGAAGCGACCAGGTCCTGGGCGAACTGAAACAACAGCCGCAGAACTATGACGTGCAAGTGATCGAAAAACTTGCAGGCTTCCACGGGGATACGACAGCCGCCATGGAAGTCCGCGAATGCAAGATGGCTGAACTGCGCATTGGCATGGTGTTGAAAGAAGAAGTCCGCACCAGCGGCGGACTGCTGGTGGTGGCCAAGGGACAAGAGGTCACGTCGCCACTACTGATGCGTCTGAAGAACTTCTACGAACGCAAGCAGATTACCGGAGACT
>Ga0209069_10001616_pt1 | contig 11536 bp, 23 predicted proteins | sample Str013_2_FD_187202 | JGI IMG/M metagenome (GOLD analysis project Ga0209069, IMG submission 187202) | Freshwater sediment microbial communities in response to fracking from Pennsylvania, USA - Straight Creek_MetaG_SC_2013 (SPAdes) (version 2) | ecosystem: Environmental > Aquatic > Freshwater >...
CACGCAATTAGCAGCGCCATATTCCGTACAAGATGCTGGCCGTGCCATAGCTCATGAAGCTTGTCGCGCGCCGTCAAGTCCAGTGCAATCAGCACAAAGGCGTTGGCGATCACGACGCTGGGGCCAAAATACGCGACGGTCAGATTGGCGATCACAATCGCCGCTAGATACATGCCGATAAGTGTGTGCTTCATACAAGCTCCATTCTGTGCTGATAGGCGCGCTGTTTTACGCGCTGATGCTTAATCTTCGTGGTGAATGTTTCCGCCTCTCTCCAATCGTTTGCGCTTCGTGTCATATCCCCGGCCCGCCGCGCCTTTCGAGCTGCGAAGCTCCATGCCATGCTATCGGCGCTATAGAGAGAAGATCGGACGATGCTACTTTCGAGTGCTGTTGTCTTGACGCCAAAGCCGTGCAGCTTCAAATCTGGCCGATATTCCGAAATTTGAAATAGCACTTCTTCAATCGCACGCATATTCCCATTGCGCTTGCATACACTCCCTACCCCTACCCACGAATCATAGGCAAGCCTTTCTCCATACTGCTGAATATGATCAAGATATTCAGCTACCGCATAGCCTTGTAGCACTGGCATCAGATAGATAGACGAATCAAGTTCATTGCGAATGGCATCATAGCGCTCAATCGTCAATCGCTGATGATCTGCGATAGTGTATCGCACGCCAGTTAATTGCTCACGGCAATCAAAAATATACTGTTCACACATGTAATCCTGCGTTACTGCTGTTACTTTGGGACAAAGCCTACTAATCTTTTCAATTCGCCGCGCATACTCAATTTCGCTTAACACATGATCGCCGTGTATTTCGAGAACGCGAAATGCTTGGCTATCGACAAGGAGATCATCACAGCCCAGCGGCTTTTGTCGTGCGGCAAGCCGCTGGGCATGAATACAGCAGCGCTCAAAATGCTGTGCATCGGAAGCTTGATGTAGTCCTGGGTAGAATGCGTTCATTTCAATCCTGCTATCGTCCTATCGTAATCCGCGCCACGTTCGGCGCGAACGCTTGATAACTCGCTTTCTTTCACCCAGCGCAAGCCGCGCCGCCATGCGATCTGGACTTTGCCATTCTTGACGGATACCACGGTAACGCGCTCACCGTGCCACATTGCGGGTAGTTTCATTCTGTCACCAATCGCTGATCAGCGCCTTCAAACGTCACGATCTTGCCGCCGGTCATCTGGACTAAGCGACTGTACACGCGACTGTCAATCGTGCCACGCGATACAAGCTCGTCAAGCGTGTAGTTGCTCGTGATAATCGTCCAGCCGCGTTTCAGCCAGCGCGGGCCGATCAGGTCGTACCAGAAGTCGCGCAAGCCAGCCGGCGTATTCTCTCGGCTGCCCATGTCATCGAAGACCGTTAGCCACGCCTTTTGCCCTGGCGCTAATGCGAGGCTGCGCTTCTGTTCTAAATCAGCCGCCCAATACTGCTCGGCATAGCTGATTTCGTCAACGATGGATACCTGCTTCTCCAATGCCCGCGCTGCTAACGCTATCGCGCTTGCGAGGTGTGTTTTCCCGCGTCCTTTGCCAGCCGAGTAGAAGTACAGGCAACAGCGCGGATCGGCATAACTCCGATCAGCAAACGGTGCATTACCGGCCAGGTCAAGCCAGCGCTTACCTGCGCGCACAAGCTGATCGCCATTGGAGAGACGTCTAGGATCGAATGTGGCGAATGTGAAGTCCTGATAGGTGCGAATATCAGTCATAATCTGCTCAGTTCGATAATCAGCCGCGTGATCTTGCGCGTCCTCACTGCGCTGTGCCACGCGCTTACATGCCACCGTCCAGCAGTTACAGTCACTCCAATAGCGTATAGCGCGCTGCTGTATTTCGCCACTCCGGTCAATATGCGTGTTTCGCATCTCGCGCCATTCGATCAGTTCAGCACAATACGGGCATTCGGACTGTGTGCCGAGTGGCCTAGCCGAATCCATCGGCAAGATCGATCTCGACTTGTGTGATGCGCTCTGGATTTCGTTCAGTACTTTGTCGAATATGCTTGCCATTGGTGTGTCCATTCTTTGAGTGGAGGAACGCGCCGATCTGGCCTGCTACCGTTTGAAGGCTGATATGCTTTTCGCGCCAAAATGACTGACATTTGAGATGGGCATAACACGCTTGCACTTGTTCTGGCGTGTAGCCATTCTTGACAAGCCACTTTGCGGCGTTGCCTTCTTTTGGGCCATCCCTGATCGGATATTCCAAAATCTCTTGGTAGGCATCCATAATTTTCTGATGCGGCGATTTTTCAGCAGGCACACCCGCGCTTTTGCGCGGTGTGCGAATCTTTTCTTCTTTAATAGTTATTTCTTCTTTGTTCTTTCTTTCGTTCACTGTATGAACACCAGTGTTCACTGTATGAACACCAGTGTTCACTGTATGAACACCTTTACCTGTTTCCGGTTCTAAGGTGTTCACTGTATGAACACCTTTGTTGTATGTTTCGTAGTTGCGCTGCCAGATATCGGTGGGTGTTAGATCGTCTACCGTGCCTCCATTCGATGGGCGCGTTGTCTTCGCGATCAACCCTTTATCGAGTAGTTCTTTTTTGGCGCTCGATACCTGGCCTGTAGACATATGACATGCCTCAGCAAGCTTGCGTGTACCCTGGTGGCAACTTCCGCCATTTGCGCCCGCAACGCGCTTGATATGAACATAGAGCCGGAACGAATACACAGACAGATCGAGATCGTCTATCAGGTTCGGCAGCTCTATGCGATATTTCCGGAGTTCCGTGTTATCACTCACGCGCGCCCTTGCTGCTGTTGCACGAACGGCAAAGTAATTGCAGGTTGTCTAAATCGTTTGATCCACCATTCGCCAGCGCTTTGATGTGATCAATAGCGAGGTCGTCAGAACTGCCACAATACTTACACTTGAAGCTATCGCGGCGTCCGATCTGGACAAACAATTTATCGTAATTGCGTGCAATCTCCGCCCGTCTAGCGGGCTTTGTGGTTTTATAGGTTTGACATGTTTCGTATACGGCGATCATTTCAAGAACTATTTCAATAAGTCCATAATCAGTCCAATCGAGCGCGCCGCCTGTTGATTCATAGCTATTGTCGCGCCCGTTTTTGGCTGCTGTTTCCATTAGTGATTTGTACTGCAATACTTCTGGGGGTATCTTCCAAGGCGTTGAAAGCGCGACGAACTGATAATAGGCACTGTATAAATAGTCGGCGCGAAATCGTGCATAAAGCAGATCGGCCTCAGTCGCCAGAGATCGGACAGCTCGCCCTATCTCTTCATCGGTCATGCCTTCAATTCGACACGTAGGAACAATGACATCGGCGTTACTAAATCCGCCTGCGTGAATCCCCCATACCGATCCGTCGATAGGGTTTTGTACTCGACGTTCAATGGTCATTATGCGGCCTTCTTAGGCGCTGGCGCAAGAAGAATACAACGACGCAAATATGTGGAGAGCGTTAAGCCTTGCGCCGTCGCCAGCAGCTCGGCTTTCGCCTTTTCGTCAGGGGTGACATACACCTTGAGGACTTCTTTTCGCTTCATGTTCTTTGCTTTCTAGGGCTTATGTAGGACTACATTTTAACAGAAAGACAACGCTATGACTAATACATATTCGTTATAGATCACGCCCAATTGATAGATAGAAGTTATCGCCATTTGCGCTTGGCACGTCGCCAGCTATCGGCGAGCTTGTGGCAGATGCCAGCATGGACGCAGCGCACGTCATTGACCGTTTCGCGGCCTAAGTTCTTATAGTGTAAGTGATGCAAGCCCCAATTGAAGCCCAGCGGCAGATGGCATACCGCACATCTGCCGCCTTGCAGCCGATACCGCGCCCAGCGGAGCTGTTGCCAATGGACGTTATCTGGATCGATGGCCTTGCGATAGGCGGGCGAGTGGTAGCGGCGCTTCAAGCGCTCTGCTCACTTTCTTCTGCGAGTGCCTGTTCGATTAACGCCTCAATCTCGCTGTGTGGCTTGTTGACCACGAAGGTGATCGGGTCGCCAGCTATCGAGGCGTGAATGCGAGTATCCGTGCCTTCTGACACAAAGGCGCGAATGTGGATCGGCAAGATGTTGTATTTCTTGCCGTTCTTGGTTTGGAATTTCAGGAAGTGCATCATGCCTCCAAAAAGACCCGTAGGCGGCTTTCTGCCGTTTCACGGAGCTTGCTTTTCGCCTCACGCTCGATCTGCCTAGCCCTTTCCCTCGTTATCCCGTAGCACGCGCCGGCCTGATCGAGCGTTAGTCCGTCACGATAGCGTTTCCAGAGGATATCCCGCTCACGTTCGTCCAGCACGGCCATAGCGCATTCCAGCGCTTGCGCCAGCTCCGTACTGACAACTGGCGCATCGTAGTCCGTTTCAGGCGCGGCTACATAGTCTGCGAACGAACGATCTTTCGTGTCATGCCCGTGCTGTACTTTCGCGTCAAGCGAGAGCGGCGTGAGCAGTACGGCGTTAATGACACGCTCTGTCTTTTCAATCGACCAGCCGCACGCGGCGGCGATCTGATCGATGGACGCCTCATGGCCTAAGCGCTCTTGCGTCTTATTCAGCAGCCGAATGCTATCACCGACGTGTACCGGCAAGCGCACAATCCTGCCATCGTTGTGGATTGCGCGCTCAATGCCCTGGATAATCCACGGCACGGCCATGGTGCTGAACTTATTCCCGCGCTCTCGATCAAACTTCTCAACGGCGCGCATCAGGCCGATATTGCCTTCCTGGATCAGATCGAAGAAGTCCAGTCCTCGCCCGATGTACTTCTTTGCCACGCTCACGACAAGCCTCAAATTGTGATTGACAAGTTCCTCATTTGAGGCCGTGCGCTCTTGCTCACGCGAGAGGATCGGGTATTGGCCGATAGTGGCGAGGTAGATGTCAACGGGGTTGAGTGTTTCGGTCATGATGCCCTCTTTCTAACTGCCGCTGGCAGCGCGCGAGATTGCGCTCTGCGTTGTCAACCCACAGATCGGCTTCAAGCCGGTCAACGGACGTTTGTGCGATCTCGCGCTGATAGATCGCTGCGAGGCGTAGCCGCTCGTATGCGGCGATGCTCTCGTAGATAGTTATACGGATAGGTACAAGCGGCTCGGATAGATCGTGCTGCTGCATTGTGGTCGCTCCTTAGAATGCGGATTGTGCGCGGTGGTAGAACGCTGTCAACTGGAGATACCTCTTTCTTGATAATCAATTATCCGTGTCGCCACCTAATCTTTTCGCTTATCACCAGATTGCGCATCGTATCGAGCAGATTACAATGCTCGATACAACGTGCGTAGACTTCGGGATTGCGCTGGGTCATCGCGCTCCAAACTGCGCGCGAAATGAGTTTGTCGAAGAGCAGCGCAATCACCATGGTCAGCATGAGGACGATGAGCGTTTCATTGAACGGGCTATTGCTCATCGCTACACCTCCGGCGCAAAGGGCGCGAAGTCCACGTCAAGCGGCGGATAGATGAGCGCATCAGGCGCAAAGAGCAGAGTACGCATATCGGGGCAGTATTGGGGATTGTGCGGCTTGCTACAGAAGCAGCAGGTAGACGGGCTGAAGGCCGGCAGTTCCTCCGCCGGCACTTCTGTTGCGAGGTCGCTTAGAATGTCGAATGCCAGCGCGTCAAGCGCCGTCTCGGTTTCGCTGTATGATCCGTATTCCATGCTGCTGATGATCGTCTCGCCGTCAACGAGCTGGCCGATGTAGCCGACTAACTTCCTGCGCTTGCCGCTGATTTGGTATGCGGGGGTGATGATCTTCTCCATGCCGTGCCTCTTTCTTACTATGTTGCCGAATTGCCCCTATTGTATCACGAAAGATACGCTCGTCAAGGGGTCAATTTAGGTATTTCCAAAAGTGGCGCAAGAATGCGAATATCAAGCGCCTGGTCTGCCCATCCAACTGGCAGATCGGTATGAGCGAGGACAGTGATCGGGATAATCGTGCGGAATGCGTTACTCAGTTTTCCCGCGCGCCAGCGCGTGAGTTGCATACGATTGATGCCGAGATGCTTTGCGAGCTGGTAATCACTCGCGAAGCCGTTCTCAGACTTGACGCGATCAAGCGCCAGATTAACTTGTTGTGTCAGTTCGTCCATTGCGTGTATCCTTGTGTGATGCCACAGGCGCATAACGCGCCTGTGGCGATTACGATGCGATTACACTTTATCCGGCTGCAACGTCGTGATAGCTTCGCTGGCTTGTGCGATGCTCAGATCGTCAATGCCACAGCCGAATGTATCGACAAGCCAGCCTGGTAACGTGCCGTCAAACTCGCCCTTTTTCCAAAGCACATTGAGCATGTTCTTCTGCTTGTCGCTGGCTTTGGGAGGTGCGGCGTCAATAGTCTGTGGCGCATAGCTGGCCGGCGGATTGACAATCTCGCCCGTCGCCTGATCGACGTTGACGCGTTTGGCAGACGCCACCGTCTCTATCTCAGTCTCATCCAGCCAGCCAAGTCCGACGATGGAAAGCGTCACACGTCGCTTGGCTTTCGTTTCCGCCTTCATCATCGCATTGGCGCGATCTTCTGGGCCGATGGGCCGGTATGTGCCGCTGCCAGCGAAATAGCGCTTATTGCTCTGCGATGTTTTCCATTCGCCATCTTCTTTGACAAGTGGCACCGCGCCGACGCTCTCATCGGATCGGCCATCGGCAGTCGTGCCGCGTGCTGTGACCACATACACGCCTTCGACGGTTTCACGCGCCACAATCGACACACTTACGCCGTAAATCTTGCGGAGCTGATCAGTCGCATCACGCCGCGCATACAGCGTGAGCTTGTCATTCAACACAATGTACTCGAATGGCCGTGTGAGCGGATTGAGGCCCATACTGCGGCACACCTCGCCGTAGTAGCTCATACGCTGCTCAGGCGTGAGCTTGGCGAGATCGCCCGCAATGGCGACTTGCTCGGCCAAGTCTGCGCCCGTGGTTGTGGAGAGTGCAGTTGTCACTTCTTGCTCCATTCTTTCGCCTCAGGACAATCGGCAAAGTGGGGAAGCGCGTACTTCACGCCGTCGCGCTCTTCAATCGTGGCAACGCTTAACGGCATGGCCTTGCCTTTGGACGTCTTCATCCACACCATACCCGCGCCACACGACGCGCACGGTACGGGTATGGCATCGGGCGGCAGTTCGTACTCGCCCTTACGAGCGCCGAATAGGTCACGTTCTGTCATTCGGCGTCCTCCATCGGAGCGCGGGCGTTGTCGCTGTTATCCTCAAGCCACCCCTCAAGCGCGATAGCATCAGCGCCGTCAATCCAGATGTAGCTAGGCAGTCCGTCAATAATCTGATTGGTATAGAGTTTGTAACCAGCCGGATCGCTGCGACTGTCATTCCAGATAGCTTCTCGCTGGTATTCAATCTCCACGACCTGCGCCATGTTGATAACGCGCTTGCCAAACCGTACAAGCTTCATCGTCATACCTCTTTCTTGCTAATCACTATCACCTGTGTTATTGTATCATATCGGATACGCTGTGTCAATGTACAATATTGTACAGTCCTCTCGATCCTCATATGAAGCCCCTACTATCCCCACAAACACGCCCTGACGCGCTTTCGCGCTAGGGCTTTTCGTGTGATTGACACGAATGCTATACTAAATATGCTCGATCATTCTCGCAGTCGGAGCGCGGTATGCCCTACGTTATCGATACCGTCTCATATCGCAAAGACGCACACCTCCCGGTCGGCGTCGGCTGGGCTATGCGTCCAGGCAACGTCACACCTACCACAATCGTTATCCATACCACAAGTGCTGCTACTCCGAATACCGCATTCGATGCAGAAGCGCGCTTTCTCTACAACAGTCGTGATGTGTCTGCACATTTTCTGAACGGCAAAGTCGGCCAGATTGTGCAATTCCTTAATCCTGATCTTGAAGCGTGGCACGCTGGCGTTGCACTCACGTCCTATGCGAATATGCACAGCATCGGGATTGAAAATCACGTTTCATTAGGCGAGAATTGGACATTAACGCAGCATGACAGCCTGACGTGGCTCGTGAAACAGCTTATGACACACTACCATATCGCATCGTCGCAAATCGAAACACATCGTGCGATTGCGCTCCCCGGCCCAAATATTCGCAAACACGATCCGACGGCATGGGACGATGCCAGCTTCTATGCGTGGCGCGCGTCACTCGACGCCGCGCCTGTCATTCGCACGGTCGTGGCCGGCCCATTCGGCGCAATCGCGCAACAGGATCGCCGCCCAGATGCGTTAGCAGCTCGCTACTATCCGCCTGGCACGCTGATCGCCGTTGACGATCTGACGAGTAATTATTGCCACACTGCCGATCAATCCGGCTTCATTCCAGTAGGGCACGTGATAGCGTGAATGAACCGTACACGAATTTAGATCTCGACACGGCTGAAGCGCTCTTGCGTGCGGCGGGCAAAGCTGAACTTGCCGAGGCGCTGAACTATCACGCGAATGGTGTGCGCAACTTGGTGCAAGGCGTGTGGGGATCGTCGTTTGTCAATTCGCTTGAAATGCTGCTGGTCAAACACATTCAGCCGCTGTCGAATGGGCAGGACACACTGTTAGCCGCCCAGGAGGAAACGGCACGCGGCCTAAAAAAACTTTTGGACGAGTTTATCATAGTAATCAATCGTATCGAACGGCTCGAAACACAACAAACGCATATTATCGACACACAAAGCACTACCAGTGAGCAAGTAGCCGACTTGAGTGACCGATTGATCGAATTTAGTAAAGTGTTCGATATTCGCAGCGCCCGCTTTGCGCGTTTTGAACAAATGCTTGAAGAGATTAAGCGACAGACGCTGGTGGATACGCTCACACGCGAGGATCGAATTGCGCTTGCAAATGTCAATCGGCGTGTGTCCGAACTGCTGCCTGAGCTAGAAATCATCATCGAAGAACATCGGAGCAGAACACGCCATGGCGAATGAGGAACTCCGCAGCGCTGTTACGTCTGAAATGCGCCAGCAGATGACGCCATATGTGCTCAAGCTCGATCAAATGCAAGATGACTTGCGTATGCTCAAATGGACAGTCTACGGCAATGAGGCTGCCGGCGAGGCTGGCCTTGTCAAAAGTATGAAGCTCATTCAATCCAAGCTGGATACGCTGATTGAGAGCAGCCAAGCGCGCGAAAATCAATGGAAGGGCATTCGCAACGCGCTCGCCATTATCGGGGCACTCAGTAGCTTGCCAGTACTGCAACTGCTGGGCAAACTTGCGGGGCTTTGGCCGTGATCGAACTCTTCGCCGCGCTCTTTTGCTTTACTCTCGGCTTTGTCTGTGGCGCGTGGTACTGCAACAATCGTATGGACGACGAATGATGCACGATGAGCATATGCACTGGCATTGGTCATACTGGATTGCACTCGGCATCGGCGTAGTGCTGTGGTCACTCATCTGGCATATCGTCGGCGCATTCTTCTATTGGATATTTTTCGTGTTAAAATAAAGGAGTTTTGATGCAATTGACACTGCTGGGGCCGGTACTGATCGCGCTGGTATTTGGCTTGATTGTATCCGCCGTGGAGATACTTATCGCTGGTGGCAGTCCATGGCCGGTACGCGGCTGGCTTGCCCGCGCGTGGGTGTATGCCTGCTTCTGCTATATCATTCTGTTTGGAGTGATCAAGGTCTGATGAGTGATGAGAAGCGCCGCTATCGCCGGTATGCCGATGAAGAACGTGCGGCGGCGCTCGCTGATATTGTGTTGCTCGGTACAGGTGCGGTAGCGGCGAAATATGGTATCCCGCTCGGCACACTCAAAACGTGGCAACAGGAGTACCAGATCGTCCATGATCCATCTGTTAAAAAGAGCCGTATCGAAGCACTGGCAATGAACTATCTTGAGGCCAGTTTGCAAGCCCTCTCTGCACAAGCCTATGTCATATCGAAACCAGAATATATTGAGCGACAGTCAGCGGGCGAACTTGCAATTCTACATGGGGTCGTTGCCGACAAAGCTGTTCGACTTCTCGACGCACTCGGACGCGCCGAAAGAGTTGACAGCTACGCCAGACTTCCCGACGTGGCTCCGTGAGATCGCGCCGGCCTATCGATGGGATTGGGCGCATTTGCAATACATTCAGGACGCGCTTGACGGCGTGACGAATGGCACGATCAAGCGGCTAATGCTCTTTCTGCCACCGCGCCATGGCAAGAGCGAGATGACCACGGTGCGCTATCCGGTCTGGCGATTAGAGCAAGAGCCGCATCTACGGGTCATCATCGGCGCGTACAATCAGATGCTTGCAAACAGCTTTAATCGCAAGGCACGCAAGATAGCAGCAGAGCGGTTTGCGTTGAGCGGTGAACGTGCGGCTGTGGAGGATTGGCAAACGCCAGCAGGCGGCGGCATACGCGCCGCTGGTGTCGGCGCTGGTGTCACAGGCCGTGGCGCCGATCTCGTTATCATTGACGATCCGGTGAAAAATAGGGAAGAAGCCGAGAGCCATACATACCGCGATAGGGTGTGGGATTGGTATACCGACGATCTGTACACGCGGCTAGAACCTGGCGCGTCGATGATCCTGATCATGACGCGCTGGCATGAAGATGACTTAGCAGGGCGCATACTTGGCAGCGAACGGGCGCATGATTGGCAGATTGTGAACTTGCCAGCATTAGCTGAGACGAGCGATCCGCTAGGCCGCGCACCAGGCGCGGCACTCTGCCCAGAGCGGTATGATGAAACAGCACTGTCGAATATTAAAGAAGTACTTGGCTCTCGCTCATTTGCAGCACTGTATCAGCAGCGCCCGCAACCAGCCGAAGGCGCGCTCTTTCGTCGCGAATGGTTCGATATTGTTGACCGCGCGCCAGAAGGATTGTTGTGGGGCCGCTATTGGGACTTGGCGGCAAGCACGAAAACAAGTGCTGATTATACGGCTAGTGGCGCAGTCGCACTTGATCCGAATGACGGGAGTATCTACATTCGTGATATGATCCGAGGGCGCTGGGAATGGCCTGATGCGCGCAAGATTGTTATTCAAACAATGCTGAGTGAGCCGAATGCTATCCACGGTATTGAAGAAGCCATGCACGGCCTTGCGGCAGTACAGGACTTGCGGCGCGTGCGTGAAATCAACCATATCGCACTACGCGGCGTGACCGTCGATAAGGATAAGCTCACACGCGCCTTGCCATGGTCAATCAAGGCAGAAGCGCGTAAGGTGCGCTTAGTGCGTGGCCCGTGGATAGCAGCATTCTTGGACGAAGTATGTATGTTCCCACAAGGCACACACGACGATCAAGTCGATACGATATCAGGCGGCATGGGACTTGTGGCATCAGGTCGAAGCAATAGCGCCGTGGGAGCTTTCGCCCGATGATTGAGCGCATTACGCTCATCTGCTATATCGTGTGGCGCGCGATCCTGATAGCTGTGGCATTGACAGGCCGGCTCATCGGCACACTCGTGGGAACATTCGTCGGCGGACTGGTCGCTGGATACGAACGGGGATATAAGGGCTAACACGAATGGCGAAGCAATCCTGGCTTATGCGAACGGCTACCACACTCGCTGCTGTTGAGCGGAGTATTAAGG
>Ga0209069_10001617_pt1 | contig 11536 bp, 10 predicted proteins | sample Str013_2_FD_187202 | JGI IMG/M metagenome (GOLD analysis project Ga0209069, IMG submission 187202) | Freshwater sediment microbial communities in response to fracking from Pennsylvania, USA - Straight Creek_MetaG_SC_2013 (SPAdes) (version 2) | ecosystem: Environmental > Aquatic > Freshwater >...
CATCCGACGCGATGACCACCGCCACCATCGGCACCGAAGCGCTGAAGGCACACCTCGGCGATCCGAACACCACGATCGTCGACCTCCGGTCCTCCGCCGCGTACAACGGCTGGCGGCACGGGCCCGAGTCGCGCGGCGGCCACATCCGGGGCGCCGTCTCGTTCCCCGGCGAATGGCTGCAGACCGTGGAAGAGGCGGAGATCGCCAAGTTGCTCACCCGGAAGGGCATCAGCTCCGGTCACACCGTGGTCCTGTACGGCGACGACGCCGCGCAGTCAGAGGCCGTCGCCGATCGCCTAACCGCCGACGGCCACGGCGATGTGCGGGTATACGTCGATGGTTTCACGGCCTGGGCGGCGGACGAGTCCTTGCCCGTCGACCGCCTCCCCAACTACGACAAGCTCGTCACGACGGACTGGCTCGCCGAGTTCCTCGCGGGCGGGACACCCGAAGCCGCCCCGACCGGCAAGACCCTGCTGTTCCACGTGAACTTCGGGGTCCCGGAGGAATATGCGGAGGACCACATAGCGGGCGCGCTCTACCTCGACACGAACTGGCTCGAGGATCCCGCCGACTGGAACCGCCGCTCGCCCGAGGCGCTCGAAGCCGCCCTGCGCGCCCTCGGCATCACCCGCGACACGACCGTCATCGTCTACGGCCGCGATACCGAAGGCCAGGCCAACGAGAAGTGGCCTGGTCGCCGGGCGGGGCAGATCGCGGCGACCCGCGCCCTGATGATCCTGCGCTACGCGGGCGTCGACGACGTCCGGCTGCTCGACGGCGGCTACGACTGGTGGGTCCGCGGCGGCCACCCGGTCGAGACGACCTTGCGCGAGCCCAGCCCGGTCGCGGCGTTCGGCGTCCAGATCCCGCTTCGGCCGGAGGTCATCGTCGATATCGAGGCGGCCAAGGCGATCCTGGCCGACCCGGACGGCGCCGCCCTCGTGAGCGTCCGAACGTGGCGTGAGCACATCGGCAACGTCAGCGGGTACAACTACATCGGCCCGGCGGGTCGTATCTCAGGCGATGTCTGGGGCAATTGCGGCACGGACGCCTACCACATGCAGCACTACCGCAACGTGGACAACACGATGCGGGCGTACCCGGAGATCGCGAAGAATTGGGACGAGGCCGGCATCACGCCGGACAAGTGGGTCGCCTTCTACTGCGGCACCGGCTGGCGGGCCAGCGAGACCTGGTTCTACGCGTACCTCCAGGGCTGGCAGCGGATCGCGGTCTACGACGGCGGCTGGTTCGAATGGAGCCAGGACCCGATCAACAACCCGATCGAGATCGGCCTGCCGAAGGACGGCGCCGCAGCCTGACGACCGGTGCCGCGCCCGCGGACGGCTCCAGCGTCAGGCGGACAGCTGGCCGAAGTCGCCGTTCGCTCCGGCGTCCAGCAGTTCGCGTCGACGCAGGTCGCTCACTTCGTACCAGGAGAGGGTCGCCCGGTTGATGGCGGTCGGGCTGATGTCGTGGCCACGGGCCAGGACGGAGGCTCGCACCGCGCCACTCACCAGGACGGCGGTGACTCGCGCTGCCACGACGGCGGGTGACTCGCCGGCCATGCAGGCGGCGGCCTCGATCGTCTCGGCACGCTGGTAGACGCTGGCGATGAACTCGTCCGACTCTTCGGCCGGCAGGAGGCTGGCGCCGGACCGCAGCAGGGACTGCGCCGCGTCGATGGGCCCCATGCACTCGCCCTGGACGCTGCGCAGTGGGATATCCCGTCCGTCGAAGCCGCGGAGTGGGAGGCCCAGCTTCAGTCGAGCGGCGAGGAGGGACAGGTCGTCATCCGGAGCGGGGTACATGGAGATGTGCGTCCTTCAGGGCAAGGCCCAGTGGCGGGCCGGTCAGGACCGACCATATCCAGCGCCGATAGCGGTCCGGTGGACCGAACGATGAAGACTTCGCTACCGGGTCGGGAATGGGAACGTTTGCACGGCGTCGTCCGTGGTGGTACACATCGCCGGTGTTCGACTACACCCCCAAGGCACGGCGGAAGCCGCGTCGCTGGCGCCGTCTCGCGCCGGTCCTGATGGGGGTCGTCGCGGTCGTCGGCGTCGGGTCCGCCATCGCCGCGAACGGACCGTTTCGGCCGGGCGCCGGCGGTCAGCCCGGTTCCGTGGCAGCCGCGACCGGCAGCCCGGCGCCATCGACAGCCGGACCGGCCGCACCGTCTGATCGACCGACCTGGACGGCCGTGCCCATCCCCACGCCGACCCCGTCGCCGACCGCGCCTCCGGTGGCGACCCTGATGGGCTACCAGTGGCCCCTCCCGAACGGTCGTCTCACCCAGCCGTTCGGGCCCTCACCGTGGGGCGGGAGCCTGGTGGAAGGCAAGACCTTCCACGACGGCATCGACCTCGCGACGTTCTGTGGCGACCGGATCGTGGCGGCACATGACGGCGTGGTCCTGGCGGCCTCACGCAGGTACGACGACTTCCTCGGCTGGGCGGGCGCGCTTGACAAGTACAGGGCCCGGCTGGACCAGAAGCAACTGTGGATGACGCTCCCGATCGTGATCGTCATCGACGACGGCGACGGCTATCGAAGCATCTACGCCCACTTCAGCAAGGTCGTGGTCAAGCGTGGCCAGACGGTCAAGGCCGGCGACTTCCTTGGCTACGAGGGGATGACCGGCCACGCCTCCGGCTGCCACCTGCACTATGGCCTGTTCAGCCCGATGGAGACAGCGATGTTCGGGATGGAGCCGGTGGTCGCGAGTCGGATGAAGCTGCCACTCGCCCAGATCGCCCGCATCGATCCGATTCTGGTCCTGCCACCCCGACCGCAAGACCAGCCATCCGCGTCGCCGTCCGGCTCGGCCTCGGCGTCGCCGTCCCCGTCGCCGTCCGCTTTCGCGGTCCCGGTCCCCTAGGGATCACCGCTGGAACAGCCCGGTTCCAACTGACGTCTGAACCGGGCCTCCGCCGTCAGTCGGACGCAGATCGAGACCGCTGAACGGCTGAACGGGGGCCGGACGTCCGTTGCTTCGTCCGTCGGTGCGGGAGCGACCCACCGTCGCCGTAGCCCGACACTTCAGCCGGCAAGACGCCGGTAGCGGCGGCCGATGAGCGAATAGCCCGGGATCCGCGCGAGCGCCTCACCGAGCGACGGTCCGGGCGAGCCGTCCCTGGCCTCGAGCGCCAGTCGTGGCTCGGACGAGGTGATATCGGCCGGGCGGGCATCCACGACGGCAAGGTCGATCGCCACGCGGCCCGGCTCGGCGACGCCCAACGACGCGATCAGGGCGGCCGGTTCGTGACCGGCCTCGTACTCGGCACGGACCTCGGCCTCGGCACGCCAGTTCGGTCGGCGCAGCAGGATCGCCCGCCAGCCGTCAGCGATCTCCGCCGAGACGCGTCCATCGCCCGCCGTCGACGTCGCGACGATGTCCTCGCCCCGCGCCCACCGGGCCGCCTGGTGGAGCAGCGCATATTCGTCCAGGTCCGCATAGGCGGGCAGCCGGTCGGCGGGGGACTCGGCCCCGAAGATCGCCCGCACGGAACGCCCGAAGACCTCGGCGAGATCCAGGTCGATCGCCCGCACCGTCCGGTGGAAGTAGACCTGCTGGTACATGAAGCTGCGCGCGGTGAGGAACATCTCCAGGGCCGGTAGGCCCGGTTCGTACAGGGTCAGGCCGCGTTCGGAGATGAACGCGTAGCGACGCAGCCGTTCGGCATCCACGGGGCCCACGGTCACGCCGGTCAGGTACGCGTCGCGACGCACATAGTCCAGGTTGTCCACCGTGAAGACGCCCGAGAGCAGCGGCTGGAGCCAGCGCACCCAGCGCGGCATGGTCGGGTCCACGAGGGCCGGCTTGGAGATGAGGAACGAGACCCAGGTGGGGTCGATCGTCTCGCGGTCCGCGAACCCGTCGCGTTCCGGGACGGCGCCCGGTGCCCGCCGCAGGCCGCGCAGCAACGGCCCCAGCTCGTCCTCGATGATCCGCTGCGAGAGGTCTTCGTGGGACAGCGGCTTGCCGCCCGGGCGGCGCGCATCGGTGGGTGCCTGGAAGGCGGACAGGACGTGGTCGTCGAAGAAGTGGGCGAACGGCCCGTGGCCGACGTCGTGGAGCAGGCCGGCCATCCGGAGCGTCTCGACGACGAGGCCCTCGGACGGGATCGGCTCACCGGCTGCGGCAAGGGAGCTGTGGAGCGAGGGATATAGCGAACGCGCCCACAGGCCCGCTTCGTGCATGACCCCCAGGCCGTGGGTGAACCGCGAGTGCTCCGCGGTGGGGAAGACCCAGCGGGCGCTCTGGAGCTGGCTGATCCGTCGCAGGCGCTGGAGCCACCCGGTGTCGAGCAGGTCCTCTTCGGCGATGTCCTCGTCCGGCAACCCTGCCGCCGCCGAACCCGCCGTCGTCAGCCGCTTGGTCAGTTCCACGTACCCGTGGATCGGGTCGCTGATCAGGTTGACCGCGGCGAACGGGTGTCGTCGCACGTTGGACTCAGGGCACCCAGATGCGCAGTTCGGACGACCACGCCCCGACATTGCTGGCGCCGTCCTTGGCTCGCACGCGCACACCGTACCAATGGCCGGCGGAGCGATGCAGCCCCATCCGTCGGGTCGCCACGGTCCTGCTCGCCACGGTCCTGAAGGTGCCCGAGTCCACCCGGTACTGGACCTCGTAGGTCGCCACACCGGCGGTCCGGGTCTGAAGGGCGGTGTCCCAGCCGCGCCACCTCCACGTCACGTCGTTGCCGCTGCGCGCAACGGACACCATGGCCGCGCCCGGTGGCGAGCGATCCGGCCCCTCGAGCAGCACCACGTCACCATACGTCCGTCCGTTGCTGGTCTGGTACGACTCGCCGATGCCGATGTAGTTGAACGACGGGCTCATCAGCAGATCCCAGTGCGGCTGGCTGCCCTTCCACTGGGCGAATAGCTCGGCGGTGGCGTACGTGCCCCTGCCGGCGTTGTTGTAGGCGATCGCATCGCCCCAGCCGTACCACGTGATCCCGCGCGACGACATCTGCGAGCCGACGACGCCGGCCACGGTGTGACTCAGGATGTTGCGCGAGGCCATGACCGCCGCCCGGGCCCCTGCGAGGTCCCACACCCGGCTGTCAGCCCGAAGGGGCTGGAGCTGTCGTTCCACTCTGGCCTGGTTGATCCAGCCGAGGATCCGGTACTCCAGATCCGTGGTGGTCGGGGCTGCGCTCACGGTCGGCGCGACCGTCAGCAACAGGAGGCATGGAAAGAACACGGAGAGCGCGATACGACGTCGGATCATGGGGCTCCTTCATATCGGCGCAGCGCCCGAGATAGGGTCGCGGCCACGTCGCTACGGAGAGAGTCCGGTGCGAGCACTTCCACGGAGTCGCCCCAGGATAGGATCCAGAGGCGGACTTCGATGGTCCCCGAGACAGTCGCCTCCCAGAGAAGCGAACCGTCCGGCTCGAGCCGGGCACGCTGGGTGGGGTGCCAGGTCGCCTCGGTCACGCGAGACGCCACAGCAGGAGCGAAAAGCAGACTGATGTCCACCAGCTCCTGGTCAGCGATGATATCCCATGCCGGGCGGAGAAGTGACTCGATCGCGTCGCGATCCGGGCTCTCGAACGTGCGTACGGTCAGCGCCACGTCCCTGATGCGCTCGATCTTGAAGGTCCGGACCGCCTCTTTCGTCTCGTCCCAGCCGATCAGGTACAGGGCGTGGGTCTGGAGCGACGGCTCGATCAGGTAGGGCCGGACGACGGCGTCGCGGGCGGTCGCGTCGGGCGCGTACTGGCCCGGTTCGTAGCGGAGCGTGACCACTCGTCGCTCCGCCCACGCCCTGGTCAGCAGGTGCACGTGCTTGCTGAACGGCACGTCTGTCGCGCGCGACGCCAGGACATCCAGGGTGCGGTCCACGTGCTCCGCCAGGGGCGCCGGGAGGACCTCCTCCAGCTTCTCGAAGGCGGACGCCAGATCCGGGTCGTACTTGTCCGCGTAGCGGACCATGAGACGGGCCGACAGGACGACCGCCATCGCTTCCGACAGGGTCAGCTTCAGCGCCGGCAGGAACTCCTCGCCGACGACGCCCCACTTGCCGCCATCGGACCAGACGGCGACCCCGATCTCTTCATCGATGGCGCGCAGGTCGCGGTAGACGGTCCGCGGCGAGACATCGATCCGCCTCGCGATCTCGCTGGGGCGGATCCCGTCGGGATGGCCACGGAGGACCGTCACCACCCGGATCAGACGGGCCAACCGATCGCGTTTGACCGTGTATCGACTCGGCTCGTCGTCGAAGGTCATGGACCCGGAGGATAGATGACCAGGTCTGACCCGCGTGAGGTCGCCGTCATCCGGACCTCTACCGTCGCGAGGAGCGCTTTGGGGTCCAGGCCGGCTGCCTCGCCGCTGGCGCTGCCCACGACCTGGCCCAGCTCGCCGTCCAGGAACACCCAGTAATCGAGTTGGCCGCGCCAGCGGTGGAGGTCCGCTCCGCCCACCAGCCACACGATCTGCGGGAAGGCGGCGGCATACGTATCGCCGTCGACGGAGACCCGGCAATGGCGGGCCCGGGCGCCCTCGATCACCTCCGCGCCGCGATCCTCGAAGATCGCCCGGCCCGCCGGGGTCAGCGCGGTCTCGAGGACCTGCAGGTCGATCGTGCCGTCCGCCACGAACTCGGGCGTGGTGTGCACCCAGTGACTGCCCGGCGCCCGCGCCCAACCGTCGGCCCCGATCCGTGCCGCCCCGCCCTGGCCGAGGGAGGCAGCTGTCGCGACGTACGCGTTCCAGCGGAAGTCGCGCCCGGACCGGGTCCCGGACAGCTCCACCGAGCCGGTCGGGCGCAGGTCCACGGTCGCGGACAACCGGCTGGTCAGCCGTGCACTGGCGCCGGCGGAGAGGGGACCGTCGCACGGCGGTGGGTCGCCCGCGATGTCGGTCGGGCCGAACCGCGAGGCCTGGGCGACTTCATTCCGCAGGGCCAGTTCGTTGGCGACCGCGGCCGACGCGAACAGGCTCCCCGCGAGCAACGTCAGGCCCAGGGCGAACGCCACCGATCGGATCAGGCGTCCGCGCCCGAGTGCATTGCCGCCCTGGATCCGGCGCGTGAGCCCGATACCCGCGAAGAGGCTCGTCGCGAGCAGGGCGAGCAGCCACGGATAGGCGGTTTCAAGGGAGGGCAGGAGGGTCTGGGCGCCCTGCGACACGAGCTGTCCGATGAGCCCGCCGATGGACGGCACGAGGCACAAGAGAGCGCCGACACCAAGGCACACCACGGCCGTGTTGTTGCTGTCGCCGCGGGTCACCGGGGGCCAGGCCAGCGCGCTGGCAGCGACTGCCACCGGGATGAGCATCGTCAGGCCGACGACGATGTCGAGTGGACCGCCGGGCCGGTACGAGAGGATGACCAGCAGCGCGGCCAGCGCCCAGCATCCCAGCAAGGTCGCGGCGATCAGTCGGAGTTCGAAGCTGCGGACCCGCACCCACCGAGTCTACCCGGGCATGACCCGAAGTACCGGGCACCCCCTGACCCCCGGGTCATCGCGACAGCCCGCCGCCAGCACGAACATGCCCGTACCGCACCGGACCGACCGGGGCGGGTCGTTCAGGGGACGAGGCCAGAGTGAGCCATGCCAGGCCGGGCACCGCGAGGGTCACGGGGACACGGGCGATCATCTCGCCGCGTCTCGTCGTGGCCGGACGGCGAGCCGGTCTCCGCGGTCGCTTCTGGGCTCACGACACCGCCGGCACCTCCCCGGGGCGAGACCATGTCGCCGGCGACAGCGCTCGCGACGAGGTCGATCTATCGGACGTTCCTGTTGAAGGGCATGGCGCCTGACGAAGCGGCCAACCTGACCGCATTCGTGTCCGGCATCCCCGTGACGGACCTGCACTGGTCGTTACGACAGGTCAACCAGTTGCTGTTCCTGCGCGAGATGGCGAACACCGGACGGTTCGGTGGCAACGACGGCAAGGATCGCCGACCGCACTGATCACGGACTGATCCAGCATCTTCCGACCACGACGGTGGACCCTCCTCCCTCCGTCACGGTCATGCCGAAGCGGCGCCGAACCTCCTCCCGGCGCCGCTTCGGTGCGTCTGGATCCCATTTCGCGGGCCGGCGGACTGGTCAGATCCCTGGTGGATCCCTAGTGGATCGATAGGACATTTGGTGCCTCCACCTGTACACTCTCGGCCGTTCTTCCGATTTCCAACGTGAGGTACCACCCGTGCGTAGACCACAGCTCCTGGCCATCGGCGCGATCGCCGTCGTGGTCGTCGCGTGCTCCAGCCCCGCGGCCTCTCCGTCGACATCGGCGGCTGCCGTCGTCTCGACCGCGCCGAGTGAGGCAGCGTCCGTCGCTCCGACCATCGGGCCGAGCGCGACACCCAACGCCTGCGATGCCTCCACCGTGCCGACGCTCATCACCGGTACGTTGACCATCGGGACGGACAATCCGGCCTACCCGCCGTACTTCGCGGAGAACGCGAACGGCAACAAGACCGCGCCGTGGGAGCTCGGCGATCCGACCAATGGCAAGGGCTTCGAGAGCGCCTTCGCCTACGACCTCGCCACCACCATGGGCTTCAGGCCGAATCAGGTCGTGTGGACGTACGTGACGTTCGACAACTCGTATGCACCGGGCACCAAGCCCTTCGACCTCGACATCAACCAGATCTCGAACCTGCCCGGTCGCTCTGATGCGGTCGACCTGTCCGACGGCTACTACTTCGTCAACCAGGCCGTCGTGTCGATGGGCGACAACCCCATCGCGGCCGTGACTACGGTGAGCGGCCTCGCCGCCTTCAAGTTCGGCGCCCAGACCGGGACGACGAGCTACAAGACGATCACCGACGTCATCAAGCCGACGGCTGAAGCCAGCGTGTATAGCACGAACGACGCGGCCATCGCGGCGCTCAACGCCAAGCAGATCGACGCGATCGTCGTGGACCTGCCGACCGCCTTTTACATGGCGTCTGCGCAGATCACCGGCGGCAAGGTCGTCGGGCAGTTCGCCGCTCCTTCCGGCGCCGACGCCGAGCACTTCAGCGTGGCCCTGGAGAAGGGCAGCGCACTGACGCCCTGCGTCAACGCCGCGATCGCCACGATGACGGCCAACGGCCGACTGGCGTCCATCACCCAGGAGTGGCTGGTACGCAAGGTCTCGGCACCGCTCTTCACTCCGTAGTCCGACCCCGCATCTGACGATGTCAAGTCTCGGAGGCCCGCTGGTGACACCCGGCGGGCCTCCGGTCGTTCGGCGGAAGGCCGCGCGGTTCTCGTGGCGGGCGGTCGCGATCGCTCTCACCAGCACCGTCATCGTCTTCGGCGGGCTGGTCTGGATCGTCGTCAACGCGCCGAACTGGCCGGCCGTCCAGAAGGCGTTCCTGAACGGACCGATCTTCTGGTACAGCCTGCCGCTGCTCGTGCAGGCGTTCTGGAAGAACATCCAGCTCTTCCTGATCGCCGAGGCGCTCATCCTGCCGCTAGCCCTCGTCATCGCGGTCATGCGCGGCCTGCCTGGTCCGGCGTTCTTTCCCCTGCGCGCGCTCGCGACCGGCTACGTCGACATCTTCCGGGCGTTGCCCGGGATCCTGGTCATCTACGTGCTGGGCTTCGGTGTCCCGGGCCTGCGCATCCCGGGCGTGCCGACGGACCCGTTCTTCTGGGCGATCATCGCGCTGACCCTCATCTACTCCGCGTACGTGTCGGAGGTCTATCGATCAGGCATCGAGTCGGTCCATCCCAGCCAGGAGGCCGCCGCTCGCTCGTTGGGCCTCTCCCGCTCCCAGGCCCTGCGCCACGTCATCCTGCCGCAGGCCGTGCGGCGGGTGGTCGCACCGCTGCTGAACGACTTCATCGGCCTGCAGAAGGACACGGTCCTGGTCTCGATCATCGGGGTCGTCGAGATCTTCCGCCGGGCTGAGATCATCCAGGCGGCGAATTTCAACTTCACGCCATACCTGGGCGTGGCGCTCGTGTTCATCGTCGTGACCATCCCGCTGGCGCGGTTCACGGACTGGCTGGTGGCGCGGGACAAGCGGCGCGGCGCCGCCGGCGCCCGATGACCGAGGAAGCGCTCCACGTCGACGGACTCCACAAGTCCTTCGGTGAGCTGGAGGTGCTGCGCGGGATCGACCTCGTCGTGGCCCAGCACGAGGTCGTCTGCCTCATCGGAGCGTCCGGGTCCGGGAAGTCCACGCTCCTGCGCTGCATCAACCTGCTCGAGCCCATCGACGCCGGCCGGGTCTTCATCAGCGGCGAGGAGATCACCGCCGAGGGCGTGAAGGTGGACCGCGTTCGGCGCCGCATCGGGATCGTCTTCCAGGCGTTCAACCTGTTCCCGCACATGACCGTCCTGGACAACGTGACCCTCGGCCCGCGGCGCGTGCTCAAGGTCTCCCGGACGACCGCCGAGACCGAGGCGATGGACCTGCTCGCACGGTTCGGACTGGCCGACAAGCGCGACCAGCTCCCGGATCGACTGTCGGGTGGTCAGCAGCAGCGCGTGGCGATCGTCCGGGCGCTGGCGATGAAGCCGGACATCCTGTTGCTCGACGAGGTCACGAGCGCGCTGGATCCCGAGCTGGTGGCTGAAGTGTTGAACGTCATCCGGGAGCTGGCCCACAGCGGCATGACGATGGTCATCGCCACCCACGAGATGGGCTTCGCCCGCGACATCGCGGATCGCGTCTGCTTCTTGGACGCCGGCCGGATCATCGAGCAGGGTCCACCGAGCGTCATCCTGAGCGACCCGGCCGAACCCCGCACCCGCCAGTTCCTGCAGCGAATCATCGACGCCGGGAGGCTGTAGGACCGAGGTTCGCCCGCGGCCGGGCGGCTGCCCGGCGCGGCGGCCGCCCGGGCGCCTGCCGGATGAGAAGCGCTCCGGCGATCCGGGGGCCCTGGAGCGCGAAACCGTCCGCCCAGCATCCAGCACGTCCATCAACACGAAGTCGTGAGGGACGGGTCCCCGCAGGACCGGATCCCGCACAGATCCCTCGTGGCGCCGGCCAGGAACGCGGTCTGGTGCGATTTCGTCCGACGCTCCACGCTCGGTCGTGCGGGTGGCGGTCCTCGCAGGACCCGGGCGACTTGACCCGGTCAGCCCAGGTTTTCCCAGATGCTGCGCCCACCGCTCTTGGCCAGCCTCGGCATCCGCGGCTCCTCCGGGATCTCCGCCCGGACCGCAGATGGGGATGGATCCGGGCCGCGGCCCGAGCTGGGGCTCGCCCGGGCAGCGTATCGGCAGACCTGGCCAGGCGGGCGGGGCGCGGGTCAGCGGGCGTCGAGACCCTCGGCCGTGCAAGCGCGAACGAAGGCTTCGAACAGGCGCTCGAAGGCGGCCGGCGTGGTGTCCGTCCGTTCCGGGTGGCATTGGACACCGATGAGGAAGCGGCCGTCGGTGGCTTCGAGGCCTTCTACGAGATCGCCGGCCGAGCTGTCCGCCCAGGCCGATGCCACGAGGCCAGGAGCAAGGTCTGCCGGGCGGATCCCCTGATGGTGGTACGAGTTCACGAGTAGCGGCCGGTCCGCGCCGACGAACCCCGCAAGCGCGCTCCCGGGTTCGACGCGCAGTGGATGCG
>Ga0209069_10001619_pt1 | contig 11524 bp, 11 predicted proteins | sample Str013_2_FD_187202 | JGI IMG/M metagenome (GOLD analysis project Ga0209069, IMG submission 187202) | Freshwater sediment microbial communities in response to fracking from Pennsylvania, USA - Straight Creek_MetaG_SC_2013 (SPAdes) (version 2) | ecosystem: Environmental > Aquatic > Freshwater >...
CAACGCCTTCGTGATCTCGTCGGGAGCCGCGCGCATCGGCGTCGTGCAGATCGCCGGCCTGGTGGCGCGGCGGATCGTCTGCTTCGTGCGCAAGGGCGCAACCGTGGGCGCCGGCGAGCGCATCGGCATGATCCGCTTCGGCTCGCGCGTCGACGTCTATCTGCCCGAGGGCACGCGGCCGCTGGTGGCCGAGGGCCAAACCTCGGTCGCGGGCGAAACCGTCATCGCCGATCTGCGCACCGGCGACGGCGACCGCACGTTTCGGGTGGGCTGACCGGCCCGGGCTTGATCCGAGGCCCGACCAGTCGCCGCTCGGCGGTCGGTTTGATCTAGGTCATGGCCGCACATGCTGGCCGGCGTATCGAGGACCTATGTTCTCGTCCCGGGCGACCGAGTTTGACGAGTTGGCCGATGTTTGCCTCGAGCGCGCCGACGAGGCGAGCAATCGGGATGATGTGGCGCTTTGGTTTGCCATGGCGCTCGAGTGGATGAGATTGGCCGCGGATGCCCGGAATCTGTCGGCAGGCCACCCGCTCGGGATCGGTCGTTAACCCGTTCCTAATCCGGCTCTGGCTCGCTTGCGTTGCCTCCGGGGTCGGCGGAGCTTGCCGTAGCGGCGGCATCGTCGAAGGACTATATTCTCGTGATGTTCCATCGTTCGCCCTTCGAGCCCGACCGCAGACGGTTGCTGCGCCGCCCGCGCTTCCGCGCCATTCCGGTGCGCACGCTCGTACCTAATGTCATCACGCTGCTGGCCATTTGCGCCGGCCTCACGGCTATTCGGCTGGCGGTGGAGGACAGGCTCGAATGGGCGCTGGCGGCCATCGTGTTCGCCGCCATGCTGGACGGGATCGACGGGCGGGTCGCCCGCATGCTCAAGGGCACGTCGCGCTTCGGTGCCGAACTCGACAGCCTGGCGGATTTCGTCAATTTCGGCGTCGCCCCGGGGCTGATCCTCTATTTCTGGGGCCTGCACGAGCTCAAATCGGCCGGCTGGATCGCCGCCCTGGTGTTCGCGATCTGCGCCGCGCTGCGGCTGGCCCGCTTCAATGTCATGATCGAGGATCCGGACCGTCCGGCTTGGGCCGGAAACTATTTCGTCGGCATGCCGGCGCCGGCCGGCGCCATCACGGTGCTGCTGCCGATCTATGTGCAGTTCCTCGGGCTCCCGCATTTTGCCTTCGTGGCGCCCGTGACCTTCCTGTACACGCTGGGCATCGCCTTTCTGATGGTGTCGCGGCTGCCGGTCCTTTCCGGCAAACGGGTCGGCAAACGGGTCTCGCCCGAGATGGTGCTGCCGGTCTTCGTCCTGATCGTGCTGTTCTTTGCGCTGCTGATCTCCTACCCCTGGGAGGTGCTCACCGTCGGCACGCTCCTCTATCTGGTGACCCTTCCGTTCGGCTGGCTGTCGCACCGCAACGCCCAGCGCAAGACCGCCACAGCCAATGCCGCCGCCAGCGTTCCCGATACCGCAGCCGGTCCGGCCGCGGTTGCCACCACCGGGACAGGCGAGGGGACCTCGCCGCAGCCCTCACCCCCGCTCGCCGCCGAGCATCCGCCCACATCCGAGCGCCCGACCCGACTCAACTGAGCGGCGCCGGCTACCGCTGCAGCGGATAGCCCGGCATCAGGTCGTAGGGATGTTTCCAGCCCGGCAGCGCCTTGATGCGTTCGAGCCAGCCGGCGATGTTCTTGTGCTGGGCAGCGATGTCGAAGCCGAACTCCTCGGGCGGATAGTAGAGGTAGGCGACCAGCGACAGGTCGGCGATGGTCGGCCGTGGCCCGAGCACGAAGGGGTGCGTCGACAGCCGCTGATCGACGATCGCCAGATTGCCGTCGATCCGCCCCTTGAGAAACGCGAGCACCGCCGGGTCGCCGGGCGGCTTGGCGAGGACGCGCAGGAACCGGTAGGGCCCGAGAAAGCCGTTGACCTTCTGGTTGTCGAAAATGATCCAGCGCAGCGCTTCGAGCCGCTCGTCCTCGCCGTCGGGCGCAAACTGGCCCGAGCGCTCGGCCAGATACGTCAATATGACGCCCGATTGGCTGAGCTTGCGGCTCCCATGCACGAGCACCGGCACCTCGCCCATCTCGTTGACGTTGGTTCGATAGTCGAGCCCGCGCTGCTCGCCCTTGACGAAAAAATCGACCCAGATCGGCTCCCAATCGGCGCCGATGAGATTGAGCATCAGGGCCACCCGATAGGCATTGCCGGATTGAGCGAAGCAATAGAGCTGGTACTCGGCCACGTGATGTTGCCCTTCGTGATTGTTATGCGGTCACTTCATCGTCGGAATGACGAAATCGGCGCCTTCCTTGGTGCCGGAAGGCCAGCGGGCGGTCACGGTCTTGGTCTTGGTGTAGAAGCGGATCGCGTCGGGGCCGTGCTGGTTGAGGTCGCCGAAGCCCGACTGCTTCCAGCCGCCGAACGTATAATAGGCGAGCGGCACCGGTACCGCGAAATTCACCCCGACCATGCCGACGTTGACGCGGCTGGTGAAGTCGCGGGCGGTGTCGCCGTCGCGGGTGAAGATCGCGACCCCGTTGCCGTAGTCGTGCTCGGAGGGTAGCCGCACCGCCTCCTCGTAGTCCTTGGCGCGCACCACGCAGAGCACCGGCCCGAAAATCTCTTCCTTGTAGATGCGCATATGCGGCTCGACCTCGTCGAACAGGCAGCCGCCCATGAAGAATCCGTTTTCGTAGCCTTGCAGCTTGAAGCCGCGCCCGTCGACCTTGAGCTTGGCGCCTTCCTGGATACCGAGCTCGACATAGCTTCTCACCTTGGCGAGATGCGCGCCGGTGACGAGCGGGCCGTAGTCGGCCTGCGTGTCGGTCGAGGGACCGATCTTGAGGCTCTCGACGCGCGGGATGAGCTTCGCCATGAGGGCGTCGGCCGTCTTGCGGCCGACCGGCACCGCCACCGATATGGCCATGCAACGCTCGCCCGCCGAGCCGTAGCCGGCGCCGATCAGAGCATCGACGGCCTGGTCCATATCCGCATCCGGCATGACGATCATGTGGTTCTTGGCGCCGCCGAAGCACTGTACGCGTTTTCCCTTGGCGCAGCCGGTCGCGTAGATGTGCTCGGCCACCGCCGAGGAGCCGACGAAGCCGATCGCCTTGATGCGCGGGTCGGCGAGCAGCGTCTCGACCGCGTCGCGGCTGCCATTGACCACGTTGAGGACGCCGGCCGGCAGCCCGGCCTCGACCAGCAATTGGGCGAGCCGCATCGGCACCGAAGGGTCGCGCTCCGACGGCTTGAGGATGAAGGCGTTGCCGCAGGCGAGCGCGGGCGCGAACTTCCACATCGGAATCATGGCCGGGAAGTTGAAGGGGGTGATGCCGGCGACGACCCCGAGCGGCTGGCGCATGGAGTAGAGATCGATGCCGGGGCCGGCGCCTTCGGTGAACTCGCCCTTGATGAGGTGGGGAATCCCGCAGGCGAACTCGGCAACTTCGAGACCGCGCTGGATATCGCCGCGCGCATCCGCGATCGTCTTGCCGTGCTCGCTCGCGAGCAGCCGGGCGAGGTCGTCGAATTCCCGCTGCACGAGCTCGAGAAACTTGAACAGCACGCGCGCGCGCCGTTGCGGGTTGGTGGCGGCCCAGGCGGGTTGGGCCGCCTGCGCCACCGCGATCGCGCGCTCGACGTCCGCAGGGGCCGCAAAGTCGACCTTGGCCTGCACCTCGCCGGTGTTCGGGTCGTAGACGTCGCCGGTGCGGCCGGACGTGCCCGCCACTTCCTTGCCCCCGATGAAATGGCCGATTGAACGCATCGCCGCCTCCATTGTGCGCCCGATTATGCCGTCAAGGCGCACGTTCCCGACAGTCTACGCTATCTGCGCGCGCTTGCTCGCACGCGCAAGACCGATTTCCGCCGGTGTCCCGCGCTCGCGGCCCGGTAGAATCGCGCGGGTCGTTGGTAACCGTCCCTTAAGTGGCCCCGGCTAGATTGCCGGAAGCGCCGCCGCGGGTGGTGCCCTATCGCGTTTCGGACACCTCGCCATGGACATCGCCACGGGCCTCGGTCTCTTTGGCGGAGTGGTGGTCGTTTCGACCGTCATCCTCATGGGCGGCAACTTCGGAATGTACTTTTCCGATCACGCCCTCATCATCATTTTCGGCGGCTCCTTCTCTGCCACCTTGATCCGATTTCCGCTGGTCTCGATCTTTCACGGTCTCCCGCTCGGCGCCAAGTTTGCGTTCACGATGCGCCAGATGACCCAGCGCGAACTCGTCGACCAGGTCGCGCACATCGCCGAGATCGCCCGCAAGGCCGGACCGGTCGGGCTCGAGAAGGTCGAGATCGAGGATCCGTTCCTGGCCAAGGGCATCCGCTTCATCGCCGACGGCTACGACACCAACTTCATCCGCGACAATCTCGAGCGCGACCGCGACAATTTTCTGACCCATCTCGACGAAGGCCAAAAGATCTACCGGGCCATCGGAGATTGCGCGCCCGCGTTCGGGATGATCGGAACGCTGCTGGGCATGGTGCAGATGTTCGCCAACATGACCGACCCCTCGAAGCTCGGTCCGTTCATGGCGACGGCGTTGCTCGCGACCCTCTATGGCGCGGTCGTCGCCAATCTGTGGTGCCTGCCGCTCGCCGACAAGCTCCACCTCAAGCTTGCCGACGAGGAGATCAACCGCACTCTCATCATCGACGGCGTCCTCATGATCCGGGAAGCCAAGAGCCCGACCTTGGTGCGTGAGATGCTGCTGGCCTATTTGCCCGAGAAGCATCGCCACGACCTGGAGCCGGAAGCGGTGCCGGCCTGATCGTGCGCGGCGCGCCACTGCATCGTCCGGCGAAGCGCGCAGCGGTTCGTCGCGGCAAAGGCCTCGAAACCAGAATGTCGGAGGGCTTTCCCCTGCAACCCGATCGGAAGGCGCGGTAGCGCCGGACATCAGCCATGGCGAAGAAAAAGGCCCAGGCGCACGGTGGAGGGCACGGCTGGTTCGTGACCTTTGCGGACCTGATGGGACTGCTGGTCGCCTTCTTCGTCATGCTGGTCGCGTTCTCGACCCAGGATCAGGCGAAGCTGAATATCGTGGCCGGCTCCATGCGCGAAGCCTTCGGGGTGCAGGACCGGGTTCGTTATTCGGGCGTCATCGAGGTGCCGGGCCTGCCGACGCGGCCCAAGCTCAAGAGCGTCGCGCCCATTACGCCCCAAGATGCCTCGGCCACTCCGACCCCGGACGAGCACGGCCGCGAGCACAATTCCGGCGCCAAATTCGACAGCGACGGCGCCTTCGCGCTCGCTTCGGCGTCGCTGCGTCAGGCGCTGCAGGACATGCCGGACCTCGTCGAACTGTCGAAGCACATCATGATCGAGCAAGCGATCAACGGGCTCAATATCGAGATCGTCGATCAGGACGGTCGCTCGATGTTTCCGGAAGGCTCCAAGGACCCCTACGAGCGCACGCGCCGGCTGGTTCAGCAACTCGCAGGGCCGCTCAAGTCCATGCCGTTCCGGATCGCGATCGCCGGCCATACGTCCGCATTGCGAGCGCCGGCGCTGCCCGGCTACGGGCCGTGGGATCTCTCCGCCGATCGCGCCAATGCGGTGCGCAGGCTGCTCGAGGGCGAAGGCGTGCCGACCGCTCACATCTTCATGGTGGCGGGCAAAGCCGATACCGAGCCGCTGTTTCCCGACGATCCCTACATCGCGACCAATCGCCGCGTCACCATCACCCTGATGCGCGAGCCCCCGCCGGTTCCGCCGGACATTCGACCCTAGAGCGGCCGGGACGTCCCTCGGGTGCTTGGGAATGCCAGTGAACTTCTCTCGACTTGAGCCTTGTCAAACAGAGGTGGCGTCAGGTATGGCCGCCATCGCGGTCCAGGCGGTCGCCGGGTTAACCTTCGACGGGTTGTATCCGTCCGCGATCCACCCCCAGGGGCCGTGGCTAAGGCCTTAAAAATGCTTGGATTTGGAGGTTTTCCAGCGTTGCCTTGCATTGCGCCGATCGCAGACCTGCTCCACAAATAAATTGAGCCTTGGTGCAGTTGACGGACGTTGGGGATGCTATAAGCACCGGCCCGCGCACGTGCTGCGGTGCAATATCAGGCCCTAATCAATGTCGCCTCCCATCGCCGCGTCCCCTTCGGTTTCGCTCAACGGGAACGGCCCAGCGCATCTCAAGACCGCCTTCCTGGGGCTCACGGTCGGCAGCATCGGCGTCGTCTATGGCGACATCGGCACCAGCCCGCTCTACGCCTTGCGCGAAGCGGTCTTGGCCTCCATCGAGCCCGGCGGCATGGTCAACCGCGAGGCGGTGTTCGGCGTGCTTTCGCTCATCCTGTGGGCGCTGATCGTCACCGTCACGCTGAAATACGTCATCGTGCTGTTGCGGGCGGACAATCATGGCGAGGGCGGCACGCTCGCCCTGATGGCGTTGGCGCAACGGGCCTTGCGCAAGGGCGCCAATGTCATCGTGCTCTGCGGCATCGTCAGCGCGGCGCTGTTCTATGGCGACGCGATGATCACGCCGGCGCTGTCGGTGCTCTCCGCGATCGAAGGTCTCAAGATCGCGACCCCCGCCTTCGATCCCTACATCGTGCCCATGACGATGGCGGTTCTGATCGTGCTGTTCGCCGTGCAATCGCGCGGGACCGCCAAGGTCGCGTCGTTCTTCGGCCCGATCATGCTGCTCTGGTTTGCCGTCATCGCGGTCGCGGGCGTCGCCCATGTGGCCACCAAGCCGGAGATCCTGCTCGCCTTCAATCCGTACTACGCCGTCGACTTCCTGCTGAGCCACGGCAAGATCGGGCTCGTCACGCTGGGCGCGGTCTTTCTCGCCGTGACCGGCGCCGAGGCGCTCTACGCCGACCTCGGACATTTCGGCCGCAAGCCGATCCAGGCCGCCTGGCTCGCATTGGTGCTCCCGTCGCTGGCATTGAACTATCTGGGCCAGGGCGCGCTCGTGCTGGCCGATCCGAAGGCGCTCGAAAATCCGTTCTTTCTGCTCTTTCCCGATTGGGCGTTGCTCCCCATGGTGGTCTTGGCGATGGCCGCGACCGTGATCGCGAGCCAAGCCGTCATTTCCGGAGCCTATTCGCTCAGCCAGCAGGCGATCCAGCTCGGCCTGCTGCCGCGCCTCGAGATCCGCCACACCTCGGAGGAGCACTACGGCCAGATCTATGCGCCGCGGGTGAACACCTTGCTGCTGGTCGGCGTGCTGCTGCTGGTCGCCTTGTTTCGCTCCTCCGGCGCGCTCGCCTCCGCCTACGGCATTGCGGTGAGCGGCACCATGGTGGTCACCGGCATTATGGCCATCGTGGTGGTCTGGAAGGTCTGGCGATGGTCGCCGTTCGCCGCCGTCGCGCTGATCGCGCCGTTCCTGTGCATCGACGTGATATTTCTCAGCGCCAATATGCTCAAGGTCGTCGAAGGCGGTTGGGTGCCGCTCGCGCTCGGCACGATGATCATGGCGGTGATGTATACGTGGCGGCGCGGGACCCGCCTTTTGTACGAGAAGACGAGGCGTCAGGAAACGCCGCTCGAGGTCCTGGTGGCGATGCTGGAGAAGAAGCCGCCCATTCGCGTCCCGGGCACCGCCGTGTTTCTCACCAGCGATCCGACCAGCGCGCCGACCGCGCTCATGCACAGCCTCAAGCACTACAAGGTGCTGCACGAGAAGAACGTCATCCTGACCATCGAGACGGCGCCTACGCCGCGCGTCAATCCGGCCGACCGGGTGCGCATCGAGCCGGTCGGCGACACGTTCATGCGCGTCAATCTGCGGTTCGGATTCATGGAGATGCCGAACGTGCCGAAGGCGCTGGCGATCGCCCGCAAGCTCGGCTGGACCTTCGACATCATGTCGACCTCGTTCTTCCTGTCGCGCCGCTCGCTCAAGCCGGCCGCCCATTCGGGCATGCCGCGATGGCAGGACAGGCTGTTCATCCTGTTGACGCGGGCCGCCAATGATGCGACCGACTATTTCCAGATCCCCACCGACCGGGTGGTGGAGGTCGGCACGCAAGTGACCATTTGATTGCGCGCAGAGCATTTTCAGGACGAATGGAATCCGGTTTTCGGTCCGAAAATGCGCCAACGCAAAAATGCCGGAGCGGTTTCGGTTTCCACTTGCTGTGAAACCGCTCTATTGTGCCGATAGGGGTGGCTCTGAGCGAGGAGAACGGCATGGCGGATGGGTCCGGCGATCCCCGTGTTCACAACCTTGATCCTGAGGACGTCGCCCGCGGACTTGCGGACGGCCGCATGCTGCTGGTCGACGTGCGCGAGCCAAACGAGGTCGCGGTCGAGCGCTATCCGGCGGCCGTGGTGGTGCCCTTGTCGAGCTTCGATCCGGCCCAGATCCCCGATCCGCAAGGCCGGCAGGTCGTCTTCGCCTGCCGTTCGGGACGGCGATCGATCACCGCTTCGCTCGCCGCGCAGGAGCAGGGCTATCCCTACGACGCCCATCTGGCCGGCGGCATCCTGGCTTGGAAGGCGGCCGGATTGGACACCGAGACCGGCTGACCATAAGCCCCGAGAGCCCTCCAGCGCACCTTCCAAAGAGCCCCGCCAAAGAGCCCACCATGCCTCGCGCTTTCGCCTTTGCTATCGCGATCCTGTGGACCGGCTGCGCCTTCGCGCAGGGCCAGACCGTCAATGTCTACAATTGGTCGGACTATATCGAGCCGACCGTGATCGAGGATTTCACCAAGGAGACTGGAATCAAGGTGCGCTACGACACTTTCGATTCCAACGACACGCTCGAGACCAAGCTGCTGGCCGGCAAGTCCGGCTATGACGTGGTGGTGCCGACCGGATTTTTCCTCGAGCGCCAGATCAAGGCCGGGGTCTTCCAGAAGCTCGACAAGAGCAAGCTGCCCAACCTGGTCAATGTCTGGCCGGAGATCGCGCAGCGGCTCGCGGTCCACGATCCCGGCAATCTGTACGCCGTCAACTACATGTGGGGCACCACCGGGCTCGGCTACAACGTCAAGAAGGTGCGCGACATTCTAGGGGTAGACGCCAAGGTCGACAGCTGGGACATCGTCTTCAAGCCGGAGAACCTGGCCAAGCTCAAGGGCTGCGGCGTGCATCTGCTCGACTCCTCCGACGACATCCTGCCGGCGGCCCTCAAATATCTCGGCTTTGATCCCAATTCGCGGAACGAAGGCGAGTTGCAGAAGGCGGCCGATCTCGTGAGCAAGATCAGGCCGTCGGTGCGCAAGTTCCATTCCTCCGAATATCTCAACGCGCTCGCCTCGGGCGAGATCTGCTTTGCGGTCGGTTTTTCCGGCGACGTCAAGCAGGCGCAGAAGCGTGCGGCGGAAGCCAAGAACGGCGTCGAGATCGCCTACGCGATCCCCAAGGAGGGGGCGCAATTGTGGTTCGACAACCTGGCCATACCGAAGGACGCCAAGAACGTCGGCGCGGCGCACGCCTTCATCGACTATCTGCAGAAGCCCGAGGTCGCCGCCAAGAACTCCAATCTCATCTCCTATGCCAACGGCAATCTGGCGAGCCAGAAGCTCATCGACAAGGCGGTGTTCGACGATCCCACGATCTACCCGGACGCTGCGACCATGAGCCGTCTCTACACCATCAAGGTCTACGACGCGGCCACCCAGCGCCTGATGAACAGGCTGTGGACCCGGATCAAGACCGGGCGGTAGTCTGTCCTACTCGTCGCGCCACCTGCGGTGCAGCCACAGCCATTGCTCGGGGTGCTCGCGCACCCAGCCCTCGATCACCGTCGTGATCGCCTGCATGGTGCCCTGTATGTCGATCTGGCCTTGGGCATCGCGCACCGGCGCGATGGCTTCGGTGATCTCGATCGTGAAGCGGTTGCGGTCGTCGCTCCGGCGCACGACGCGGGTGCCGTGGATCGGGCATTCGACGCGGCGGGCGAGCAGGGCGATCAGCGGATTGGCGTTGCAGCGCCGGCCGAAGAACATGACCTTCACGCCTTTGACGAAATGCTGGTCGGCCAGCATGGCCACGTGCCGGTTCTCTTCCAGCATGCGCCCGAGCTTGACCGGAGCATCGAGGCCGGTCGCCACCAGCGTGCCCATGCAGCCGGCGCGGATCTCGAGCACCGCGTCGCTGACCGCGCGAATATTGGGGCGGCGATAGAGCACGGCGGCATCGAGACCGTGCCGGGCGGCGACCAGCGCCGGCAGCTCCCAATTGGCGAGATGCGCGGCGAAGATGAGCGCCGGCTTGCCGTCGTGGCGCAGCCGATGGAAGCGTTCCGAGGTCGCCGCATCGGCCACGATGTCGTCCTCGGGCTTGCTCGGATCGGCGTTGCTCAGCCGGTCGATCTGCGCGAACTCCACGGCATAGCGGCCGAGATTGTCCCAGACCCCGCTGAGGATCCGCTCGATCTCCGCCGCCGGCTTGTCCGGATACGCGGCGACCAGATTGGCGCGGCCGATGCGATGCTCCGGCAGAAAGGGGCCGAGGCGGCGCATGAACCATCCCCAGAAATCGGCCGTGCGCCGGCGGTCGGTGAGCCGGATCGCGCGCAGGATGGCGAGCGTGAGCCAGCCCAGGCCGGCGTTGCCCATCGCCGCCAGCCGGCGGAGGAGGGCACGCGCCAGATGCGGCTGCCGAATGGGTTGCTGTTGCATGCGCCTGGCGTCCGCGGCGATTTCAGAACGTGATGATGATCTTGCCGAACACCTGCCGGCTCTCCAGCCGCTCGAGCCCGCGCTCGACCTCGCCGAGCGGGAACGCGCTGTCGATCACCGGCAGCATGCCGCCGGCCATCTTGGCGAGGCTTTCGCGGATGTTGCGCATCGAGGCGCCGAACGAGCCGATGATGCGATATTGCTGCTGAAAGAGCTGCATCAGATTGAGCGTCGTCGAAGGGCCGGAGGTCGCCCCGCAGGTGACCAGCCGGCCGCCGCGCTTGAGGCACAGGAGCGAGCCGTTGAAGGTCTCCGCCCCGACATGCTCGAACACGACGTCGACGCCCTTCTTGGCGGTGAGCTTGCGGACCACGCCCTCGAAGCGCTCGCTGCGATAGTTGATCACGTGATCGGCGCCCAAGGCCTTGGCCTTTTCCGCCTTGGCGTCGTCGCCGACGGTGGTGATGACGGTGGCGCCGATCGCTTTCGCCATCTTGATCGCCGCAGTGCCGATGCCCGAGCCGCCGGCATGCACCAGCACGGTCTCGCCGGACTCGAGCTTGGCATTGTCGAACAGCATGTGCTGCACGGTCGCAAACGCGATCGGCGCGCAGGCCGCGTCGCGCCAAGCGATGCCGGGGGGAGCCGCAACGACCAGACGCGCCGGCATGTTGAGAAGATCGCGCGCGAAGCCGTCGACGTGGAAGCCCATGATGCCGGAAATGTCTTCGCACAGATTGTCGCGGCCCTCGCGGCAGGCCTTGCAGACCCCGCAGGTCAAGCCGCCATACATCACCACCGCCTGGCCCGGCTTGAAGGCGCCGGCGTCCGGGCCGACCGCCACGATCTCGCCTGCGGCTTCGGCTCCGACCACCAGCGGCAGCTTGCGCTTGGCGAAGGCCATGCCGCGCCAGCCCCACACGTCGATGTGAT
>Ga0209069_10001620_pt1 | contig 11524 bp, 7 predicted proteins | sample Str013_2_FD_187202 | JGI IMG/M metagenome (GOLD analysis project Ga0209069, IMG submission 187202) | Freshwater sediment microbial communities in response to fracking from Pennsylvania, USA - Straight Creek_MetaG_SC_2013 (SPAdes) (version 2) | ecosystem: Environmental > Aquatic > Freshwater >...
ATAGTACGCCGCCATGTCCGTCGGGAGCGCCGCGGCGGAAGCCGATCCGCTCAGCGTGTCGAGCGTCCTTCCGGTGACGAGCAACGAGATGATGTCTTGCGAGTCGAGCGGCGGTGTCGAGGTCAGCTCGTAGTCGAACTTGTCCAGCGCTGTCCGCCCCGTCGCCAGGCGATGCATCTGGCCCTGAAGGGTCACCTCCCAGCCTCCGTCCGTCGCGACGATGGGCACCATGGCCTTGCCGGTCATGTCGCCGCCCATGATCAGGACGTCTGCCTTGTGGAACTTGCCCGCATTGAGGAACTTGCGCCAGCAGATATCGGAACCGTGGATGTCAGTGGCAAAGAAGATCCGCATCAGTTGTGGCCCATCTCCTCGGGATCCTGGTACCAGCTCGAGCGTTCGCCGACCTTGGCGCGCAGGCGCCAGCGAGTCGACTTCGGCGCATCGTCGATCGCCTTGCGCAGGCCCGCGATCTGGGCGCCCGGCTCGAACAGGATCTCTCGCCCGTTGGCCAGGTCCAGGTCCTCCGGGGTCAGGTCGGTCGCAAGGAACTGATCCAGCGTGTCCAGGTTGCCGGTGACGGTCCGCCACCACCCCCAATCGTTGGACGTGAACGACAGGATCCGCGGCACGTTGATCGTGCCAAGGCCGGCGCGGGAGTCCGGAGCGCCGTCATCCGGGCCGAGCGGATGCTCGGCGAGGAGGACCAGGGCATCGAGGACATCCTTGCGGTTGATCTTGACCACCTGCAGCTTGGATAGCAGCAGTTCGGCGAGCGGCAAGGTGGGGCTCGACGCCTTCAGCCGGTCGCCGAACTCGAACTTGTGGCACATCTCCAGGCTGTCCACGAGGACGTCCACGGGCCTGCGACGGGGCACATCCACGAAGTAGGCCTGCTTGCCGCCAAAGAGCGCGTTATGGCGCTTGTCGCCCGTGTAGCCCTCCGCCTCGAGGAGCTGGTAGAACGCAGCGCGGTCCTTGGAGCGGGTGGCGAAGTCGAGATCCACCTCGACCCTCCTCGTCCGGGCGGGCCAGTCCGGAGCGTGTGCGCGGATCGCCATGCCGCCCATCAGGCGGACGAGCAGGCCGCGACCGTCCGCCGCGTCAACGATCCGCAGGGCCTCCGCGAGGGGGTCCTCGAGGGTCGGCCCTTGCGCCTGGACATCACCACCATCCGCCACCGACCGGGACCCTCCGTCCAGCGAGGCTGCGCCGATCGAATCCGGCGCGGTCCGGGGAGTATACGCACCGGTAGGTGGCCGAAACACCTGTTCCTGCGCGACCCCGTATGGACCGATGCCCGCCCGTTCATCTCGCGGAAACAGGGGCGTGTGACCTTGCGCCAGTCGGGTTCCATCCCGCGATGGACAGGCGTATGGTTGCGCCTGCGCGGTCGGGCCGTGGAGGGACCACCGCGCTCTCGCACGAGCGAGACCGAACGAATCGGACATAGTGGAGGATCGACCTTGTCGACACATGGTTCCGTGACCCGCCTGGCGGGTCTTCTGGTGGTGGGGACATTCGTCTTCGCCGCTTGTTCCAGCGGCGGGAGCTCCGCAGCCCCGTCGGCCGCGGCGACCGCCGCCGCCAGCGTCCCCGCTTCGGCCGCCGCATCGGCGTCAGAAGCTGCCGCATCTGCAGACCCGATGGCCGCACTGGTCACCGCAGCCAAGGCTGAGGGCCAGCTCTCGGTCATCGCCCTGCCCCACGATTGGTGCAACTACGGCGCGATCATCGACGGGTTCAAGGCCAAGTACGGCCTGACCGTCAACGAGATCACGCCGGACGCCGGTTCGGGCGACGAGCTGAACGCGATCACGAACAACAAGGACAATCCCGGACCGCAGGCGCCTGACGTCATCGACGTCGGCATCACCTTCGGCGACCAGGCCAAGGCCGCCGGGCTCCTCCAGGCCTACAAGGTCTCCACGTGGGACACCATCGACGCCAACCTCAAGGATCCGGCCGGCTTCTGGTACGGCGACTACTTCAGCATCCTGACCTTCGAGGTCAACAAGGCTGCGGTCGCCAATACGCCGGCCGACTGGTCCGACCTGCTCAAGCCGGAATACAAGAACCAGATCGCGCTGGCCGGCGATCCGCGCCAGTCCAGCCAGGCCTATAACGCGGTCTACGCATCCGCGCTGGCCAACGGTGGTTCGCTCGATAATGCCGAGCCCGGCCTGCAGTTCTTCAAGACCCTCAACACGAACCACAACTTCGTCCCGACCATCGCCAAGCCGGGCACCATCGACACCGGCGCCACCCCGATCACGATCCGTTGGGCCTACAACGCGCTGGCTCACAAGGTGGCGGCCGCGGGCAACCCGGCGATCGACGTCGTGGTCCCGGCCACCGGCCGGTTCCTGGGCGTCTACGCGCAGGCGATCAGCGCCTACGCCCCGCACGTCAACGCGGCCAAGCTCTGGATGGAGTACCTGTACTCCGACGAGGGCCAGGCCGGCTGGCTGAAGGGCTACTGCCACACGACCCGTCTGGCAGACCTGCAGACCCGGAACATGTACCAGGATCTCATCGCTGCACTGCCGGACATCAAGGGTGCTGTGTACCCGAGCAAGGCCCAGGCCGCTGCCGCGAAGACCCTCATCACCACGCAGTGGGACGCCGTCGTGGGGGCGGACGTCAAGTAGCGTCCACCACCTGACCCAACGACTGTGACCCAGTCGTCCGCTGTCACGAACGAGCGGAGCGCGCCACCGGCGCGCTCCGCTCGTCGCCGTTTTTCGTGGAACTGGCTGGGCCTCGTCCCGTTCTTCATCTTCGCCGCGATGTTCCTGGGGGCTCCGCTGGCCCTCCTGTTCTTCGGCAGCCTGGCCGACAACAAGACCGGCGACCTGACCCTGGACAACTACCGCGCGCTGTCCACGCCGTCGGTCGTGGCCGCGTTCCGGAACAGCATCGAGATCAGCCTGATCACGGCCGTCGTCGGCGGCGTGTTCGGCTTCCTGCTGGCCTGTGCGGTGATCCTCGGCGGCATGCCCCGGATCTTGCGCGACTCGCTGATGACCTTCTCCGGCGTCGCGTCCAACTTCGCCGGCATCCCCCTGGCATTGGCGTTCACCTACACGCTGAGTACCACGGGGCTCCTGACGGTGATCCTCAAGGACCTCGGCATCGACATCTACGCCGGCGACTTCACGATCTTCTCGAAGCTGGGGATCGAGATCGTCTACCTGTACTTCCAGTTCCCGCTCATGGTCCTGATCATCGCCCCCGCCATCGACGGCCTCAAGCCGGAGTGGCGTGAAGCGTCCGAGAACATGGGCGCCAGCGGCAGCCAGTACTGGCGCCGAGTCGCGCTGCCCATCCTCACCCCGACCCTGCTCGGCAGCATGATCCTGCTGTTCGGCAACTCGTTCGGTGCGCAGGCGACGGCCTACCAACTGACGGCCGGCCAGGTCCAGCTCGTCCCGCTCGCGATCGGCAACCAGATCAGCGGCGACGTCCTGCACAACGTCGGGCTGGGCTACGCGATGGCCATGGGCATGGTCGTGATCATGGGTGGCTCCATCGCGATCTACACCGTCCTGCAACGTCGAGCGGAGCGCTGGCTGCGATGACCGACGATCCCGAAGGCGTCGAAGACCTGGATGTCCTGGACGTCCTCCATGACGAGATCCCGCAGGCGCCGCGCCCGGCCACGACCCCAGCCCGCGGCGGGGACCGCCGCCGGCGACGCTTCGGGGCGCCATGGGCATGGATGGTGTTCATCATCGGCGTGCTGTACTTCGTGATCCCCCTGATCGCGACGTTCCAGGTGTCCATGAAGGCCAGGCCGTTGTTCGCCGCCTATGCGAATGCGATCTCGGATCCGCGCTTCCTGTCCAGCCTCACGTATTCCTTCGTGGTCGGTGTCATCACGGTCGTCTTGAGCATCGCCCTGATCGTGCCGACGGCGTACTGGGTGCGCCTGCGCACGCCGGCGTTCCGCCCGCTGGTCGAGTTCGTGACACTGCTGCCGTTCGTCATCCCGCCGGTCGTGCTGGTGTTCGGCCTCATCAAGACGTACAAGGGTCCACCGCTGCCGTTCACGAACTCGGAGATCGGGAGCACGGCACTGCTCGTCTTCGCCTACGTCGTCCTGTCGTTGCCGTACATGTATCGGTCCGTCGACTCGGGGATGCGCACGATCGACATCCGGAGCCTTACGGAGGCGGCCCAGAGCATGGGCGCCGGCTGGTTCACGATCCTTGTTCGGATCATCCTGCCGAACCTCAGGGTCGCGCTCCTGTCGGGGGCGTTCCTGAGCCTCGCCATCGTCATCGGCGAATTCACGATCGCGGCCTATCTGGTCCGACCGGCGTTCGGCCCGTACCTGTCGCTGCTCGGCGCGAACAAGGCCTACGAGCCGGCCGCCGTCACGCTCATCAGCTTTGGCATCACTTGGCTGGCGATGATCGCCATCGCCCTTGTCGGCCGCGGCTCGCGCAGCAAGATCACCATCGGCGGGGCCCGCTAGACCCGTGGAGGCAGTACGCGCATGACGTTCCTGGTGTTGACCGGTGTCCAGAAGCGGTTCGGCGAGGTCGCTGCCGTCCTGGACTTCAACCTGTCCGTGGAGCGCGGCGAGTTCGTCTCGTTCCTGGGCCCATCCGGGTGCGGCAAGACGACGACCCTGCGGATGATCGCCGGCTTCGAGATCCCGACCGCCGGGAGCATCGTGGTGGACGGTCGCGACATCACCAACAAGTCGCCGAACCAGCGCAACATCGGGATGGTCTTCCAGTCCTATGCGCTGTTCCCGAACATGACCGTCGCGGACAACATCGCCTTCGGCCTGAAGGTGCGCAAGAAGCCGAAGGCGGAGATCTCGAGGCGGGTCGAGGAACTCATCGCGATGATGCACCTGGAGGGTCGCGCCGGCCGCTATCCCTACCAGATGTCGGGCGGCCAGCAGCAGCGAGTGGCGCTCGCCCGGGCGCTCGCCATCGAGCCGCAGGTCCTGCTTCTGGACGAGCCGCTGTCCGCGCTGGACGCCAAGATCCGGATCGTCCTGCGCAAGGAGATCCGAACGATCCAGCGCCAGCTCGGGATCACGACGGTCTATGTCACGCACGACCAGGAGGAGGCCCTCTCCCTGTCCGATCGGGTGGTCGTCATGAGCGACGGCCGGATGGAACAGGTCGGCACCCCGTCCGAGATCTACAACTTCCCGTCCACGGCCTTCGTCGCCTTGTTCGTGGGGACGCTCAACCTGGTGGAGGCCGGCGTCGTGGATGCTGCCAGCGGCCGCGTCTCGGTGGGTGGCCAGGAGGTCCGGACCGCCAAGGCCATCTCGGAGGCGCACTCCGGGGATCGGATCACGCTGGCGCTGCGGCCGGAGGGGATCGAGCTGGGCTCTGGCGCCGAGGGCTCGAACCGTCTGACCGGCGTCATCGACAACATCAGCTTCCTCGGGTCCATCGTGCGCCTGCGCATGTCCCTGCCCGGCCTCGAGGGTGCCGTCAAGGAGATCTCGCTCGACACGTTCAACGAGCCGCATCTCGCGCTACCACCGATCGGCGGGACGGTGATGGTCTCGTTCCCGCCCGAGGCGTGCTTCGTCCTGGCCGGGTCGGCGGGCGCTCCCGTCGTGGCAGCCGAAGGGGTCGGCGCGGAGGTTTGACCGATCCGCTCGATGGGATCGATCTCGTCGTCTTCGACAAGGACGGCACGCTCATCGGGTTCGGCACCATGTGGAGCGACTGGGCGGAGGAGCTTGGTCGCCGGCTGTCGCTCGCGGTCGGACGGGATGTGCGTCCGCCGCTGTACGAGATGCTGGGATTCGATCCGACGACCCGCGACGTCACGCCGCACGGCGGATTGGCCGCCACTCCGATGGCGCGCCTGCGCGAGATGACCCTGGCCGTGCTCATCGCGGACGGCGTGCCCCCGGCTGACGCGGCCGGGGCCGTGGCGACCGCCTGGCATGCGCCGGATCCGGAGACGCTCATCCAGCCGTTGGCGGATCTGCACTCGCTGCTCGAAGGCCTTCGGGCGGACGGACGACAGGTCGCCATCGCCACGAGCGACGATCGCGAACCCACGGAACGGACGCTGGCGGCGCTGGGCCTCACGGACCTCATCGATGCGACCGTGTGCGCGGACGACGGGGTGCCGGTCAAGCCCGCGCCGGACATGATCCTGCGACTCTGTGCGACCTGTGGCGTGGAACCAGCCCGCGTCGCCGTCGTGGGGGATTCCCCGGCGGACCTGCTGATGGGCCGGGCGGCGGGAGCCGGCCTGGTGGTCGGCGTGCTGACCGGTGTGGGCGGTCAGGCGGACCTGGAGCCACTTGCCGATCGCGTCATCGGATCGGTCGAGCAGCTCCGAACCCGCTAGCTGGGGCTGGCTCAGCCCTTCCGGTCGATGATCCGCTTCGGGAACGGCGAGACCGTCGGCTTGCCGGCTCCGATGGCATCGGCATGCGCCTGCGCGGCGCGCGACGATGCCGTTGCGTGCGCCGGCCGATGCTTGCTACGGATCTTCACCAAGTGACGGACTGCGTCGAGATCGACCTGCCCTTGATGGATGGCCCGATGTTGTCGAGCGCCTACCCTGTCTGCCATCTCAGTTCAGGATGAACCAGGCGACGTACGTCGCCGATGTGACCGTCCCGTTCAGGTAGATCGTGAACGACCCGGTGACGGGGACGACGGACTGGACCCAGCGTCCGGTCCGGTTCGAATGCAGGAGCGCGAAGATCCGGCAGCCGGAATTGACCCCGGCCAGCGTGACCTTGATGCTCGACTTGCCGGTGGCGATGGTCGATCGCCCCGATCGGCTGAACTTGACCTTGCCCCGGACCTCCAGCGCGAGATCGTTGGCCGTCGACCCCAGGGCCAGGACGCCGGCAGACGTGCTGGCGCTCTCGCCGACGACACCGTATGTGCCGAACCCATACAGGCCTGTCGTGACGCCGGATCCCGAAACGCCAGTGTCGCCAGTTCCCAGGACGCCGACGTCGGCGCTGTCGCCCCAGACGCCGGTCCCGAAGCTGGTGTCGTTGCCGGACGGGGGGCAGACCCGAATACGCCTGTGAGCTTCGTATCTGTCGGATGGATGATGCTCGGATCCGGGGCGGACACGCTCCAGCCGAAGACGCCGGCGCCATTCAGGCTCGTGCCCCGGACGCCATAGCCGACGTCGGTGCCAGAGACGTCGCCCGTGGCGGCTCCGGCGAACGCGGTGCCGGCGAGGGCATTGTTCGTGATAGAGGTGGTGGTGGTTGCCGCGTTGGGGCCGCCCAACTGGACGTCGTCCGCATCGTGGGCCGTGGCGACCAGGGGGAGGGCGGCGGAAGCGGCAAGGGCACCGGCCGCGCCGGCGGCGGCGGTGAGGAGCGCTCGACGACTACGGGGAGCAGCGGCTTCGTCAGCCATTTGGGCAGGTCCTCCGGTGGCCGTGGACCTGTCGCCGTTCGACATGCCCCACGCCCGGGCAGCATGCCATGTCGATATCTGTCGCGCGTCGTCGATCGCATGCTCGGGCAGCCTTCCGCGACGCTCGGCGTGGTACCGATGGCCTATCGCTCAAGCGTGCCCACCCCGGTACCGTTGCGTGACAGCCCCGGCTTCGTGACCGGGACACCAACCTGCCCATGGAGCGGCCCACCCGCCTGATGGTCCTCGCCGACGATCCAGACCTGCTCGCGCGGCCCAGCCAGTCCGTCCAGCCGATCCCGCGCGACCGCAACACAGCCCTGCTTCGGATCGCGGCGGTGGTCAGCGGTCAGCACGACCTGGAGCGGTTGTTCGAGGATGTCATCGACGAGTCGTTCTCGCTGTTCAGCGTGGACCAAGCCGGTCTCTGGAGCTACCGGGACCAGCCCCAGCCACTGACGATCGCTGCGCACCGCGGCCTCTCGAGCGAGATCCTGGCCTTGGTCGCCACGCTGACCCGCGAGGCCTCGACGGCGGGCATGACGGCCATCCGGGAACAGCGCGTCCAGGTCATGGACGGCGACCTGTCGTCCACGCTACCGGCCCTGCGGGACATCTACCAGCGAGCCGGGATCAAGACGATCTGTTTCGTACCGGTCGTGTTCGGTGGCGAACCGCTCGGGCTGCTCGTGCTGTATCACCACCAGCCGTACGCCTGGACCCAGGGCGAGATGGACCTGGTCCGGGCATTCGCCGACCACATGGCCACGGCGATCGGGAACGCCCGCCTCGCCGATTCGACCCGGACGCTGGCGGATCGCCTTCGCTCCATCTCGGACCTCGCCATCCGGCTGAACCGGATCCACGACGTGGTGGGCATCGGGCAGGCCATCGTGTCCGAGGCGCGCGGCCTGATCGACCACGACACGGTCCGCGTCTACCAGGTGGACCACGAAACGGGCACGTGCGAACCGATCGCCTTCCAGGGCACATTCGCCGGGATCGATCACCCGGATGCGGACAACCTGCGGGTCCGGATCGGACAGGGCCTGACGGGCTGGGTCGCCGAGCACGGTCGGGTCGTCCGCCTGGCCGATGCCGCAGACGATCCACGCAGCCTGGTCGTCGGCCCCTCGAGTGGGCCGGAGTCCATGCTGCTGGTGCCGATGATCTACGAGGACGTCGTGCAGGGCGTCCTGGTCGTCTCGAAGTCCGGGGCGGACCGGTTCGACGACGACGACGAGACGACGCTGGCGATCTTCGCCGGCTACGCGGCCCAGGCCCTCGTCAACGCCGCCAACCTGGGCAGGTTGCAGCGGCAGCAGACCGAACTGGAGCATCAGCTCACCAGTCAGCGGCGCCTCCTGGAGGTCAACGAGCGTCTGCTGTCCACCCTGGACCCGAGCGGCGTCCTCGACCTCATCGCGGATTCACTCAAGTCCATCGTGCCGTACGACTCGTTGACGATCTACCGCGTGGACCGGGTCAGGAACGTCCGCCGCGCGGTCATCGCCCGCGATCGATTCGCGGATCTCATCCTGGCCCACGAGAGCCCACTTGGCACCGGCCTCAATGGTTGGGCCGTCGACCACAGCGAGTCCGTCCTGGCCAACCAGGCCCACCTGGATCCGCGGTCCGTCCAGGTGCCCGGCACGCCCTTCGAGCCGGAGTCCATGATCGTGGTCCCGTTGCTGGTCAACGGCGAGGCGATCGGCACGCTGAACATCGGTCGGATGGGCGAGGAGGAGGCGTACTTCACCGCCAACGAGTTCGAGCTCACCCAGCTGTTCGCCGGCCAGGCCTCCATCGCGATGCAGAACGCCGAGGCCCATGGCGCCGTCCAGTTGCGCGCGGACCAGGACTCGCTGACCGATCTGCGCAACCACGGCGCGTTCCAACGCGAGCTGGGCGAGACCCTCGCCGCTGCGCCGGATGCGCCGTTCGCCGTGCTGATGATGGATCTGGACGCGTTCAAGGCCTTCAACGACTCGCGCGGACACCCCGCCGGGGACGCGCTCCTGGTCAAGATCTCGCGCGCGATGTCGTCGGCGACGCGCCAAGGGGATCGGCTGTACCGGTACGGCGGCGACGAATTCGCGGCGATCCTGCCCGGGGCGGATCGACTGGCCGCCCACGAGGTGGCGGAGCGGATCCGGGCGGCCGTGGCGGCCGTGTCCATGGATGTCTCGGGCCTCCACGTGACGATCAGCGCCGGCGTCGCCTGCCATCCGGACGACGGCCGGACGAAGGACGCCCTCGTGGGCGTGGCGGACCGGGCGATGTACCTGGCCAAGACGGCCGCGCGCGCGGCCGAGGTGGCCCCCGGCACGGACGACCCCTACCTACGCGCACTGGACGAGACGACCCTGGCCCTCCTGGACCGGCGCGACTCGGCAGTCCTGCTGGAGACGATCCTGACCCGGGCGTGCGCACTGCTGGGCACCCCGCACGGCTACATCCACATCGTGGAGCCGGACGGGACGGGCCTCCTGGTCCGACACGGCTCGGGCCAGTTCGCCGAGTATGTCGGCGATCACCTGGAGCTCGATGAGGGCGTGGGCGGTCGCGTCCTCGGCACCGGCCTGCCCTTCGCAATCGACGACTACGACGCATTCGAGACGCGCGCCCGCGGTGTCCCGGTGGGTGTGCTTGGAGCCGTGGTGGGTGTGCCGCTGAATGCCGGCGACGATGTCGTGGGGGTCATCGGTCTGGCGTCGGGCACGAGCGGGCGCCCGTTCCGTGCTCGGGAGATCGACGCCCTGTCGCGGTTCGCGCAGCTCGCGTCCATCGTGCTCGACAACGCCCGGCTGGTGGACGACGCACAACGCGGCGCCCTGTACGACCCTGCCACCGGCCTGCCCAATCGCGAGCTGCTGACGGACCGGATCGCCCATGCCCTCGCCTGGGCATCGCCCGAGGAGGCGGACCCGATCGCCGTCATCATGCTGGACCTGGACCGGTTCAAGGTCATCAACGAGAGCGTCGGCCACGCCGTCGGCGACCGCCTGTTGATGGCCGTCGGCCAACGCCTGGCCGGTTGCCTGCGTCCCGGCGACACGGTCGCCCGCTTCGGCGGCGACGAGTTCGGGATCATCCTGGATCACGTGGACGACGTGGACGAAGCGCGGCGCATCGCCGACCGCCTCGATCACGAGCTGCGCACCCCATTCCCCCTGAATGGTCGCGAATGGTTCATCAGCGCGTCCATCGGGATCGCCATCGGACGACCAGGTCGCACGACACCGGGTGAGCTCCTGCGCGAGGCGGAGATCGCGATGGTCCGCGCGAAGGCGGATCCGACCGGCGGACAGGCCCTGTTCGAGCCATCCATGAGCGAGCAGACGATCGAGCGGATCGACCTGGAGAACGACCTGCGGCGGGCCGTGGAACGCGACGAGTTCCGGCTCCACTACCAGCCGCTGGTGGACCTCGCGAGCAGCTCGATCGTGGGCTTCGAAGCTCTCGTCCGCTGGCAGCACCCAACCCGGGGCCTGGTCCCGCCGCTCGCCTTCATCCCGCTCGCCGAGGAGACCGGCCTGATCGGCTCGATCGGACGGTGGGTCCTCGAGACGGCCTGTCGCCAGGCCTACGCGTGGCGGACGGCCGGGCCGGGTGGTGCGCCCCTGGTCATGTCCGTGAATTTGTCCGCCCGACAGTTCGCCCAGGCGGACCTCGTCGAGAGCATCGCCGGGATCCTTGACGCGTCGCACCTGGATCCCGGATCCCTGGAGCTGGAGATCACCGAGAGTGTCGTCATGGACCAGTCGGAGATCGGCATCCGGGCTCTGCGTCGGCTGCGCGACCTCGGCGTCCAGCTCGTCCTCGACGATTTCGGGACCGGCTATTCGTCGCTGGCGTACCTGAAGCACCTGCCGCTCGACACGATCAAGATCGACCGGTCGTTCGTGGCCGGCCTGGCCAATGCCGCGGACCGATCCATCGTGGAAGCGGTCATCGCCCTGGCCCACGGCCTGGGCATCGGCGTCGTGGCCGAGGGGATCGAGACCGAGGACCAGCGGCGCGCGCTGCAGGACCTCGGCTGCGACCTTGGCCAGGGCTACCTGTTCTCGCGGCCGGTCCCCGCCATCGAGGCGGCCAGGCTGCTGCCGGATCGCACCGGGACCGCATCGCTCAGGCGGGTC
>Ga0209069_10001621_pt1 | contig 11523 bp, 6 predicted proteins | sample Str013_2_FD_187202 | JGI IMG/M metagenome (GOLD analysis project Ga0209069, IMG submission 187202) | Freshwater sediment microbial communities in response to fracking from Pennsylvania, USA - Straight Creek_MetaG_SC_2013 (SPAdes) (version 2) | ecosystem: Environmental > Aquatic > Freshwater >...
GGCGCCGTGCTCAGTGTCGAGGCCTACGACCGCGCCAACACCGTCAAACTCGCCGACGGCACGCTGCAGAGCCTGGACAACGAGATCGACACCAGCACCGGCACGATCAAGCTGCGCGCGCAATTCGACAACAAGGATGGCGCGCTGTTCGCCAACCAGTTCGTCAATATCCGTCTGCTGCAGGATACGCTGCAGGATCAGATCATCATTCCGATTGCCGCGGTACAGCACGGCGCCCCAAACGGCACCAACAGCACCTTTGTCTATCGGGTCGCCGCCGACAATACGGTGTCCGTCCAACCCATCGGACTGGGCACGAGCGACGGTGAACGCGTCGCGGTCAGCTCCGGATTGAAAGTCGGCGACATCGTCGTGACGGAGGGCGGCGATCGCCTGCGCGACGGTGCGACCGTGACATTGCCGACTGCCAGCGCCAGCACCAAGCCGCCTGTGGCCGCAACTGAGGGCGGCTGGAAGGGCCGGCACCGTCGCAATGCCGGCGCGTCGACGACTACACCCTGATACCGGGGTGCCGCGGCCGACGATTTTGCCGAGCATGCCACGATGAATCCCTCGCGCCTTTTCATCCTGCGACCGGTGGCCACCGCGCTGCTGATGATCGCCATTCTGCTGGTCGGCGCAGTCGCCTACCTGCAGCTGCCGCTGTCGGCGCTGCCGGAAGTCGCGTACCCGACCATCCAGGTACAGACCTTTTACCCCGGTGCCAGCCCCGAGGTCATCACCTCAGCGATCACGGCCCCGCTCGAGAAGCAGTTCGGGCAGATGCCTGGGCTCAACCAGATGTCCTCGACCAGTTCGGCGGGTGCCTCTGTCATCACGCTGCAGTTCGACCTGAGTCTCGACATCGATGTCGCCGAACAGCAGGTGCAGGCTGCCATCAGCGCCGCGCAGAGCCTGGTGCCCCAGGATCTGCCCGCGCCACCAATCTATGCCAAGGTCAACCCCGCCGACGCGCCGGTCCTGACGCTGGGACTGACCTCGAAGGTGATGCCGCTGACCAACGTCGAGGACCTCGCCGACACGCGCATCGCGCAGAAAATCTCGCAGCTCAAGGGCGTAGGCGTGGTCAGCCTCAGCGGCGGCCAGCGTCCGGCGGTGCGCGTACTGATCAATCCGCAGGCGCTGGCCGCCTTTGGACTGAACCTGGATGACCTGCGCACCACGATCAGCACCGCCAACCAGAATGGTCCCAAGGGCACCTTTGACGGTCCTACCCGTGCCTACACCATCAACGCCAACGATCAGCTCAGGAGCGCTGATGAATACGCCCACATCATCATCGCCTACCGGAATGGCGCCGCGGTGCGGCTCGGCGATGTGGCGACACTGGAGTCCGGCGCGGAGAACACCAAACTTGGCGGTTGGATGAACTCTACGCCGGCGCTGCTGATCAATGTGCAGCGCCAGCCCTCCGCCAACGTGGTCGACGTCGTCGACAGCATCAAGCGTCTGCTGCCCTCGCTCCAGGCCTCGCTGCCGGCCGGCGTCGACCTGCAGGTGCTGACCGATCGCACCACCACCATTCGCGCCTCGATCCGCGACGTGCAGTTCGAACTGGCGCTGGCCGTGGCGCTTGTGGTGCTGGTCATCTTCCTGTTCCTGCGCAACATTCCGGCGACCGTGATTCCGGCGCTCTCGGTGCCGTTGTCGCTGATCGGCACCTTTGCGGTAATGTACCTGGCGCACTTCAGTCTCAACAACCTGTCGCTGATGGCGCTGACCATCGCCACCGGCTTCGTGGTCGATGATGCGATCGTGATGATCGAGAACATCGCGCGCTTCCTCGAGCGGGGCGACACGCCCATGGAGGCCGCGCTCAAGGGCTCAAAGCAGATCGGCTTCACGATCATCTCGCTGACCGTGTCGCTGGTAGCGGTGCTGATTCCACTGCTGTTCATGCAGGACGTGGTGGGACGGCTGTTCCGCGAATTTGCGGTGACGCTGGCGGTAACCATCCTGATCTCGGCGGTGGTATCGCTGACCCTGGTGCCGATGCTGTGCGCCAAGCTATTGCGCGCGCACGGCGCGGCCACCCCGGCCAGCGCGCCGGCCGATGCCTCTGCCGATCCCACGGCTTGGTTCTCCAAAATTGTCGACTGGTACGGGGCGCGCCTGAGCTGGGTACTCGACCACCAGCGCCTGACGCTGGCCGTTGCCGTGGGCACGCTGGTGCTCACGGCACTGCTTTACGTACTGATCCCTAAGGGTTTCTTTCCCACCCAGGACACCGGGTTGATCCAGGGCGTGTCCGAGGCGACACAGTCGGTGTCGTATGCGGCTATGGCCGATCGCCAGCAGGCCCTCGGCACGGCCATACTTCAGGATGCGGACGTGGTGAGCCTCTCGTCGTTCATCGGCGTCGACGGCAGCAACGTCACGCTCAACAGCGGCCGCTTCCTGATCAATCTCAAGTCACGGAGCGATCGCAGCAGCACCGCGGCCGAGATCGCGCGCCGCATCCAGGCCGAAACCGCCAGCGTGCCCGGGATCACGCTGTACATGCAACCGGTACAGGATCTGACGCTCGATGCGACTGTCAGCCGGACGCAATACCAGTTCACCCTGCAGGCTGCCGACACGGCGACGCTGTCCACCTGGACGCCAAAACTTGTCGCCCAGCTACGCACGCTGCCGCAGTTCGCGGATGTGACCAGCAATCTCGCCGACAATGGTCTCGCCGCATCGGTGGTGATAGATCGTGACAGCGCCGCGCGCTTCGGCGTCAGTGTCGGCACCGTCGACAACGCGCTCTACGATGCTTTCGGCCAGCGTATTGTCTCGACCATTTTCACGCAGTCCAACCAGTATCGCGTGATCATCGAGACCGACCCGCGCACGCAAGGCTCACTGCAGTCGCTGGCGGAGCTGTACGTGCCCTCGGCGGGCGGCGGTCAGGTACCGCTCTCGGCCATCGCCAGCGTGCAGGAGGACACGCGGCCGCTGCTGATCAACCACCAGGCGCAATTCCCGGCCAGCACCATCTCATTCAATCTCACTCCAGGTACTTCGCTGGGCGCGGGCGTACAGGCGATCGAGGACGCCGAGGGCAGCCTTGGTCTGCCCGACGCCGTCAGCACCAATTTCCAGGGGGCGGCGCTCGCCTTTCGCAACAATCTCGGCAACGAGCTATTGCTGCTGCTGGCGGCGGTAGTGGTGATGTACATCGTGCTCGGCGTGCTCTACGAGAGCTTTATCCACCCGGTCACGATCCTATCGACCCTGCCCTCGGCCGGCATCGGCGCGCTGCTGGCGCTGATGATTTCCGGCCACGATCTGACGATCATTGCGCTGATTGGCATCATCCTGCTAATCGGCATCGTCAAGAAGAACGCCATCCTGATGATTGACTTTGCCATTCATGCCGAACGCAATGAAGGCAAGGCGCCGCGCGAGGCCATCTACCAGGCCTGCCTGCTGCGACTGCGCCCCATCCTGATGACCACGGTGGCCGCGATGTTCGGCGCCTTGCCGCTGATGTTCGGCACCGGCACAGGCTCGGAACTGCGCAATCCCCTGGGTGTGAGCATCGTCGGCGGCCTGCTGGTCAGCCAGGTGCTGACACTGTTCACGACACCGGTGATTTACCTGGCTTTCGACCGGCTGGCCACGCGCCTGCGGCGCGCATGAATCTCTCGGCGCCGTTCATTGCCCGCCCGGTGGCCACTACGCTGCTGACACTGGGCGTGGCACTGGCCGGCGCCATGGCCTTCAGGCTGCTGCCCGTCGCACCGCTCCCGAAAATCGATGCGCCGGCGATCTTTGTCTCGGCCTCGATCCCCGGCGCCAGCCCGGAGGTCATGGCCAGCAGCGTCGCCACACCGCTCGAGCGCCATCTGGGCGCGATCGCCGACGTCGATGACATGACCTCGAGCAGCAGCGTTGGCAGCACCAATATCCAGCTGACCTTCGGACTCGACCGCGACATCGATGGCGCCGCCCGCGACGTCCAGGCCGCGATCGTCGCGGCGCACGCCGACCTGCCCTCGGCGCTGACTCGCAACCCGGCCTACCATAAGCTGAACAGCTCGAGCTTCCCGATCCTGCAGATCGCGATGACTTCGGACCTGCTCTCGCAGGGGCAGATCTATGACGCGGCCGACGCCGTGGTGTCGCAGCGCCTGGCGCAGATCAAGGGCGTCGGCAACGTCAATGTGGCCGGCAGTGCGCTGCCCGCGGTGCGTGTCGAACTTAATCCGCTGACGCTGTCCAAATATGGCATCGGCCTGCAGGACATCCGCGCCGCGATTTCCAATGCCAATGCCAACGCGCCCAAGGGCGCCATTGAGAACGCCTCGCGGCACTATCAAATCTACACCAACGACAATGCCCGGACCGCGGCCGACTACCGCTCGCTGATCATCGCCAACCGCGGCAACGCCACGGTGCGCTTAGGGGATGTGGCCATTATCACCGACATCGGCGACGGCGCGACCGAAAATATCCGCAACTACGGCCTGTACAACGGCAAACCGGCCGTGCAGGTGCAGATCTCCCAGCAACCCGGCGCCAACATCATCAGCGTGGTCGATGCCGTCAAGGCGGAGTTGCCGAAGCTGCGCAACGACATCGATCCGAAGATCGACCTGGCCGTCACCAACGATCGCTCGGTGACCATCCGCGCTTCGCTCCACCAGGTGGAAGGCACACTGCTGCTGGCGATTGTGATGGTCATTCTGGTGGTCTACGTGTTCCTGCGCAGTGCCCGAGCCGCACTGATACCGGCAGTCGTGGTGCCGGTGTCGCTGATCGGCACCTGCGGCGCGATGTACCTGCTCGACTACAGCCTTGACAACTTCTCGCTGATGGCCCTGACCATTGCCACCGGCTTCGTGGTCGACGACGCGATTGTGGTGATGGAAAACTCCATGCGCCACATCGAGGGTGGCATGGCGCGGCGCGCCGCGGCGCTGCTGGGCGCTCGTGAGGTGGGCTTCACCGTGATCTCGATGAGCCTGTCGCTGGTGGCAGTGTTCATTCCCTTCCAGCTGGTGGGCGGCATCGTCGGCAAACTGTTCCGGGAATTCACCGTCACGCTGGCGGTGGCGATCCTGATTTCCCTGGTGATATCGCTGACCACGACCCCGGTGATGTGCGCCTGGCTGCTGGGACGCGACGCCCCACGCAGTCCGCGCGGCTGGGGCGGCGCCTTCGAGCGCACCTTTGCCGGCGCGCAACGCAAATACCAGCGCACACTCGCCTGGGCACTCGATCACGGCCCGCTGATGATGTTGCTGCTGCTGCTGACTGTGACGCTGAACGTGTACTTGTATGTGGTGGTCCCCAAGGGCTTCCTGCCACAACAGGACACCGGCCAGCTACGCGGCGGGATTCGCGGCGACGCCTTTTCCTCTTTCCAGCTGATGAAAGGCAAGCTCACTGAGGTCGTGGACATCATTCGGGCCGACCCGGCCGTGGCCACTGTGGTGGGCAACGTGGGCGGTGGTGGCGGCATGGGACCCATGGGTGGCGGCGGAGGCGCCGCCAGCGCCAACGTCAGCATTGCTCTCAAGCCCCTATCGCAACGCAAGGATTCGGCCGACCGGGTGATTGCGCGCCTGCGCCCCAAGATGGCGCAGGTTACCGGCGTGCAGGCTTTTCTGCAGGCGGTACAGGACATCGGCGGTGGCGGCGGCGGCCGTTCGGCCAACTCGCAGTATCAGTACACCTTGCTCGGCGACGATCTGGCGGAACTGCGCGACTGGTCGGCCAAGCTGCGCAAAGCGCTGCAGGCGGTTCCCGAGGTCACCGACGTCGATACTGATCTGCAGCCCGGGGGCCTGGAGACCGACCTGATCATCGATCGCGACGCGGCCTCGCGGCTCGGCCTTACCGCCGCGCAGATCGACGGCACCCTGGGCAATGCCTTCGCGCAATCCCAGGTGTCGACGATCTACAACCCCTTCAGTCCGCAGCAATATCACGTCGTGATGGAAGTCGCACCGGAGTTCTGGCAGAACCCGGAAGTGTTGGACAAACTCTATATCAGCACCGCCGGCGGTACCGTGAGCGGCACACAGGCGACCCAGGCCGTGGCCGGCACGACGTCGGTCAAGAAAGCCACTGTCGGCGCCGCCACCGTGGCCCAGGATGTCGCGCGCAACGCCGCCGCAAATTCCCTGGCCAACGCCGGCCGCGGCAATACCTCCACCGGCGCGGCAGTCAGCACCAGTCGCGAAGCTGTCGTACCCTTTTCAGCCTTCAGTCATTTTGCGACCGGCACGAGCGCTGTGACCGTCAATCACACCGGCACCTCAGCTTCCACCTCAGTCGCCTTCAACCTCCCGGAAAGCGAATCGCTCAGCACGGCGCTGGCGGCCATCGGCAGTACAATGAACCAGATACACGTGCCGGCAACGATCCGCGGCGGCAGCTACGGCACGGCACGCCTGTTCCAGCAGAGCACCGGCAGCCAGCCGCTGCTGCTGCTCGCGGCCTTCGTGGCAATCTATGTGGTGCTGGGCATTCTCTACGAGAGCTACAGCCATCCGCTCACGATACTCTCGACGCTCCCCTCGGCCGGCGTGGGCGCACTGCTGGCGCTGATGGCCACCGGCAATGAGTTCAGCCTGATCGCCTTTATTGGCATCCTGCTGCTAATCGGCATCGTGAAGAAGAACGCCATCATGATGGTCGATTTCGCCATCGAGGCACAGCGCAGCGGACTACCCGCGCGCACCGCCATCGCCCAGGCCTGCGCACTGCGCTTCCGGCCGATCATGATGACCACCTGCGCGGCAATCGCCGGCGCCCTGCCGCTGGCCCTGGCCTCTGGCGACGGCACCGAGATGCGCCGGCCGCTGGGCATCTCTGTGGTCGGCGGTCTGCTGGTCAGTCAGGTGCTGACGCTGTACTCGACGCCGGTGATGTACCTCTACATCGACCGGCTGCGTGCCTGGCTCACGGGGTTCAGGCGCTTGCGTGCGTCGCCCACCGGCGCGTAGGGACTGAGCCGCAACCAGCTGTCCAGTCGTCGCCGCAGTTCCGACGGCCCGTGAACGGTGAGTGCGCCGCTGCGCTGCGCGGCGTCGATGGCCAGATCACCCATCCATACGCGCGTCATGGTTCGCAGTGTCGTGCAGATCTGCAGTGCGGGCTCTTCACCTGGGTCCACCGGGCAAAGGTCGACCTCCCCGGCGTCGTTAACGAGCCACCAGGCGCGGGACTTGGCCGGCAATTCCGCAAAGATGAACTGCACGATCGCGCGCGGCACCGGCAGCGCCTTCGCGTTCACGGTGCAGCGAATGTCCCACATCAGCACACCGGCATCGAGCTCAGGTCCACGGAACGTCGAGCGGTACCAGCGTTGCGCCCAGGTGCCCAGTTGCGTCACGACCGGCCCGAGTTCCAGGCCCGCAGGCGTCAACTCATAATGAGCACCAACTCCGTTCACCCGCCGCTCCAAGACACCGCAGGCCTCGAGTTTCCTCAGGCGATGGCTGAGCAGCGAGCGCGACATCCTGGGTACGCCGCGGTGCAGGTCGTTGAATGTCGTGCTCCCGCGCAACAGCTCACGCAGGATCAACGGCGTCCAGCGTTCGGCGAACAGCTCGGCGCCTTTAGCAAGCGGGCAGTATTGGCCGTAGCCCTACATCGTGTGTACCTCCAATTGCAAAGCGTCTTAGAAAAGCATATATCGCGACTCCGGACCAGTACAGTTGTTGTACTTGCAAGCCGCCGTCGAAGGTAACAACCTAGCCACCCTCAGCTACCGTCATTCGTTCCAGGAGTACCGTCATGTCAACGCACGAACCCCTTCGATGGTGGCTTAGACGGCCGGCCCTGCTGTTAGTGGCGCTTGCCGCTGTGGGCAGCCCGGCGCTGCCCTGTCATGCCGATGTCATTACCGATTGGGATGCGAGGGCGATAGTGGTTGCCGGGCCGGCGGCGCTCGGCGAGCGTGAACTGGCCATTGTCGATATCGCCATGTTCGATGCCGTGAATTCCATTGCGCCACGTTATCGGGCCTACCTGGTTCGCGAGAACGGGTTCAGCGCGGCGTCTGCCGAGGCGGCCGCCGCCAGCGCGGCGGCCAGCGCGCTTGAACGTCTGCATCCGGAGCGCGCAGCGGAGTTCAAGGCGGCGCTCGATGATTACGTGAAGACCTTGCCTGCCGGGCACGGCGACATCGCCAAAGGCTTGCAGCTCGGGGAACTGGTCGCGCAGCAGGTCTTTGACTCCCGCGCTGCCGACGACGCGAACGGCGCGGACGCCTATCGCCCGCGCACGCAGCCCGGGGTGTATGTACCCACCGTCACGATGGTGGCCGCGACATGGCCGAAGCTGCGGCCGTTCGTGCTGGAACGTCCGGACCAGTTTCGTCCCGGACCGCCCGCCGCACTCGCCAGTCCGGAGTGGGCCTCGGACTACAATGAAGTCAAAGCGTACGGATCTCGCGATAGCGTGCTGCGGACCCCCGAGCAGACCGAGACGGCAAGGTTCTGGCTGATGACCGGACCGCCGGCGTATCACCCGATTGCCCGCCAGTTCGTCACGGCGCGCCGCATGACGCTGGTGGACAGCGCCCGATTCATGGCCTCTTTTGCGGTCGCGCTGACCGATGCCTATATCGCCGTGTTCGATGCCAAATACCACTATGAATTCTGGCGCCCGATTACCGCGATCCGCAACGGTGACACCGACGGCAACCCGGCGACCGGGATTGATCCGTCATGGCAGCCGCTGGATGCGACGCCCCTGCACCCGGAGTATCCCTGTGCGCATTGCATCCAAAGCGGAACCGTAGCCGCATTGATAGAGGCAAACGGCGGGCTGCGGGATCTCCAGGAGATTTCGCTCACGAGTTCAATGGCACCAGGGGTTACCCATCACTGGTCGTCGCTCGACGCATTCACAAACGAGGTCGCGAACGCGCGCGTCTGGGCTGGATTTCACTACCGGTCGTCGGCACGGGTTGGGACCGCGATGGGACGCGAAGTCGGGCGTTACGTTGCCGCGCATTTCGCGCCGCTCGACGACGTCAGAAGTACGCCATGAAGCATGGAGCCTCGATCGCGGTGCTGCTCGGGTTGCTGGCCGCCTGCAGTCAACCCCAGCCGCCGCCGCTCACGACCACCGTGTGCGAAGTGTCCGCGAAGCCCGGGCAAACGGTGCAGATCGCAGCGACGGTCAGTGTCGATGCCGAGAGCAATGCCATGATTGGCGATGCGCATTGCCCCGGAATTCACGTCGCGCTGCAGCTGTCGACTGCCGGATCGCGTGCTGGTGCCGACGAAGTGCTGCAGTCGGCTGCGAAGCGCGCCGTCAGCAGCGGCCAGTCGAGCTTCGCTGTGCAGTTGGTGGGTGTCTACACGGAAACAGCCCAGGGTGACCAGTTCGTTGCCAGCAGCGTGTCGATTGCCGCCCCTGACTGATTGGCATGCGACGGCCCAGCAGGGAGCTGAGCCGTTTGAATGCAGTGTCGCAATTCATCGCGATAAGCACAGTGGCAACCGTCCGTTTAGGCTTCCCAATTTAACACACGCAGATTTGGTGGCGTTAGCCAGGGCGAAGTCCTGGTAGAGTCGAGATGTGGCGCGGTGATCGTAGGTTCGGGTTGTCTGTTGCCGCCCCTTTCGTCTGGCGGTGCCCAAGTACCCGAGCCGTAATTCCGTTTCCACATCCCGCTCATCGAACCGGACTTGCAGATCGCCCGCATCCGGCTCTCGGACAGAACATCACGCCTTCACCCACGACGGACCACGGCCCAGTTGTGTCAGACGGACGAGCCCGAAGTACCCGTACAAGTGCGAGAGTGGATAAGTCCCGCCCCGTTTGCGCCTGAGATTATGCTTGCGCCGTAGCCACCGACGTAACCGCACAGCCGTGTAGTTGTCGAGCGCACGATACGCATTGTGGGTCGTACCTACACTGAAGTAGTTCGCCCAACCGCGCAGCGTGCGGTTCAACTGATCCACCAGCTCTGTGGTCGATTGCCCGATTCCGGAGACCGAAGTCATCGCATGGAGCTTCTCGACCATGCGCCGGATGCTTTTCTTCGACGGCCGCATGCCCAGATAGGCACGTCCCGTCGCTTTCTTGTACATCCGCCCGAACGTGTAGCCCAAGAAGTCGAACTCGCCTTCCGGCACCTTGCAGACTCGTGTTTTCTCCTCGTTGACCGTCAGCTTGAGTCTGGCCATGATCGCGCGCAGGCATTGCAGGGCTTCTTCGGCCTTGCCTCGCCAACACAGGATCACCAGATCATCAGCATAGGTCACGATGCGCGAGCGGAGACGCTTCTCCAACCCGCGTCGCTTCCATTCCAACACGAACCGGCGCATGTAAAGATTTGCCAGCAGTGGTGAAATGGGAGACCCCTGCGGAATGCCGCGTCCACTGTCCTTGGCTTCCGTTGTGCGCTTCTTCCGTCCTCGATCGTCGGTTTCTTCCACAGCACATTCCAGCCACATCTTGATCAGATGCAGCACGCGCGAGTCCACAACGCGTCGCGCGAGCGAGCGCATGAGGTCTGCGTGTGGAAGGCTGCCGAAGTAGTCCGCGAGGTCGGCGTCTACCACCTCCAGATGGCCTCGGTACAGCGTCTGTTCCGCCTCGATCACGGCCTGCTGGGCATTGCGGCCCGTTCGATAGGCATACTGCTCGGGCGGAAGATCGGCTTCGAAGATCGGATCGAGCACCAGCGTCGCCGCCGTCATGCACACCCGATCTCGCAGGATCGAAATGCCCAACGGCCTTAATTTGCCGTTCGGCTTCGGGATCAACACTCGTCTGATCGGTTCTGGTCGGTAAGTCCCCTCCTTGAGCGCTATCGCCAGTTCACCGAGCCACCGCTGCACCCCGTACGCCTCGACATCGGCAAAGTCCTGACCGTCCACACCCGGCGCGCCCTTGTTAGAGCGGCACTGGGCATAGGCATGCGCCAGGATATCTTCCCGGAAAATCTTGTCGTACAGCGCGTAGAAGCGGTACCCGGCTTCCGTCTTCGCTTTCGCGTGTAACGCCCTCTGCAGTTTCTGAACACTTGCCGGAGTTGCTAGGTTGCCCAATCTCCGCTCCTTCACTACGTATTGCGTCAGTTCTGAACCAAGGCTCCTTCCCTCCGCCGGCATTACCTGGCTTCATCAGTACTATGAGCCTCTCCGACACCCCACTGCGCCCGGACCTTCCCTCACGGGCGTCTGGTTGATCATCCTGATCACGCTCTGGGGCTTCCCGTGTTGCGTGCGTTTTCCTTGTGTACATGCTGCCGCCACTACCCCGGCGCAGCGACTGGGTTCCTACTCTGCTCAATCCCCCAGTCGTATCAACCTTCCCCGAAAGGGTTACCGGGTCGGTCTGCGCATCGTCCTTTTCGAGGCTTGCTCGGCGTTCACTCGCGTTGCGGCCTGCACACTCGCGCTGTCACCAATTCGTGACATGCATTTCCCGAAGGCTTCAACCGTTTCGTTACCTCCACAGTTGCTCCGGTAGCTTCCGGCTGGAGCACTTGCCGGGTGGGATTCTCACCCACTGGAAAACGCCGCCTTTACACGGCGCACACCC
>Ga0209069_10001622_pt1 | contig 11521 bp, 10 predicted proteins | sample Str013_2_FD_187202 | JGI IMG/M metagenome (GOLD analysis project Ga0209069, IMG submission 187202) | Freshwater sediment microbial communities in response to fracking from Pennsylvania, USA - Straight Creek_MetaG_SC_2013 (SPAdes) (version 2) | ecosystem: Environmental > Aquatic > Freshwater >...
TTCTTGATTTGCTCGATCGTCATGTCGGCAAAGCCGGTGAGATGGAGCAGCGAATAAAGCAGCATGGAGCCATGGCCAGCCGAGAGCACAAACCGATCACGGTCTGGCCAATGCGGGGCACTGGAATCAAACTTCAGCACATCCGCCCACAAGGCCGTTGCAAAGTCAGCAGCACCCATCGGCAGACCGGGGTGGCCAGAGTTGGCTTTCTGAACGGCGTCCATTGAAAGAGCACGGATGGCATTGGCCATTTGGCGGGAAGTGACGGCGGCTTCAGACATGATTTGCACCTTGGGCTGGAGGAATAATTGGCAAACTCAATATCAGGCAGGGGGTTTGAGTCAATGTGGCGTTATCACCAGATACTTGGCAGGTTATGCCGAGAGAAAGAATCAGCTATGAGACCCAAGTTTATGTGGTAAAAGGGAATTCAGCTTGGTTTGCGGGGGCCAAGGGGTTAGGGGACGATGACAGAGATCAACAAACTGGATGCGGCATTTGCGAGATTTGAAAAGGCCTTGGGTCTTTTTGAAACTGCGACCACTGCGCATGTTGAAGAACGCCGCAGATTGCGCGCCGCCGCCAGCAATGCGGATGTGGCGCAGCGCGATCATGCCAAACTGCATCAACAGCTGGAGCAGGTTCGTGAGAAAGCTGCTGAACTGGTTGACACGTCCAAACAAGCTGCCGGCAAAATTGACACCGCCATGGGGCGCATTCGCTCTGTGTTGCATTCCAACAGCGGGGCTTAATTCATGGCTAATGTTGTTGTCACCGTCGCCGACCGCCCCTACACAATGCAATGCCCAGATGGCGAGGAAGACCATCTGCGCGAGCTGGCGCAGCTGCTCGACAGCGAAGTTTCTCGCATCAAGCAGAGTGTTGGTTCCATCGGTGATATTCGCCTCTTGGTGATGAGCGGCTTGATGGTGGCTGATCGTTTGAGCGAGGCCATCCAGAAGATTGAGTCGCTGGAAGATCAGGTGCAAGGCCTGCGCGAAGGCAAAAACGTGGCGCAAACACAGCTTAAGACACTTGAGACGAATTTGACAACGCATCTTGACCGCGCCGCTGGCCGGTTGGAAAATCTCGCCAAGCAAATGGCTGATTGACTTCAATATATCTTTGATCACAGCTTCGTGTTTCACAACCATGTGAGTGGCGCGTGATGGTTTGTACTTGCCATGATGTGATCACGGACGGGTCGAAGTGACTCGCCCGCTCTCAGAGAGGATCTCACATGAAAAAGACCGCTACAGTTTTGGCCACCCTGCTCGCCCTCAGCGTTGGCAGCGCTGGCTATGTCGCATCAGCCCAGGCGATGGACATGAAGAAAGACGACAAGATGATGATGATGCATCACAAGAAGATGATGAAGAAGCACAAGATGAAGCATCACATGATGATGAAGAAAATGGACCACAAGATGTAAACAGGCTTTTGGCCTGACACTCTCCATCACTGGGTTTCACCCCGTGGTGGAGATTTTTTATTTTGAATGGCGGAAGTGGCGAGCCGCCGTGGCCGTGGGAACTTACGATCCCGGGTCCCTACTCGCGTAGGTGGGCACCGTTTGCAAAAGGCCAATGGCCAATCACAGGGACAGCTCCCGATGAAATCGTTTATAGGCCCTGGGAATTAGTGTTCCTTCACGCGCCGGGCAGCATCGCCAAGACCTATATAGGCGCAGGTGTAGTGAAAATCCAATAATCAAAATTCTTCAACAGGGCCGTGGCGCTGAAACAAGCCGATTGTGGTGGAAACAACCACCATCGCAATGGCCAAGGGCAGGATTTGTTGTGAAAGACTGTCCAGCCCCAACAGAGCCAAAGGAACGGCTGCCACGAGCAGCAGGCCAGGAACCAAAAACACATTTACAGCAGAAATCAAAGTTGCCCGGTTTTGTGGGGCTGCCGCCAGCAGGCAGGATGCCAACCACCCCGACAGAAGGCAGATTGCCAGCAGCCATTGCAACGTCCATCCCTGATGCCACAAACTCACCGTGCCCGCCAAAGCAATAGTCGTAGCGAAGCCCACCACAAGTGATATGCCAAAGCCTGCCACTTCACCAATGGCTATCGCCGAAAGCACAATGATAAGCACGCTGGCTGAAAGCAGAAGACGGGTCAAACTGGTATAGCGGGCCGCCTCAGCTTTTGCGGCCACGACAGCTGGGTGAAGAACTGGAAATCCTAGCTTATCCAATGTCTCTGCCAATTGACCGGGCGGCACCCCTGCCACAGGCGTGACAACCAGGCGGTATGGGCCTGGCGGGGCACCGAACAATGTTTGCAGTTCTGCCGGCAAGTCTTGAATCATCGGCGATTTAAGGGTGGCGAGCGTTTCTGCGCGCTCGGCCAAACGGTTGAATGCGCCGAATAATTTATTGTTGAGTTCGCGCAGCTTCTTGTCGTCGCTGGTGGCCGCAAGGACGGCCAGGCTTTGCCGGAATGCATCAGCGGATTGTTTGAGAGATGGCCTTGCGTTGGATGCCAGCGCCACTTGGCGCAGGCTGTCTTGCATCGCCTCCACAACATCGCGCACGTCTTGTGCGTTGTTCCAGCCTACGGGCTCAATATGCGGAAATTGACCTTGCAGGCGCTGCAGTTGCGCCAGTTTCTCCGGCGTCTGCTCTGGCAAGAAACTGCCCAGCCATTGCACTGCGGCCGCTGAAGGAACCTCACGCAGTTTGGCAATTAAACTTTCAGCTTCGGCATCACTTTGCGCCAGCACTGCAACCGACACCGAAGCTTGTTCAATTGGCTCTGGCTTTCGGATTGATGACATTGTTGTCAAAAGGCCAGCCAGCACCACCAAAACACCAAGACCGTGGGACAGCACTTGCCACTGGCCGGTTTCAAACAAGCTGCGATGGGCGGGGGCCCACCATTTGGCGGCGCGCCAATCCAGCGCGCCTTCAAGAAGGCTCGATAGTGCTGGCGGCAGAGTGAAGCTCACCAACAGCCCGACAAGCGCCAACGCCACGATGGCCAAAGCCAAACTGTATCCCGCAGGCTGAGGCAAAAGCGCGAGGCCCACAAATGGTGCGGTGGGCAAGAGCCCGCGCCAAAGTAGGCGAGAGCCATTGTCGTGTGCCGCCAACATGATGGCGGTTTCATCATTGGCAAGTTGTGGCGAAAGATGTGCCGCCTCCAAAATCAGACCGAGCGACACAGTGGCGGTGACGAGAATGCCCAAGGCCGCAATTGGCCAGAGAGAAAGCCAGGATGAATGGCCCAATAAAATGATTGAAAGGAAAGAGATCGGCACCATCATAAGTGTGGGCGCGGCCGCCACTGTTGCAATAACCGCCCGGCCCATCACGATGGCTGTTAACAGGGCCGCAAAAACCGCCCCCATTAAAAGCGCTGCCAGCAACCGCGTTTTATCAGTCGGCGGCGAAATATCGGCAGCGCTTTTAATTTCGGCTGGAGCGGATGTTCCGCTGATTTGCAATTCAACACCGGCAGCCTTGGCCAAATTTGCAAGATAGGTTGCGGCGTCAATTTCCCTGCCTTCAACTGGCAAGATGTTGACGATGGCTTTTGAGGCGGGGCTTTCATATTCCAAATCCGCAATCTTTGCCCAATCCAGTGCGTGGTCTTCACGCAAGGCCAAGGCTTGCACGGCAGCGGCCCCCTCTGCCATCATGTCATCCAAGCCTTGCGGGTCATTACCTTGCGAAACCGTCCCTGCTATGCCGCTGAGCAATGTGGCCATGCTTCCAGAATCCGGCGCCACGCTCACCGCCTCAAAAAGTGGCTTCAGCGACAGGGCATAAGCCACGCGCGCTTGCACCTCTGCGAGCGGGCGATAGAGCAGATTGTGATCGTCATAATAAATTCCGACACTGGGGGCGACAACCGCAGCGAAAAGATCTGTGTGTTGCGAAATATCAGCAACAATTGAATCTCTCGCAAGGTTGAGCTCATGCGCGTCAGGATGAGAAAGGGTTGCCACTTGCAAGCGCGACAACTTCGCAAATGCCTCTGCCCCCGCCGATTCTTTGCTGGCCGTTGTTGGAAAGGCCAGCGCGATATTGTTTGGTTTTTGAAACTTCCAAACCGCAACAGCGGTGGCCAAGCTGGCCAACAGAACCCAAAAAATGATAACCAAATAGGCATTGCGCCAACACCGCCTGACGAGGCGCGCGTAGAGATTGGGCTTCAGCCTAGGCGGCGGGGCCTGGGTTACGGCCACAAACAGGCCATTCCTGTCTTGGACTATATGCTTGATGCCGGATTGCACCATGCGTGCTTTCCACTCAACCCTGTTGACGATGTTTGAGGCGCATATAGCGCATTACACCAATCGGAATTGTGGCCAAGTAAACCAGCGACAAAAAGGTCAGCATCTCCCAAGGGTATGAAATCAAAAGGGTTACAACGGCCGCCAAGCCTGCAAGCAATGGTCCATAAAATTCGCGCCGCACGCGTGTGAAAGTTTTGCCGGAGAATGTAGGAACGCGGCTTACCAATAGGCAAGCCACGATGACTTCGTAAACCGCAACTTCACGCGCGAAGGGATGGCCCTCATTGATCACGCCAAGAAAGCCCAGATAGAATGGCACCAGCGCCAATAACGCACCAGCCGGCGCTGGCATGCCGGTGAAATACCCCGCCATCCATGCAGGCTTTTTGGGATCATCCAACGCCACGTTGAAGCGTGCCAAGCGCAATGCGCAGCCAATGGTCAACACCAGGCACACCACCCAGCCAAGGTTGTGCAGGCTGCTCAAGGACCAGAGATAAAGCATAACCGCAGGGGCAACGCCGAAGTTTACAAAATCTGCCAGTGAGTCCAATTCAGCGCCAAAGCGCGACGTACCCTCAAGATAACGCGCCAGGCGACCATCCAAAGCATCGAGCACAATTGCAAAGATGATGGCGGCCACGGCAAATTCAAAACGCCCTTCTGCCGAAAGCCTGATTGCTGTGACCCCGCTGCACAAAGCCAAAAGCGTGATGAGATTTGGCAATAGATAGCGCGCCGGAATGGGGCGAAAGCTGCGCGGCTTGGCCTGCACTTCCTGCAGGTCAGCATCAATCTTGGCTGGCTTTTTTGCCATATCAGGAGGCCCTGCCCTGTGCTGATGCGCCGTTCACCGACAGATCAGCCAAAACCGTTTCTCCCGCCACGGCACGTTGGCCAACACAGACCCGTACGGCCACGCCTTTAGGTAGATAAACGTCAACGCGGCTGCCAAAACGGATCAGTCCAAAACGCTGCCCCGCCATCAGGCTTTCACCCTCGCTGACAAATTTCACAATACGGCGTGCCACAAGCCCGGCAATTTGCACCACACCAATTTGCAAACCGGAAGGCGTTTCAAGCGTGAGCGCCTGACGTTCATTGTCCAAACTGGCCTTATCCAGATCAGCGTTGAGGAACAAGCCGGGCACATAGGTGAGTTTGACGATCCGCGCCGCCAAGGGCGCACGGTTGATGTGCACATCGAACACATTCATGAAGATCGAAACCCTGGTGAAAGTTTCACGCGGCAAAGCCAATTCGGGCGGAGGGATCACTTCGACAATGGCTGATACGCGGCCATCTGCTGGGGCAATAACCAAGCTTTCGCCTGCAGGTGTGACGCGGTCTGGATCGCGGAAAAAATAGGCACACCATGCCGTGGCAACAATGCCAATGGCCGTCAGCGGCCAGAAACCAAGGTAATGGCAAAACGCAGTCACTGCCGCGAAGATGGCGACAAAGCGCCACCCTTCCCTATGCACTGGCGCGAGGCCTGATCTGATGCTGTCTATGATTGTCATGGCGACTCCAAAAGAGCCTTGTATCAACCTTAGGCGCAAAGCAAAAGGCCCGCCATCTCCCCAAAGAGAATGGCAGGCCCTGAGTTTAAAAGTTCTGGCTCTTGCAGGCCAGTAACCTATTGCTGTTATTTAATGCATCATGTTTGATACGAGGCGCACAACTGGCTGGGCCAATTGCGGCACGAATTGTGACTCGATGTCATCATCATTGTCAGCCAGCGCCATGATCGGCAGCGCGGTTTGCAAGGTTGATGTTTTTACTGCAGTGCCCGTGGCAACGGCCTGGAAAACACCATTCGAAAGCTCCATCAATTCATAGCGCAGGTTGATGATGGCATCCGCACCCATGATGTTTGCCTGGGTGATGGCTTTTGCTTCTGCACCATCCTTGGCCTGTGACAGGCCTTCGGACATGTCATCCAAGCTGCCATGCGACAGGCCGCGAAATTCTCCGTGGCTGGCTTTCATGACGCGGCGTGACCACAAAACAGAGCCGCGCACCACGCCGAGAGTCTCTTCCACAAGACGCCCGGCAATTGTTTCAGTGGTTGTGATCTTCATTTGACTTAGTCCCCAAATTCTTTGTTTCGAAAGTGCTGCCCATGCTGGCTGCTTACCTTCATTTATTTGCCGCGTTTGCTGCGGTTCGATGAGTTGAATATGGGGCTGAGAAGTAAACAAATATGAATCCGCGCGGCATTTGAGTCTAATTTTACGCGTATTTTCGGGGCTTTTGGGCTGCATCGTTAACAGGGGATTCCAACTTCTGATGAATGAAGTGTTGATTCAGATTTTGGAAAGCATGGTTGAAAAGGCGCGGTTTACTCTGCGGCCTTTTCCACCACCTCTGCGAGTTTTTTGCGCGCCTCATCAGCTTCCTGCTGCCTGTTCCACATATTGGAATAGAGGCCCTTCTTGCGCAGAAGGGCTGCATGGGTGCCGCGTTCAGAGATCTGGCCATGATCGAGCACAATGATCTCATCCGCATCAATGATGGTGGAGAGGCGGTGGGCGATGACCAAAGTGGTGCGGCCTTTGGAGATGGTTTTCAGGGCAGACTGAATTTCCTGTTCGGTTAAACTATCCAGTGCTGAGGTGGCTTCATCCAAAATCAGAATAGGCGGAGACTTCAAGATCGTGCGCGCAATGGAGACACGCTGCTTTTCGCCACCCGACAATTTAAGGCCGCGCTCACCCACCAGGCTGTCATAACCCTTTGGCAGGCTCAACACAAAGCGGTGAATCTGCGAAAGCTTGGCGGCGTGTTCCACTTCGGTGTCGGTGGCATCGGGTCTGCCGTAGCGAATGTTGTAGCGCACGGTATCGTTGAACAACACCGTGTCTTGCGGCACCATGCCGATGGCGCGGCGCAAGCTTTCTTGCTGAACGTCAGCGATGTTCTGGCCATCGATGACAATATTGCCGCCGGTTACGTCATAGAAACGGTAAAGCAGGCGCGAGATGGTGGATTTGCCTGCCCCTGATGGGCCCACGATGGCCACTGTTTTGCCCGCTGGCACTGTGAAAGAAACATCCTTCAAAATCGGGCGGACAGCGTCATAGGCGAATGAGACGTGTTGAAAGGCAATGTCGCCTTTACCTGCGTGAAACGCCGGTGCGCCGGGCTTGTCTGCAATCTCGGCGTTTTCATGCAGCACGTTGAACATTCCCTCCACGTCAATCAGCCCCTGTTTAATTTCACGGTACGATGAACCGATGAAATTGAGCGGCATGGAAAGCTGGATGAGCAGCGCATTGCCCAACACCAGATCACCGATGGAGGCTTGGCCATTGAGCACTGCCGCAGCAGACATCACCATCACGATAGTGAGGCCGATGGAAAAGATCACGGCTTGACCCGCGTTGAGGCCCGCCAGTGACACCCAGGTTGTGACGGCTGCTTTTTCATAGCGGGCCATGGCACCATCATAGCGCTTGGCCTCATGTTTTTCATTGCCGAAATATTTTACTGTTTCGAAATTCAGCAGGCTGTCGATGGCTTTGGTGCCTGCGTCATTGTCTGCCTCATTCATGGCGCGGCGGATGCTGATGCGCGCTTCGGTGGCCCAATAGGTGAACCAGATATAAGCGACAATGGTGGCGGCAACCACCAGTGAATAGAGCCAGCCGAGCGAGTAACCGATCGCACCGCACAGAAACATGATTTCCAGCGCGGTGGGGAAGGTGTTGAACAAGGCAAAGCGCAGAACCGAATCCACACCATTGATGCCGCGTGAAATGACACGGCTGATGGCACCCGTTTTGCGCTCCAGATGAAACTTGAGTGACAGGTGATGCAGATGTTCAAAGGTCTGCGTTGATAACTGGCGGGCGGCGCGTTGGCCCACTTTGGCAAACACGGCATCGCGCAATTGGCCAAACAGCACCGAGAAAATGCGGCCCGCACCATAGGCGACAACCATGAAGAACGGCACAGACAGTAAGGCCACCTGTTGGCCTTTGGCGGCGGCCAGGCCATCAGCCGCATATTTGAAGGCATAAGGTGTGGCGATGGTGACGACTTTAGCGCCCACCAATAACACCATGGCCAATACCACACGGGCCTTGAGATCAGGGCGGTCTTTTGCCCAGAGATAGGGGAGCAAGCCTTTCAAGGTTTGCCACTGGGTGGTTTCGCGCTTTTGCATGGTATTTCCTGAGATCGACATAATGATTGGGGATATAGTGCTCGAATCGACTGAGTAACAGCCCCAACTGCAAAGAGTTATTGATAATGCCCCACCACCTGCCCGAACATCGCCTCTGCGTTTACTGCGGCTCTAGCCCCGGCAAAAGCCCGGAATATATGTCGGCTGCCAGGGCCTTGGGCACGGCCATGGCGCGCGAAGGTGTAGGGCTGGTTTATGGCGGCGGCTCCATCGGCTTGATGGGCGAGGTGGCGCGGTCCGTTTTAGCAGCCGGCGGACATGTGACAGGAATCATCCCGCAGTTTCTGGTGCAGAAAGAGCGGATGCTGGACGGGGTAAATGAACTCATTGTTACCAACTCCATGCATGAGCGCAAACATTTGATGTTTGAAAAATCATCCGGCTTTGTGGCCCTGCCCGGCGGCATTGGCACCTTGGAAGAATTGGCAGAGATCACCACCTGGGCGCAGCTGAACCAACATGCCAAACCGGTTATTGTGGCCGATGTGGGTGGCTATTGGGCGCATTTGCTCAAATTGCTTGACCATATGCGCGCAGAGAATTTTATCCGTGCCGATACTGAAGTGTTTCTCGATGTGGCCAAAACGGTTGATGACGTGATTCCACTTTATCGGCAGCGGCTGACCACCGCGCGGCAGAAAGTGCCCCTGGCCGCCATTAGGCAGCAGCTTTAAGGGCGCGGTCTTCCTGCAGGGTGGCTGCCGTATAAATCGCCAGCGCCAGCCAGATGATGACAAAGCCTGCCAGCTTCCACGGGTCAAGCTTTTCGCCGAGCCAGAACACGGCTGTGAGAAACACAAAAGTGGGCGAGAGATATTGCAGCAGGCCTGCGGTGGAATAGCGGATCAGTTTCAGGGAAGCCGAATAAAGCAGCAATGCGCCAGCGGTGAAAACGCCACAACCCATTAACATCAGTGTACTGAACATATCATGGCCAAAGTGCAGCTCACCCTTTGAAGACAGATAATAATCTGCAAGCAATAGCGGCAGCAGGGCGAGGGCAACTTCAACAACAAAAGCTTCCACTGGCCCCACCGCCATCGTCTTGCGCATATATCCATAAAGGCAAAACGTGACAGCAAGCGACAGGCCGAGATAAGGAAATACGCCTGTGCCGAAGGTAACCACCGCCACCGCAAAAACCGCAAGCCAAATGGCCCACATTTGCGGGCGCGTGAATCTCTCTCCCAAGAAAACAAAGCCGACGGCCACATTCATCAATGGGTTGATGAAATAACCCAGGCTAGCATCCAAGGTGTGGCCAGAGGTGATGCACCAAACATAGAGTGTCCAGTTAAACACCACGAGCAGGCTGGTGCAAAACAGCATCAAAACATGGCGCGGGTTGTGCAGCAGTTTCCAAACCGCTGGCAAGGCACCCAATTTCCAGGCGACCGCCGCACCAATTGGCACACTCCATAGCGCGCGGTGCACCGCGATCTCCATCGGGTTGATGTATCGGATCAGGCCAAAATAGACCGCCATCGCGCCCCAGAAAAAATGCGCAATGACGGCATAAATGACACCGCGGCGTTGCTCTGGTGTGCTGGTCAAGCGCTTACGCCATCGTGCAGAAGTTTGTAGTTGATGGCATCAAGCAGTGCCTGAAATGACGCTTCAACGATATTGGGTGAGACGCCCACGGTGAACCAACGGTGGCCATTGGCGTCGCGGCTTTCAATCAATACGCGGGTGGTTGCCCCCGTGCCGCCGTTGAGGATACGCACTTTGAAATCCACCAGTTCCATGGTGTCGATGTGCTTTTGATATTTGCCGAGGTCCTTGCGCAGCGCCACATCCAATGCGCTGACTGGGCCGTTGCCTTCGCCCGTGCTGTTCAGGATTTCATCGCCCACTTTCACATTCACATGGGCCTCTGAATACATTTTGCCATCGCGCTGGCCGACGTTGACTTGAAAGCTTTGCACGTCAAAATAATGCGGCACTGTTTCAAGCGTGCGGCGCGCGAGAAGTTCAAAGGACGCATCTGCGCCGTCATAGGCGTAACCCTGGGCTTCGCGCTCTTTAACTTCGCGCAGCAGGTGATCAAGCCGCGTGTCATTCTTTTTCACGTCGAGGCCAATGCGTGCGAGTTCCATCAGCAGATTGGATTTTCCGGCCTGATCAGAAATCAAAACCGCGCGGCGATTGCCCACGGATTCTGGCTTCACATGTTCATAAGTCTCAGGCTCTTTGGCAATCGCAGAGGCGTGAATGCCAGCCTTGGTGGCGAAAGCCGATTTGCCCACGTATGGCGCTTGCGCATTGGGCGCGCGGTTGAGCAACTCATCAAAGCTGCGGGCGATATGGGTGAGTTCCGCGAGGTTGGCATTGGTGCCATAAAGTGAACTGAAATGTGGTTTGAGGCCCAGTGTGCCAATGATCGAGATCAGATTGGCATTGCCGCAGCGTTCACCGATGCCATTCAACGTGCCCTGAATTTGGCGCACGCCTGCTTCGACCGCCGCAAGAGAATTAGCCACTGCTTGCTCAGTGTCATTATGTGCATGAATGCCCAGATGATTGCCGGGGATGATTTTTGTCAGTGTACGGACGATTTGTGAAATCTCAGGCGGCATGGTGCCGCCATTGGTGTCGCAGAGAACGACCCAGCGCGCGCCTGCATCGTAAGCCGCCTTGGCGCAGGCCACGGCGTAAGCATGGTTGGCTTTGTAACCGTCAAAGAAATGTTCGCAATCCACCAGCACTTCCTTGCCGATGGCTCTTGCGGCTTTCACACTTTCAGTAATGCTTTCGAGGTTTTCCTCATTGGTGCAGCCGAGCGCCACGCGCACATGGTAATCCCAGCTTTTGGCGACAAAACACACAGCTTTGGCCTTGGCTTGCAGCAAGGTTTGCAGGCCGGGGTCATTGGCTGCGGAACGGCCCGCCCGTTTGGTCATGCCAAAGGCGGTGAATACGGCGCGGGATTTGCGCTCTTCAGAAAATAGCGCAATGTCTGTCGGGTTGCCGCCCGCGTAACCGCCCTCAATGAAATCCACGCCCAGTTTGTTGAGCATCTCAATGATGGCGAGTTTATCTTCCAGCGAAAAGGTAACGCCAGGAGTCTGCTGGCCA
>Ga0209069_10001623_pt1 | contig 11519 bp, 11 predicted proteins | sample Str013_2_FD_187202 | JGI IMG/M metagenome (GOLD analysis project Ga0209069, IMG submission 187202) | Freshwater sediment microbial communities in response to fracking from Pennsylvania, USA - Straight Creek_MetaG_SC_2013 (SPAdes) (version 2) | ecosystem: Environmental > Aquatic > Freshwater >...
CTGTGCGGAGCGAGCGCGGAGAACAGGCAACCAAGTTGGCAGCCGTTTCCGAGTCGCCGCTGGCGAACAGCGTGACCTCGTGACCGAGCCGCACCAATTCGAGCATGCGCACTTCGGGCACCGGCGTAGCCAAGCTGACGGCGAGGGCGACCGCGATGCTGAGCGGCACGGCCAGGATCGAGGCCACCGCCCCCGAGACGCCGAACACCATCGGGGCCGAACCGTTCAACGACATCAGGATCTGCGTCAGCGCGGCCAGGCTGCCGGTGACCAGCGCGGCCATGGCGCCCCATTGGTTGATGCGCTTCCACCACACCGACATGACCAGCAGGGCGAAGACGGAGGATCCCGAAAGCGCCATAGCCCAGGTGAACAGCGTCAGCGCATCGGCCTTGACCCTGAGCGAGAGCGCCGCGCCCAGGATGATCGCGACCGCCGCCAGCGCCCGCGCGGCCTGCAGGCGCAAAGTCTCCAGCTCCACCGGGCCGGACCAGGCGAACACGGCATCCTCGCACCACAGGGCGGCCAGCGTCGTGGCCTCGGCCATGATTGCGGCCAGCGCGGCGGCCAGGGCGCTGGCGAGCATCACGTCCACCAGCGGGCGCGGCATGTCGAGCGCCATTGGCAACAGCAGGTTGACGCTATCGCGGCTGAAGCGGACGGCCGAAACCGAGACCGCCGCAGCCGTCTGGTCGAAATCGGCCAGCTGCAGCTTGCCCAGTTGCTCCAGCCAGCCCGGAATTTCGGTCAGGCCGTTGGCTGGCAGGGCATGCAGGACCGCCAGGCGCGTCAGGAAGGCGACGGCCGGCAAGGTGATGGCGACGGCGCCAGCAAAGCAGATCAGCCAAACCCCGGAACGGCGCAGCGACCCAACGCTTGACAGGGTGCCAGCGCGGGCGAACAGCGCCGGCATGGCCGCAACGCCAAGCGCGATGGTCAAAGTCAGCAGCGCGAAGCTGATCGGGTCGTTGGCCATGAAGGGCTGCAGGAACGGCTTTACCAGCGCAGCCGGCGCCGATCCGGGCAGCGTCAGCACCATGGCGGCGGGACGGTTGATGTCGAGGCCGGCGGCTAATTCCAGACGCGCCGTCTCGCCGCTGACGATGCCATAGGAGATCTGCGGCAGCGGCAGATTGGTGAGCGGGATGGCGGCGATCACCGGCACGACCAGCAGGGCCAGCAGCGCCACCAATCCCGAGGCCGCCCCGCCCCAGACGGCGCCGCGCAACCCTCCGGCCACGATGGCGACGCCCGCGATGGTGGTGAGCACCATCACCAGCACGACCGGATCAATGGACAGCATGTGACCAAGCAGGAAGGTCGCAATCTTGAATTCGCCCACCAGCAGCAACAGGCAGGGCAGCGACAGCGACGTCGCGGCAGCCAGGCGCAGCATGCGGCTCTCGAACCGGCGGCCAAGGTAGCTCGCCAGGGTGTAGGAGCCGTCCTTGCGCGCGAAGGGGGCGATCAGCACGACATGCAGCACCAGTCCCAGCATCAGGCCGAGGGTAAACGGCAGGGCGTCGAAGCCGAGAAAGAAGAAGGCGCCGGGCAGCGCCACAAAGCCGGTCGCGCCCAGCACCGCCGCCAGCATCGAGACGGCGCTGATGGCGGGCGGGCAGGCGCGGTTGCAGGCGTGCCAGCCGGCCCCGGACTTGGTTGCAGTCAGCGCACCGATCACCAGCACGGCCAAGCCCGGGAACGCCACCAGCGCCAAGGTCAGCCGCGAGGCCGGCGAGCCGAGCTGGTCAAAGATCAGCAGCAGCAGCACAAGCGACACGAAGCCGCTGGCCAGGATCGCGAAATAGCCTCCCGCCGAGGCGGGCGGCGTGCGGCGGCTTGAGGCGGTAACGGACAAGGGGTCAGGCCCTTTCGCGCCGGAACGGACGGGGCAAGTTGCGTTCTGGCGCCCTAGGTGTCGTCATGGGTGCCATGCCAGCGGTCGATCCGCGCCTGTACCGCAGCGAACCGCGCCACCATGCCAATGCACACCAGCACCGTACCATGCACCGCGATCAGATAGCCGATCGGCAGGCCGGCCAGCGACAACGGCTTGAGATTGAGCAACCAATAGGGCAATCCCACGAGCAACAGACAGGGCGCGGCCAGCGTCGCCAGCATCAGCACCTTGGTCTGGCTCCAATAGAGCTTGCGCTCGATGCCGTCCGCCATGTTGGCCCCCGATTTTCCACCCAGCCCGGTTCGGCGTAAAGCTTGTCTTTTCCATGGCGTTGCGAGCGTACTTGACATGTTCTATGGTCCCGATGCGACTCATCTGCCATCGGACCAACGGCTTTGCGCGCGACGCGTTGGGCCCGGCTCGGGTGTGGGCCGCGGACGCATCGCAATTCAGGAAGCGACGGGGAATACAATGGGACTTCTTAGCGAATTCAGGGACTTTGCCATCAAGGGCAATATGATCGACATCGCTGTCGGCATCATCATGGGCGCAGCGTTCGGGACAGTCATCAGCTCGCTGGTCAATGACGTGATCATGCCGCCGATCGGCGTCGCAATGGGCGGCGTTGACTTCTCAGCCATCGGACCGGTCCTTCCCGGCCATGCTGCCGATGGTAAGCCGCTGATCTGGGCGATCGGCAAGTTCATCAACGCGCTGATCAGCTTCCTGGTCATTGCCGGAGCGGTGTTCATGCTGGTCAAGGCCGTCAACACGGCCAAGAAAATGGCGATGCGAGAGCCGCCGAAGGCCGACGCGCCGCCCCCGCCGCGCACGGAAGTTCTGCTGCAGGAAATTCGCGACGCGCTGGTCAAGCGCTAGTTTCTTGCGCCTCGCAGGCTGTCAGGATATCGACAAAGGGCGGCTCAAGTGTCGCCCTTTGCTGTTTGCTGAGCTAGCATCGCGCCCTGACGACAAAACACAAGGGCAGCCCCGAGTACACCCTGAAACACCCCCTGATCAGCTCTAAACCCGATGTCATGATGGGCAAGCCTTGCATCGACGGCACGCGAATTACCGTTGAACTGGTGCTTAGGAAGCTTGGCGGCGGCTGGACCTTCCAAGATATCCATCGCTGGTGAAATTATCCGGCGGTTGCGAGCCACTGGCCACGATGTGGTATCGATCAAAGATCGTCAACCGAGCTTTTCTGATCCAGTAGTGGCGCGTTGAGGAGAACCGCGGGTGGCGGGTGAGGAGTTGTCATGCGGATTGCCTTGCAGTTTGCCTTGGTTGTCACCCTGAGTTGGGTCGGGCTTGGCGCCGTGGCCTTGGCCCAAACCGCCCCCGCCACGCCTGACGTGCGCAACCTCAAGACCTTCCACGATGTCGGCACGCTCAAGGGCCTGACGTTCACCACCGACGCCGATGCGCAGAAACTGGTGGATGAACTGCTGGGCTATCTCGGCCTGCACGCCGATTACGGCATCTATGTCACCGACAACGCCAGCACGACCGCCAATGCTGCAGCGGCCTACGACACCGTCACGCACACGCGCGAAATCTTTTTCAACCGCGCCTTCATGCAGAAGTACCAGCAGTCCTCAAAGTCGGATGTGGGACTGTATTTCACCGCCGCGCACGAATTGGCGCATCTCATTGCGCTGCACGCCCAGCGCCACATCGATCCCATCCAACAGGAGATCGAGGCCGACTATTACGCCGGCTTCGTGCTGGGCGCCAAGCTGAACGACTGTGACCGCGTGGTGGCGGCCATCTCGGCCTTCCCCGACCAGGCGGCGCGCGAGCGCACGGCCACCCATCCGGCGCTGGCGCAGCGCCGCGTCGCCGTCGGCAAAGGCTGCAGCGACGCCACCGGCCAGTTGCCGCCCGAACTGTCGAACGTCTCGGTGCCCGCCAACGTCCCGAGCATCCTCAATCAGTTCAAGACCAAGGATAACCGCGATCTGTTCGGCAGCGACGTGGCCCTGATCGCCGGCAATCCCGGCATCCCCGGCTCGACCCTGGAGAGCTGCGCCCATGTCTGCTTCGGTCTACCCAGCTGCAAGGGCTTCACCTTCAACCGCTGGAAGAATTTCTGCTATCTGAAGGGCGAGTTGGGTGACACGACCTTCCTGCATCCGGCCGGCGTGGTGGGCGTGAAGAAGCCGATGTCGATCCCGAACGTCTCGACCACCGCCGAAACCAGCACGGATTATCTGTTCAATTCCGTGTTTGCCGACGCGCCATTGCAGGAAAAGATCCTGCCAGACTATCGTAGCTGCAGCCAGGCCTGTCTGGGCAACATCCATTGCGTGGCGTTCTCGTTCCTGCGCGCGGCCACCAAATGCAAGATGTTCAACCACGTCGAGGGCTACTATCGCGACGACGCCTACGACAGTGGTTATAAATGGCAACAGCCGAACCTGACCTGGGCCAGCACCGTGCGCGGCGGCAAGTAATACCGGGCAACGACAGTTCCGATCGATATTTTTATTTGTCCATCGCGTCTCCTGTCGGCGGTCGAACGCATTGATCTCAGGATCAACCACGGCGCCGATCAGTGATCGAAAATCGGCGCCCGGCAGCCCCTCTGCTTGACGCCACCCGCCCCCTGCGGCACATCCATAGTATGACCGACAATTCCACACCTATGACCGCCGCCGGCGAGACCACCATGCCGCTGGCGCGTATCCGCAATTTTTCCATCGTCGCGCATATCGATCACGGCAAGAGCACACTGGCCGATCGCCTGATCCAGACCTGCGGCGCGGTGGCCGAGCGCGACATGAAGGAGCAGATGCTGGACTCGATGGATATCGAGCGCGAGCGCGGCATCACCATCAAAGCGCAGACCGTGCGGCTGGACTATCAGGCCAAGGACGGCCTGATGTACCAGCTCAACCTGATGGACACGCCCGGCCACGTCGACTTCGCTTACGAAGTGTCGCGGAGTTTGGCTGCTTGTGAGGGCTCACTGCTGGTGGTGGACGCGTCCCAGGGCGTGGAAGCTCAGACGCTCGCCAACGTCTATCAGGCGCTCGATCATAAGCACGAGATCGTGCCGATCCTGAACAAGATCGATCTGCCCGCCGCCGAGCCCGAGCGCATAAAGCAGCAGATCGAGGACGTGATCGGCCTCGACGCCTCGGACGCGGTGCCGATCTCGGCCAAGACCGGCATCGGCATCGACCTGGTGCTGGAGGCGATCGTCAAGCGACTGCCGGCGCCAAAAGGCAAGGCTGACGCGCCGCTGAAAGCGCTGCTGATCGACAGCTGGTATGACGCCTATCTGGGCGTGATCGTGCTGGTGCGCGTGGTCGATGGGTTCCTGAAAAAAGGCCAGAAGATCAAGCTGATGGCCTCCGATACCATCCACCAGATCGACCGCGTCGGCATCTTTCGGCCCAAGCAGGAGATGTTGGCCCTGCTTGGACCTGGCGAGGTCGGCTTCTTCACCGCCAACATCAAGGAAGTGGCTGATACCCGCATTGGCGATACCGTCACCGATGCCGCCAAGCCGACGGATAAGGCCCTGCCCGGCTTCAAGCCGGTGCAGCCAGTGGTGTTCTGCGGCCTGTTCCCGGTCGACGCGGCCGATTTCGAAGCGCTGCGCGAGGCCGTGGGGAAACTGCGCCTGAACGACGCCAGCTTCACCTACGAGATGGAAACCAGCGCCGCATTGGGCTTTGGCTACCGCTGCGGGTTTCTGGGATTGCTGCATCTCGAAATCATCACCGAGCGCCTGAGCCGCGAGTTCAACCTCGACCTGATCACCACCGCTCCCTCGGTGATCTATCACGTGTACACGCGCAATGGCGCCATGGTCGAGATGCACAATCCAGCCGACATGCCCGATCCCGGCAGCATCGAGCGCATCGAGGAGCCTTGGATCAAGGCGACCATCCTGGTCCCGGACGAGTATTTGGGTTCGGTGCTCAAACTCTGCCAGGACCGGCGCGGCCGGCAGATCGACCTCACCTACGCCGGCAGCCGCGCCATGCTGCAATATGCCCTGCCGCTGAACGAGGTGGTGTTCGACTTCTACGACCGTCTGAAGTCGGTCAGCCGTGGCTACGCCAGCTTCGACTATACCCAGACCGGCTACCAGGAAGGCGACCTGGTCAAGATGACGATCCTGGTCAACGCCGAGCCGGTCGACGCGCTGTCGGTGGTGGTGCACCGCGGCCGGGCCGAGCAGCGCGGCCGCGTCATGTGCGAAAAGCTGAAGGAGCTGATCCCGCCGCATCTGTTCCTGATCCCGATCCAGGCGGCGCTGGGCGGCAAAGTCATCGCGCGCGAGACCATCCGGGCGCTGCGCAAGGACGTGCTGGCCAAGTGCTACGGCGGCGATATTTCGCGCAAACGCAAGCTGCTCGACAAGCAGAAGGCGGGCAAGAAGAAGATGCGCCAGTTCGGCAAGGTGGAGATACCGCAGGAGGCGTTTATTGCGGCGCTGAAGATGGAGGAGAATTGATCGCGATGGAACGGATTGCGCGACTGCATATCGAAAAGCTGCCGGAGGGGGTTTATCTCGCGACGTCCGATGACGTGCCTGGATTGGTGGCGCAGGGGCGCACCATCGCCGAGACAATTGAGATTGCGCGGGATGTGGCCCGGAAGCTGCTGGAAGAGCAGGGGCAAATGCCTGGCAGTGTGACTTTGGCTCCGGCCGAGGATGTGTTCGACTATCCCTTGGTCCTGGGTGCCTGATGGGTAGGCTGGCCGGTTTCAGGTACCGCGATATCGTGAGTAAGTTAAAGCGGCTGGGATTTGAATTTCATCGGCAGGCGGCCGGCTCGCACGAGATTTGGCACAATGCGGCGACTGGCCGGTTCACGACCGTTCCCAATCACCCCGGCGATGTCCCGGAGGGGACGCTGCGGGCGATATTGAAGCAGGCGGGCGTGACGGCGGAGGAGTTTTTGGCGGCATAGGGTCGACGAGGTGAAGATCCCTCAGGAGGCGTTCATTGCGCCGCTGAAGATGGAGGAGAACTGAGGCAGATCGTGTTATAGGCGTCTTCTCTGGACCTTTATCGAGCGCGTACGCCCATGCCCCATCCCCGCATCAAACGTGACCCTGCTGTCATGATGGGCAAACCCGTCATCGTCGGCACACGGATTACGGTCGAGCATATATTGCGATACCTGGCTGCGGGCGACAGCGTCGATCAGATTTTGAACAACTACCCGCACCTGACAGTTGAGGATATTCGGGCGGCGCAAGCCTATGCCGCCGACTATCTGGCGCACGAAAGCATTCTGGCGGCAGAGTAGGGCGGATGATTCGTTACTTTGCCGATGAATGTGTCGCGCGGCTGATCATAACCGGCTTGCAAAGTCGAGGTCATAACGTCGCCGCTGCTTCAGATTTGTGTCGCGGCGATTCCGATGATCGAGCTCTGGCACTGGCGACCGCTGCCGGACGTGTCGTCATAACCGACGACCGAGGCTTTGGCGAACTTGCGGTAAGGCAGAAACAACCTGCGCTTGGCGTCATTGTTCTCTTGTTGCATCAGTTCCCCACTGGAACTCGTGAGGCCTATGCGGTTGACCGTATTTCGGAGTTGGGTGAACGGGCGGCGGGCCAGTTGACGATCATCGAGCCAGGTAAGATGTGGATACGCCAGCTTCCGATTTTTCCATGAAATATCCAAGACTTATCGAAACTTCGCTCGCCGGTGAACCGGGATCGGCTGACCCGGGCCATTCGAGATGCCGAGGCTGGCCACGCGGTCGAGCATCCGCTGGCAGGCGAATGAAGATTGCTTTCCTCCCCTATGCCTGGGAGGATTAACAATTCTGGCTGGAATCGGATCGCAAAATTCTCAAGCGCGTCAACCTTGTCAAGAGGGATTGCGTGCGCGAGCCATTTGGTGGCATCGGAAAGCCGGAACCATTGCGGCATGATTGGGCGGGCTGGTGGTCGTGGCGCATCACTGACGAGTACCGATTGCTCTACCAGGTTGTCGGCTCAGGCGCGGTCGCAACGCTTGAGATTGCTCAGTGTCGGCATCACTATTGATCGGCCTTGAAATGTTGACCATCCGTGACATCGCCACCACCGACGAGCCCACCTGGCGCCGTCTGTGGGCAGATTATCTCGCCTGCTACCGAACCACGGTCCCCGACACCATCACCAACGCCACCTGGGGCAAGCTGTTCGACCCCGCCTCAGCCGTCTTTGGCCGCGCGGCGACGCGCGACGGCCAGATGATCGGCTTTGCCCTCGCGCGCGTGCACGAGGGCACCTGGACGGCGTCGACCTCATGCTACTTGGAAGACCTGTTCGTCGATCCGGTTGCGCGCGGCAGTGGTGTGGGGCGGGCGTTGATCCAGGATCTGGTCGAGATGGGCCGTGCGCACGGCTGGTCGCGGCTTGAGTGGCACACTGCGGAAGGCAACGCGGTGGCGCGCGGGCTGTATGACACATTCGTGCTGGCCGATGACCATGTGCGGTATCGGATGACATTGGATTGAATGGGCGATCTGTCCCGATGCCTGACCGCAACATGCCGCCAGACATGGATCCCGCGATCGTCGCGGACGTGGATGCGCGGCTCGAAGCCATCACCCGCGAGCACGATGTCACCATCGCCTTCGCCATCGAAAGTGGCAGCCGGGCTTGGGGCTTTCCATCGCCCGACAGCGATTATGACTGCCGCTTCGTGTATATTCGTCCGCAGCGAGATTATCTCGCTCTGTTCCGCAGACGCGATGTCATCGAGACGCCGCTGACGCCGTTTTTGGACGTCAACGGCTGGGATCTCGGCAAAGCCTTGAAGCTGCTGCTCAAGGGCAACGCGGTTATCATCGAGTGGTTGACATCGCCGATCACATATCAGGCGACTGAAGGGTTTCGGGCCGCGATGCTCGCTCTCGCCATGGACATCGCGGACCGCAGGCTGATCGCGCAGCACTATTTGCGTCTGGCTCGTCGCACTCGGATGCTGTGGTTGTCCGATCCGAACCATGCAGCTCTGAAAAAGATGTTCTATGTGTTGCGGCCGGCGTTGGCGCTGCGTTGGCTGCGGCTGCATCCGGACGCAAATGTTGCGCCGATGCATTTTCCAACCTTGTGCGCGCAGTCCCAGCTTGATGGCGATGTTGCGTTCGAGATCGACCAACTTCTCGCGATCAAAGCTCTCACGCGAGAAATGGGAACTGGCGCTGTGCCGATGCCGCTTCAAGAGTTAATTGCGGCTGAACTCGATCCAGCAGAATGCATGGAGCGGACGGAGATCGCAACACATCGTGCGGCCGTACTTAAGGCCGAGGCATTCTTTTTCGAGATGATACGCAAGCACGCGACTTGAGTGGCTATCAACCAAACAACACGAAAAGCCCCGCTGTCGCAACTTGTGCGTCAAGCGGGGCCATTCTCATGCATACAAGCTTGATAGTGCCCAACAGTCCATGGTCGAGCGGATATACGCGGCACCTTGCGATGCCCGTTGTTTGAGGTTTGATTGTCGGCGGCGCGAAGTCTTTTTGCAGCTGTCAACTGCCCATCACGCCGTGGCCCCGCGCTGCGGCGAGGCCATTAAAACTACCAGGTGGCGTCATGCTCCCTCCAGGGTTGGTTGCACAAAGACACGACTTGACCGCGCTCGAACTAACCCAATGTTAGTACTACAAGTTGCAGCACTTCGTTTACAATTGGACGTGGCAGCGGTCAAGTTGAAGTGTCTGCCTGAATTGACCTGACGTCAAGATAACAATTACACAAAGTTTGTTCAGCGGTCCGCTCGGCGGCGAACAACAGATCGGCGCCCCCCGGACCCGAGCGCGGCTCAGCGCGCGAACGAAGCGCCCGCCAGCCAGACCTGGCCCTGCGGAGCAAACACGACGCCCGTCACCCCCTTGCGCACGGCCGCCAGCGCATCGGTGAAATAGCCGAAGATCACGGGCGTATCGTCCAGCAATGTCTTCTGGATGTCGGCCGCGGCCCGGCGCTGGCTGTCGAGATCCACGGCGGCGCTATAGGACGCCACGTGTTTGTCATAGACCGGGTTCCGGTAGCGTGCCGCGTTCCAGGCCCCGTCGCTGCGCAGCGGCGCCATCAGATGCGCATGGGGGATGGCGTGATGGACATAGTCCGTGATGCCCATGGCGCAATCCAGCCAGGGCGACTTGCCGAACACGCCAGAGGCGAAATAGGACGTTGGTTCCAGGGCGGTGATCGTCAGCTTAACCCCGATCTCGGCCACGGCGTGTTGGATCGCCAGCGCATAGTCCGGGATCTCCTGGTAGGTCTGCGACGTCAACTCGGCGCTGAACCCGGATGTCAGGCCGGCTGCCTCCAAGAGCTGCCGGGCCTGGGCCAGATCGCGCGCCCGCTGCGGCACGGATGTATCGGTTGACGGATAGATGGCGGCGAACGGGCTGTCGTTGCCGATCCGGGCGCGGCCGCCGAACAGGCCTTGGGTCAGTCCGGGACGGTCCAGCGTCAGGGCCACGGCGCGACGCACCCGTGGATCCTTGAACGGGTCCAGATCAGTGCGCATGTGCACCTGAGTGTGCGCGGAAGAGGGCACGCTGATGATGTCGACCGTGGGGTTGCCGACCAGTGCCGCCGCGGCGCGCGTGGACAGGCTGGCCATGATATCGATCTGGTCCGCCAGCAGGGCGTCGACCAGCGCCTTTTCGTCGGAAAAGAAGGTGACCTCGAGCCGCTCCGGCGTCGCCCTCGGTCCCCAATAGTCGGTATTGCGCAGAAAACTCGCGCCCACGCCCGGCGTGCTCAGCTCCAGTTTGAACGGTCCGGTCGCAAGGTGATTGGCCTCGTAGTCGCCGCGATAATCGGCCGGCAGTATGATGGCGTTCGGCGTGTCGGACGAGACCAGATAGGGGAACTGCCCAAGCGGCGCCTCGAGATGGAACGCGACCGTGGCGTCATCCACCGCGCGGGCGCCGCCCTTGGACAGGACGCCGTTGAACGCGGTGAGGGCGTTGGAGTCATTGTCCGGGTCAGACAGCCGATCAAAACTCGCAACCACATCGGTCGCTGTCATTGGCCGGCCGCTGTGGAATGTCACGCCCTTGCGGATCTTGAATGTCCAGATGCTGCCATCCGGGTTCGCCGACCAGCTTTCGGCCAGGCCGGGCCGTAGCGTGAAATCCGCCCCGACCGTGCACAGATATTCGCCGCAGATCGCCAGCTGGGTGAACGCGCCAGGATCGGCTGACTTGACCGGTTCGAGGCTGCCCTGGGGCGCCATGTGACCGACGCGTATCGTGCCGCCCGGCGCCGCAGCCCTGGCAGCACCCCAGCCCAGCACCGGCGCCGATAGTCCGATCACGGAGGCTTGGCGCAGAAGCGCGCGCCGGCTGATCCGATGCGCCAGGACAGCATCGATCAGGGCGTTGCCGAGAGGATCGGCGCCGCGGCGCAAAGCCTCAAGGAGATTTCGAGTGTCGCGACACATTGCCCAGCTCCCTGCGGGTTCGGTGACCGACGGTGATGGGCTTTTTCGCGCTCGACAAGAGGAAAGAGCCTAGTCGCCGGTCGGACCACGGAACAGGATTTCATGGTCGCGCGCGAAATTCGCCAGCATCGGAAGCGCCGCCCCACCGATGGCGCGGGCGTCGGGGCCGATTGACCCTTCCAGCACCTTGGC
>Ga0209069_10001624_pt1 | contig 11513 bp, 10 predicted proteins | sample Str013_2_FD_187202 | JGI IMG/M metagenome (GOLD analysis project Ga0209069, IMG submission 187202) | Freshwater sediment microbial communities in response to fracking from Pennsylvania, USA - Straight Creek_MetaG_SC_2013 (SPAdes) (version 2) | ecosystem: Environmental > Aquatic > Freshwater >...
CCTGGCGGACACCCTGGTCGCGTCGGCGGGACTGGCGGGGCTGGCCGCCACGGCGCCGGTGAGCGTGCTGTACTCGCCCGGGGTACCGGTCCGCTTCGGCCCGCCGCCACGTCGCTGACCAGCTCACAGCCGCCGTAAGCCGGTTGCAAGTACGGTGAAAGCGCCCGGTGCAAAACTCGTTCCTCGTACCGACCGCGCCTCATGGAGGCATGCAGACAGGGGACGAGATGCTGAGACGATTGACAACAATGGCCGTCGGCGTGCTGGTGGCCGGCGCTCTGGTCGGCACCGCCTCGCCGGCCTGGGCCGGGGCGGCACCGACCGCGGCTCGCGGACCGGTGGTGACCAGGACGTCGGCGCCCAGCGCCGTCACCCCGTTGAACTTCTCCTACAACTGTTTCGGATACATCGGCACCTTCAAGTCCGGTTCGAGAATCCTGAAGGTCGACTGGACTTCCAACGGCTCCGTGGACGAGTGCTTCGGCATCGCGCCGGACCGTACGATCTGGCACGCCTGGCCGAACCACCGTTGGATCGAGATGCCCAACAACGGTCGCGCCGACGACACGTGGGGCGTCTACGTCACCGGCGGGCATCATGGCGTCATCGTCTGGGTGGCCAGTCCGAGCTCATTCTGGTGTTCCACGCTGACCACGAGCTGGCAGCCCTGGTTCAACTGCACCTGAGGACATACGGGCGATGCCCGGAGGCGGTGACGCCGCCGGGCATCGACCCTTTCGGGGCACGTGCAAGCGCGGTGAAAGGCGGGTCTGCGAGCCTGGGTGCACCGGTTCGACCCGGCCCGCCAAGGGCGCGGGGGTACGGACCGGGCCGCCTCCGGTACGGGCATCAGCCCGTGCCGGTGGCCTACGGGACGGAGGACGCGCATGCGATACCGATCTCTGGCCGCACTCGCCGTGGGCGTGGTCACCCTGTTCGGGATGCTGCTGGTGGCCGCGCCTGCTGAAGCCGCGACCGGGGGTGGCTGCGGGGGCTGGGCGTACACCAGCCCACCCATCGACGGCACCACCAAGGGCAAGGCGTGCATCTACGCCCAGGGCAGCACCGAACACACCTACGGCTGGCTGGATTTCTACACCGCTGGCTGGACATCGTGCAACGCGACGATCGCCCTGTGGGGCTACTTCAGCGGTAGTACGCCGACCCGGTACGGGTACTCGTCGTACAACTGCAAGGTACCGGCCAACACCTACGCCAAGGGGTGGCTGCCGTTGTACAACCCGTCGGTCAACTGGCGCACCGGTTTGGAGATGTGGGCCGTACTGGACCTCACCGGTGTCCGCAACGGGGTGACCATCCGGATCCACGCAGGTTCGCCGCACCAGCGCACCTGACCGGCGTGGGCGGCCCCTCGACGGTGTGCCGCAACGGGGGCGCGCCGGTCACTGCCACCGAGCGGTGGTGACCGGCGCGGTACCCGGGGGTCAATCGTCCTCGTCGTCGAGGCGGGCCAGCCAGGTGGCGAACCGTTCGACCGGGGTCTCGAACTCGGGGTAGGTGTCCACGAACTCGCGCAGCCGCTGCGCCAGCCAGTCGACGGAGACCTCCTCGCCGCCCCGGCGCGACGCCAGCTCCTCGATGCCGCGGTCGGTGAAGTACACCGGTCCCCCTACCGGGGCAGCGCGGCGTCGATCAGCGCCGCCTGCTCCACCTCGTGCAGCCGGGTCGACCCGACCGCCGGCGCGGCCGCCGCGGCCCGGGCGATGCGCCGCAGCCGTACCCCGTCCAGGTGCTCCAGCAGGTTCAGCGCGATGAACGACCAGGCGCCCTGGTTGGCCGGCTCGTCCTGGACCCAGGCCACGTCGGTGGCGCCGGGGTAGCGGCGCAGCGCGGCGCGGATCTCGTCGATGGGCAGCGGGTACAACTGCTCCACCCGGACGATCGCGGTGTCCGTGATGGCGCGCTCGGCCCGGGCCGTGACCAGGTCGTAGTAGACCTTGCCCGTGCACAGCAGCACCCGGGTCACCCCGGCCGCCTCGATCGTGTCGTCGATCACCGGGGCGAACCCGCCGCCGGTCAGGTCCGCCACCGAGGACACGCACAGCTTGTGCCGCAGCAGCGACTTGGGCGTGAACACCACCAGCGGCTTCTTCTTCGGCGACAGGGCCTGGCGCCGCAGCAGGTGGAAGTGGCTGGCCGGACTCGACGGTACGGCCACCCGGATGTTGTCCTCGGCGCACAGTTGCAGGTACCGCTCGATGCGCCCGGAGGTGTGGTCCGGCCCCTGGCCCTCGTGCCCGTGCGGCAGCAGCAGTACCACCGAGTTGCGCTGGCCCCACTTCACCTCGCCGGAGGAGATGAACTCGTCCACCACCGACTGGGCGCCATTGCCGAAGTCGCCGAACTGCGCCTCCCAGCACACCAGCGCCTCCGGGTTCTCCACCGAATACCCGTACTCGAAGCCCATCACCGCGTACTCGCTCAGCAGCGAGTCGTAGATGAACAGCCGCGCCGGCTCCTCCCGTACCGCCATCAGCGGCATGTAGTTGGCGCCGGTCCGCGCGTCGACCAGGCTCGCGTGCCGCTGCACGAACGTGCCGCGCTTGGAGTCCTGCCCGGACAGCCGTACCGTCACGCCCTGCGCGACCAGCGTGCCGAACGCGAGGATCTCCCCGAAGCCCCAGTCGATGTCGCCCTCGACGGCCATCTTCGCCCGGCGCTCCATGAGCTGCAGTACCCGCTTGTGCGGGGTGAAGCCGTCCGGTACCCGGGTGTACGCCTCGCCGATGCGCTGGACCAGCCCCGCGTCCACCGCCGTGGCGACGACCGGTTCCGGCTCGGGGCCCCGGGTCCGTACCGGCCGGGCGGTACCCGGCGAGGCATCCCGGGTGGCCTTGAAGACCGTCTCCAGCTTGCTGTGGAAGTCCCGCAGCGACTCCTCGGCCTGCTCCAGCGAGATGTCGCCGCGGCCGATCAGCTCCTCGGTGTACAGCTTGCGTACCGACCGCTTGGTGTCGATGATCTGGTACATCAGCGGGTTGGTCATCGAGGGGTCGTCGCCCTCGTTGTGCCCGCGGCGCCGGTAGCAGACCAGGTCGATGACGACGTCCTTGTTGAACGCCTGCCGGTACTCGAAGGCGAGCCGGGCCACCCGTACCACGGCCTCCGGGTCGTCGCCGTTGACGTGGAAGATCGGCGCCTGGATCATCCGGGCCACGTCGGTGCAGTACAGCGACGAGCGTGAATATTCAGGCGCGGTGGTGAAGCCGACCTGGTTGTTGACGACCACGTGCACGGTGCCGCCGGTACGGTACCCGCGCAGCTGGGACAGGTTCAGCGTCTCGGCCACCACGCCCTGCCCGGCGAACGCGGCGTCCCCGTGTACCGCCAGCGCCAGCACCGTGTACCCCTCCAGGCCCAGGTCGAGCCGGTCCTGCTTGGCCCGGACGATGCCCTCCAGCACCGGGTCGACCGCCTCGAGGTGGGACGGGTTGGCCACCACCGAGACGGTGATCGCGTGCTCGTCGTCGCGGGTGGAGAACTTGCCCACCTGGCCCAGGTGGTACTTGACGTCGCCGGAGCCCTGGGCACTGGTCGGGTCCAGGTGCCCCTCGAACTCGGAGAAGATCTTCTCGTACGGTTTGCCGACGATGTTGGCCAGTACCGACAGCCGCCCCCGGTGCGCCATGCCGATGACGACCTCGTCCAGTCCGGCCACTGCGGCCTGCGACAGCACCTCGTCCAGCAGCGGGATCAGCGACTCCCCGCCCTCCAGGCTGAACCGCTTCTGGCCGACGTACTTGGTCTGCAGGAACGTTTCGAACGCCTCGGCCGCGTTGAGCCGGTCCAGGATGTGCCGCTGCTCGTCGGCCACGGGCTTGCGGTACTGCCGCTCCACCCGCTGCTGGATCCAGCGCCGCTCCTCCGGGTCCTGGATGTGCATGTACTCCACGCCGATGCGCCGGCAGTACGAGTCGCGCAGCACGCCGAGGACCTCGCGCAGCTTCATCCGCTGCTTGCCGGCGAAGCCGCCGACCGGGAAGGTACGGTCCAGGTCCCACAGGGTCAGGTCGTGCTGGAGCACGTCCAGATCAGGGTGGCGGCGGATGCGGAACTCCAGCGGATCGGTGTCGGCCAGCAGGTGCCCGCGGACCCGGTACGCGTGGATCAGCTCGATCACCCGGGCGGTCTTGTTGATCGCCCCGTCGGAGCTGACCGCCACGTCGCGGGTCCAGCGCACCGGCTCGTACGGCACCCGAAGCGCGGTGAAGATCTGGTCGTAGAACCCGTCCTCGCCCAGCAACAGCGCGTGCATGACCTTGAGGAACTCGCCGGACTGGGCGCCCTGGATGATCCGGTGGTCGTAGGTGGAGGTGAGCGTGATGGTACGGCTGACCGCCGCGTTGGCCAGCGCCTCGTCGGACATGCCGGCGTACTCGGCCGGGTACTCCATCGCGCCCACCGCGATGATCGCGCCCTGCCCGGCCAGCAGCCGGGGCATCGAGTGCACGGTGCCGATGCCGCCCGGGTTGGTCAGCGAGATCGTGGTACCGGTGTAGTCGTCCATCGTCAGCTCACCGCGCCGGGCCCGGCGTACCACGTCCTCGTACGCCTGCCAGAACGTGCGGAAGTCCATGTCGCCGACGTTCTTGATGGCCGGGACGACCAGGCTGCGGCTGCCGTCGGGCCGGGCCAGGTCGATGGCGATGCCGAGGTTGACCTTCCCCGGCGTGACCAGGGTCGGCTTGCCGTCGATCTCGGCGAAGGAGTTGTTCAGCTCCGGGTGCGCGCGCAGCGCGCGGACCAGCGCGTACCCGATGAGGTGGGTAAAGCTGACCTTGCCGCCCCGGCCCCGGGCCAGGTGGTTGTTGATCACGATGCGGTTGTCCGCGATGAGCTTGGCCGGTACCGCGCGCACGCTGGTCGCCGTCGGTACGGTCAGCGACTGGTCCATGTTGGTGACGATCCGGGCCGCCACGCCGCGCAGCACCGTGGTCGTCGCGTCGGCCGGTACCGGTACCGGGGTGCCCGCCTGCGCCGCGACGGGCCTACCGGGGGCCGGCTTCGCGGTCGCGGGCCGCGCGGGTGCGGTGACCGTGGCCGCGGGTACGGCAGTGGCCGCAGGTACGGCGTCGGAGTCGCGGTCGGTGTCCGGCTCGGTACCGGCCCGGGCCGCCACGTCCGGCGCCCGGTAGTCGGCGAAGAAGTCGTGCCAGGCCGGGTCCACGCTGCCGGGATCGGCGAGGTACCGCTGGTACATGTCGTCGACGATCCACTCGTTGGGACCGAAGTCCGCCAGCCGGCGTTCCTGCGAAATCTGCTCCGTCGACACTGCCGCTCTCGTCTCTTCCCCGCCGCCTGGGCCCGTACCTGAGATTGTGTCCCGTACCTGAGATTGTCCCGTACCTGAGTCCTGATTAAGGCTACGCGGCGGGGGCCGGCCGGTCCGAACCGGTCGTGGCCCGTGTCGCGGCTCACCGCGGGGCGGGGACGGGCTCACCGCCCGTCCCCGCCCGCGGACCTGGTGCCTTACGAGATGTCGCGCCTGCGCATGATGGCGATCCCGATCAGACCCGTGACGACGCCGTACCCGAGCAGGACCAGTGCCCCCACCCACCACGGTGGAGCCTGGGGAAACGCCTGTACCGCCGACACCGCGATCTGCGCGGCGGTGGCCGGCACGATCACCATCGCGGTCAGCACCCCGTCCTTCTTGATCAGGAACTGCCGGATCAGGAAGAAGACGAGCTGGGCCAACTGGGTACCGATGACGTACAGCAGCGCGGCGGTGATGGTGGCGCCGATCTGGCTGCGGATCAGCACGCCCAGGCCGACGCCGAACACCCCCCACAACGCGAACACCATCAGGTTCACCAGGATTGCCCGCTGGACCACCCAGTCACCCAGGTGTGCCGATACGTGCTCGGTGTGCAGGTAGATCGCCCCCGCGGTGAGATCGATCGCGGTGATCACCAGCCAGAAGAACGCCGCCGCCACGATCGCCATGACGAACTTCGCCCCGATCACCGCGGTACGGCGCGGCGTGATCAGGTACGTCGTGGTGGCGGTCTGGTGGTAGTACTCGTTGGTGATCATCAGGATCGCCAGCAGCATCACGAACAGCCCGCCGAAGAACTGGCCGGAGGTGAAGATGTTGGCGGCCTGGGTCGCGGCCTGGCTCTGCAGCCCGAACTGGGCCGCCTGGGTCGGGTCGTCGGCCCCCGGTGGCGGCGAGGTCAGGTAGAAGTGCGCCTGCAGCATGTTGAACAGCAGCGTGATCGCCAGCAGGATCAGCGTGAACAGGCCGAACAGCCACCAGGTGTTGGTGGTACGGATCTTGCGGTACTCGCTGCGGACCAGGTTCACCGCCGTACCGCCGCTGCGGGTACCCACCGCCGGAGCTGTCGCCGCGCTCATCGGATGCCTGCCTTGTCGTGGGTCAGTTCCAGGAACACGCCCTCCAGGTCCGGGCGTTCGGGGACCAGCTCGTGCAGTTCGACGCCGGCGGCGAAGGCCGTCGCACCCAGCGCCGGCGCGTCCAGGCCGGTGACCAGGTACCCGCCGTCGGGGCCGGCGACCATCGAGCCGCCCTTGGCCACGACCGCCTGCCCCAGCGCGTCGGGGTTGGGGGTACGCACCCGGACCTGGGTCCGGTGCGCCATCGAGTCCACGATCGACGCGACGGTACCCTGCCGGATCAGCTCGCCAGCGGCGATGATGACCAGGTCGTCGGCCAGCAGCTCCATCTCCGACAGCAGGTGGCTGGACACGAGGATGGTCCGGCCGGTGTCGGCCAGTCCGCGCAGCAGCTCCCGCATCCACCGGATGCCTTCGGGGTCCAGCCCGTTGGCCGGCTCGTCCAGGATCAGCACGTGCGGCTCGCCGAGCAGCGCCTGGGCGATGCCGAGCCGCTGGCGCATGCCCAGCGAGTACCCCTTGAACTTGCGCTTGGCCGCCGGGGTCAGCCCGACCAGCTCCAGCACCTCGTCGGCACGGGTGTCCGGCAGCCCGGCGGCCGCCGTGGCCACCCGCAGCGTGTTGCGGCCGGTACGGCCCTTGTGCGCGCTGCTGGCCTCCAGCACCGCGCCGACGTGCCGCAGCGGGGCTTCCAGGTCGGCGTACCGGCGCCCGCCGATGGTCGCCGTCCCGGCGGTGGGCGTCACGAGATTGAGCAGCATGCGCAGGGTGGTGGTCTTGCCGGCCCCGTTGGGGCCGAGGAATCCGGTGACCCGCCCCGGCTCCACGGTGAATGATAGGTTGTCGACAGCTCTGACCCGTTTGTATTGCTTTGTTAGGCCGGAGACCACGATCTGCCCGTCCGACATCGGTACCTCACTTCCTTCTCGTGGCCCACCCTGTCAGACGCGGGCCAGCGGTGCCGCCCCGGTCAGGCCGGGCGTACCGCCGGTCGACGATCACCGGTCCGCGCGCCGGATCACGTGCTTGAGCCCGGACCAGGTCGCGTCGATCGCGCACACCTTCACGTCCACCCGGCCGTGCCGCAGCGCGTGGTCCCGGACCACGTTCTCGTCCAGGTCGGTGGCCAGCCCGCCGGCCCGCTTCGGCCAGGCGATCCACAGCGCCCCGGCCGGCGTGGTCCTGGGGTGCAGCACCGGCCAGCGCCGGGTCAGCCGGGCCAGGTCCGGGCAGAAGCAGACGATCACGTCGTACGGGCCGGTACCTGCCCGGCGCGCCACCGGTACCCCGCCGGGCGGCCCGTCCAGCGTGAAGCCGGGCGGGGCGCCGTCCAGCAGGACCGCGCTGTCCGGCCCGATGCCGAGCTTGCGGTACAGCGGGGTACCCGAGTACCCGGCCGCGGTCACGGGAAGTCCACGTCGGTACCGGCGGGCAGCTGCTGCCGCCGCCCCTGCCCCAGCAGCCAGGCCGAGCGCAGCCCGCGCACCGTGTACCGGTGCGGCCCGCCCACCAGCGCGGTGTCCTCGTCCACGCCGACCAGGCTGACCCCGTCGGCGGCCTGCAGGAACGGCCGGCTCAGCAGGTCCGGCACCCGGCCCAGCATCCGGTCGAAGTGCGGCAGTACCCGCAGGTGCGGCAGCAGGTTCAGGCCCTGGCGCCCGCCGCGGCGCGGGTGGCGCAGGTCCGGCACCTCGGCCGCCAGCGCCATCGCCCCGGCGCTGCACCCGGCCAGCGCCGCCCCGCCCTGCCAGGCCGCGACGATCGCCTGCCACAGCGGGGTGTCCCGCAGCGTGTCGGCGAGCATGGCCGGGCTGCCGCCGGACAGGTAGATCAGGCCCGCCCCGGCGACCTCGGCCAGGTACGCCGGGTCGTGCGCGTCGTCGCGGGTCAGCACCCGCAGCGGTACCGCCGTGACGCCCAGCCGGGCCGCCTGCTCCCGGCCCAGCCGGATCCAGTAGTCCAGCCGCTGTTCGCCCTCGGCCGCCGCGGCCGTGGGTAGCTGCACGTACCGGGGCGGCCGGCCGGCGATGAGATCCCGTTCGATGTCCAGCATCGACGGCAGGTACTCGCCCGAGCCGACCAGCGCCAGCGGACCCGGCATGTGCCCTCCCCACGTTCTGCGGTGATCACTGGCGCCAGTGTGGCGCAGCCCGGGGTACCGTCGCGCACCGGTGCCCGGCCGCGCCGACCGGCACGCTGGACAGCCGCCGGGTCCGCGATTCACAGTCAGTTCCCAGGCACACTTCAGCGACGGCTCAGCCGGGGAGGCCAGGATGAGGTTCATGGGGGTACGGGACGGCTCCGCACAATCCGGGGGTGCGGTGCCGACCGGTGCGGCGCAGGCTGAGGCGAGACTGCTCGTGGTCGAGGATGATCTGAACATCCTCGAGCTGCTCTCGGCCAGCCTGCGCTTCGCCGGGTTCGACATCGCCACCGCGGCCAACGGCGCGGACGCCGTGGCGATGGCCCGCGAGCAGCGCCCCGACCTCATCGTGCTGGACGTGATGCTGCCCGACCTGGACGGGTTCGAGGTGGTCCGCAAGCTGCGCGACGGCGGTACCCGTACCCCGGTGGTGTTCCTGACCGCGCGCGACGCGACCGACGACAAGATCCGCGGGCTGAGCCTCGGCGGCGACGACTACGTGACCAAGCCGTTCAGCCTGGAGGAGCTGACCGCGCGGATCCGGGCGGTGCTGCGCCGTACCGGCGGCGAACCCAACCCGGCCCGGCTGACCTTCGCCGACCTGGAGCTGGACGAGGACGCGCACGAGGTGTGGCGCAACGGTACCCGGGTGGGCCTGTCGCCGACCGAGTTCAAACTGCTGCGGTACCTGATGGCCAACGCCGGGCGGGTGCTGTCCAAGGGGCAGATCCTGGACCACGTCTGGAGTTACGACTTCCGCGGCGACGACAGCATCGTCGAGTCGTACATCTCGTACCTGCGGCGCAAGGTGGACGTGGTGCAGCCGCGGCTGATCCACACCCTGCGCGGCGTCGGGTACGTCCTGCGGCTGCCGTCCTGAGCCCGGCGTGCGCCGGATCCTCGCCCGCTACCCGCTGCGGGTCACCCTGGTCGCGTCGGTGCTCGCGCTGGTGGCGCTGGCCCTCGTGGCGATCGGCAGCGCCGCGGTGCTGGCGATGCACACCTACCTGGTGGACCGGGTGGACGAGGACCTGCGGGTCACGATGAACGAGATCCTGCCGCTGGCCCGGGTACCCCTGGTGGTCGGCGACCAGCCCAGCGACTTCTTCCTCGGCGACCAGGACGCGGTGCAGTGGTACCTGTCGTACAAGAAGTCGAAGTTCACCGACGCGGACATGCCGGCACTCCCGACCAGCCGGACCCGGTCGCAGGCGTTGGCGGACCGGCCGTTCACGGCCCGGTCGCAGAACGGGCTGTACCGCTGGCGGGTGCTGATCGCGTTGAAGAACAACGGCGAGTACGACGTCGTGGGCGAGTCACTGGCCACAGTGGACAGTACGATCGGCCGGCTGGTGTGGGCGGAACTGCTGATCGGCGTCGGCGTGCTGACCCTCGTCGGGCTGGGCGGAGCGGCGGTGGTACGGATCAGCCTGCAGCCGCTGCGCGGGATCGAGGCGACCGCGGCGGCGATCGCCCGGGGCGACCTGACCCGGCGGGTACCGGCGCCCGACCCCCGGGATCCGCCCGCGCGTACCGAGGTCGGCCAACTCGGGCTGGCCCTGAACGCGATGCTGGCCCAGATCGAGGCGGCCTTCATCGCCCGGTCCCGGTCCGAGCAGGCGGCCCTGGCCGCGGAGCTGGTCGCGCAGGAGGCGAGCCAGGCGGCCGTGGCCTCCGCCGCGACGGCGCGGACCTCACAGTCGCGGGCGGTCCGCTCGGAGGAGCGGATGCGCCAGTTCGTGGCGGACGCCTCGCACGAGCTGCGTACCCCGCTGACCACGATCCGGGGCTTCGCCGAGCTGTACCGGCAGGGCGCGGCGGCCGAGCCGGTACAGGTGCAGGCGCTGATCCGGCGGATCGAGGACGAGGCGGCCCGGATGGGCCTGCTGGTCGAGGACCTGCTGCTGCTGGCCCGGCTGGACGAGCAGCGGCCGGTCCTGCGTACCCCGGTGGACCTGCGGGTGGTGGCCGGCGACGCGGTCGGCGCGGCCCGGGTACTGGCGCCGGAGCGGCACATCACGCTGGACATCGCCGGCGGTACCGGGGGGCTGGCGGTACTGGGTGACGAGCCGCGGCTGCGGCAGGTGGTCGGCAACCTGATGACCAACGCGGTCCGGCACACCCCGGCCGGTACCCCGGTGTCGCTGCGGCTGGCCCGCGACGGCGACGAGGTCGTGGTCGAGGTGTCCGACACCGGCCCTGGGCTTGCCCCGGAGCAGGCCGAGCGGGTCTTCGAGCGGTTCTACCGGGCCGACGCCGCCCGTACCCGGCGCGGCGGTGGGGAGGCCACCAGCGGTACCGGCCTGGGCCTGGCGATCGTGGCCGCGCTCGTGGCGGCCCACGACGGTACGGTCACCGTACGCAGCGAACCCGGCCAGGGCGCGACGTTCGTGGTACGGCTGCCGGCCGCGCCGGCCGGTGCCACCGACGACCACGCCCATGACCACGACCACGACCGCGGTGACGAGTCGTAGCGGTCCCGGTTCTATCAGCAAACTCGCAGCCGGGGCCCAGTGCCGGTGGAGCCTGTGCGGGCAGGATGGGTGGCATGAGCGACAACGACGACATGAGCGCCCCGGACGGCGTGGACCCGGCCGTTGCGGGTACGCCCAGGCCGGCGACCCCGGCGGCGGACGCCCCGCGCCCGGCGGACGCCGTGGCGGGTACCGGCTCCCCGGTCCCGGCGCCGGCCGTGGCGGGACCGGACACCCCGCGCCCGGCCGACACCGGGGACACTTCCCGGCTGTGGGCGCCGGCGGGAGGCACGCCCACGGCCGGGCCACAGCCCACGGCCGGGCCACACCAGGAGGTACCCGCCGGGCCGGCGCCGGTACCCGGTGGTCGGCCGGTGTCGCCGTACCCGCCGGCGGTCGGCTACCCGCCGCCCGGTGGTGTCGCCGTACCGGCCGGGTACCCGCCGCCCGGTACCGGCCAGACGCACGAGTTCGCCCGGCCGCAGTTCGGCCCGCCCGGTGGCTGGCCGGTACCGGGC
>Ga0209069_10001625_pt1 | contig 11510 bp, 8 predicted proteins | sample Str013_2_FD_187202 | JGI IMG/M metagenome (GOLD analysis project Ga0209069, IMG submission 187202) | Freshwater sediment microbial communities in response to fracking from Pennsylvania, USA - Straight Creek_MetaG_SC_2013 (SPAdes) (version 2) | ecosystem: Environmental > Aquatic > Freshwater >...
AGGTAGACCCGGCGGGTGGATTCCTTGACCGGCTCGGCACCCGCCAGAATGTAGCGCAGCGAACGGAAGTCATAAGGATGTGCCGAGCGGGCATAGCCGGCCAGGAACGTATCGGTGCCGAACATGATGGTCGCGTTCACGCCGTAGATCAGCTCCGGCACCGTTCGGTAATGCAACGGCGAGGGATAGAGATAGAGCCGCACGCCGGAGACCAACGGCAACACCATCCCGACCGTGAGGCCGAAGGAGTGGAACACCGGCAGCACGTTGAACACTTTGTCCTCGCGCCCGAAATCGATGCGCGCGCGCGCCTGGGCGGCGTTCGCCAGCATGTTGCGATGGGACAGGACCACGCCTTTGGGCGTTCCCTCCGAGCCGGACGTGAACAGGATGGCGGCCCAGTCGTCGGCCTTGCGCGGCACCAGCGCGGCGCCGGCCCGCATGAGCCCGCGGAGCTTGTCGAGGAGCCCGATAGTGGGGCGGATATCTTCGAGATAGACGATCGCGACTTCCTTTGCGATCGCCGCCACCATGTGGTCGAGCCGCCCCTTCTCCACGAAGACCCGGGAGGTGAGGATGGTGGTCACCTGGGCGGCCCTGCAGGCCGCCAGAATGTTGGTCGCACCGGCCGTGAAGTTGATCATCGCGGGCACGCGGCCAGCCGACATCAGGCCGAAAAAGGTCACCACCGCGCCGTTCGCGTTCGGCAGCATCAAGCCGACGGCACGGCCTTCCGGCGCGTACCGCATCAGCTTGTCGCCCAGGATGGCCGCCCCCATGAGCAGCTTGCGGTAGCTGAGCGGACCGCTCACGGGGTCTTCGACCGCGATCCGGCCGCGGCCATGATCCTCGGCGGCCTGGAGCAGGGCCTGAAAAACGGTCCGGTCCGTTGAGGTGGTGCGAAACACCAGATCCGACATGATCCCGTAGAGCGCGGCGCCGGCCGCCTGACGGCGGGCGCGGCCCTTGAGAGCGGGATCGACCGCGAGCTTGACCGCCGGAAGCACGGTGACCTTCACCTTCGGGAACCAGCGGCGGCGCACCTGACTCCTGGACAGCCGGCTGAAGGGCGTCAGCTCCAGGCCTTCGATGCGCACCGGCACGACCTCGGCATCGGTCTTGTCGGCGATCAAGGCGGCGCCGTCATAGACTTTCATCAGGCTGCCGGTGACGGTGATGCGCCCCTCCGGAAAGATGATCAGCGCCTCGCCCGCCTTCACGGCATTGATGAGAGTACGGGTCGCCATCGGCTTCATCGGATCGAGTGGGATCGCGCGCGTCAGATTCATGAACGGCCTGACCCACCACTTCTTCGAAATGCCGATGTCGATGGCGAAGACCGGCTTGCGGCTGCGCAGCGACATGGCGAGACCAGCGTCCAGAAAGCTCACATGGTTGAGGGCGATGATGACGTTGTGGCCGGCGTTGTGAAGATTCTCGAGCCCCTTCACCTCGATCCGGAACAACGCCCGATAGATGATCGACAAGGCATCGCTGAGCGCGCTCGCCGGCATGGTGCGGCCGATCCAGACCGTGATGAACAGGCTGCCGGCGCCGAGCAGCAGGAACAGGGCGGGGGTCGTCATACCGGCCGCCTTCTGCAACAGGGCAACCACCAGAGCGCTGCCGGTCATGAACGCGGCATTGAGCACATTGACGCCGGCCACCACGCGCGCACGGCGGTCGGCGCCCGCCCAGGCCTGCACCGCCGCGAAGGTCGGCACGATGTACAAGCCGCCCGCGATCGCCATTCCGGCGAGATCGATCGCGACCCTGATCCCGCGGAACGAGCTGAACACGGCGGCGACGCCGATCGGCTCAGGGGGAGCCGCGATGCCAAAGGTGGCCCAGCCGAGATCGATCGCGAACAAGCCGAGCAGCACGGCTCCGATCAGTGTGGGCAACAAGATGATGCGTCCGGCCGCCAACCAAGCCGCGAGGCCCGACCCGACCGCGATGGCGATCGAGAAGATCGCCAGGCATGTCGTGACCACCTCCTCGGTGCCGCCCAGCACGTTCTTGACCAGCGGCGGCAAGAGCGAGAGCGCGACCGCGCCGACGACCCAGAACCAGCAGGTCACGAAGGCGCCCCACCAGATTCGCCGGTCGTCCCGCAAGTGCTTCAGCAGATCCCAGGTGGAGGCCGCGATGTTCCACCGCATCACGAGACCAGGCGCCGCCTCGCCGGTCGGCGGGATGAACAGGCTCGCGCCCCAACACAGCAGCGAGAACACGATCATCAGCAGGGCGAATTGGGTCGGGTCGCCGCCATCCTTGGCGGCGAGCCCGCCCACGATGGTGCCGAGCAGGATCGCGATGAAGGTGGCACCCTCCACCAGTGCGTTGGCGGTGGGAAGCTCGGAGCGGGCGAGATGATCGGGAAGAATTCCGTATTTGATGGGACCGAACAGCGATCCGATCACCCCGAACAGGAACAATGCCAAGAACAGCACGGGCACCGAATGCAACGCAAAGCCCGCGACCGCGATGACCGAGATGCCGATCTCCGCGAGCTTGAGACGTTGCGCCACCCAAGCCTTGTCGTGACGATCGGCAAATTCGCCGCCGAGCGCGGAGAGAAAGAAGTATGGCGAGATGAACACCGCCCCCGCAACCGTGATCAGCGCCTCGGCATCAGGACCGCCGATCTTGAACAGGAGCAGGAAGACCAGCGCGTTCTTGAGAAAATTGTCGCTGAATGCCGAGAAGAACTGGCACCAGAACAGGGGCGCGAAGCGTCGGGTCAGCAGCAGGGACGAGGACATGGCCAATGCATCCGGTCAATCGATCGGGCTCGGTGGCCCATGCGGCGCGCGATCTTAGTGCGTGGTCGGCAAAAATGGAAATCGGTTTGCCCGGAGCCGTTTCAGGAAAATGGCCGCCCTCGCCAAGGCGGGACAGACTCCGGTTTTCGGTTGCGAAAATGCGACACCGCGAAAGTGCCTATCCGGCCATCCGCCAAGCGCCCGGATGGCGCGTCGCGATCGTGGCCGCCTCGGCCACGGAGCGAATGCCCGTATGGGTGAATTCGGTGCGGATTTCGCCGAAGAACATGTCGACCACATGGCTTGCCCCGATCGGGCCCAGCGCAGCCAGGCCATACATGAAGGGCCGGCCGGCGAAGCCCGCCTTTGCGCCGAGCGCGAGCGCGCGCACCACGTCGAGGCCGCCGCGAATGCCACTGTCGACCATGACGGTTGCGCGCGCGCCGACCGCGGCCACGATCGCGGGCAGCATATCGATCGACGCCGGGGCACCATCGAAATGGCGGCCGCCGTGATTGGAGACGATGATGCCGTCGGCGCCGAGCGCGACCGCCCGCTCGGCATCTTGCGGATGCAGGATGCCCTTGACCACGAAAGCCCGCTTCCAGCGCTCGCGCAGGCGCGCCAACTCGTCCCAGGTGTGGCTGCCGCCGCTGCGCAGCTGCATGGTGCGTGCCGTCGACACCTGCGTCGGGTCGGGGCCCGCATAGGGTACGAGGTTTTCCGTGCGCGGCATTCCGTGCTTGAGCAGCGACCAGGCCCAGGCCGGCGAGGTCGCGACCTGCCACATGGTCTTGACCGTGATCGGGAACGGAACCGCGACGCCGTTGCGAATATCGCGCGGCCGCTTCGACTTGCCGGCGCTGTCGACCGTGGGCACCAGGACGCGGGCTCCAGCCGCGTCGGCGCGGCGGACGAGGTCGAACGTGATGGCATGGTCGTTGTACGGAAAGCGGTACAGTTGGAACCAGAACACGTCCGGCGCAATCTCGGCAATGCGCTCGATCGCATCATTGGCGGGGGTCGCGAGCACGAAGGGAATGCGCGCGCGCTGGGCCGCAGCGGCGAGATATTGGTCGGCTCCGGGCCACATCAATCCGGGCGACCCCATGGGGGCGATCCCGATCGGCGCCGCGTAGCGCACGCCGAACAGCTCGACCTCGGTTGAAGCGCCTTTCGTGTCGATGCAGTAGCGCGGCAACAGCTCGACGTCCCGGAAGGCTTTGATATTGCGTTCGACACACGTTTCGTCATTGGCGCCGCCATCGACAAAATCGAAGGCGAAGCGCGGAACCCGCCGGCGCGCGCGCTTGCGCAGGTCGTCGACGGTCGGAAAGCGCCGACGCAGCCGTGCCGCCTTCGCGCTCGCCCCTTTGGCGTCACTCGCCTCCTCGGCCTTTCCGCCGCCGCGCGGTTCGCTCTCGGCCATATTTCGCCCTTCTCAAACTCGGCCCCGCCGCCGGTCTCTCGCCGGGTCGGCGGCGCCAGGCGCCGACACATCGGGCGCGCCCAATCATAGAGCATGATGAGAGGGAGAATAACTACGCGGTCTTCTTGCGCTCCCGGATGTCCTTCACGTTGCTGAAGGTGATGCCGGGGCTCTGTTGGCCCGTGTAGTCGACATTAAAGGCATTGCGCGCCAGGAAGACAAGGTCGCCATCGAGATCCTCCGCTATGGAGGCGCGATAGGTCGACACGAACCGATCGAGGACCTTGCGATCTTCCGCCGTGATCCAGCGCGCGAGCGCGAATTCGGCCACGCTCCATTCCATGTCCACACCGTATTCGCCGGCGAGCCGTTCCCGCAGCACGTCGAGCTGCAGCGGGCCGACCACGCCGACCAGCGCGGGCGAGCCGTCGGTCGGCCGAAACACCTGCACGACCCCCTCCTCGCCCAGTTCCTGCAGAGCTTGCTTCAATTTCTTCGCTTTCATGGCGTCGGGCAGGCGAACCCGGCGCAGGATCTCCGGCGCGAAGCTCGGCACGCCGATGAAATTGAGCGTCTCGCCTTCGGTCAGGGTATCGCCGATGCGCAAGCTGCCGTGATTGGGGATGCCGACCACGTCGCCCGCATAGGCTTCCTCGGCGAGCGCCCGATCCTGGGCGAAGAAGAATTGCGGCGTGCGCAGGCTCATGACCTTTCCGGTCCGCACATGGGTGACCTTCATGCCGCGGTTGAGCTTGCCGGAGCACACCCGCGCGAACGCGATGCGGTCGCGGTGGTTGGGGTCCATGTTGGCCTGCACCTTGAACACGAAGGCCGACATGCCGGCTTCATCGGCCGTCACCAGCCGCTTGTCGGCCACCTGCGCGCGCGGCGAGGGCGCCATCGTGGCGAGCGCATCCAGGAGATCGCGGACCCCGAAATTCTTGATCGCGCTGCCGAAAAACACCGGGGTCAGATGTCCCTCGCGGAAGGACTTGAGGTCGAAGCGATTGACCGCGCCGCGGACCAGATCGAACTCGGCCTGCGCTGCGGCCGCGTCCAGCCTGGGATTGAGCACCGCCATCTCGGCTATGGTCATCTCGCGCAGCTTGCCGGTTGCGGCCGTGTCTCCCTTGAGCAGGCGCACGCCCCCGGTCTCCACATCGATGGTGCCGATGAAATCGCGCCCGCGACCGACCGGCCAATTGCTCGGCGCGGCATCCAGCGCGAGCGTCTTCTCGATCTCGTCGATGAGATCGAAAGGGTCACGGCTTTCCAGGTCCATCTTGTTGATGAACGTGATGATCGGAATGTCGCGCAGCCGGCAAACCTCGAACAGCTTGCGGGTTCGCGCCTCGATACCCTTGGCGGCGTCGATCACCATCACGGCCGAATCGACCGCCGTGAGGGTCCGGTAGGTGTCCTCCGAGAAATCCTCGTGGCCCGGCGTATCGAGCAGGTTGAACACGCGACCTTCGTATTCGAAGGTCATCACCGAGGTCACGACCGAAATCCCGCGTTCGCGCTCGATCGCCATCCAGTCCGACCGGGTCGCCCGCCGGTCGCGTTTGGCCTTGACCTGGCCGGCGAGCTGGATTGCCCCGCCGAACAGCAGGAGCTTCTCGGTCAGGGTGGTCTTGCCGGCATCCGGATGGGAAATAATAGCAAAAGTCCGGCGCCGCTCGACTTCAGTCGCCAGCGGCAATCGGGTCTGGGTATCCTCGGGGGGGCGAAGCGGGACATTCATGATGCCCTGGATGTGGCAGTTCCGGCGGCCCCGATCAAGGTTGCCTCCGCGGGTGCGGTGATCGCGGCTTTACAAAACTTTACCTGCCGGACACGAGGCGGAAAACGCCCGCCCCTAGCTTGGGGTTGGCAGGCGCTATCGCTTGCGACCCAGACAGGAGTTCAGGATGGCAGATCAAAGCAGTTCCCCGTCTTCGAGCCCGAACCCGCCCCCGGGTCGGACCCGCCGAGGCCGGCGAGGCCTCTTCGTGTTTGCGTTCCTCGCCGTCGCGGTCGTGGCCGGTCTCACCGGCAACATGCTCACCACCGCGTTCGGGCAAGGTTTTGCCATGCACGCTTGGCACGCCGGCGCCTTCATGGGCGGGCCGCTCACGCCGGCGCAAATCGACGATCGCATCGATCGCATGACCAAGCATATGGCGATCGAGCTTGACGCTAGCCCGGACCAACAGGCCAAGATCGCCAGCATCGCCAAGGCGGCCGTCAATGATCTGCGGCCGCTGCACGAGAAGGCGCACACCGCCCGCAGCCAGGCGGTCACGCTCTTGACCGCACCCTCCATCGATCGTAGTGCAATCGAGCGACTGCGCGTTGAGCAGATCGGGCTGGCGGAAACCGCAAGCAAACGCATTGCCCAGGCGGTGGCCGACGCCTCCGAAACGCTCAATCCGGATCAGCGCCGGAAAGTTGCGGATTGGCTTGCCGCATTCGACGGTGGTCCCTGGGCGCGCTGGCATCGCGGTTGATCGGCATTCGTGATCGATATTCATGATCGATTTTCGTGGCTGAACGCATCCTCCTGATCGAAGATGATTCCCGCCTCGCCGGCATGGTCGCGGAATACCTCGGCAAGGCGGGTTTCCACGTCATTCATGCCGAGAACGGCGCGCGCGGCCTGGCGCTCCATGGACGCGAACCGGTTGATGCCGTCATCCTCGATCTGATGCTGCCGGACGCCGACGGGCTGGAAATCTGTCGGCTGATCCGCGCCCGATCCGACGGGCCGATCCTCATGCTGACTGCCCGCGGCGACCCGATGGATCGTGTGGTCGGGCTCGAAATGGGCGCCGACGACTATCTGGGAAAGCCGTTCGAGCCGCGCGAGCTATTGGCGCGGCTGCGTGCGATCCTGCGCCGGAGTCGCGCTGGACCGAAATCCAACGTGCTGCGATACGGCCGGCTCGAGATCGACCGCGGCGCGCGCGAAGTCCGCCTCGACGGAGCGCCGCGCCCGCTCACGAGCTATCAATTCGCCTTGGTGCTGGCGCTCGCCGAACACGCCGGGCGGGTCATGTCGCGCGATGCCCTGATGGACCTGGTCAAGGGCGAGGCGATCGAGGCGTTCGATCGTTCGATCGACGTGCATGTCTCCCGCATTCGGGCGGCGATCGAGGACGATCCCAAAAAGCCGCGGCGCATCATCACGGTCCGCGGCACCGGCTATGTGTTTGCCAAAGCCCAAGACCAATGAACAAGACCAATGAGCAAGACCACCGAACAAGACAAGTGAGCCGGACGGATGATGCGGGCTGATCGAGCGGCCAGCGCAACGATACATCGACGAGAGCGGCCTTATGCGACGCCTTTATCTTCAAATTTATTTCACGATCGTGGCGAGCCTGTTTCTGGTCGTCGTCACCGCGGGCGCGGTCTGGCACTTCAGCGCCGGCATTCTGCCGTTCGAACAGCCGTTCGAAGTCGCGGGCGAAGTGATCGCCGAATTGGTCCCCCCGGCGAATGCGCCGGGCGCGGTTCAGCAGCAGGCCATCGATCGGCTGGCGCGGCGTCTGGGCGCCGATTTGGCGCTGTATGGCCAGACCAACAATCCGATCGCTGCCGCCGGCCGACCGCTTCCGGCTCCCAGCCGCGGCCGCGCGGGCGGCTGGCTGCACACCCCGGCGGGACCGGCGGTGTCGATCCGGCTTCCGGATGGACGCTGGTTGGTGGCACGCCTGCCCTTCTCGCAACGACCGAGCGCGGCGCTGCTGGCCGCCTTTCTCGGATCGATCGCCTTGGCGGTCGCGCTCGGCGCCCGACCGGTGGTTCGCCGTCTCACCGGACGGCTCGAGCGCCTGCAACGCGGCGTCGAGTCGCTCGGCGCCGGCGATCTGCGCGCCCGAGTCAAGGTCGAGGGCCGCGACGAGGTCGCGCAATTGGCGCAAAGCTTCAATCAGGCGGCGGCCCGCATCGAAAACCTGGTCGACGCGCACAAGATGCTGCTCGCCAACGCGTCCCATGAGCTGCGTACGCCGCTCACGCGCATCAGGCTCGGTCTCGAGCTGGTGGAGGCGGAGCCCGCGCGCAAGGCGGAGCTTACGAGGGACATCGCCGAGCTCGATCAGCTCATCGATGAAATCCTTCTGGTCAGTCGCCTCGATGCCACCGACGGGCTCGACATTCGGGAGGACACCGATCTTGCGGCACTCGCGGCCGAGGAATGCGCGCGGTACGAGGATTGTTGCGTGCAAGGACAGTCCGTGACGGTGGGGGGCGACCCGACGCTGCTGCGCCGAATGATCCGCAACCTCGTCGAGAACGCGAAGCTCCACGGCAAACCCCCGATCGAGGTCGCAATCGAGCGACACGGCGATCAGGCCGAATTCAGCGTGTCCGATGGCGGCCCGGTGATTGCCGCGAATGCGCGCGAGCGTTTGTTCTCGACCTTCTACCGTATTCCCGGACGAAGCGGCCCAAGGGACACCGGCCTCGGCCTAGCCCTGGTCCGGCAAATCGCGCGGCGGCACGGCGGCGATGCGGCCTACCATCCGGAGCGCGGCAACTGCTTTACGGTGACATTGCCCGCCGTTCGAAATTGAGCGATGATTCGTGCCGGCGCGATCGCCGCCGACGTCGCGTAGGGTTGCACGTGGCGTTAGCGTTGAGCTCAGTGGACTGGAGTTCATCGAACGGTCAGAAACGGGGTAAGACCAGGGATCGCCTCAATTCCACGGCAGTCTGCTGCCCAAGCCATCGCGAGTCATCTATAGTGTCCAATCGATCCGAGTGATCGACGGGGGTCCATGTGAAATTGCTGGGCTGGATCAAGAGCGCGGTCGAGTTCATCAAACCACTGGCCAGTCGGCGACAGGCCGGTCCGCAGCAGGCTGGACCGCAGCAGGCTGATCCGCGGCAGGCCTGGCCGCAGCCGGATGCGCCCCGTGAGGTCGACAGTCACACGGTGGCGCAAGACGCCAACCCGGATGCCGTTGAGACCCGACCCGATAGTCCGATCAGCGTCGAACCCGAGATCCGGCTCAGCGTTGAATCCGAAAGCCGGATCAGCGTTGAGCCCGAGGGTTCGCCGAGCCAGGAAGAAATCGACCGCCGCCGCGGAGTCGTGCGCGCGTTCTTCAATGACTATTGGTCGTCCGCCGACGACAAGCCGGCGTCGTTCGCGGATCGCCTGGATCGGGCGGAAGGTTACATCAACGAGCGAGTGGCGGCCGGCGGAGAGTCTTGGCGGCTTGGCCCCGCGAGCCGCAAGCAACTCGGACTGCCGCCTTCAAGAAAAAAGTAATGGAAGGATGCCGCAGCACGAATTGGCCGTCTGCATTCGCGGCCGAGGCCGTCGAGCGCGCCATTGAGCGTGCCGTCAAACGCGCTTCGGCTGCGGCTCCCTGATCCGGTGACTTTTAATTGAGTACGACTTGGAGAAAGGCAGCCCGACCGGCAGTTGAAGTCCGTTGTGGCTTTGATCGCGGCCGCCACGCCAACGTGGGCGCAGATCGTCGGCGGTTTTGTCTCCCTTAGGGTTGATACCCTAGGGCCTAGACTGTAGGCGCGCGTTGCGGGCGCGCCTCTCGTGCGTTGCGGCGAGGCTACTCAAATGTTCGGCTCGTACCAAGCTACCGCACGTTCTCGCGGCGAATCATTCATAGTACTCACGGAATTTGGTCTGGGAATGGATCGGGCGCGTGGACGCGCGGGGCAATTTTGCGCCGTCCTCGAGTCGATACGCCACGCGAGGTCCGCCGCGATCCCAAACAGCACTTGGCCAAATGGGAAACCAGCGATGAAATCACTTGTCGTCAAGCGTTCGGTCGTCATCAACGGTCACAAGACCAGCATCAGCTTGGAGGAGGCCTTCTGGAAGGGACTCAAGGAGATCGCGGGTGCTCGCAAAATGACTTTGTCCGATCTCATCTCGTCGATCGATGCAGAGCGCAAGCATGCGAATTTGTCATCGGCGATCCGCCTGTTCATCCTGGATTTTCACCGCAGTCATCTTGAGCAGGCGGCCGCGCGCAACGTGGCGTTGGCACGGTCGGCCAACACCGCTTAGAGCATTCCAGGAAAAAAGGGTTCAGTCCCGGCCCGGTGTTACGGCCCAGCCGCAATGACCTCGCTGATTTCGGCGAGGAAACCCAGCGCCGCCGGGCTATTCCGGCCCCGGCCATTTTTCCCCATATTCTCGATTGCATCCTTGATGATGTCCTGAATAACGCGGGCGATCAGGTCGCTATCGCGATCAGCCTTCATGGCTGCGATTGCCAAGCGCGCATACTTGCGGCCCAGCCGAACGTCGTTTTCCCGTTTTCCCGTCGAAGCCACATTCCAGAAGCTTTCCGGACGCCACAATGGCTGATCATTGGCTCTGACCTTTACAAACGGCAGCGCCTTTGTGGCCGGCAGCGTAAAGCGACGGATTTCGATCACGATCGATTCGTCAGGCTCGGGAGCCGAGTAGGCGAGTCGCAAGAACGGAGCCGACCTCTTGGGCTTGGATCGTGATTTGGCAGTTCGCACTTTGGCAACCGGCGATTTGGCAGGCATGAGAGCCCTCCCAGGCGCTCGAGTTCCGTGCTCAGCAATGCGCACGGATCCACGCCGACGCGAATAGCGTCGGCGCAACAGCGATGTCTGCAAGCATCTCCGTCACGCGCGCACGCGCAACGCAGCCGCTCGCAATTCCCTGAGAATGGCCCCCGCCCTGACTCGGCGGCGAATTGCCGTCGAGCCTTCTCATCGGAATAAACTGTAAGGCATCGGGGCTCCCACGGGAACGCCCACGCAGCCCCAACGGGCCACCAAACGACAATTTTGCTGACATGTGGCGGCGGAGCAACGCTTCTGCTCAGGCGGCAGGTCCCGCCCGCCTCCGCCGACCCTGCCCGGCGGGCGACCACACGTTCGTGGCAAAGACGGCCTTCGCAACGCTCGCCTCATGACGGCCGAGATTCTCCCCTGCCTGCAGGAAATGGCTTGCCGGAACTTCTTCATGGCCCTCGATGCGCGTCTCGCCGTCCGAAAAGGTCCGTGGATCGGAACCGTCGCTCCGCGGATATCTTGCCATCTCAAATTCAGGATCAGGCTTTTCGAGCCGCCGTGAGCCGCATCAGCTGCCATGACGGGCAAAGCAGCCGATCGTCGCCCTCCGAGCTTTCAGGTCGATGGTTCTCGGGTCGATCGTCGATCGACTGCAAGACGACAGGCGCTGCTCCGGAACGCAAGAGAATGCCGAGCGACGTTGGACAAGCACGTTCACCGTTGTCCTCAAGATCAGCAGCGATCTCTTTGATCCATTCCAGTCCTGGTTTGCGCGTTGTCATGCACGACAATAAAAAGCAAAACTG
>Ga0209069_10001626_pt1 | contig 11509 bp, 8 predicted proteins | sample Str013_2_FD_187202 | JGI IMG/M metagenome (GOLD analysis project Ga0209069, IMG submission 187202) | Freshwater sediment microbial communities in response to fracking from Pennsylvania, USA - Straight Creek_MetaG_SC_2013 (SPAdes) (version 2) | ecosystem: Environmental > Aquatic > Freshwater >...
GGTCTGGGTTGGCCTTGGCACAGAAGCCCCGTTCACCAATGATTTCGCGCCATTGTTTCCAAGCCTTTCAGCAGTTTTGGCTGGTATGGTTTACGCGCGTTTCAAATTTCCCTACATTCCCTTTGCCAATGACATAGGTATTGGTAAACAATTCAAACCGCAAACCTGCCTGTAAAGATGCAAATGCAGGTGTGTACAAAGAGCCTTCCTGTAATCCTGCAAACAGTACCTGGTTGTGAAATAATTTGGTTAATCCTCCAATCGAGAATTCATTCATGATATTATTGCTGTAATTAAAATTTGCCCCTCCCTGTACCATTAGTTGCAATGTTGTCCTTCGGGAAAGCGGCGTATAACTGTCCACATTTATCATAAACCTGGAATAAGGATCCTTTGAAACTTTCAAAGAATCCTGGCTTACCGGGTTACCATTAATCAGGAAAGTAACCTCCGGGTCCTGTGTGTATACCCAATCACCTTCTGCTTCAATGTTTACACCTCTCCGGGGATACACAGCCTTGTCCAGGCTGTTGTGATGGAAATAAACATAGTTGGTATGAAAACTATTAAATCCGCTGAACTGGAATGCGGAGTTTAGCGCAGGGCGGTACTTCAGCCATTCCCAGCGGTAACCGAAACCGATGGATAAATTTCTGCGTGTACTGTGCAATGCTTTTGCATCCAGTTTAACGTACTGCTGTTTATACAAACCATCCTGCTTATAGGTATTATAGGTTGCCACGTCAAACCGATCGTATTGAGATGAAAGCGTAACCGAAAAGTTTTTCCTTCTGCCAAAATATTGCAAATGCTCTGCTCTCGCCCGAAGGTTATCCCCCACATTGAGTGTAACCATACTCCTCGAATTTGTTACAAAGAAATTTCTCGCGGTTAAGTTAAAAATGGCCGCAATACCACTGAATTTATTGTAATGCAGGCTAATCTTTGCAAAAGTGAGCGGGAGTTCCGTGACATCGAAGATAATTTCAGCGCTGCTATCTGTTTGGGGGATAAGCGAATAATTTATTCTTCCATAATAACGGGAGCCAATCGCAGAACGCACCATGTCTGATAACATTTGTGGCGTATAACGACGATTGGGAAAGAATCCTGCCGTATGTATAAAAAAATCTGCCGTAGTATTTTTGAGTCCTTTTATTTCGTAGGAAGAAATGGTTACTTCTTTTGCTTCCGGTAACCGGGAAAGGGGGAGTGTTTGTTTCCCATAGATGGCATCCAGGGAATCGGCCAGTTTTTTGAAGCGTGGGTACAATTTTCTTCCTTCTTCTATACCAAAATCAAGTATTTCGCCAGCCTGCGAAAAACTGCCCATACTGAATTTCTCCATTTTAAATGGTACATAGATGTCGCACAAGGCTACTTCCTCTTTATGATCCTGTGCTTCGCGAAAGAAGGCCACCTGCAATAAAACCTGGAGCACATTGCGTACTTTATCGGAGGGAAGTAATCCACCCGCCACATTACTCCCAATTACAAAATCAGCACCCATTTCCTTTACATCTTTCACGGGAAAATTGCGCACCACACCACCATCTACCAATCTCTTACCGTCATAATCAACTGCAGTGAAAAAGGAAGGTATCGCCATACTGGACCGAATGGCGCTGCTTATTTCTCCTTTACTCATAACCACTGCTTCACCATTGCCCACATCGGTGCCAATACATTTAAAAGGAATGGAGAACCGGGAAAAATCTTTCTTATTATAAACTGGATAAAACAATTCTGATAATTTCAACCATAATTCCTGTCCCTCCAATACGCCGGTGGGCAACACAAAAGAATGGCTCTCCCAGGGAAGTTCCACTATATATTTATAATATTCATCTTTCTCTTCCATGAATAAACTGCGCAGGGAAGATTGGTTGCTGAGCAACAAATCCCAGTTAATTGACCTTGCAATGCTTTCAATGGAATCGGCGGAATAGCCAACAGCATAAAGGCTACCAATGATACTGCCCATACTGGTGCCTGTTACATAATCTATTTTTAATCCGGCGGAATCAATAGCTTTAAGAATACCTATATGTGCCAATCCTTTGGCGCCGCCACCACTCAGTGTTAGTCCAATACGCGGGCGGCCTGTTGTGGAGGATTGTGCAAATGAATTGCTGCAACCGGAGAAAAACAACGCAACGACAAACACTAAAGCAACTCCTTTCATAATTGTAGGTGAAATCAAATTTACATACAAGCGGGGGACTTTAAAAATGAAAAGCCGCCCGAATGGGGCGACTTTTCATTTTATGAGATGAATTTTCAACTACGCTTCCGGCGTAAGGTACTGCGCATATGCATATCCTTCTTCACCCTTTTCGGTTTTCACCAGCCACCACTGGTCATTTGATTTACTGATAATCGTCACATATGAATTATGTGCTGCTTTTCCAACAATGGGCTGGTCGGTGCCAGGTCCTTTGCGGACATTCAGGTTGGTTGATTCTGTGGTAACTTTTGCCTTTGTACCAGGAGCAGCATCGGCTACGTTTACATTCATCACCACATCGCCGGTAAGAAAATTGGGATCGATCTTTCCATAGATATCCCATAATTTATCTTTTACGGCTCCGCTGGGAGCTACACCATCAATATGCAATATGCCATCCTGTTCTACAGCAGTCATTCCTGTAACACCGGATGCATTGGCCGCATCTATTAATTCTTTGTATTTATCCTGTAGTGCCATAATGTTTTCTTTTAAAAATTATTTAATCTTTAAAGCAGAACCATCAACTTTTTTGGGTTTCAAACCATCAAGTGCCATTTTTAATTTTTTCCAATGGGCAGCGGTGATTTCACCTGTAACAGTAATAATGCCATCTTTTACAGTAGCAGTAACACCAGGAAAATCTTTGGTGGCATCTTTAACGCCGGCAGTCAATGGATCATCAGCGGCAATAACGGGAGCAGGAGGTGGTGGTGGAGGGGGAGTAACTGTGGTTTTGTTGTCTACATTTTTCACACCTTTAACGGCTTTCGCCAGTTCTTCACATTTTGCTTTGCAGGCATCGTCTTTACATTCGCCACCAAGAGTAACTATACCGTCTTTGACATCTACAGTTAATCCAGTCATATCAGGATTAGCCTTCAATGCAGTTTCAACAGAGGCTTTCAGGTCGGAATCTTTTACTCCGCAGGAAGTAACACCTGTTACCAGTAGCGTAAGTAAACCGGCAAACAGGAAGTTTTTGAGGATTCTTTTTTCCATAAATGATTGTTTTAGTTTCTTATAATATTGCAGAAGATAACGCTTTATCCAAAATGGTTGCGTTAATGCATAAAAAGTTTACGCACATTTAATAGGATAACCAAACAATTTCTATATTATCCTCCCATTCCTTCTTCAAGTGAGACAATTTTTTCAAATACCTCCTCATATTGCTTGTTGAGTTTGTCCAGTTCGGCAGCTGTCTTTTTATAATCTGTTTCTGCCTGTACAAATTTTGCTTTATCCGAATAGATTTCAGGAAGGGAGAGTGAAGCCTCCAGTTTGTTTTTCAGCTCCTTTGCTTTAGAGATGTTTTCTTCCAGTTGCTGGAACAGGCGCTGTTGTTTCTGCAATTCCTTTTTTGTTTCTTTATTAATCGGGGTGTGAGTGGCATTATTATTCACTGGCGGAGCTGGTTTTTCCTCTTTCTTTTCAATTAATGCCGGTGATTTTGATTCCTGTTTACTTTTAGAGGCAGCTGCTTTCAGGTTCCTTTCTTTCCAGTCGGCCCATTCATCGTAGGTCCCCTTGAATTCGCGGATTTTGTAATCGTCAATTTCCCAGATGGTATTTGCCGTCTTGGAAATAAAATAACGGTCGTGGCTCACCAGTATCATGGTGCCTTCATATTTATTCAATGACTCAATCAGCAAATCCACCGAGTGCATATCGAGGTGGTTGGTAGGTTCATCTAATAGCAGAAAGTTGGCCTTACTGGTGATTGTCTTTGCCAGGGCAACCCTTGCCTTTTCACCTCCACTCAGTACTTTAATTTTTTTATCAATGTCATCACCACTGAAAAGAAAACAACCCATCAGCGTACGCAATTCCTGTTCGGTTTGCTGGCTGCCGCAAAGTTTCATTTCATCGAGGATGGTATTGTTGATATTTAAGGCTTCTAACTGGTGTTGTGCATAAAAACTTTCTTCCACATTGTGACCCCATTTTCTCTCACCATCAAATGGCTCCTGTCCGGCAATAATTCGTAACATGGTGGATTTACCCTTTCCGTTTGCGCCAATCAGCGCTATTTTATCACCCCGGTTGATCTCCGCAGATGCATGATCCACTATTTTGATTTTGCCAAAAGATTTGCTTACATTTTTGAGTTCTACCAGGACACGGCCCGGTGTCTTATCTACCCGGAAATTAATCTTGATATTGGGTCTTTCTATGGCTACATCTTCCACACGATCCAATTTTTCCAGTCTTTTCATAGCGCTTTGTGCAGCAGCTGCCTTGGAGGCTTTGGCCCTGAACCTTTCAATGAACCTTTCCTGCTGGCGGATATAGTCCTGCTGGTTTTCAAAGGCCCTTTGCTGCATTTCTACGCGTTGTACCTTCTCTGTTTCATAATGCGTATAGTTGGCGTTGTAAATGTGCAGTTCGCGCTGGTAAAGCTCCACAATTTTGGTAACCATTCGATTAAGGAAATACTTATCGTGACTAACTATTACCACAGAACCCTGGTAATGCTGCAGGTATTTTTCCAACCATTCAATGGAAGGAAGGTCAAGGTGATTGGTGGGCTCATCCAGCAACAATAAATCCGGTTGCTGCAGGATCATTTTTGCCAGCAATACACGCATCCGCCATCCCCCGCTGAATTCCCGGTAGGGACGTTGCAGGTCGGCATTGGCAAACCCAAGGCCCTGTAATACCTCTTCTGTTTTGTGGTGGATATTATAACCATCGAGGGTATCCATTTCGTGGAGCAGGTCGCTGTAATCGTGCAGGAGCTTTTCATCATGGGAATTAGCCTCCAGTTTCTTCCCCATTTCATCTATTTCCTTTTCCAACTCTAAAACGCGTTCAAAGGCGCCCATGGCCACTTTTACAATGGAATCACTACTGTCAAAACTCAGCAGGTCCTGGTGCAGGTAGCCAATACTGGTATCCCGGCTCCTTTCTACAGTTCCTTCGCTGGGCTGGTATTCACCCACGAATACTTTGAGAAGGGTGGATTTACCTGTTCCATTATAGCCGATAAGACCGATGCGTTCATTTGGTTGTATGTGCCAGGTGGCATTTTCCACAATTACTCTTGCGCCAAATTCAAAGGTTACGTTGGTTAATCCTGCGAGCATGTATAATATTTGTTAAACGAAAGCGCAAAAATAGGATAAACAGAATGGATAAACTTTATGACTTAATTTTGCCTAAAATTTGACAGAAATGGCTAAGACACAAAACGGTAGAAAAATAGTGTTATGGGTAGCAATACTGGGATTGGCGGCATTTTTTGGAGTTCGGTTTATTGCCTGCAAATCGGACGACAAACAGGCTTTATCAGGACAAAAGCAGGTAGCCCTGACCACGAGCAAGAACAGTGAAGCATTTAACCAGTCGTTTGAGAAACTGCTGAATGGCTATTTTGCCTTAAAAAACGCGCTTACCGAATACGATACTGCAAGAGCCAATGCAACCGCCAAAGAACTGGTGGTCTTTGCCGATAGTTTAAAAACCAGTGAAATAAAAGGGGATACCACGGGAGCTATCAAAGCAACCGCGGAAAATTATACAGGTACCATTTCAGGTTCCTGCAAGGGCCTGGTTGGAGAGGCTGACCTGGTAAAAAAGAAGAAAGAATTCCAGATGATTTCTGATGCATTGTACGATTTAATAAGAACTGTTAAATACGACCGCCAGAAAATTTACCACCAGCATTGCCCGATGGCCTTTAATGATGAGGAGGAAGCATACTGGATAAGCAACAGCAATGAAGTGGTAAATCCATACCTGGGTAAAAAGCACCCTAAGTACAAGGAATCCATGCTGCATTGCGGTGATATCACGGATTCGCTGGATTTTTCAAAGAAATAGCCTTTTACAAACGAAAGCTGGATAAACAAGAATGCAAATATTCCGTTTTCGTATTGACTTAGAGACCAGAGAAAGGATCGATGGTAACTGAATCATCTTTTTTACTGAAATAACCGCTTTCAACGATAAACCCGCCGATTGATAAACCAAAAGCTGAAGAGAGTGACACAACCAAAGATGCACAGCGAATCAAAAGCTGGTTCAATAATTACCTTCCTTTTTATATTGGCCTGTTCGATTCCCGCGCAGGTGATTTCCCAAAATAAATTTACACTCAGTGGTTATGTAAAGGATTCACTAACCGGTGAAACTTTAATTGGCGCCACTTTACAGGTAAATGGCAAGAGCAAGGGTGTAACTACCAATGCCTATGGCTTTTTTTCCATTACACTTGAAGAAGGTGATGTGAAAGTAACTTGTTCATTTGTAGGATATACAACAAGTGAACTTGATATTAAATTGAATGAAAGCAGGACGCTCAATTTTCTATTGTCTCCCCGTACAAAATCAAACGAGGAAGTGATAGTCTATGCAAAACGAAGAGATGCCAATGTGAAGAATGCACAGATGGGCAAATTTGATTTGTCGATAAATAAGGTAAAGGCATTGCCAGTACTGCTGGGCGAAGTAGACTTATTAAAAACACTGCAATTGCTCCCCGGCGTACGCAATGCAGGTGAAGGCAATACCGGCCTGTATGTAAGGGGCGGCGGTCCAGACCAGAACCTGATAATACTTGATGATGCGGTGGTGTACAATACGGGGCATTTGTTTGGCTTCTTCTCCGTTTTTAATTCTGATGCTATTAAAAATGTTACATTAATAAAGGGCGGTATGCCGGCCCAGTATGGCGGAAGGTTATCATCTGTGCTGGATGTAGCCATGAAGGATGGCAACTCGAATAAGCTGCAGGTGGATGGGGGAATTGGACTGATCGCTTCCAGGTTGTCCATACAAGGACCGATTAAAAAGAACAAAGCATCTTTTATTATTTCAGGCAGGCGAACTTATATTGACGCACTGGCAAAACCATTTATTTCAAAAAGCAGCCAGTATTATGGCTCAGGATATTATTTTTATGATTTGAATACAAAAGTGAATGTTATTCTTTCGGAGAATGACCGTTTGTACCTCAGTGGTTATTTTGGAAAAGATGTCTTCGACTTTAATAATTCGAGAAGAACCTTTAAAGCGAATATACCATGGGGAAATGCAACCGCTACATTGAGATGGAATCATGTGTTTAACCGGAAATTATTTTCCAATACTACCCTGGTATACAACAGTTATCATTTTGCATTTAATGCATCGCAAAATGATTTTTCCATAAAATTGGCATCAGGCATTAAGGACATCAACGCCAAGATAGATTTTGATTATTACCCTGCGCCACAGCACAAACTGAAATTCGGCGCTTTGTATACCTATCACACTTTTACACCGAATATATTAAGTGGCAACCAGGATACCACCGTGTTTGCACCCAACAATGAGAATAAGAAATACGCCAATGAAGCGGCCATCTATATCCAGGACGACTGGGAACTGAGCGATAAGGTGAAAGTAAATATGGGTATACGGTACAGCAGTTTTACACAAATTGGCCCTTATAAGAAATATACAGAAGACGCCAACGGTAATAAACTGGACAGCACAGTCTATGGAAGCGGCGATAAAATTAAAGGGTATGGGGGCCTGGAACCTAGGCTGACGGTTCGTTATGCCATCAATGATGAAACTTCGGTAAAAGCGGCGGTAACACGCAACCTTCAATACATTCACCTGGTGAGTAATGCAGGGTCCACTTTGCCAACTGATTTATGGGTGCCGAGTACTTATCGTGTACAACCTCAAATAGCCTGGCAATATGCGGCGGGATTGTTCAAGAATTTTAAGGACAATACTTATGAAACCTCCTTTGAAGTATATTATAAGGACATGCAAAACCAAATTGAATATAAGGAAGGATATACACCTTCACTGACAGACCCCGAGAAAGAATTTGTATTTGGAAAGGGATGGAGCTATGGCACTGAATTGTATATCGGTAAAAATAAAGGCAGGCTTACAGGATGGATTGGATATACACTCAGCTGGACATGGAGGAAGTTTCCGCAATTAAATGGGGGTGAAAAATATTTCGCTAAATACGATCGCCGTCATGATTTATCCGTGGTAACCAGTTATGAATTAAACGCGAAGTGGAAATTATCGGGCGTATTTGTATATGGAACAGGCAACGCTACCACTTTACCCGAAAGATTTTATATTATCAATGGTGTGCTGACGCAGGAATACAGCAGGGTAAACCAGTACCGCCTGCCTGCTTATCACCGAATGGATATTGCGGCAACCTATACGCCCATCCCTAAAAAGAAAAAAAGATTACAAAGCAGTTGGGTATTCAGTATTTACAATTTATACAGCCGGCTTAACCCTTATTTTATCTACTTTGATCAAACGGGAAGTCCATACGATAATACCCTAAAGGTACAGGCAAGACAGGTTTCGCTGTTCCCGATTATTCCCGCAGTTACCTGGAATTTTCATTTTTAATTAAGGAATGAAAAGCCTTTTAGTTTAGCCACAATATTGAACATAATGATCAGCATTAATAAAAGATACCACCACGAAACGCGTTTTACCCGCCTGTTGGCGTATTTGTTGTTCTGAATACTATAGAAAGAATAAATCATTACCATCATTAATATCATTCCGCAGATTCCTACCACCCATTTATTGAAGCTGATAAATACAACCGTCATCAACCCCATCGTGACCAGTGGAAGGATCATGGGGTGACGCTGTAAAAAAGTCAGGTACTGGGTTGGCAGAAAGGGTTCAGACTCACGCAATATTTTTTCCAGTGTTTCAAAGTTTTCCAATTCAGGAGGCACATAAATAATGGCGGAGGATTCCCTGCCGCGAATGATAATATATCCTTGTGGTGATTTACTTATCTCACGTATTTCCAGGAAATAGATGGTAACTGCAGGCACACCCTGTTGCTCCCTTGTAATCATGTTGTTGTCGATGGTTAGCACATAAGTCTCGAACAGTGCACGAAGGCGGTTGAGGCTGCGATATAAGGAAATTGAAAATATTGCAGCCAGCAAGGCTATCACAAATGGAAGTGTATTTATTTCTCCCGGAAGGTGCTTTTGGGTATTGTAACTAATGGCAATTCCGGCGATGGCTGCAAGGAGTAAGACGGGCAGTATGGTCATCAGTCTTTTCCTTCTGACTGTTTCAAAAGTGCCTGGTGCTATCCTGAATTGTTGTACCATTCCTTTCCTCCGGTTAAAAGTGCAGCAGCTATTCTTCTTAATTGCGAAGTTAAAGATGAAAACCCAGCCCCACACCAATATTTACCGAGGATACTGTTTGCTTTACATCACTTTTAAATGTGGAGAAAGTAGATTGCTGACCACCCAGACTTCCCTGGTTCATAACGGTGGAATATTCTGTTGTAGTTACACTGGTAGTAAATGTTGCGGTTCCTGTATAATTTCCCTGTAATAGTGCAAACATTTTTTTATTAATTGAATACTTCAACCCTATTCCTGCCTGGTAACTAAATCCGAAAGCGCCATTCGATTTTTGGTCGGTTAAAATTACCGATGTATCTGTTGTACTCTGACCTTTATAATGCGGTGTCCAAATATAGGTTCCGCCCAATAGCCCATGAAATGTGAAGGCCCACTGATTGTTTTCCTTTAAAGGCAGGGTTCCTTCAAAACCAGCCATCATGCTGGTAATGATCCAACCGCCATTGTTAAAGTTCCAATTATTATACATTGAGTAGGACGGGGGAGGCGGAGGTGGTACACCATTCCAAAATGAGAGGGAGTAAAATTTTTTATTATTGTATTCATCCGCCAGTTCCGATCTGTTAAGGGGAATATATTGTCCCTTTATTTGTACTGTAAAGGCAAATTGTTTGTTCTCGAAATACTGGTAGGTACCGCTTAGATGGACACCTGTGGTTGCAAATCCCGCTATATGATTATCGCTGGCTTTCGCAGAGATATTTCCAGTGGGAAATGAAGGGCCAATAGTAAATGAAAGATATTCATTGCCTTTTTTTTCCTGGGCAAGGCTTCCAATGGCAACAGAAAGCAGAGCAAGCATTAACAACAATTGTTTCTTCATATATAAAAATCGTTTTCAAATAAGCCCTGAACCTGATAGGGTTGGTACAAGGAAAAATTGGTCTGATATTATTGATAAGACAACCGAATCATGTGGTTCGTTGCTTGATAATCAATCAGGCAATCGCTTTTGTTAATACCTTCTTTTGGAGCAACCTGTCGCGTAACCGCATAAAAGGTTTTTCAACCAATACATTCAATAACCAGGCAGCCAGGAAACAAGTTACTATACAACAACAAAACATAACTGCTCCGTCTGCTGCAATACCCCATTTTGAAAGCAATCCCTGCGTAAGGTGTATGATTCCTTTGTGCGAAAGATAAAGTGAATAGGACAATCTTGCAATGATTTCGCTAATCCAACTCCCTTTTTTATATAATACAGAAGCCGGATTAATGGAGATTAATAACAGGCACCCGTAAACGAGCGCTACCAGTGGAAAGGCGAACAGGGAGGCCTGCAATGAGGACCTGTCACCATTTAAAAGAAATGCCAGGGATAGAAAGGATACAAATAATATTACAGAAATGATAAGGTGTTTGTCAAACCATTGCTTCCAGGCAGGTTTGTACCACTGCATGGCGGCTATGGATACACCTATCAGCAATCCGTCCAAACGTGTTGGAGTTGGGTAATAGATATACCTGGACCAGTTTATCCAAAACATATCCTGTGCGGCGTAAGGCGCTACATATGTTATATAGCTATAATACCGAAACACAAATCCAACCAGGAATAAAAGCAGTAACAGGCTGCCCGACCGCCTGAACCATTTGAAAAAGGCCAGAGTTACCAATATCAGTGGCAAAAGGAAATAGAATTGTTCTTCTATACATAGTGACCAGGCGTGTGAGAATGTCCCCTGGTGTTGCGGATCCAATCCCAGGTTTTGGGTAAAGGTTAGAAATTTCCACAAGGGTGGGAGGGACTCTTTTTCCCTGAAAGCCGGAACCATAAAATATAAACATAGCACCACAAGGAATGCCGGAATAATACGCAGGAACCTTTTAACATAAAATGAAAATACCGGAAAGGGTTTACCCTGCAGGTTGTTTTTGAATAGCTGGCCGGCAATCAGGTAACCACTCAATACAAAAAAAAGGTCGACTCCTGTCCAGCCAAAACTTCCAAGCGTTTCTATCCATTCGGGATGCTCAAAAAGCTGGTAATGGAAAAGAAATACGGCTATGATGGCAAGGGCGCGCAAATGGTCGAGACCATGCAACTTGCCGGAACCAGTTCCTGGATTGAGCCCTCGCAAATTTGTCATGCAACAAGTGAAAAAAGGATGATGGAAGAATAAAT
>Ga0209069_10001628_pt1 | contig 11502 bp, 12 predicted proteins | sample Str013_2_FD_187202 | JGI IMG/M metagenome (GOLD analysis project Ga0209069, IMG submission 187202) | Freshwater sediment microbial communities in response to fracking from Pennsylvania, USA - Straight Creek_MetaG_SC_2013 (SPAdes) (version 2) | ecosystem: Environmental > Aquatic > Freshwater >...
GATCATGCCGGGGCGGTAGTGCCACAGCCCGATCAAGAAGCCGTACAGCGCGAGCGCGTCGGCCGGGGCGACATCGGGCAGCGGGCGCAAGATGCCCTTCGGCCGGCCGGTCGTGCCTGATGAGTAGAGCATCGGCGTGCCGAGCTGCTCGGGCTCGAGGCGCGTCGTCGGTTGGTTGGCGACAGCGTTGGCGTAGTCGCCGAAGGGACCGTCGTCGCCGGTGGCGTCGACCATCAAGCACAGCGTCACGTCGGGGCACTGCTTCATCGCTTCGATGGCGACGTCGCGCTTGGCTCGCGACGTGATCACCACCTTCGACCGGCTGTCGTTGACGATGAAGGCGACCTCGTCGGCCGTCAGGTACGAGTTGACGCACGTGTAGTACAGACCCGAGCGTTCACCGGCACCGCACGCTTCGACGTAGCGCTCGTTGTTCTCCATGAAAATGGCGTAGTGGTCGAGGCGCTGGAGACCGTGGGCGCGCAGGAGATGGGCGAGTTGGTTGGTCCGAGCCTCGAGCTCGCCGTAGGTGATCACCTGACCGGACGTGGCCATGATCACGGCAGGTTGGTCGGGATGTTCGACTGCGTGCGCGCCGGGGTACATCAGCGGGACAGTAGTGCCAGCACCACCACCCAGACACTGGTGCGCACGCCTGACCGGCGCCCCCGCTGGTGTCGATGATGGCTTCATGAGCGGGATCTTGATCACCTCCGGAGCAGCGCGTCGCGACCACGGATCAGCAGTGTCGATCGTCCGAACGTCGATGGCTACGGCGCCGCGAGCTGCGGCGTCGCGAGCTGCGGCAGTGGCTGTCGCTGCCCTCGTGCTGGCGGCCTGTGGCTCGACGACCAAGAGCGGCGCGTCGGGGGCTGTCGCGAGCTCGGCGAGCAGCGCCCCGGCTCCAGCCGCGGGTGCCCCGGTCACGTCGGCCACCGCGGCGGCGACGTCGACACCGCCGACGACGGCGACACCTTCGGTCGGTGCGGTGACGACGACGCCAGCGAGTTCGGCAACAACGGCGACTGCCGCGGCTGCGAAGCCGGCGACGTCAGCGGCCAACACCGCGAACGTCGGTGACGCGTGCAAGGCCCTCGATCCCAACGTCATCAAGTCGGCGCTCGGCCTCGACGTCGCCGACGGCAAAGCGCCGCCCGGGGGCACCAAAGACGTGTGCGTCTGGATCGCGACCTCGGGTGAGACGTCTCCGGCGTTGGCGCAGATGATGAAGGCGTTCGGCCCGCTGGCGGCGGGCCTCACAGGCGGCAAGGCGACCGTCGACGACGCCACCATCGCCGCGGCCAGCAGGCAGCTCGTGTCGGTGACGATCTTCGCACCAGAGCCGGACGACCCCAACGACACGACCACCAACGAGACCAGCGACACGACTGACCCCGAAGAGAGGGCGACGTTCATCGAGCTGCCTGGCATCGGCAAGCGCGCCGCGATGTTGATCCCGCCCGCAGCTGCAGGTGCCGGCGTCGGCTTCGGCTCCGTGCAGCTCAACGACAACCGCGGCCTCTTCGTGCAAGCGCTCCTCGCCCAGACACCGTCCAAGGACGCGATGGTCGCCTTGCTCAAGGCGGCCGCCGGGCGGGCGTAGGGTTAGGGTCGCGTCGTGGACGCGGTGCGGGTCGTGTTGGCCGAGGACAACGTGATCGTGCGGACGGGGATCGAGGCGTTGTTGGCCGACCAGTCGGACATCACCGTGATCGCCGCGTGTTCGTCATACGACGAGCTGATCGATGCCGTCGCCACCCTGCTCCCTGACGTCGTCGTCACCGACATCCGTATGCCGCCGACGAGCTCTGACGAAGGCATTCGAGCGGCTACCGAGCTGCGCGCCAGCCACCCACAGGTTGGTGTCGTCGTCCTCTCCCAATACGTCGAATCGGCATACGCACTCGCGCTGGTCGCGGCAGGCAGCCACGGACGCAGCTACCTCCTCAAAGATCGCGTCGCCCACGCCGGGCAGCTCGTTGAAGCGATCAGGGCTGTGAGCCGTGGCGACTCCTACATCGATCCGCTCGTCGTCGACTCACTGATCACCGCGCAGTCGCGTTCGGCGCAGTCGCCGCTCGCCCGCTTGACGCCGCGCGAGCGCGAGGTGCTGGCCGAGATCGCCGGTGGCCACACCAACGGTGCGATCGCCAAGCGGCTCTACGTGTCCGACCGCGCCATCGAGAAGCACGTCAACGCCATCTTCTCCAAGCTCGGGTTGACCGACGGCGATGTCCATCGGCGAGTCAGCGCGGTGCTGCTCTACCTCTCCGATCCGTTCGTACCGCCGCGAGCCGAGCGTGTCGACCGATCATGAGGCGAAGTGGTGCTGGCACGACAGAGACCGCGGCGCGCCGGCGCGATGATGGGTCCGTGCACGAAGGGGCCGTCGCCGTGATGGTCGTCGACGACCAGCGTGCGTTTCGCAGCGCCGCGGCCTCGGTGATCGAGGTGACCGACGGCTTCACGTTGGTGGCGGAGGCAGTCAGCGGTGAGCAGGCGGTTCGTTTGGCGTCGGAACGAATGCTGGATCTCGTGCTGATGGACGTCAACATGCCCGGCATCGGCGGTATCGAGGCTGCCAAAGCCATCCACCATGTCGCTCGCGACGTTGTCGTCGTGCTCGTGTCGACCTACGAGCCATCCGACCTTCCTGCCGACGTGCACCGCTCGGGCCGTGCGTACCTGCACAAAGAGCGGCTCGACCCCGACGTCCTCAAGGCGTTGTGGGACGGGCGCGGCTCGCGCCGCGATCGCTGAGACGCGACCGAGCGATGGACGGCGATGGCGAGCTCGTCGGACTCGACGTCGATCGTGCTCAACTCGCGCTGTTCATCCGCGCCAACCTCATCACCGTCATCGGGGCTGTCATCGGGCTCCTCGTCCTCTCGGCGACGATCGTCCGCAGCGCGTGGTTCGTCCTCGACGCCGTCGCCGTCGCCGGCGTCGTCGTCTCGCTGCTCGTGGCTCGTCGTTGGTTGGACGGGAACCGCACCGGCCGAGCGTTGACGTTGCTGGCCGTCGCCGACTTCGTCGTTGCCATCGTCACGACCGCGATCACACCGGTCATCCTGCCGGTGACGACGTTGGTCGTCGTCCTGCCGGTGATCGTGATCCTGCCGTTCCTCGGGCGACGGAGGCTGCTCGCGACGAGCGTCAGTGCGATCGCGGCGGCTGTCGTGCTCACCGTCGTCGCGGCTGCGCACGTCGTCCACGGTCCGCAGGAGCTAGCCCCGGCGTGGTTGAAGCACGCCCTCGTGATCGTCTTCGTCCCCGTCGTCACCGGCCTGATCCTGCTCAACGCGTGGAGAAGCCATCTCGGGCTGGTGACGCGCTCGGCCGAGCTGCGCCGCTCGCGCTCGCGCATCGTCGTTGCCGCCGACCGGGCTCGTAGCCAGATCGAACGCGACCTCCACGATGGCGCCCAACAACGCTTGACCGCCGTTGCCATCCGCCTCGGCTTGGTGCAACGGTTGATCGAGCGCGATCCCGTTCGAGCGAGCGCGTTGCTCAGCGAGCTCGACGGCGAACTGCACGAGACGATCGCCGAGCTACGCGACCTTGCCCATGGGATCTACCCACCGCTGCTCGGCCAACGCGGTTTGGTCGAGGCTCTCGCCGCCGCGGCACGACGATCGCCGGTGTCGACGACGGTGGCGGCAACCGACGTCGGTCGCTATCGCGCCGACGTCGAGACGGCGATCTACTTCTGCTGCTTGGAAGCGATGCAGAACGCGACCAAGCATGCTGCTGCCAACGAGATCCGCGTCAACCTCGACAGCCGCAAGGGCGAGTTGGCGTTCAGCGTCACCGACGACGGCGTCGGTTTCGATCCGACGTCGACCATCTCGGGCACCGGGCTGGCACACATGGCCGATCGCCTCGGTGCTGCCGGCGGCACGCTGACCGTGCGTTCGGCGAGCGGCGACGGCACGACGGTTCATGGCCGGGTTGAGATCGACGCCGTGCCGGGCTTGTAGCGTCCGTCCGATCGCGTCGTGCCGATCGGGGGACATCGGGAAGGTGGACATGCGCACTCAGGTCGCGATCGTCGGTGGCGGCCCCGCCGGGCTCCTGTTGGCGCAGTTGCTGCATCGCTCAGGCATCGACAGTGTCGTCGTCGAGCGGCGCAGCCGTGAGTACGTGATGAGCCGGATCCGCGCCGGCGTCCTCGAACACGGTTCGACCGAGGTGCTCCGCGGCGCCGGCCTCGGTGCGCGGATGGACCGCGAGGGCTTTGTTCACGACGGCGTGTACCTGTCGACCGCCGGCCGCGGCTTTCGCGTCGACTTGAAGGGCCTCGTCGGGAAGTCGGTCACCGTATACGGACAGACCGAAGTGCAAAAGGACCTGTTCGACGCCATGGATCGCACGGGTTGCATGCTCGTCGACGAGGCCGACGACGTTGCGATCCACGACATCGACTCCCATGCGCCATGGCTCTCGTATACGAAACACGATGTTGAGCACCGGGTCGATGCCGACTTCGTCGCCGGTTGTGACGGATCGCATGGCGTCAGCCGCTCGGCGATCCCCGAGCACGCGCTCACCACATACGAGCGCATCTACCCGTTCGGCTGGATCGGTGTCCTGTCCGAGACGCCACCGGTCAGCCACGAGATCCTCTACGCCCAGCACGAGCGCGGCTTCGCGCTGTGCTCGATGCGCAACATGATGCTCAGCCGGTACTACGTCCAGTGCCCGCTCGACGACCAGGTCGAGTCGTGGTCCGACGCTCGTTTCTGGGACGAGCTCCGCCGGCGCATCCCCGCCGAGGTCGCCGACGCGTTGGTGACGGGCCCGTCGATCGAGAAGTCGATCACGCCACTTCGCAGCTTCGTCGCCGAACCGATGCGCTACGGACGGTTGCTACTGGCGGGTGACGCCGCCCACATCGTACCGCCGACGGGGGCCAAGGGCTTGAACCTGGCCGTCTCTGATGTCGTCTACCTGGCGCGAGCGTTGACCGAGCACTACGACGAGCACTCCGACGCCGCGCTCGACGCGTACTCCGAGACGGCGTTGCGCCGGGTTTGGAAGTCGGTGCGCTTCTCGTGGTGGATGACGACGATGTTGCATCGCTTCGATCTCGACGGCGCCTTCGCGGCACGCATCCAGACCTCCGAGCTCGACTACCTCTCCAGCTCACAGGCGGCGCTCACCGCGCTGGCTGAGAACTACGTCGGACTGCCGCTATGAGCATGGCGCGACATCAGGCAGACTGAGTCGCATGGCCTCGAGCTTGGCGTCGACTGGCATCCGTTGCATGGTGATGCGCGGCGGGACGTCGAAGGGTGCGTACTTCTTGCGCGACGACCTGCCCGCCGACGACGTCGAACGTGATCACTTGTTGCTACAGATCATGGGCTCACCCGACGCTCGCCAGATCGACGGCATCGGCGGCGCTCATCCACTGACGAGCAAAGTCGCGGTTGTCTGGCCGTCGGCCGATGACGCCGCCGATGTCGACTACCTGTTTCTGCAGACCGGCGTCGACGAGGCGTTCGTCACCGACAAGCAGAACTGCGGCAACATCCTCGCCGGCGTGGCGCCGTTCGCGTTGGAGCGCGGGCTCGTGCGAGCCGACGCCATTGCCGACGGCGCGCCGGCGACGGTGCGAATCCGGATGGTCAACACCGATTCGATCGCGACGGCGACGTTCCCAGTGCGCGGCGGCGTACCGGTCTACGCCGGCGACACGTTCATCGCCGGCGTTCCCGGCACTGGTGCCGCCATCCACGTGAACTTCGAGGACACCGCCGGTGCGAGCTGTGGGACGCTGCTACCGACTGGCAACCTCGTCGATGTGTTCTCCGGCATAACGGTCACGTGCATAGACAATGGGATGCCAGTCGTGGTGATGCGCGCCGACGAGGTCGGCATCACTGGCTACGAGTCACCACCGGAGCTGGAAGCGAACACGACGCTGCGATCGCTGATCGAAGCGATCAGGCTCGAGGCCGGCCCGTTGATGAACTTGGGCGACGTGACGAAGGCGACGGTGCCGAAGCTGACGATGGTCGCACCGCCCCGCGATGGCGGCTCGTTGTGCACGCGCACGTTCATCCCCCATCGTTGCCACGACGCCATTGGTGTGCTCGGTGCAGTGTCGGTGGCGACTGCGGCACTGTTGCCCGGATGCCCGGCCGCCGACGTGCTTGTCGCCGGCGCCGCTAGCGACGACGACGACGTCGTCATCGTCGTCGAACATCCGACCGGCACGTTCGACGTCGCCATCGACATCGACCTCAGCGGACCGACGCCTGTCGTGCATCGCTCTGGCATCATCCGCACCGCTCGCAAGCTGTTCGACGGCACTGTCTTTCCCCGAGGGTACTGAGATGGCCACGACCATCGCGCCGCCCCATCCCGATCCGCACCGGCCGCGCGCCTTCACACCACCAACGAACGCGTGTGACGCGCATTGCCACATCTTCGGTCCCGGGCATCGTTTCCCGTACGCGCCTGACCGGACGTACACGCCGCCCGACTCCGGCATCGACGACTTCGAGCGCTTGCAGGAGCGGCTCGGTCTGTCGCGAGCGGTGTTCGTGCAAGCGAGCTGCCACGGGACCGACAACGCGGCGATGGTCGACGCCATCGAACGCGGCAAGGGCCGCTACGCCGGCGTGGCGATGATCGACGAGTCGTTCACCGATGCGGAGATCGGCGCGCTGCACGACGTCGGCGTGCGCGGCACGCGCTTCAACTTCGTCGCCCACTTGGGCGGCGCGCCGGAGATGGACGGCTACTGGCGCATCGTCCATCGCGTCGCCGCGTTCGGTTGGCACATCGTCTTGCACTTCGATGCCAAGGACCTGACGAGCTACGCCGAGATGCTCGACCAGATGCCAGTGCCCTACGTGATCGACCACATGGCCCGCGTCGACGCGACGAAGGGCGTCGAGCAGGAACCGTTCCAGGCGCTGCTTTCGCTGATGGCCGACGAGCGCTGCTGGGTGAAGATCTCCGGCGCCGAGCGGTTGACCGCCGGTGGTGCGCCGCCCTACGACGATGTCGTGCCATACGCCAGCGCGCTCATCGGCGCGGCGCCCGATCGCATCCTGTGGGGGACCGACTGGCCCCATCCGAACGTGCGGCACATGCCCGACGACGGCGACCTGGTCGACACCCTGGCCTTGTTCGCCCCCGACGAAGCGACCCGCACCAAGATCCTCGTCACCAACCCCGCCCGCCTGTACGAATTCAGCTGATCAACGAAGGATCGTCGCGACACGTGCGCTCAGCGTCCGCATCGCGACAAGGTTCGAGCTACTCGAGGGCGCTGGGGTCGGCGGGGACGTCGACGGCGTGCTCTTGCAGCGCTGCCAGCGGGACGATCTCCAACGCCCGCTCATGCGTCGAGGCGAGCACGACCGGCGCCGCCAACCCGTCCATGTGGGCGCGCAGCCAGTTGATCGCCGTCACGCACCAGCGGTCCCCGGGAACGAGTCCGGGGAAGTGGTACTGCGGCATCGGCGTCGACAAGTCGTTGCCGATCCGGCGCTGATGATCGAGGAACTCGGCTGTCATCACCGCGCAGATCGTGTGGCTGCCGGCGTCCTCCGGTCCGGTGGTGCAGCAGCCATCTCGATAGAAGCCGGTCACGGGATCGGTGCCGCATGGCTCCAGCTCGCCACCGAGCACGTTGCGTTCGCTCACGACGTCAGTATCCCTCGCCGCTCGCCCGCCGACTAACGCGACGAGAGAGCGGCGGCCAGCGGTTCAAGCAGGCGGACCTCGTACGGCCCTCGCATCGAGAAGATGACGAGGTCGACACCGGCGGCGAAGAACGGCTGCGCGCTGTCGGCGAGCTTGTTCGGATCGGCATCGGCGGCCCATGGCATGTGGATCGATCGATGGATCGTGCGAGCGTCGCGGCCGATCGCGTCGCAATGACCGAGGAGCACGTCGTTGAGCGAGGACCACTCGTTCGCCGTCTGCGGGAACGTCATGTCCCACTGATCAGCCCAACGAGCGACAGTGCGCAACGTGCGCTTCGGCCCGCGCCCACCGATCACGATCGGCGGTCGCGGTTGCTGGACTGCCTTCGGCTCGCATCGGGCGTCGGTCAGCTGGTAGTACGCGCCAGAGAACGTCGTCGTCTCCTGCGTCAGCAACCGCGCGATCACTTCGACACCTTCGTCGAAGCGATCGAAGCGCTCCGTCATCGTGCCCAAGGCGATGCCGTAGGCGGCGGCCTCAGCCTCGAACCAGCCGGCGCCGAGACCGAGCTCGAAACGACCGCCCGAGATGTGGTCGACGGTGACCGCCATGTTCGCCGTCACCGCCGGATGGCGGAAGTGCATACCGTTGACCATCGAGCCGAGGCGCAACCGTGTCGTCGCTTGGGCGAGCGCGGCGAGCATCGTCCAGCTCTCTAGGTGCGTGCCGTGAACCGGCGGAGTCAGCGGGTAGAAGTGGTCCATCGTCCAGCCCGACTCGAAGACATCGATCTCGTCGGCAGCGCGCCAGACATCCAAGAACGCGCCCCATGTGCCGTGCTGCGGTGGTGTCTTGAACCCGTAGGCGCCCATCAGCGCATCGACCGTTCGAGCTCGTCGAGCGTACGCATCGCTGGCAGGCATTGAGCGACGCTGGCGTTCGGCTCTCGCCCTTGCGCGATCGCACTGAAGAACTCGCGATCTTGGAGCTCGATGCCATCCATCGAGACGTCGACCTTCGACACGTCGATCGGTTGTTCAGTGCCGTCGACGAGATCGTCGTAGCGGGCGATGTAGGTCCCGTTGTCACAGATGTAGCGGAAGAACGTGCCGAGCGGCCCGTCGTTGTTGAACGACAACGCGAGCGTGCACAACGCGCCCGATGTTTCAGTCTTCAGCCCGATGCTCATGTCCATGGCGATGCCGAGCTTGTCATGTCGAGGACCCTGGTTGGCCCACGCCGCTGCCACTGCCTCGCCGGTCTGGTAAGCGAACAGGTCGACGGTGTGGCAGGCGTGGTGCCAGAGCAGGTGATCGGTCCACGTGCGCGCCTTGCCCAATGCGTTCTTGTTCTCGCGGCGGAAGAAGAACGTCTGCACGACGAGGTGCTGCAGCTTCAGCTCACCAGCGGCGATCCGCTTGTGGATCCACTGGTGGCTGGGGTTGAAGCGGCGGGTGTGGCAAACCATCGCCGTCAACCCCGTGCGAGCCTGCGTGGCGACGAGGCGTTCGGCATCGGCGAGGTTGTCGGCCATCGGGATCTCGACGAGGACGTGCTTGCCGGCCTCGAGCACCGCGATCGCCTGGTCGGCGTGCAGATGCGTCGGTGTCGTCAAGATCACGGCGTCGATGTCGGGTCGCGCCAACGACTCGGCCAGTTCGACAGTCCAGTGCGGGACGCCCCGGGCGCGGGCCACTGCCTCGGTGTCGGCGGCGTTGCCGCCAGCAATCGAAACGACCTCGATCCCGTCGATGCGCGCCAGCGCTTCGAGGTGCTTGCCGGCGATGGCACCCTCGCCGGCGATGCAGATCTTCATGGCAGGTAGCTCCCATCCGGCAGTGGTTGCGAACGCATTGTTGACGATGGCGCGCCAGCGCGCACATCCTCGATTGGAGGCAGTCTCGACCGCACATCGCCCGACGACTCTTCGCGATCAACACCTATCGACGCTCAACCCGACGGCACCGCGGGCACACCTTCCTCCGGGATGCGGCGCAAGCTCTCGACCGTCGAGTGGGTCATCACCGGATCGATGCCGAGATCGTCGAGCAGCGCCTCGCACGCTTCCATCTCGTGTAGTCGCCGCACCGAGTGCGTGCCCGTGCCCCGCACCAAACGGGCGAGCATCGCCTCGTCGGCGGCGGTGACCTCGTCGACGAGGTTGCCCCACAGCCAGTCCGACAGATCGGCGACCTCGGCAGCGCGCATCGCTTCGATGACGAGCGCGGCGAGGCCCTTCATCATCACGCTACGCAGCAGCTTGCGCGTTGCCGCCTCGCCAGCGTGCGTTCCGATCGCTTCGACCGGTACACCGAGCGGGCGCATCAGCGCCACGTAGCGCGCCGCGCCGGGACCGGACACCAGCGCCGAGGCGCGCATCCCGTTGCCGGGCACGATCGACAGCAGGGCGACGTCGGCGAAGCACACGCCGCGCCCGTCGGCGATCGCCGCCAAGTCGCGCTTCACTGCCGGCGCGCTGGTCGACAAGTCGGCGTACAGCGCGCTCGCCGGTAGGGCGTCGAGTGCCTGTGTCAACGCCCGACGGGCATCGGCCTGAGGCGTCAACGCCAAGATCAGGTCGGCGTCCGACACCGCCGCGTCCGGCTGGCTGTGGCGCACGACGCCACGCGGCGTCGGGACGGGTGCCGGGTCGTAGCCCGACACTCTGCAACCGGCGGCGACGAGGTCGGCGGCGAACAGCGAACCGGCCTCGCCGAGACCGAACAACGTGACGTGCACGGCGATGCCTACAGATCGTCGATCGAGTCGACGTAGGTGACGCCGAGCGACGCCAGCAGCGTTCGCATCCCGTACATGTCGAGCCCGAGCGCACCGGTGGCGAGCTTGGCCCGCGCTGCGTCCTCCTTGGCGATGCGCGCCTCTGATTGCTCGGCCGCCCATGCCGCTTCGTCGCGGGTGACGACGACGACACCATCGTCGTCGGCAACGACGACGTCACCGGGCTGAACGGCGATGCCTCCGAGCACGACGGGCACGTTCACCGAGCCGGGCGACGCCTTCACCGTGCCTTGGCACGACACGTGCTGCGACCAGACCGCAAAGCCGAGGTCGCGCAGCTCGTGGGTGTCGCGCACGCCGGCGTCGATGATCAACGTGCTCACGCCGCGCGCCATCAACGATGTGGCGATCAGTTCGCCGAACATGCCGTGCGTCGACGGCGCGGTGTTCGTCACGACGAGGACGTCACCGGCTTGGCAGACCTCTACCGCGGCATGGATCATCAAGTTGTCGCCGGGATGGCACGACACGGTCACGGCCGAGCCGGCGATGCGCCGGCCCTGCTGGATCGGGCGCAGTTGGGGACCGACGAAGCCGCGCCGGCCCTGCGCTTCGTGGACCGTGGCGGTGCCCGCAGCACCGAGCCGCTGGATCACGTCCGGGTCGGCACGATGGATGGAGCGGACGACGACGTTGCGGTTCACGCTTGCCCCTTTGTTGACGAGATGATGCGGCATCGTCGCGCTGGCGTCGATTGTCGACGTGGCGTCGACGCGCCAGACTACCGTCGGCACCGAACCACTGGAGGCGCCGATGGGCCTACCTCGCGAGTACCAGGACATCCCGGGGACCTACATCCAAGATGGTGCCCACACTCGCGCCGGGTACCGGTTGAACATGGCGCTGCTGGAGCTCAACCGGGCCGAGGGCCGTGACGCCTTCCGGGCCGACGAGGCCGCGTTCCTTGACGGGTTCGGCGTGACGGCCGAGCAGCGCGACGCTGTCCTCGCTCGCGACTGGTTGCGGATGCTGCAGGTCGGCGCCAACGTCTACTACCTGCTGAAGCTGACCGCGTTCGACAGGGTCTCGGTGCAGCAC
>Ga0209069_10001629_pt1 | contig 11499 bp, 11 predicted proteins | sample Str013_2_FD_187202 | JGI IMG/M metagenome (GOLD analysis project Ga0209069, IMG submission 187202) | Freshwater sediment microbial communities in response to fracking from Pennsylvania, USA - Straight Creek_MetaG_SC_2013 (SPAdes) (version 2) | ecosystem: Environmental > Aquatic > Freshwater >...
ATCCTCACCAAGGCGCGCCGGCTGCTCATCGTCGGCGGCGGCTTCATCGGATGCGAGGTTGCCTCGACGGCGCGACGACGCGCCATCGACGTCACCATCGTCGACCTCGCCCCGCACCTGCTCGGCCGGATCGTCGGGCCGGCGCTCGGGTCGATGATCACCGACATCCACACCGACGCCGGTGTCGACGTCCGCCTCGGTCGATCGATCGTCGGTTGGCGCACGGGGCCACGATCCGTCACCGCCCACCTCGACGACGGCAACGAGGTCGCAGCCGATGCCGTGCTCATCGCCATCGGCACGGCACCACGAGTCGACTGGCTCGCCGACCTGCCCCTCGACCTTCGCGACGGCGTGCTGTGCAGCGCGACGTGCCATGTGATCGGTCTTGACAACGTCGTCGCGGCCGGTGATGTCGCGCGATGGCCGAACGCGCGATTCGGGGGCGACGCCCGCCGTGTCGAACACTGGATCAATGCCGTAGAGCACGGTCGGGCGGCCGCCGAGAGCCTCCTCGCCGGACCGACGGCGGCCGAGCCCTTCACGCCGTTACCGCGGTTCTGGTCCGAACAACACGGGGTGCGCGTCCAGGCCGTCGGCGTACCGGCGCTCGCCGACCGCGTCGCCTTGGCGGAAGGATCGCTGGAGTCTCGACGCCTCGTCGCTGCGTGCCTCGACGGCCAACGCTTGGTCGGTGCGCTCGGCGTCGACAGCCCGCGAGCGATGCTCCGCTACGCAGCGATGGTCGACCAGATGACGACCTTCACCGCGCCGCTCCGTCCACCGCTCGCGCTCCCGCCGCCCGCTCCGAAGCTGGTCGATCGCCGACCGCTTGCGCCCGTGTTGGCGATGGCTCGCGCGCCCAGACCGACGTAGCCGTCGGATCAGCGGCGGGAGTGCACGGTGGTGGGGACCACGGCGTTGTCGCGTTCGCGGGGGCGGTGCTTCCAGGCGCTTGTCCAGCCGAGCGAGGCGACGCCGAGGATCAAGCCGATGGCGAGGCTGCTGGCGACGATGACGGTCCGGGCGCTGCGGCGAGCCACGGGCGGCGCAGCGCGCATCTCCGCGGTCGTCAACTTCCACGTCTCGATGACGTGGCCGAGGACGTGCACGGTCGTCAGGGTGACCCAGGCGATGAAGCTGCCTTGATGGATCGTGATCCAGGTGTCGGAATGGCGAGGACCGACGGCGAGCGCGACGACCCCGCTCGTCAGCAACGAGATCGTCGCCAGCGCGATGAGCGGCGCGGCGATGCGCAGGATCGGATGGGGCGGGCCTTTCGCTCGATACGCAGCGGTCCCTCGGTAGTAGTGGAAGAACCGATAGCCGGTCGTTGCCAGCTTCAGGCAGACCACGGGGATGACGAACAGGCCGACGAAGACGTGCAACGCGAACAGGCCGCGCACGTCGGCAAGAGTTGCACCCTCGATTGCGAGCGCGATCAGCAGCACGGCACCGAGTACGCCGGTCAGTCGTGCGTTGCCCTCCACGCCCTCGGCTTCATCCATGGACGGCGGAGCCTATGGGCGCGACGCCCCGAATGACGTCATGGGCACGGGACATCAGCCGGCGGGAACACACCGCGATCGTTGTTCGACACCGGCGCCGTCGTCGACACCTGCTCGCCAGCAGCAGGCGTCGAATCAGCCGTCGGGCCGGCCGCCGCCCCGGTCGCACCAGCAGACGCCGGCGCGGACGCGGACGTCGACGGGGACGCCTCGGTCTTCGACCCCGTCTTGGCGGCCGTCGTCGGAGCCGAGTCGGTGCTCGTGTTCGGCGCCGTCGCACCGCGGAAGAACGACAGGATCGCCGTAGACGCCGCGCTCGTCAGATCGGGAACGATCACGCTGGCGCCGCCGATCAGCTGGCCGCGCCCTTCGATCCGGTAGCTCGACGCCGTCTCCGGGCCGAGGTTGCTGATCGTGCGCGCCAAGCGGATGAGATCCGACAACGACAACCCGTCGTCGATCAGCACGTTCGACGAGCGCGCCACGTCGAGCAGGTGCTTGGCCGTGAGCGGGTTCGTCGCGCCCTTCGACAGCGCCCTCGATGCGAGGCGACGGATGAAGTCTTGTTGCCGCGCGATGCGGCCGTAGTCACTGGAGTTGTCGCCGATCCAGCGGCCGTTGTCGTTGTACTCGTAGTAGCGCGAACGCACATAGGCGAGCGCTTCGTCGCCGCCCATCTGATGGCAGCCGACGTCGGTGACGTCGAGACCCGTATGAAGGTCGCGGGTCGGGAACTGGAACGGGATCGAGATCCCACCGGTCGCATCGACGAGGCTCTTGAACGCGCAGAAGTCGACACCAAGGTAGTGGTCGACGCGCAGACCGAACGTCGACTCGATCGTCTGGATCAGCTGGTTCGGGTCCTCGGCCTTGAACGCAGAGTTGATCCGGTCCTTGTGGTTCGTACCGGCGATCGGCACCCACAGATCTCGCGGAAACGAAAGCAGGCCGAGCTGCTTCGTCGCCGGATCGAGGTGCATCAAGATGATCGTGTCGGAGCGGTTGCCGATGTCGTTGCCGTTCGCCAAGTACGCACCCGCATAGGGCGACTTCGGATCGATGCACGAGCGACCGTCGGAACCGGTGAGCAAGATGTTCGTCGCCTTCGCCGGACCAAGATCGACTTCGGTCGTGCTCGTCGGCACGGCCGCGCCGGGGACAGCCGGTTGATCGGTCGGCGCGGGCCCGGCGACCGTCGTCGGTCCAGCATGGATGATCGTGATCCGGTTGATCCCGGCATACAACGAACCGAGGTACCACACGCTGCCCGCAGTGATCAGGCAGCCGACCGTCGCCGTTGATCCGGCGATGAGCAGCGCCCGCTGCTTCCACGTCCGATGGGGGATCGACCGTCGGCGACGGCCGGCTGCTACGACGTCGGTCATCAGCGTTCGGTCTCTCGTGTTTCGCTCTTACGAGGATCGCACGTCGAGCGGCTCACCGGGGACCGCGACGCGCTCGACAACGCATGGCGTGGTTCGGCGTCGCGCTCACGCCAACGGTCGCAGACCGACGAAGCAGGCGCGCGGCGTGCGATCCTCGCTTGTCTCTTCGTCGACCATGCGAGCGTCGAAGCCGGCCTCGGTCAGCAACCGCAGCCAGACCTCTCGATCGAACAGACCGGTGCGATGCGTCTCGTGTGTCGATTCGACGGTGCCGTCTGGTGAGCGGAGCAGGAACGCGTAGTCGGTCTCGATCCACGTGTCGTTCTGATCGGGATCACGAGTCCATTCCATGAAGCGCGCCCCACTGCCGTCGGGCGCGTCGACACCACCGTGATCGGTGTCGGGTTCGAACGTGTCGGTCGTGTGATCGGGCACGAACACGGCAACGCCGCCCGGGCGGCAGTGCACGAACGCGGTGTCGACGGCGCGCCGAAGATCACCCTCGTCGAGCATGTAGTCGACGGCGTCATGGACGAAGACGGCATCGAACGTGCGGTCGAGTCGCACGTTGCGCATGTCGCCGACGTGGTGCTCGCACTCGGGGTTCAAGTGTTGCGACACGGCCAGCATCGACGGCGACAGATCGACGAGCGTCAGCGCGAAGTGGCTCTTCATGTGCGCGGCGTTGTGGCCGCCGCCGCTACCGAGCTCCAAGACGTGGACGACCGGGATCGACGCCGATCGCAGCAGGGTTGCGGCGAACGCGGCCTCTTCGGCGTAGTCCTCGACCGGTGAGACCAGCGGCCACCAGCGGGCGAGCTCGCCGTAGAAGCGGTGCTCCGTCATCGCTGATGCCGGTGCCCGGTGCTCACAGGCCCTTGTTCGGGTTGATGAGGTACTTCTCGCCGGTGGCCAGCCTGGCGTACACGGTGATCTCGCTGAGCTGCAGCGCCTCGGCGAGCGAGACCTCCTTCGTGTACGTGCTGGCGAACGTGGTGTGCAGTTCGGCGACGACGCGGGCCCGCAGCCGAGCCGCACCTTCGGGGCCGATGCGTTGCAGGAACGGCGTCAACAGCCAACCGCTGATGCCCCACGCGAGACCGAACGTGCGACTGAACTCGGTCGGGCTGCGATCGAGGCCGCCGTAGATGTAGACCTGCTTGTGCGTCGTCGAGCCGTAGCGGCTGTACTCCGTGGCCGTTGCGTTCAACGCCGCTTCCATGCACGTCAAGATCTGACCAGCCTGCTTACCGCCGCCAATCGCGTCGAACGCCAACGTCGCCGACGTCTCGATCAACGCCTTCGTCAAGTCGTCCATGAACGTCGGCGCGCTCGAGTCGCAGACATGCGTCGCGCCGATCGAACGCAGCAACTTCTCCTGCTCGGGCTTGCGGACGATGTTGACGAGCGCAACGCCATCGGCGATGCAGATCTTGTTGAGCATCTGGCCGAGGTTCGATGCCGCCGCGGTGTGGACGAGCGCACGATGGCCTTCGAGGCGCATCGTCTCGACCATCCCCAACGCGGTGAGCGGGTTGACGAAGCACGACGCGCCATCGGCCGGCGTCGCGCCGGCCGGTAGCTCCAGGCACTGGGCGATGTTGAGGCAGCGGTACTGCGAGTACATCGCGCCGCCGAACGCCCCGACGGTTTTACCGAGAAGCGCCTGCGCGCTGGCCGACGAGCCGGCCGCAACGACGACGCCGGCTCCTTCGTTGCCGACGGGCAGTGATTGGCCGAGGCGCGCCGTCATCGTCGCCAACGCGCCCTTTGGCACGGTCGCCGACACGCTCGGACCCGTCGCCGAACCCGCTGCCGTCGCCGGACTCGTCGACGCGGTGCTGACGTCGGCGCCGGCGAGGAGCAGCCCGAGATCGGACGGGTTGATTGGCGCGGCTTCGACGCGGATCAACACCTCGTCGGCGCCGGGCTGCGGCACAGGCACGGTGACGACCGACAACTCGAGCGTGCCATCGTCGGTGACAAGGGAACGCAGTTGCAGCGCTTCGTTCGGTACGTGGTTCGTCATCTCGTCGGCTCCATCGCTCATCGGGTCAGAACATCTTCCACCACGTCGCCGGTCCGGCGGCGACAAGCTCGTCCGCGGCGTGCTCGGCAGTGATCTCGCCCGACCGCATGACGTAGACGCGATCGGCGATCTGCAGCGCGGCAGCGACGTTCACCTCGGCGATCAACACTGCGATCGAGCGCTCTCGAGCCAGGCCGGCGACGATCGACAACAAGCGAGCGGCGGCCGCGGGCGCGAGGTGCTTCGTCGGCTCGTCGAGCAGCAGCAGGCGCGGCTCGGTCATCAGTGCCATGCCGAGGCCCACCATCCGTTGCTCGCCGCCGCTGAGCTTTCCGGCGTGAACACGCATCCTCGCGCCCAACCCCGCGAAGAGATCGACGACATCATCGATGCGTTGGCCGACGAGATCACGCGACAGCTTCGGTCCCGCTGCGAGCAACAAGTTCTCGTGCACCGTGAGGTCGGCAAAGACCTCGCCGTTCGCTGGTACGAAGGCGACGCCGCGTTCGCGCCGGGCGTGGGGGGAACGGTGGACGACAACACCATCGATCACGATCTCGCCGGTGTTCGTTGCGGTCAGGCCGAACACGGCGCGCAGCGTGCTCGACTTGCCGCAGCCGTTGTGACCGATGAGCACGACGACCTCACCGGCGGCAACGCGCATCGTCACGTCGCGAACGACCTGGCGGTTGCCGTAGCACACACCGAGGCCGGCGATCGACAGACGATCGCTGGCATCGTGCGCGTGATCGGGACCACCGCCCGCTTCGACGAGCTCGATGACGTCGACGACGACACACCACGACTCGTCGAACGACGTCGCGTCGATCTCGGCGTGCCCGGCTCGTCTGGCGCGTCGCATCACGGGAGTCTGACACCGTTGCGGGATGGTCGCCGTTTGGTGTGGCAGGCTCACGCCTCGAAACGCACGACCACGAGCGATCGGATCTGGGGGATCGATGACCGCGGTGTCCATGGGTAAGAGCGAGATGGCTTCAAAGGGGCTCAAGGCCGGCGCGTTGGGGCTCGTCGCCACGACGGTGATAGGGATCGCGTCGACGGCGCCCGGCTACTCGTTGGCGGCCGGCATTGGTGGCATCGCCGGCAAGGTCGGGGTCAAGGCGCCGTTCGTGATGCTGTTCGCCTTCATCCCGATGGCATGCATCGCCGCGGCGTTCTTCTACATGAACAAGGCCGACGCCGACTGCGGTACGAACTTCACGTGGGGTGTGCGCGCCTTCGGTCCCGGCGCCGGGTGGATCAGCGGCTGGGGCTGCATCATCGCCGACCTCGTGATCATGCCGAACCTCGCCGGGATCTCTGGGCAGTACCTGTTGTTGCTCTTCCGGCCCAGCCTCGCCGGCAACATCTGGTTGCAGACGCTTCTCGGCTGCTTGTTCATCGTCGCCATGTGCTGGATCTGCTTCACCGGCATCGAGCTGTCAGCGCGCTCGCAGGTGATCCTGCTCGGCACCGAGCTCGTCGTGCTTGTCATCTTCTCCGTCGTTGCGATGGCCAAAGCGTTCTCTGGCTCTGGTGTGTCGAAGATCGCCGACTTCACCAACGACGACGGCACCGTCGATCCAAACCACGTCTACCACTCGATAAAACCTTCGCTCTCGTGGCTCAGTCCGTCCGGAGTGACCGCCGGTGCCGTCGTCGGCGGCCTGGTCGTCGCCGTGTTCGCCTACTGGGGTTGGGACACCGCGGTGTCGGTCAACGAAGAGTCGAGCGATGCCAACCGCACACCGGGCCTCGCCGCCGTGCTGTCCACCGTCTTGCTGCTCGCCATCTACTTGGTCACGTCCTACGGCGTGGTCGCGTTGCTGGGATCGGACTTCATCTCGCAGAACTCGGGCGACGCCATCTACGCCGCCGGCAAGGTGGCGTTGCCGACGGTGATGGTCAAGCTGCTCGTCATCGCCATCCTCACGTCGGCGGCGGCGTCGTGCCAGACGACGATCCTGCCGGCGACGCGCACGATGTTGTCGATGGGCTCTCATGGTGGGGCGCCGGGCAAGCTCGCTCAGATCGATCGCAAGCACCTCACGCCCGACTTCTCGACGTGGCTGTTCGGCGGTCTCTCGATCGTCTGGTACGTGGCGCTCGTGTTGATCAGCCACCACACGACGACCGATGCGTACAGCGCCTCGATCGCTGCTGTTGGCCTCGCCATCTGCGTCTACTACGGGCTCAGCGGCTACTCGTGCGTTTGGTACTACCGCCGCTACCTGACCAAGACCGTGAAGAACTTCTTCCTCATCGGGTTCCTGCCATTGCTCGGTGCAGTGATGCTGACGTACATCTTCGGTCGCACGATCTGGGACGCGGCGCAGAAGAAGTACACCGACCCGCCGAGCTCGTTGTTCGGTGTCGGTTCGGTGCTTGTGATCGGCACCGTACTGCTCGTCCTCGGTGTGCCGTTGATGCTCGTCTGTCGCAAGAAGTACCCGGCGTTCTTCCGGATCAAGCCCGATCCGCTCGACACGATCCCGGACCCGTATGGCACGAGTGGTCCCGCTGCTCCACTTGGCACGTACGTGAAGGGAGCCTGAGATGGCCGGAGAGATCGTCGTTGGCGTCGGTGGCGACGGCAGTGGGACGAGCGCGGCGCGCGTCGCGGCGCGCGTCGCCAACATGATGAACACCTCGTTGGTGATCGTGTTCGGCTATGAAGCTGCCGCGCTCGGGCCGCGCGGGGGCGCTCTCGAAGAGGAGATCGCCGCTGTCGGCGCCGAAGCGACGAGCAAGATTCGGGCCGAGATCAGTCGTGCCTACCCGACACTCGACGTGCAGGTCGAGATGGTGCCCGATCGCCCTGTCGAGAGCCTCGTGCGCGTCGCTGAAGCGCGCCAGGCCGAGGTCATCGTCGTCGGCCACGGTGGCAAGGGGCCGTTGCGCGCCGCGCTGTTGGGCTCCGTCACCTACGAGCTCGTCCACCGCGCTCCGGTGCCCGTCCTCGTCGTACCCGACGACGAGGCGTGAGCAAGCGCGGCGGTGAGTGTCAGGTCGCCGGCATGATGCGAGTGCCGTACTCGCCGGCGATTTGCGTCATCGTCTCGAACAACTCGTCTGAGTAGTCGACACCACCGAGGTGGCTGCTCGTGCCGCCGTCGATGACGAGTTGGTTGCCAGTCATGTAGCTCGACGCGTCGGAAGCGAGGAACAGCAGTGCGCCGTCGAGCTCGTGCTCGCGTCCGACGCGCTGCATTGGCGTCATCGCGCTGATCCGCTTCATGAACGGCTCGACGGCAAAGAACGGCCCGGTCATCTCGCTCGGGAACCAGCCCGGGCACAGTGCGTTGACACGCACGCCGCGGCTGGCCCAGCTGACGCCGAGGTTCCTCGACAGGTTGATGACCGCCGCCTTCGATGCTTGATAGGCGCTCGGGAAGTGAGCCGACGCACCGACGCCGGCTACCGAGGCGACGTTGATGATCGAGCCTCCTTTGCCGTCGGCCAACTGGCGAGCGCCGACCTCGCGGCAGAAGCTGAACACGCCGTTGACGTTCGTGAGCATCGTCTGAGCGAACAGCGCGTCGGGGATCCGCTCAGGCATGATCCCGGTCTCGGCGATGTAACCGGCGTTGTTGACCAAGATGTCGGCGCGACCGAAGGTCTCCCACGTTGCTGCGACCGTCGCCGCGACTTGCTCGGGATCGGTCACGTCGCAGCCCTGGACGAGTGCCTTGACACCGTGCGCCTCCACCAGCGTCGCGACCTCGGCCAGCTTGTCGACACTGCGTGCCGCGAGCACGACGTTGGCACCGGCCTCGGCCAATGTCGTTGCCATCCGAGCACCGAGCCCGTACGACGCGCCGGTGACGATCGCCGTGCGCCCGGCAACCGAGAACAGATCTGCTGTAGCCATGCCATCCCCCTAGTCGATGTCCCCGGCACTCTACGCGAACTGGACGACGTTGATCGGCGGCAGCGATGACGAGGCGACACGTCGGCACGATTGGTCGACAGCGACGATGCGCGATCGGCGACGGCGGCGCGCGAGGGTTGCGGCGACGAGCTGCAGGGGGTGGCTCGGTCACGCTCACGAATGGGGGAGACATGGCTGATCTTGTCGAAGTGACGACTGGTTTGAAGTTCCCGGAGGGTCCGATCGCGATGCCTGATGGCACGGTGATCCTCGTCGAGATGTTCGGCCCGCGCTTGACGCGCGTCCACCCAGACGGCCGGAAGGAGACCGTCGCCGAGATCCCGGGCGGACCGAACGGCGCGGCGATGGGACCCGACGGCGACATCTTCGTGTGCAACAACGGTGCCCGGTTCACCGAGATGGCGATGGGCGATCTGTGCTTCCCCGGACCGACGACGCCCGAGCGCTACATCGGCGGTCGCATCCAGCGCGTCAACGTCAAGACTGGCAAGGTCACCGATGTCTACACGGAGTGCAACGGCAACCCGTTGCGGGCACCGAACGATCTCGTCTTCGATGCCCACGGTGGCTTCTACTTCACCGACCACGGCATGACCGAGGGTCGCGTCGCCCATCTCACGGGCATCTACTACGCGAAGAACGATGGCTCCTCGATCAGCGAGATCGTCTTCCCCGCGCACGATCCGAACGGCATCGGCCTCTCGCCCGATGGCAACACGTTGTACTGGGCCGAGACGTGGAACGGTCGAGTGATGCAGCGCAAGATCACCTCACCCGGCGTTGTCGAAGAACCGGGAGCGGTCGACACGTCGCAGTGCCTGCACGGGTTCCCCGGTTTCCAGCTGCTCGACTCGCTCGCCGTCGACGGCGCCGGCAACGTCTGCGTGGCGACGCTCGTCAACGGCGGCATCTCGGTGATCTCGCCGGCCGGTGAGCTGGTCGAGTTCGTGCCGACCGGCGACATGCTGACGACGAACATCTGCTTCGGCGGACCAGACCTGCGCACGGCGTGGATCACGGTCTCGGCAACCGGCAAGCTGCTGAAGATGACGTGGCCACGTCCCGGCGCCAAGCTCCACTACCTCAACGACTGAGCGCGTTCACGGCGCTGGCGACGTAGCCTTTGCCGCATGGTCGAGCCATCGGCCACGACGTCGTGGCTGGCAACTGAACCGACTGTCGAGCGCGTCCAGCTCGACGCCGCGACGTGGGTCGACGTCGTGCGCGGCTTCCTGCCCCGCGCCGACGAGATCCACGACGCGCTGATTGACGCGGTGTCGTGGGAGCAGGGCAACGTCTTTCGCTACGAGCGCAACGTCGACATGCCGCGACTGAATTCGATGACGCCGGGCCGGCGCGCCCATGACGCGCTCGCCGAGGCGGGCGTGTGGCTCGATCAGCGCTACCGGGTGACGTTCGACGGTGGTGCGCTGGCCCGGTACCGCGACCGGCGCGACTCAGTCGGTTGGCACCGTGACCGCGAGATGCGTTGGCTCGACGACACGGTCATCGGTGTGTTGACGTTGGGGGCGCGGCGGCCGTTCCTGATGCGGCCGTTGACGGCGCGCCAGATGGCATACGACGACATGACCGGCGTGCTCGACTTCAGCCCGGCGAGCGGCGATCTGCTCGTGATGGGCGGGCGTTGCCAGGCGGCGTGGCTCCATGCCGTGCCCAAGACAGCCGGTCCGGTCCGGAGCCGGATGTCGGTCCAGTACCGGTGGACGTCGAAGCGAGGCAAGCCCGACACGAACCCGTCGTTCTACGCCGCCCGCCACTTCGGCTCGGGCGCCCGCCCAACCGGTTCCGCCCGCCCGACTCGATGACGATCAGGCGGTACCGACCGCCAGCGCGGCGTACGCTCGCCCTTGTGAACAGGCACCAGTCATGAGCCGCCGATGCGAGCGGCCCGACTGCGCCGTCGTCGCCACTGTCGGCTACGGCTTCGACGCCTCGCAGCGTGTTGCCTGGTTCATCGACCTTGCCAGCACGCCGAGCGCCACCGCCGGGGCGCTCTGCCGCCGTCATGCCGCGGCGATGGTCCTGCCCCGCGGTTGGTGGCTCGACGATCGTCGTCCCGAGTCGGCATCGCGGTTGTTCGCTGCAGCGGACGTCGCCGATGACGCTTCGACGCAGCAGCCGGCATCGATGCCGGCGCAAGCCGGAGCGTCCTCGGCGCGTGTGCGCCGCGCTCGCTCCACGCCGATTGAGCAGCCGGTGCTTCGTCTCGATGACGTCGACTCAACGCGCGCTCAACCGCTCGCTCAAACCCTTGCTACTGATCCAGCCGTTGTGGTCGCCGAGGTCCTCGCGCCGTCGCCGGCGACGGACGGTGACGCGACCGCCGACGCCGACGCCGCCACGCACGCCGATGTCGAGTCCGGTCTCGTGTCCGACATCGACGCGCCGGCCGCGATCGACGAGCCGCCGACGCCGTGGGTGCCGTCGTTCGATCACGCCGACGACCTCGACGGCTTGCTCGATGCTCGCTCACCGCTGCTGGCCCGCGCCTTTCGAGGTCGCCGCCGCCCGAGCAACTAGCGCCCGCCCCGACCGAGCCGAGCACGGCCGAGTCGAGCACGGCCGAGTCCGGAGCACGGTCGAGTCCGGATCCGGGGCGCATCAGCGACGGAATCCGTCACGAACGACGCTCAGATCCGCCGACCTCGGCGGCCGTGGCACTAG
>Ga0209069_10001630_pt1 | contig 11499 bp, 12 predicted proteins | sample Str013_2_FD_187202 | JGI IMG/M metagenome (GOLD analysis project Ga0209069, IMG submission 187202) | Freshwater sediment microbial communities in response to fracking from Pennsylvania, USA - Straight Creek_MetaG_SC_2013 (SPAdes) (version 2) | ecosystem: Environmental > Aquatic > Freshwater >...
GTCGGTGTTGCTGTGCCTTCACGTGCAGCGGCACGGCGTAACACGGCTTTGACGCGTTCAACGAGAAGGCGCTGCGAAAATGGCTTCTTGACGAAATCATCAGCACCCATCTTGAGGCCAAAGAGTTCGTCGATCTCATCATCTTTGGAGGTGAGAAAAATCACCGGCAGGTCTGTCTTCTGGCGGATGCGGCGCAAAAGCTCCATCCCGTCCATGCGCGGCATCTTGATATCGAAAATGGCCATGTCCGGCGGGTTGTCTTGCAAGCCCTGCAAGGCTGCAGCACCATCATTGTATTTCTGGACGCTATAGCCCTCGGCTTCGAGAGCCATGCCCACCGAAGTCAGGATATTGCGATCATCATCAACCAGTGCCACTGTCGGCATGTCATTTTCCCTTGTCGTTGTCGAAGCTTGGGCCAATAGGTATGAAACTAGAACAAATTGTGGCAAGGCTTTTAGCCTAAGCTGGACCCAAAGGAAACCATGGTGAAGTCCATTGAGTGAAAACGCCAGATTGGCCAAGGAGGCACTCGCGCGGGCCAGGACCGGAAGTCTGGCAACCTTGGAGCCGCAGTCTGGCGCGCCCTATGTGTCACTGGTGAACTTTGCCTGTGATGAGAAAGGCTTGCCGATCTTCCTGTTTTCAAAATTGGCGCGCCACACCAAATGCCTTTTGGTTGATCCACGCGCCAGCCTGCTCATCGCCGAAGTGCCAACAACAGGTGATGCCCTCACTGGCTTTCGCGCGACGTTCATCGGTCGCATGAGTGAACAGCCCGACAAGGCCCTCACCCACCTCTATTGTCAGCGCCACCCGGAAGCGGCGGGCTATGTCGATTTCGGTGACTTCAGCTTTTGGCGGCTGGCGCCCGAAAGCATCCACGTGGTCGGCGGCTTTGGCCGGATCGAAACACTTCCTGCCGCAGCCGTATTCGGGGGAACGGTTTAGCCTTCTGCCTTTGAGACGCCCACCATCGCGGGCCGCAAGCAGCGGTCCCCCACAGCATAACCTGCCTGCATTTCCTGCATCACAATGCCCGGCGGCTTTTCAGACGTCGGCACTTCATAGATGGCTTGATGAAAATTAGGGTCAAACTTCTGGCCCACGACGTCCAGTTTGCGAATGCCATGGCGCTGGAACACATTGAGCAACTCGCGCTCGGTCACTTCCACGCCTGCAATCAAGTTCGTTTCAACTTCGCCCGCCCGGTCGCGCTCGTCTTGTGTCAACGCCTCCAAAGCGCGGCGCAGGTTATCTGCAACACTCAGCAGATCGCGCGCGAAATTGGTCGCGGCATAAAGTGTTGCCTCGGCCTTTTCACGTTCGGTGCGCTTGCGCAGGTTTTCCATTTCAGCGGCCAAACGCAACAAACGGTCCTTGCCTTGAGCCACTTCATCCTTCAGCGTGGCAATCTCGCCATCGCGCAGGTCTTCCGTCGGAAGCAGATCCTCAGCTTCGGTTTCGGGGGTCGGGGCTTGCTCATCACTCATCATCAATCACATCCTTGGTTGATGCCGCATATCGGGAAAAGCCAGGCAAAAATCAAGAGAGCAGATCGCCCACCATTTTGGCGGTGTAATCCACCATGGGAATAATGCGGGCATAATTGAGCCGCGTCGGGCCGATAATGCCGAGCACACCGACGATCTTTTCTTCCTTGTTCTTGAACGGGGCCACAATCAGTGAAGAGCCAGACATGGAAAACAAGCGGTTTTCCGAGCCAATGAAAATCCGAACCCCCTCTGCCTTTTCGGCCAAACCCAGAATTTCAACCAGCTCTTTCTTGTTTTCAATATCATCAAACAGCCGGCGGATGCGCTCCACATCAGCCGCCGGGCCCTGCGGCTCCAGCAAATGGCCTTGCCCGCGTACGATCAGGTTCTTGGAGGACGCATCATCAGCACCTGACCACACCGCCATGCCGCTTTCCACCAGCTTTGCGGAAAGTTCATCAAGCTCGTGCCGCAACGTCTCAATCTCAATCCCCACATGGCTCAGCACTTCATCAATCGTGTGGCCCTGCGCCAATTTGGAAAGATAATTGGTGGCCCGAATAAAGATTGAAGGTGGAATGCCCGGCGGCACATCAATCAAACGGTTTTCAACATTGCCATCTTCGCTGACGAGAATAACCAGCGCCCGCCCGGGGGAAAGATTGACGAACTCAATATGCCGCAGCCGCGTATTGAACTTGGGGCTCATAACCAGGCTGGCACATTGCGACAGCCCTGAAAGCATGGCCGAGGCCTTGCCTAAAACATCCTCGGTTCTTTGCTGTGCGTTATTGGCTTTCACTTGTGCATCAATGCGGGCGCGTTCACTCTCATCAAGCCCGTTGATTTCAAGCAGGGCATCGACAAAAAACCGCAGGCCTGCATCGGTGGGAAGCCGGCCAGCGGATGTATGGGGCGCATAAACGAGGCCAGACTCTTCAAGGTCCATCATCACATTGCGGATCGAGGCCGGGGACAGGCTGGCACCCAGTGTTTTCGAAATGGTCCGCGAACCCACAGGCTCGCCGGTCGCCAGATAGGTTTCAACAATATTGCGGAAAATGGCGCGGGTGCGCTGGTCCAGCCCGGCAAGCCCTGTCTTGTCGATCACCGGCTTTTTGGGAGTCAGAATGCCCATGGCTCACCCACCGACAGATTCAATCGTTGGGGCCGAACTTGCGAGATTGCCCGTATGGATTTTCACCCGCTTGATCCGCCGCGCATCTGACTCCGTGATTTCGAATTCAAGCCCGGAAGCATGCTTGATGATTTCGCCACGTGCCGGAACGCGGCCCGCCATTTCAAAGACCAAACCCGCCAACGTGTCGGCCTCATCCTGCTGGTCTTCCGGCAACAGGTCCACCTTCACAACCTCTTCCAGCTTGGTGATTTCCAGCTGCCCATTGGCCAGATAGGTTTGATCATCCAGCTTGCGCAACATGTCCTGCGCCTCATCCGTGTCATGCTCGTCCGAAATATCGCCAATGATTTCTTCCACCAAATCTTCCAATGAAACGATGCCATCGGTGCCGCCATATTCATCAACTACAATGGCCAGATGAATATGAGAGGCTTTCATCTTCAACAGCAAATCTGGCGCAGGCATCGAAGGCGGTACAAACACGACATCGCGCAACAGGCTGGAATGGGATTTGATGGTGGTGGAAAGCTCTTTGGATGGAAGGTCAATGCTGGTTTCAGCCGAGCCTTTGGTCTTGCGGCGTTTTCCTTTGGCTAACATCCAGCGTAAAAAATCTTTCACGTGAATCATGCCGACAACATCATCCAATGACTCGCGATAAATCGGAAGGCGCGAATGATTGGCGTCAATGAACTGCGCCAGAAGTTCGCGCATCGTGGCCGTCTCTTCCACCGCCACGATATTGGCGCGCGGCACCAGTAGGTCTTTGACGCGCCTGTCCGAAAAGCCGATGACATTGCGCATCATCGAACGGGCATCACCATCAAGCGTCGGCGTGCCCGTCTGCTCATCATGGCTTTCGATGACGCCTTCGAGCTTTTCGCTCAAACCGGCGTTCTTGCCGCCGAGCCTGCGCTTCAGTTTGGATAGAAGATTGGGTCTGGAAGTGTCAGTCATGGCCGCTATCTAGCACATATGGGTTCCCAATGCCCAATTTGGCCAGAATGCGGATTTCTTTTTTTTCCATGGCTTCGGCCTCGGCCTCATCTTCATGGTCATGTCCGATGAGATGCAACAACCCATGCACCACCAGATGCACCATATGATCAGCAATGGTTTTGCCCGCCGACTTTGCCTCTTTGGCCAGCGTGTCATAGCTTAAGGCAATATCGCCCAGCATCTTCACGGCCCCTTTGGGCAGGGCAGCAGATGCCGCCGGGAATGAGAGAACGTTGGTGGGCTTGTTCTTGCCGCGCCAATGTCGGTTCAAAGCCTTCAAAACCTTGTCATCAGCCAGCAGAACAGTGGTAATCTGCGCCGCATCGGCCTTTTTCAGGCTTGCTTTATGGGCACGTCGGATTTTTACATTGAAACCCGCCAGCCGCTGCCAGCGCGGGTCGGCCACTTCGATTTCGATGGGCATATCAGCTGCGGGTCCGGCGCGGTGGAAGCTGCTTCTTGTCATAGGCCTGCACAATGCGCCCCACCAAAGGATGGCGCACAATGTCTGCGGCCACAAAGCGCGTAATGCCAATGCCTTTGACACCGTCCAGAATGGCCAGTGCCTCATCAAGCCCGGAGCCAACGCCAGAGGGAAGATCGATCTGGGTGGGATCGCCCGTCACCACCATGCGGCTGCCTTCGCCGAGGCGCGTCAAAAACATTTTCATTTGTTGCGGCGTGGTGTTCTGCGCTTCGTCAAGAATAATGAAAGCTGAAGCCAAGGTTCGCCCGCGCATGAAGGCAAGAGGCGCGATTTCAATCTGGTTTTCGGCCAGGCCTTTGACCACCAGGCTTTGCGGCATCATGTCGTAAAGTGCATCATAAAGTGGCCGAAGATAGGGATCGACCTTTTCCTTCATGTCACCGGGCAGGAAGCCCAGGCGTTCACCAGCCTCAACAGCAGGGCGTGAAAGAATGATCCGGTCCACCTCGCCATTCATCAAGGCTTCGGCAGCGCAAGCCACAGCAAGGTAGGTCTTGCCCGTGCCTGCTGGCCCCACACCAAACACCAGCTCGTTCTTGCGGATGGCTTCAATATAGCCTTGCTGATTGGGTGTCCGGGCCGAAACGGTTTTGCGCCTTGTGCGCACCCCGGCCTCACCTGATGCTTGACCGGCGGTTTCTGCCAACTTCACCATGCGAATGGCACCGTCAATTTCACCACGGTTGATTTCCGCGCCCCGCGCCGCCTTTGTATAAAGATGTAACAACACGGCGCGTGCATGCTCCGCCGATTGCCTGTCGCCCTTGATCGAGATGCGGTTGCCACGTGGTGTGATCGCCACTCCCAGCCTGTGCTCGATCTGCGCCAGATGGGCATCATGCTCGCCCAGCAAAAGCGCCATCACGCGGTTATCATCAAAAGCCAGCGAAAGGGCGCTGTCTTCGGTTTCGGCGTTGCTCAAGGCAAATACATTGCGGTTCAAACGGCGAAGGCTCCTGTGATGTGAGACTCAACTGCCCCCTCATAATGCCCTGAAAGGCTGTTGGGGCCAACTGCTTTAATCGTGATATCGGCAATCTGGCCAATCCTTAATGCCGGCGCTGCCACATGGACGGATTGCAGATAGGGCGAGCGCCCAATGAGTTGGCCTTCCTGGCGGCCTGGCTTTTCAAACAGCACCGGCAGGATCAGCCCCACGCAGGCGGCGTTAAACGTTTTGGTCTTCTGGTTGATCAAGGCCTGCAACCGCTGCAGCCGCTCATCCTTCACCGCCTCGTCAATCTGGTCATCGCGCGTGGCTGCTGGGGTTCCGGGACGGGGCGAATATTTGAATGTGTAGGCGGCCGCATAACCGACCTCTTCGACCACCTTCAGCGTATCTTCGAATTCCGCATCCGTCTCGCCCGGAAAACCCACGATGAAATCGCCGGAGAGGGCGATGTCAGGCCGCGCCTTCTTCACCTTGTCGATGGTTTTCATATAATGCGCCACGTCATGGCCACGGTTCATCACTTTGAGGATGCGGTCATTGCCGGATTGGATGGGCAGATGCAGATAGGGCATCAGCTTTTCATTTGACGCATGAGCGGCAATCAAATCATCATCCATGTCGCGCGGGTGGCTTGTGACATAACGGATACGATCTATCCCGTGAGTCTGTGACAGCAGCGCAACAAGCCGCGCCAGATTTTCCGGCCCATTATCGCCTGCCCCGCGATAGGCATTGACGTTCTGGCCCAGCAAAGTGACCTCGCGCACGCCGCACGCCGCAAGCTTCTCAGCTTCAGCCAAAATTTGCCCCATGGGCCGTGAGAATTCAGCACCGCGTGTATAAGGCACCACACAGAATGTACAGAACTTGTCGCAACCTTCCTGAATGGTGAGGAAGGCTGAAACCGCGCCCTGCGGGCTGGGCCTGTTCGCCAAATCCTCAAACTTCTTCGCCACCGCGAATTCAGTTTCGACGATGGCTTTGCTGCTAGATTGGCGGGCTTTCAAAAGTTCGGGCAGGCGATGATAATTTTGCGGGCCAACGACAAGATCGACCGCCTTGTTGCGCCGGGTGATCTCGCTGCCCTCGGCCTGGCCCACGCATCCGGCAACTGCAATCAACATATCACCACCACGCGCCACCTTCATGTCGCGCAGCTTGCCGAGTTCGGAATAGACTTTCTCCGCCGCCTTCTCACGAATGTGGCAGGTATTGAGGATAACGAGATCAGCCGTTTCGGCCACATCACTCTCAACATAACCCAGTGGCGCCAGAACATCGCGCATGCGCTCAGAGTCATAGACATTCATCTGGCAGCCATAGGTCTTGATATGGACGGTCTTGGTCATGGCCGGGGCCTAGCCCATTTTAGGCCCGGCGTGAAGCTCTTGCGACAGGCTCGTCTTGATCACTGCTCGGCAGGCTGATGCGAGAGACTTGCGGTTGTGGAAGGCGCGCGGGTTGATCGCGGCATGAAAGACCACATGAACCATGGCGGGCCCCCCCTTCAAGAAAGCCCACAAATGCGGCAACAAGTCCATATCGCCATACCATGCGAGACCCGGCCTCTGCCGGAGATTGAGTGGCAACCCGCGCTGGGACTGATAGGTGAGTGTCACCGGATGAACCTGAATGTCAGTATGCTCGACTGCCCCAAAGAACGCCGATTTGAACGGTCGGACGTGTCTGCCGTTGTAAGAGGTGCCTTCCGGAAACAGCACAAGTGTTTGCCCATCCTTCAGTTTGCCCACGATCATGTCACGTGATGGTCCCGTGCTGCGGCGGTTTTCGCGGTTCACAAACACCGAATTTTGCAAACGTGCCAACGAACCAAAGAACGGCCATCCGCCGACTTCCTTCTTCGCGATGAAAGACACCGGGCAAATGGCAGACAACACGGGAATGTCGAGCCATGAGACATGGTTGGAGACAATGAGCCCCGCTTTCGGCACCTGGCCTTCAACAATGATCGTGATCTGGAGCAGGCGGCACACCAGCTTGTGATAGAAATGCGGCAGCTGGCGCGCCCACCTTGAATCGAATTTGAGTAACAGCCACTGCACCGGCATCAACGGCAGCGTCAGCAGCAAGAACCCAAGCGCAATGAAAGCTGCGCGTAACGCGCTCACGCCGGAAACACCTTCTTCATCAAGATCGCATCCTCGGCAACGCCGTTGTTGCGGGCATAATAGCCTTTGCGCCGACCAGAGACGACAAACCCGGCATGCGCATAAAGCCCCTGCGCCGCGGCGTTGCTTTCGGCCACTTCGAGGAAAATGGTTTTGATGCCTGCGCCCCTGGCCAATTCGTCCAGCTTGCCGAGAAGCTTCGCGCCATGCCCCTGCCGCCGCAACATGGGCGCTGTGGCCAGCGTAAGGACTTCGGCCTCGCCCATGATGTTCCGAATGATCAGCACACTGACAATTTGGTGATCTGTCTCACCGACCAACCCTTGTGTGCCCGGAACCGCCAACATGGCGACAATGTCTGCGGCACTCCACCCTTGCGCAAAACAAGCATTGTGTAAACGTGACATGGTCTCAGCATCTGAAGGCCCGGAAAGTTTGATCGCAACCTTGGCAACCGCCTGCGGCTTGGCATCAGGGGCTCGCACATAGACAGGTTCCGGCATGGCATCAGGCGCGTCGACAACTGCTGCATAAGCCGCAAGCCTGGCCAACACTGGCAAATCCAATTTGTGATTGCGCCGCAACCCCTCATGACCAGAAAAAACATCTGCCGCCGTTCCCAGAACGAGAATCGGCTTGGCCGCAAGCCTGTCCTCAACCTCACCCAAAGAGAGGAGGGTGATCTGGTCCCCGCGTGCGGCTTCCAAGCAATAGTAATATCCACTCTGCCCCGCCTTGTGCACGATGAAAGGATGCTCCCCTCCAGCGCCAAGGGCAACCGCCTGCAATGTATCAAGCCCGATGACGGGAATGGAATTGGCCAAACCAAAAGCCCGCGCAAAACTCAGGCCGATGCGAAGCCCGGTGAAAGTGCCGGGTCCCGTGGTCACGGCGACGCGCCTGATGTCGGAAGGCTGCAACTTCGCCTGTGCCAAAAGCCGCGCCGCCATCGGGGCCAAGACTTCGGCATGGCCGCGTTCCATGGCGAGACTCTCTTCTGCCAAAACACGCGCGCCTGCGCTCTCAAACAGACAGGCCGCGCAGCGCGCAAAACATGTATCAAGGGCCAGAACGATCATCGCCGCTTCATCGGGCCGTGAGGCCAAAAGATCAAGGGTGAACCACACCCTTTTTCAATACGATATTGCCGTAGAGTCGACGTTCACCTGAAGCCACGATGGCGTAACAGCCCTTGACGCGGTTGTAGAAATCAGCGCCTACCAAGGTTGTGATATGGCGCTTGGGCTCCCACTTCGCCACGATCTTCTCGAACTCGGCAAAGATTGGCTCCATGCGTTTGGGGTCAAGATTGGCGGCCGGTCGGAAAGCACAGTCCGGCACCATCTCGTCGAGCGGCATCACCGAGAGAATGGCATCCAGGAGATCAGTGGCCGAATGCCCATCCATTCGCACCAGGCGCTTGGCATCGGTGTCCGCCGGATAGTTGCCATCCACAATGGCAATCTCATCGCCATGCCCCATGGCGCGCAGGATCTTCAGCAAATCCGGGCTGAGCAATGGGTTCAAACCTTTTAACATCAAACGGCCTCTTTGAATAAAATTTCCCGATCGATAATGAAATTTGCCGAAAGGGGCAAGCTGGCAGCGCCGAGGGCGCGCGCATCCGTGCCGATCAAACCCTCAAGAACGGCAAAACTGGCTACACCGCGCTGATCGAGATCAAGCAAATGGCTCTTGGTCTTTTCAACGATTCTTTGCCTGACGTCTGCAGGAACGGCCCCGTCGATGATCATGGCCTCAAATTCGACGACAGAGGCCGCAACCAGGCAGGCATAGGCCAGGCTTCTGGATGTCTCCTCAATCCAGTCATCTAGCGCCGGGCCTACCTCTGTCCAGCTGTCAAGGTTACGCGACAGCAGGAGCGGATCTCGGCCTTCTGCGGCCAACATGCGTTCCAGTGTGAAGGTTGAAGCATGCCTGATCAATTGTTCAGTGCCCTTGGCTCCCGGCACGGGAATGGGCCCCATGGCACCGGCGTAACCTGTGCGACCTTGAAATAGTGACCCGTTCAGCACAATACCGCCGCCAACAAAAAAGCCGATATAAAAATAGGCAAAATCCCGCAGAGTCTGGCCTTTGCCAAAAAACAGCTCAGCTGCGCAGGCTGCGGTGGCATCATTGCACGGAAACACCGGAAAATCGCAGAGCTTAGCCAATTCACCCATTAGGTCAAAACCGCGCCAGGCCTCCAGCACATCCTTGGGCGCGCCCACTTCTTCCTGCCAGTTCCACAGCTCAAACGGGGCTGCAATGCCAAGGCCGGCAATGCGCGGCCGCAAACGGACTGGCAGGCTGTCCACCAGCTTGGCAATGCTTCGCCCTGCAAATTCCAAAAACTGTTTTGGTGACGGAAAACTATAGGCTTGTCGCACAGTGGCCCGCACTTTACCTGCCAAGTCCAACAGCATGAGATCGCCAGAACGGCGGCCCACTTTGAGTCCGATGGAAAAGGCCCCATCCGGATTCAGTTTGAACGGGGTCAAGGGCTGGCCCACCTTGCCGCGCTGGCGCTCGCCCTTCACCAGAAGCCTATCTTTTTCGAGTTGTCGCACAATGACAGACACCGTCTGCGCCGAAAGACCGGTCAGTCTGGCGATCTCGGCCTTGGGCAGCTCCTTGTGGCGGCGGATGAGCGAAAGTACCAACCGCTCATTATAGAGCCGCAGGCCGCTCTGTGTTGAACCCATGGTCAAACCAGAGCCAGCGCCACGCAGGTCTTCAATGCCGCGCTCGATATTCAACGGTTTCCTCATCTGCCCAATTCATGGGCTATTATTGGGTCTTGGACGGACCTTCCCGCAAGCCAGAAGAGGTGTCAATAATAAATCACGCCGATTTACTTATTGACAGGGGATCAATTTTTGCGCCATGCTGAATCTGAAACTTGGCCAGACTTAAAGTTCGGTCGAGATTTTCAAAACTTGAACTCAGTCAGTTATTGGCCCTGCATGGGCCGTTCCATGGGAGGAATGTCTATGAAGTCACTTTTGAAAGCCGCCGTTGCTGGCGCTGCTCTGCTTGCATTTGCTTCGGTCGCACAGGCTGGCGTTGGTGCTTGCTTGATCACCAAGAACAACACGAACGCCTTCTTCGTTGCGATGAAGAACGGCGCTGAACAAGGCGCCAAGGCTGCAGGCGTGGACCTGAAAGCCTTCGCTGGCGAAAAGGATGGCGACGCTGCTCCGCAGATCACCGCCATCGAAAACTGCGTTGCCGCTGGGGTCAAGGGTATCCTGATCACCCCGTCGAATGACTCGGTTGGCCCAGCACTCAAAGCTGCTCGCGCTAAGGGCATCCTCGTTATCGCTCTCGACACGCCGCTGGCTGACAAGGACGCTCAGGACATGACCTTCGCCACGGACAATTTTGAAGCCGGCCTGCATATCGGAGAATGGGCCAAGGCACAGCTCGGCGACAAAGCCAAGGATGCGCACATTGCCATGCTTGACATCAACAAAGACAATATCTCTGTTGACGTTCTGCGCGACACGGGCTTCCTCAAGGGCTTCGGCATCGAAGTTCCAGACGGTAAGGTCATGGGTTCTGAAAAGGACAAGCGCGTTATTGGTCATGAATCTTCGGGTGCAAACCCAGAAGGCGGCCAGAAGTCGATGGAAACCTTGTTGGCCAAGGATCCAACAATCAACGTTGTTTACACGATCAACGAACCAGCTGCTGAAGGCGCTTTTGCTGCCCTCAAGGCTGCCGGCAAAGAAAAGCAAGCCCTCATCGTTTCAGTTGACGGTGGCTGCCCTGGCGTGAAGAGCGTTGCTGGCGGCGTCATCGGCGCCACCTCGCAGCAATATCCTTTGTTGATGGCCTCCAAGGGCATCGAAGCCATTGCTGCTTTCGCGAAGGATGGCTCAAAGCCGAAGGCATCGGAAGGCCTGACCTACTTCAACACTGGCGTGAACTTGATCACCGACAAGCCCGCCAATGGTGTTAAGTCCCTCGACACCAAAGAAGGCTTGGCCAAGTGCTGGGGCTAATAGCCCGTTAATTACTTGAAAGAAGCGAAGGGCGGCTTTACAGTCGCCCTTCGTGTATCAAATGCCCACAGAGGCATGAAGACACGGGGGAAGCGTTAGAGAGGGGTTCATGAGCGACAATTCAACACCAACTAAAACCATTTCCGATTTCGAAGCCAAATTGAGTGAGGCCGACAAAAATGTCGCCAGCTTTGAAAGCGATGACAATTCCCTTGTGGCGAGGGCCCGAAGTTTTCTAGGCGCCAATCCTACGGCCATTCCTGCCATTATCTTGATTGTCAGCGT
>Ga0209069_10001631_pt1 | contig 11494 bp, 10 predicted proteins | sample Str013_2_FD_187202 | JGI IMG/M metagenome (GOLD analysis project Ga0209069, IMG submission 187202) | Freshwater sediment microbial communities in response to fracking from Pennsylvania, USA - Straight Creek_MetaG_SC_2013 (SPAdes) (version 2) | ecosystem: Environmental > Aquatic > Freshwater >...
GCCCCGGAGGGGGCGTGGACTGTAGCCACGGGTGGAGCGCAGCGGAACCCGTGGGAAGTTCGGTTTTCATTCGTATCCGCCCCGGAGGGGCGGAGGAATTGGGCGTTTCCGCCTCGATCAATCGAAGGCGTACGTCTCGCCGAGTTCGACGCCGTGAGCGCGTGCCCGGCAGCCGAATTCCGTCGCCCCTCCGGGGCTACCCCGAACCAGGGGAGACTTCCCCTACGGGTTCCGCTGCGCTCCACCCGCAGCTACACCCCGCGGCCCCTTCGGGGCCGAAGTCTCGCTCCGGGTGCCATTGATCGTGTGTGGTCGGTGAAGCTTTGCGCGGGGCCCGAGATCCGATGGACCGGTTTGGGCCAGGAGCGGGCGAAGCGATAGATTCTGATTGTGCGCCGCACCAAGGTCGCCCCAATTACGAAGCGGCATGCACGACACTGAAGCCTCACAGTTTGATTCACTCTGCAACGATGTCTGGGTGTGGAAGAACGGATGACGACGATTGCCAGAGCAGCGACCTCTAGGGCATATCTCCTGATATGCTGACCAGACTCTCGAGACTGCGGCTCACTGGCTTCAAGCGCTTTGCCGATCTGACCGTGCAGGACTTGCCCGCGAACGCGAGGCTGGTTGTGCTCGCCGGTCCGAATGGCAATGGGAAGTCCTCTCTGTTTGATGGGATGCTCAATTGGCGCCTCCGAGCGGCTGGCATCGCCAATACGTGGGACCTTGAATACCACGCCCGTGACCGCACTGCAGGTCATCGCAACGACGCGGTTTCAGTCACGTTTCATGATCCGGCGCCCACGACCGCCGAGCAAATTGCCGCGTCCATCCACATGCGAACCGCGCATCGCAATGATCCGGCCGTCAATCTCGGCAACATAAGCGGCCTTCCCCCAGTGACCAAGGACATTCGGTTTCAGAGATTGAGCGCCAATGACGCCGGGGTCTCCAGGAACCTCCAATTGCTGATGGGACAGGACTTGGAGACGCTCTACTCAAGCGGCGATCCTGCAACGACGTTCGGAGAGCACCGCGTGCGACTCCAGGGCACGATCAACCAGGCCTTTCGGGCCTTGGGCTTGCAGCTGACAATGGACGGGCTCGGAAACCCGCTTCAGACCAAGACGTTTCGGTTTAGCAAGGGCGCCGTCTCTGGATATCACTTCGACAATCTGTCTGGTGGTGAACGGGCGGTCTTTGATCTGATCTTCGACCTTATCGTGCAACGGGAGTCATTTGGTGACGCGGTGTATTGCATCGATGAACCGGAGATTCATGTGAATCCGAATTTGCATGGTCAGCTTCTGAAGCAGCTGTTGTCGCTCGTTCCGAAGGATGGCCAGTTATGGTTAGCCACTCATTCTATCGGGATGCTGCGCAGCGCTCGCGATATGCAGCGACAAGGTTGTTCTGGGGACGTCGTCTTCCTCGATTTCGACCAGAAATTTGATCAACCCGTAGTCCTGTCTCCCATAACGCCGGGAGCGCATTTCTGGAAGCGGGCGCTGTCGACAGCTGTGGGCGACGTCGCTGACCTTGTAGCGCCAGAAATCATTGTGTTTTGCGAAGGGAGCAATCCCGACCATCAGCTGGGCGAAGGGACGGATGCAAAGGTTTACGAGAAGATTTTCGCATCGGACATGCCGGAAGCTGTATTCACATCCCTCGGTGCATCCAATGATGTGACGGGCCGGTTTGGAGACGGCGTGTCCCGCCTGTTTGCAACGATCAAGGGCACAAGCGTTGTCCGACTTGTCGACGGTGACAACCAATCGCCATCAGAGCGAGCGGGCCTCAACAAGCGCGGGATCAGAGTTTTGTCTCGCCGCCATATCGAAAGCTACCTGTTCGACGATGAAGTTATCCGAGCGCTCTGCGCAAATCTAAAGCGCGAAACTGAAGTTGACGCGATTCTGAAGATAAAACGGGATGTGGTAGATGCGTCCGTCAACCGCGGTCACCCTGCGGACGACGTGAAGAAATGGTGTTCCGACTTTCGCGCAAAAGCAACGAAGGCGCTAGGCGTGCCTGGGCAAACCGATCACGGTTTCATGATCGACATCCTGGCACCGTTGGTCACCAGGGAAATGCGGATATTTCAGGAACTCAAGACAAATATCTTCGGCGGATAGTCACGACGCGCGCTATAGGTGCAATCCGCAATGTCTGCTGGTGCACTCATAGCGGATAGGGCAAGAGCAGGGCGGTTCTAACGGTACGAATTGAGAAGGAGAGCAGGTATCCTCCGCATCGCGTCGTGCGTAGAGCCGTGCATTTTCCACCTGCTCAGAGCCGCTCTGGTCCAAACCCTCTCATCCCCTCGCACTGTCTGCAGCTCAAGTCCGCCAGCGGACTTGGCATGCACGCAAGCTCCGTGCAGGTCGACCCTTTCACACGCCCGCCCCCCTTCACTCCCGCTTCGCCGCAAACTCCCTTATCGCGGCCTCGTCCACCTCGACGCCCCAGCCGGGGCCGTCGGGGGGGAGCACGGCGCCGTCGTGCATGGCGAGGGCGTGTTTCACCGGGTCGTGCGCGAGGTAGACGTGGGTGAGGCTGATGCCCCAGTCGGCGTTGGCGATGCAGGCGGCGCAGTGCGCGGCGGCGGCGGAGCCGAGGCTGGTTTCTGAAACCTTGGCGGCGACGTTGATGGAGAGGCCGAGCGCGCCGGCGCGGTGCGCGGCCCGCAAGAGCGCGGTCGGCCCGCCCAGCTTGATCAGCTTCAATGACAGGCCGGAAAGGGCGTCGTGGGCGGCGTGCTGCTCGATGTCGGCGAGCGCATGGATGCTCTCGTCGGCGCCGATCGGGGCGCAGCCGAGCGCCTGCAGCTGCGCCATGCCGGCAAGGTTGCCGGGCGCGATCGGCTGCTCCAGGAAGCACAGTTTCGCCGCCACCGTCTCGCGCAGGAAGCGGGCGGCGTTCGCCATGCCGAGCCCGCAATTGGCATCGGCGCACAGCATGATGTCGGGGCCGAGCGCCGCGCGCACCGCATGTGCCGCCTCGATGTCCGCCTCGAGCGGCTTGGAGCCGACCTTGAGCTTGAAGAAGCGGAAGCCGGCCTGCAGCTGCCGCCGCACATCGGCGACGTCCTCCTCGACCGTGGCATTGCCGATCAGCCACATGGGAACGACGCGATCGTGGAACCGCCCGCCGAGCAGGTCGGACGCGTTGATACCGAGCGCGCGGCCGGTGACGTCGATCAGCGCCATCTCGATCGCGGACTTGACGCTGGTGTTGCCGTACACCGCCTTGTCGAGGCGGGCGAGCAGGCGCGGCCGCATGCGGGCATCGGCGCCCACCACGTGCTCCCCGAGCAGCTCGGCCATCGCCGCCATGCCCCAATGCGTCTCGCCGGTCATGCCGGGCGCGGACGCCGCCTCGCCCCAGCCGACGTCCCCGCCGCTGGTCTCGATGCGCACGAACAGGTTTTCCGCGTTGCGGATCAGCACCCGCGCCATCTTCATCGGCTTGGCGAGCGGCAGCGCGACGGGAAACACGTCCATGCGGCGGATGGTGAGCGCGCGCGCGGACAACGCGGCGGCCGGCGGCGGCGCAGTTTTCGGCTTGGCCTTGAGCATGCGGGCTCCCTCCCTGATCCTGACATGGGAACGGTAGAGCGAAGCCGATCGGTTGCAAACAGCATTCTGCAACGCCCGATGCGGCTGGGCGTTAGAGCGGTTTCCACGTGATTTGGGTCAACTGGGATCTCCTTCTCCCCCTGGGGAGAAGGTGGCCGAAGGCCGGATGAGGGGGAGCCCCAGTGGATAACGCCAGCATCTTGTCGCCCCCTCATCCGCCCCTCCGGGGCACCTTCTCCCCAGGGGGAGAAGGAAATAAGCGCTGCATCGATTCCAATCAGGCGGTAAACGCTCTAGCCCCTCGTCGAGGGAACCGGCGGCGTGCCGTGGGTGTGGAACGAGGCGATCGTGTGCAATCCCCAGGCCTGGCCCTTCTTCCGCTCCGCCTCGGTCCACACCACCGGCTCCCAGTCGGGGGCCAGGATCAGCCGGGCGCCGGCATTGGCAACCTCGATGCGGTTGCCGGCGGGCTCATAGACATAGAGGAAAAACGTCTGCTGGATGGCGTGCTTGTGCGGGCCGGTCTCGATGTAGATGCCGTTCTCGAGGAAGATATCGGCGGCCTCCAGCACGTGCTCGCGCTGGTCGAGCGCATACGTGACATGGTGAAAGCGGCCGGGCGTGCCGGTTGAATCGCGCGTGTAGGCAAGATCGTACGACTTGTTGTTGTGGGTGAACCAGGTGCCCGCCTCCGCGCCGCTGTCGAGCACGATGCGCTCGGTGATGCGGCTGCCGAGCGCCCGCGGCAGGAAATCGCGGATGGCGGCGACATCGACCGCCAGCAGATTGAGATGATCGAGCCGGCGCGGCGCGCAGCCGCGGCCATGGTTGCGCTGCGGCTGGTTCTTCAGCGCCGGCCGCTCGTGCGGTGGTGCCACGTAACGCTTGGTCTCGAAATAGATTTCGAATACGTGCTGGTCCGGATCGCGGAACTGGAAGGCCGGGCCGTGACCCAGATCGCCTTCGCTCCAGCCGATCCCTGCACCCAGCGCCTCGATCGCCGCGACGCGCCGTTCGAGCGCCGCGCGGCTGGAACAGCGATAGCCGACATGGCGCATGCCGGTCTCGCCGGCCTCGGTCAGCTTCAGGGTGTGAAACTCGTAGTCATCGAATGCGCGCAGATAGACCGACTGGCCCTCCCGGCCGCTTTCCGTCAGCCCCAGTACATTGACAAAAAAGTCGAGGCTGGCCTGCGGCTTGTCGGTGAGCAGCTCGACATGGCCCAGGTGCGCAATATCAAAGCAGGGCTCGTTGGACGACATGGCTTGGTTCCCGGCACAGCGGTTGGACACCGAACTGTTTCAGACAGTCCGATCGCGGTGGCAAGGAAATTCACACGCCGGCACGAGCGCCGACCTTGGGGCAGCTCGTTCATCACCCCTCCGCTGGTCCGGGCCGATCCAGTACCCCTGTACGACTCGGGAGCGCTGGATCGCCTGGACACCCACGCGCCGGGGCAGGACACCGCTTGAATTGAGTGGCCGCGGGTCGCTCCCGCGGGGCATAATCGCGAAGCTGAGCCAATGGAGGACGCCCCATGCGCCGCGAAGATTTGACTGAGAAGATCCTCGACATCAAACGCGCCAACGGCTGGACCTGGAAGCACATCACCGACGAAATCGCCGGCATGTCGCCGGTGCTGGTGGTCGGAGCGCTGCTCGGCCAGATGAAGCTCGTCAAGCCGCTCGCCAAGCGCGCGGCCGCACTGTTCGGCCTCTCGGAGAGCGAGGAGCGGATGCTCAACGAGGTACCCAATCGCGGCACGCCGATGCCGCCGACCGATCCGCTGATCTACCGCTTCTACGAGCTCGTGATGGTCAACGGCCCGGCCTGGAAGGCGCTGATCGAGGAGGAATTCGGCGACGGCATCATGTCGGCGATCGATTTCAACATGGACTTCGAGCGCGAGCCCAATCCGAAGGGCGATCGCGTGCGCATCACGATGTCTGGCAAGTTTCTGCCTTACAAGTACTATGGCAACGAGCAGGGCATTCCCGAATATGGCCTCAAGGAGAGCTGAGCATGCGCCCGCCGCTTCCCCCATTCACTCGCGAGACCGCCGTCCAGAAAGTGCGGATGGCGGAGGATGCTTGGAATACCCGCGATCCGCACCGGGTTGCGGGCGCCTATACGCCCGACAGCCACTGGCGCAATCGGGCCGAGTTCTTTTCCGGGCGCGAGGCCATCGTCGCGTTCCTCACGCGCAAATGGGAAAAGGAGCTCGACTACCGACTCGTCAAGGAGCTGTGGGCGTTCGATCAGAACCGCATCGCCGTGCGCTTCCAGTATGAGTGGCACGATGCGGCCGCCAATTGGTTCCGCTCGTACGGCAACGAGCAGTGGGAGTTCGACGAAGCCGGCTACATGCGCCGCCGCGAGGCCAGCATCAACGATGTGGCCATCTCGCAGACCGAGCGGGCCTTCCGATGGCCCCTCGGCATCCGCCCCTCCGATCACGCGGGGCTGCGCGGCATCTCGGCTTGATGCCGCGTGTCAGAACGCTCTAAGGGTGCGGCGCGCCGACGGATTGAACCGCAACCGGCTCATTCCCACACGAACGCGATCTTCTCCAGCCGCACCGCGCCGAAGCGCTCGGTGCTCGAGGTGACGGGACGGCCGCCGCGGCGCCAGTAGAAATTGCAGGCGGGGGTATTGTCGGCCAGCACCCAGACCAGCAGCCCGCTGAGGCCGCGCTCGTCGAGCTTGGTGCGGGCCGCCTCGAACAGCCGCTCGCCAAATCCGAGCCCCTGGTACGTCGGCGCCAGGTACAGCTCGTAAATTTCGCCCTGCGGACGCCCGCGGGAGCGTGAACGGCCGCTGGTGGCATAACCGGCCAGCTTGCCATCGATGGCCAGCAGCAGCGGCCGGTGCTCGCCGTGCAAGCCCGCCTGCCGCCACCACTGCGGGCCGCGGTTGCGAATCATGCGCTCGAGCGCCAGATGCGGAATGACGCCGCGATAGGCAAGCTCCCAGGAGCTGCGGAAAATGGCAGCGAGATCCTCCGCATCGCCAGCATGGCCGAGACGGATGCGAGCCGTGGTGGAAAACTTGGCTGTCATGGCGACAGCATAATTCGGGTATGGCGATGTTTGGAAGGGCTGAAATGCAAAAAGGCCCGGGGGCCACTCTACCCCGGGCCTTGGCTCGATCCATAGACAGGCCCTCAGGCCTGTACGCCCCCGCGACCGTTGGACCGAGGTATGCGACCGCCGCGCAACCCGCGACGTTCATAAGCAGTGCCGAGGCACCCCCGCGCTCGAGCCCATCGCTCGGACACGTGTCCGGACGATGCGCCCGCTGACGCAGTCTTATTTCCGGCCGGACTTGAAGGACTTGGTGGCGGCGGTGTTCATGCTGTCGAAGGTCTGCTGGGCGAGACGGGTGGACAGCTCGAACAGCTCCTTGCTCTGCTCGCCGGCCTTGGACAGCTGCTGCTGCATGAAATCAGCCTGGATCTTGGCGGCGTCCGGAAGCGAGCGCGAGCGGGCGATGGCGGCCGCCGCGTCGAAAGCCGCTTCGGTGTTGGCGAACACGTTCTGCAGGATTTTGTCGCCAAAGGCTTTGGCGCCGGCGGCCTGCGATGCGACCACCTGCTCGAGAACCTTGGCCTGGTCCTGGGCAACCGCGGACAGCTTGTCGTAGGTCTCGCGGGCCTTGGCAACGCCTTCCTGCGCCATCGCCTGCACATTTTCCGGCAACCGCGCCTGCTGCGCGGCCTTCAGGAATTCTTCGCTGACGCGATTGATCTGCTCGTTCATGTCTCGTACTCCTCGGGGTTGATCAGAACCGTTCAAGTTTCACTCAGGACCAAGGCCCTTGGCTCAGTCCATGACAATCTCACGGAGGAGCGATAACCCACGACGTTGTGCAGTGCAACCAAAATATTGCACTGCAACATCGGATGCGACAATACGCCCAGTTTAAGGTGATTTTTCGTGAGTGGCCAAAAAGCTCCGGCGCAAACTTGGCCTGTGGATAAGTCGAAAACAGTGCGGAAATCAGGCCGAATCGTTTCACGCTTGGAGCAGCACGGTCCGCCGGGTCAGCGCAGCTGCCCGAGCGGAGCGGCCCGTAATTCATCGAAAATGTCCCGGTAGCGGGTGGCGGCGGGATCGAACAGGACGTCATTTTCCGTTATGGGTCTCGCAAGTGCGAGGCCGTCAAGCGTGCGGCAACGGCTGAGCGCGACATAGGTCTGGCCGTGGGCGAAGGTGCCGCGGCCCAAATCGATATAGACCTTATCCAAGGTCAGACCCTGGGATTTGTGGATAGTGAGTGCCCAAGCCAGGCGCAGCGGGAATTGGCGGAAGGTGCCGGCGATGGTCTCGACCACCTTCTCCTGCGCCCGATCGTAGGCATACCGGCGGTTTTCCCAGGCTGCCGGCTCGACCTCGTGCTCCTTGCCGGCGATCTCCACCCAAATCCGCTTCTCCTCCAGCCGGGCAACGCGCGCAATGGTGCCGTTGACCCAGCGCCGCTCCCCGTCGTTGCGCAACAGGATGACCTTGGCGCCGGCCTTCAGAACCAGCGTCGGATCGGTCGGACTGGCGGCCGGGTTGAATTCGCCGGTGACGCTGGCGGGATAGGTGAACGCCTCGCCGGGAATGGCCGAGAGAAACGCCGTGTTGATGCGCTGGGCAGCCTGATTGGTCGGGGTCAGGATCACATACGGATCGCCCTCAGACAGGGTGCGGATCGGCCGCACGCGCTCATTGAGCAGGCTCAACTCCTGCGTGCCGGCGTTGCCTTCCCGAATGCTGTTCAATACCTGCAGCAGGGCTTCATCCCGCTGGCGGAACACGTGCTGCAACTCGATGCGTTGGGTGCCGGCGCCTTCCATCAAGGCCGGCACGCCGAAGAAGAACGGACCGCCGTAGGTCTCGTCCAGATAAGCCGCCACCTCGCCCTCCTGCACCACCGGCGGCAGCTGATGCAGATCGCCGAACAAGAGCAGCCGCAGTCCACCGAACGGGTCGCGCTGCCGGCCACGGTTGAGGCGCAGAGCCAGGTCGATACCGTGCATGAGATCGGCGCGCACCATCGACACCTCGTCGATCACCAGGAAATCCAGCTTGCGCATGACCCCGCCGTTGCGCGAGCGGCGGATATCCTCGGGCAGGATGAGCTTGGGCGGCAAGCTGAAGAAGGAGTGGATGGTCTGGCCGCCCACATTGACGGCGGCCAGGCCGGTGGGGGCAACAATGGCCATGTTTTCAGCGCCCGCCGCGCGCAGCGCGCGGAGCAGCGTCGACTTGCCGGTGCCGGCGCGGCCGGTGATGAACAGGCTGCCTTCGCCGCCCGCCATGAACGCGCGCACCGTCGCGAACTCTGGCGTCGGCGTGATGCCCGCCGGCCAGCCGTGTGCGGCCTCGGGGAGCGGCCCGATGCACTCTGCGCGAGCGGACGGTTCAGATGCGGGCATCACGTCGGGCAGGTTCCGGGTTGGCAGCGACGGCCGTGTCCGCGGCGGGTCTGCCACCGGCGAATCGTCCGTCCGATGCACCCGCATAGCATTTATCGCAGCACTGCGGCCGCCCGCCACCCACTCATGCCGCGAAATCTTTCTCCTGGCGGGAAAACAGCCCCTTCTGCAAATCCAGCACCGCCATGGCAAAGCCGAGCCGGTCCTCCATCGCCTCACCGACGATGCTGGCATAGTTGGAGTTGGCCGGAATGATATCGCCCAGCACCTCGCCGTACTCGAAGGTCAGGTTGGCATGGTGTTTGCGGGCGATCCGCTGCATCTTGGCGTTCTCCGCCAGGCAGCAGACAAACAGGTGCCGGACGTGGCGGTTGCGGGCGGCGCGGATCACCCGCCCCATCAGCTCGGTGCCGATGCCGCGATCCTGATAGGCCGACTCGACGGAAAACGCGCCTTCGGCCTGCTCGCCCCAGACCTCGCCCAGCTTGCGAAGCTCGGCGGCGGCGTGAATTTCGCCGTCCTCGAAATAGCCCCAGATCAAAGCTTCCGTCAGATCGGTGCGCCCCACGTAGTCCAGCAAGAAATCGTCGGAAACGCCGTGCCCGAACCGCAACCGGCGCGCCTGCTTGTCGAGCCGCAGCAGGTGGTCGCGGAACTTGTTGAGCTCCGTCGGCCACAATTTGCGGATGGTCCCTGCCCACTGAGATTGGCTCATGGGAACTCCTCTGGGTTTGCTCTGCGCCACACCCGTCCGATGGGTGCGGCCGAGCCTCGAAGATAAATTATTGCAGTGCACAATAGCTATGAACAATAATGTGAACCTGCTATGAAATCGGCTGCGGCAGATTGACGTTTAGGGCAATCCATGCGCCACGGAAATTGGTTTTTATCGTTTTATTTCAATATATTGAAACGTAAATGGTGCGGTGGCCCAGGTGTCGGACCCTGAGGGTCTGACACCGCACGTGGCTGCCACCACGCGCAACAGCGTCACACCGGCTTGACCCGGGCCCGGCGCGAGGGTAGCCCAATGCGGACCCTTTGCAAGCCACCAGCGGAGGGAGGAGGCTTTCCAAGCGCGCCGCCACGATCGAGGGTACGATGGCCGACGGGCCAATGGCGCGCTACCGCGCTCTGATTACCGCCGCGAACATCGAGCCGGACGCCGCGCAGGAAGCGGCGGCGCAACGGCTCGATCGGCTCGCGCAAAATCTGGAGCGGTTTCGCCCCAACGGCGGCGTGCTCGCGCGCCTTGCCGGCAACAGCAGCGAGCCGCCAAGAGGCGTGTATCTGCACGGCGGCGTCGGCCGGGGCAAGAGCATGCTGATGGACCTGTTCTTCGAAGCCGTCGATTTCCGGCCCAAGCGGCGGGTGCATTTTCACGCCTTCATGGCGGAGATCCACGACCGGATGGTGCCGCTGCGGCAACGCGACAGCGGCGATCCGGTGCTGCTGGTCGGAGAGGCCATCGGGCAGGAGACGAAGCTGCTGTGCTTCGATGAGCTGCACGTCCTCGACATTGCCGATGCGATGATCCTCAGCCGGCTGTTCAAGGCGCTGTTCGCGGCCGGCGTGGTGGTGGTGGCGACCTCCAACGCGGCGCCCGACGAGCTCTATAAAGGGGGTCTCAACCGCGCGCTGTTCCTGCCCTTCATCGCGCTGGTGCAGGACCGCATGGAGGTGCTGGAGCTTGCCGCCGCCAAGGACTTCCGGCTCGACAAGCTGAGCGGCATGCCGATGTACTTCACGCCGGCGGACAGCGCGGCACGGGCGAAATTGGATGACGCGTTCCTCCGTCTCACCGGCCGTTGCAAAGGCGCCCCGATGCAGCTCGAGGTGAAGGGGCGGGGGCTGCTGGTGCCGGAGGCAGCGCAGGGCGTCGCGCGGTTCAGCTTCGCGGATGTGTGCGAGGCGCCGCTCGGCAACAACGACTATCTCGCGATCGCGCATGCGTTCCATACCATCCTGATCGACGCCATGCCGGTTTTGACACCGGCGCGGCGCAACGCGGCGCGGCGGCTGATCAATCTGATCGACACCTTGTATGATGCCGGCGTCGGACTGATCGTGTCGGCCGAAGCGGAGCCGTCCGAACTCTACGTCAGCGGGGATGGCGCCGATCATTTCGCCCGTACCGCCTCGCGGCTGACGGAGATGCGCAGCGAGGCCTATCTCGGCGAGCGCGCCAGGCGGCACGGCCAGACCGCCGCAACCAGCACCTGACGGCACGCGCGCAAACGGCCGCAAGTTGCGCCACGGGCTGAGGTCGTGCTTGCCGCCGCCCCTCACCCTAGCCCTTTCCCCGTGAAGGACGGGGAGAGGGAAAGTGCCCTCCCTCTCCCCGTTGTACTGCACAACGGGGAGAGGGCCGGGGTGAGGGGCGGCAACAGCCGCAGGTCATGCTTGCTGCCGCCCGTGCGATCGCGGTGCCCTGGGCGTCGAGGGGAAAACCGAACGATTCAATTCAGGTGAAAAGTGCTCTAGGGTCGCG
>Ga0209069_10001632_pt1 | contig 11489 bp, 6 predicted proteins | sample Str013_2_FD_187202 | JGI IMG/M metagenome (GOLD analysis project Ga0209069, IMG submission 187202) | Freshwater sediment microbial communities in response to fracking from Pennsylvania, USA - Straight Creek_MetaG_SC_2013 (SPAdes) (version 2) | ecosystem: Environmental > Aquatic > Freshwater >...
TGACTCGGATCATCGCCCGCGGCAATTCACGTTGGAAGCTTCCTCACTCTGCGAATGGGGCAGCCAATGCGTCGACATTGCCGAACTGCAACCGACACCAGCCAGCTAATTCAACGTCTGCTCAGGTGGGACACATGATCGAGCTCAAGGACCTCTCATACGTCAGATTCGGCACATCCAACCTCGAAGACGCGGAGAGTTTCGCGACCAAGTGCCTGGGGCTGCAGGTCGGCGAACAGTCTGGGAAAGCTGTCTATCTTCGATCAGACGATCGAGCTCATACACTGTGCTATTTCGAAGGGAGCCCGGCTGACCAAGTGGTCGGGTTTGAAGTAGAGGACGAGATCGAGCTGAATGCTGCGGCAGCGACGCTGGACCACCTGGGGCACCCGGTGCATGCGGGAACAAACACCGAATGCGGATTGCGCAAGGTCAAGGCATTTATCGGCTTCAAGGACCCTACCGGCAATCAAATCGAGTTGGTGGTTCGACCGGAACGGAGCGGCAAGCGCTACTTTGCATCTCGGGACGCGGGCATCACGGGCTTCAGCCATGTCGGCCTCAGCACGACTGATCCGGTGAGAGACGAGCGGTTCTGGACGCAGGTCTGCAACGCACGTGTCAGTGATCGTATCGGGGATGTCGCGCTGATGCGGGTCAACGCTATACATCACACGATCGCCTTGGCGCCAGGACCCGGGCCGGGCGTACACCACGTCAATCACCAGGTTGAGAGCAATGATGACGTATTGCGGTCTTTCTATCATCTATCGGGTCAGCGCGTGCCCATAGTATTCGGCCCGGGTCGTCATCCCACATCGGGTGCAAGATTTCTTTACTTTCGAGGCCCCGACGGAATGGTGTTCGAGTACTCGGTGGGCGTGGATGCGATCGAAGACGAGGAAACGCACAGGCCGCGCAGCTTCGGTTTCGAGCCATCAAGCCTTTGCATGTGGGGCTCCAAGCGAAACTGGTGACCGGACTAACGGTCAGCCGGTCAAAATGTGCCGCGTCGGTCGCCTTACCGGCTTTCCTGACGCGCATTTTCGATCGTCGAGATGCGGAAACCTGAACCGATGCCTGATGCGCGTGTGAAGGAATTATAATGACGCTGATGTCGACTGGTCTCGATGACAAATATCAGATGGACGCGAAGAGGATCTTCCTGTCGGGTACCCAGGCGCTCGTCCGGCTTCCGATGCTGCAGCGCGAACGCGATCGCATGCATAACCTTAATACCGCCGGGTTCATATCGGGCTACCGCGGTTCGCCACTCGGGATGTATGATCACGCGCTTTGGCGAGCCAAATCTTTTCTGCAAGCACAGAATATCGAATTCGCTCCTGGACTGAATGAAGATCTTGCGGCGACAGCGGTTTGGGGCAGCCAGCAGGTCGGATTGTTTCCAGGCGCGAAGGTCGATGGCGTCTTCGGTATCTGGTACGGCAAGGGTCCCGGCGTCGATCGCTCGATGGATGCGCTTAAGCACGCCAACTCGGCCGGGACATCACGTCATGGCGGGGTGCTGGCCTTGGCAGGCGACGACCATGGCTGCCAATCCTCGACGCTCGCGCATCATAGCGAGCAAGTATTCGCCGCGGCTCTCATGCCCGTGCTCAATCCAGCGTCCCTGCAGGATTATCTCGACCTCGGCCTTTACGGCTTTGCATTGTCGCGTTTTTCGGGCTGCTGGGTCGGTTTCAAGGCGATCTCGGAAACCGTTGAGAGTTCTGCTTCCATCCACAGCGACCCGTCCCGTCTGCAGATCGTCGCGCCGACCGATTTCGAGATGCCGCCAGGCGGTTTGCACATTCGCTGGCCCGATCCGCCACTGGAGCAGGAACGCCGTCTCCATGGACCAAAGTTGGCGGCTATCGCGGCATTCGCCCGAGCCAATCCGGTCGACCGCATCGTTCTCGACAGTCGTCCCGCCCGGATGGGCATTGTAGCGACCGGCAAGGCATATCTCGATTTGCGACAGGCCCTCGCCGATCTCGGGATTTCTGACGCGGTCGCGATGGAACTTGGGCTGCGCATCTACAAGGTTGCGTTGATTTGGCCGCTTGAGGAAAGCGGGATCCGCCGTTTTGCTGCGGGACTTCAAGACATTCTCGTGGTCGAGGAGAAGCGAGGATTTATCGAAGACCAGTTGATACGCATCCTCTACAGCATGAACGCGTCGAACCGACCGTCGGTCGCCGGCAAACGCGATGAATCCGGCGCTGTCCTGTTGCCGAGCGAGGGAGAATTGACGCCGACGATGGTCGCGGCAGCGATCGTCTCGCGACTGCGCAAGCTCGGTCACAACAGTCCGGTGCTCGAGCAGCGGCTGGCGCGTCTCGAAGCGTTCGACAAACCGGCGCCATCGACCTTCCCCGTCAAGTTGACAAGAACGCCCTATTTTTGCTCCGGGTGCCCGCACAGCTCATCCACGAAGGTGCCGGAAGGTAGTCGCGCGATGGCGGGGATCGGTTGTCACGGCATGGCGCTGGCCATTCCCAACCGTCGTACCGCAACGATCACCCATATGGGCGCGGAAGGCGTGACTTGGATCGGCCAAGCCGCGTTTACCAGCGAACCGCATGTGTTTCAAAACCTGGGTGACGGCACCTATACGCATTCTGGCCTACTTGCCTTGCGGGCCGCCGCCGCGGCCGGCGTCAACATTACCTACAAGATACTCTATAACGATGCCGTCGCGATGACCGGAGGACAACCGGCCGAAGGTGGGCTGACGGTATCGCAAATCGCGCATCAGGTGGCTGCAGAGGGCGCCAAACGCGTGGTCGTCGTCACCGATGATCCGGAGAAGTATCCGCAGAACTACTTTCCCGCCGATGTCAAGATTTACCACCGCCGCGAACTAGATCCCGTCCAGCGCGAACTGCGGGACGTCAAGGGCCTGACAGTCCTGATCTATGACCAGACCTGCGCGGCTGAAAAGCGGCGGCGGCGCAAGCGAGGAACGTATCCTGATCCGGCGAAGCGTATCTTCATCAATGAAGTTGTGTGCGAAGGCTGCGGCGACTGCTCGGTCGCCTCGAATTGCATTTCGGTCCGACCTCTGGAAACCGAGTTTGGCCGCAAACGCCAGATCGACCAGTCCAACTGCAACAAGGATTACTCCTGCATCGAGGGGTTCTGCCCGAGCTTCGTAACCGTCACTGGAGGTAAGCTGAAACGGAACTCCAGAGCCGCGGTGTCGGCTGATGGCGACGTATTCGCCAACCTCCCGCTTCCCGATCGTGAGGAGACATCCGGGCCCTTCAATATCCTCGTTACTGGCATCGGAGGAACCGGCGTCATCACCATCGGTGCACTTCTTGGAATGGCAGCCCACCTCGAGGGCAAAGGGTGCTCGTCCCTCGATTTTACCGGGCTTGCGCAGAAGAACGGCGCGGTCATGAGCCATATCCGGATCGCGCCTGCGCCCGAAGACATTTCGGCGGTTCGCATCCCGCCAGGCGGAGCGGATCTCCTGCTTGGTTGTGACATAGTGGTCGCCAACAGCCCCGCCGCGCTATCGCGCGTTGAGCGGGGAGTTACGCGCGGCATCGTCAACGCCGACCTGCAACCGACCGCAAGCTTCGTGATGAATCCCGATATCAACTTCGAACAAGCCGCCATGGAGGATGAGCTTCGTAGTGCGATCGGCGATCAGAAGCTCGACATCTTGGACGCCACCGGCATTGCGACCACCCTGATGGGAGACAGCATCGCGACCAATCCGTTCCTGCTCGGCTACGCGTTCCAGAAGGGGAGCATTCCGCTTTCGTTGGAGGCGATCGTAAAAGCTATCGAGCTGAACGGGGTCGCTGTGGAGATGAATAAGCAGGCCTTTCTTTGGGGGCGCCTGGCTGCGCACGATATCTCCAGAGTCCGAACCGCGACCCAGTCCAGGTCCCAGCCCGCGAAGGAGATCACGACGCTCGATGAACTGATATCGAACCGGTCCGAATTCCTGAAGAATTACCAAAACCAGGCGTATGCGGACCGATATGTGCAGGTCGTCCGTCAAGTCGGCGCAGCCGAGACCAAGGTTGCACCGAGATCGATCGAATTGACAGAGGCCGTGGCGAGGAATCTCTTCAAGCTGATGGCTTACAAGGATGAATACGAAGTCGCCCGGCTTTATTCGAACGGCGCTTTTGCCAATAAGATGGCCGAAAACTTCGAAGGTGATTTTCGGCTGACGTATCACCTCGCACCGCCATTGTTTGCCTCGCGCGACAAGATTACAGGACGCCTGCGTAAGAAAGAGTATGGTGGTTGGATCATTCACGCTTTCCGGATCCTTGCCGGTTTGAAATTTCTGCGTGGCACCACGTTCGACCCGTTCGGCTACTCCGCTGAGCGTCAGGCTGAGCGAGCGCTCATCGAAGACTACGAAAAAACAATCTTGCGGCGCGTCCGCAGCCTCCAGCCGGCCGAAATCCCAATCATGACAAAACTTGCCTCACTGCCGGAGAGCATCAGGGGTTACGGCCACATCAAGGATCAGGCTATCGAGAAAGCCGCTGCCGAGCGGGCGCGGCTGGAATCCGACCTCGACAACAGAGCCACCGCGATTGCAGCAGAATGACCAGCACCGACAGCGCATGGATGCAGCGCTTAGCGATATCCGCGCGCCTACGTCAGCGTAGAGACGTCGACCGGTGCAACCATGATCACCTACCCTTTAGTTGGCACAGGAGGGAGCTTCGATGTCTGCTTATATGATCGTCTTTGTGACAGCCCATGATCTGGACTGGGTCGCCGAGTATATCGAAAACGTACCTGCTATCGTACGAGCATATGGCGGCAAATACATTGCAGTCTCTCAGGGCGTCCCCAACGCGATTGAGCGGGTCGAGGGGGCCGCCTCTATTCCCGACGGCATCGTCGTCTTCGAGTTTCCTTCGACCGATGCGATCGACGGCTTCTTGAAGTCGCCCGACTATTCGCCATATCGGATGGCACGCGCGGCAGCAACTGAGAGCAATATTTTCTCATTCGAGAACGATCCCAACGCGCCACAATTTCTACGGCAGTAATCTGGAATCGACCGACACTCGAAACAGCAAGCTGCCTTATCTCATACGCCTCAATCACGGCGGAGCCGCGCCTATAATCGGACTGGAATTGGGTCCTTTTCCCCTAAGGCGAATTGGGAACACGGATCGGGAGTTCTGCTGCCGGCGGTTGATACGGCTACGCGCGCGTTACCACGCGGCCTACACGAATTTGGATTTCAATCACCCTTATGGGGACCCATAAATCCGAACAGATGACCTGCAACTTTTCGCATCTGGATTTCCTCGGAGCCCTCGGTAATCCGGTAGCGTCGATGGTGGCGATAGATGTGCTCGAATGCCTTATGACGGGAATAGCCTATACCTCCATGCACCTGCATGGCCCGGTCCGCTGCTTCGCAGCAGAGCCGGTTCGCCCAGAAGTTACACATTGCTATCTTATCTGAAAGCCGCATCGCAACCTCAGCATGGGGCATCCTGTCCATCTCCCAGGCGGTCTTGCGGATCAACTGGCGCAGCATTTCTATCTGTGTCGCAAGCTCGACCAGAGGAAACTGAATGCCCTGGTTCACTGACAGTGGTCTGCCGAACGGCTTGCGACGGTTGGCATACCTCACGCTTTCGTCGACACAATAGGCCGCCGCGCCTAGCGAGCTTGCCGCCTGCCGGATGCGGTTCTCGTGTACGAACGCCTGCGCCAGGGCAAGACCGTGGTCAAGCTGCCCGAACATCGCGCTCTCGGGCACCCACACATTGGTGAAGCTGACCCGCGGATGGTCGGTTGGCATGTTGAAGGTCCACATATATTCTTCGACCTTGACCCCGGGTGAATCCGCCGGGACTAGGAACGCGGTGATACCCTTCGCATCGCCATCTTTTCCGCTTGTTCGGGTAAACAGACAGCAGTGGCTCGCCGCGTGCATGCCAGTCGTCCACATTTTCTGGCCGTCGATCCGCCAGCCTGCCACTCCGTCGCGGATTGCGCGCACTGCGCGGGTTTCCATGTGCGTCGCGTCCGAGCCGTGATCGGGTTCGGTAAGGCCGAAGGTGACACGAATCTTACGGGCCAGCGACCCGCGCACGAATTTTTCCTTCTGTTCCGGCGTGCCGAAATCGCGCATCATCACGATGAACGGGAAGTTGCCCACCACCGAATGCTCGTTCTGCAAATCATTGTGCAGGCCTAGTCCCTGGGCCGCCAGATGCTCGCGGATCACGGCCATCCACAGGTTACCGCCGCCCTGTCCACCAAACTCCTTGGGCAGCGAGAAGCGGAAAAAGCCGGCGTTATCGGCCAGCGTCTTTGCCTTTTCGAGCAATGCTTCCCATTCCGGACGCGGTAAACCCTCGTTGTCGAAATCGGTTCGCGCCCATTCCCTTCTATGATCGAAGAAGCGCTCGTTGTCGTCCTGGGCCTGTAACGGCTTGATCTCGGCATCGACGAAGGCGTCGATCTTGACCAGATAATCCACGAGATCCTGGGGTAGGTTGAAATCCATTGCTGATTAACCCTCCGTTTCAAGGCTACCTTGTTCGCCGGTGCGCGCATGCCGTAAGGCGCGGTAGTACCGAGCTTGATCTCTGCGTCGGTGACGCCAGGCCCATATTGCCTCTCTGCCCACGCCCTTCCCGTACGCAGAACCGCCCTGCCCCAATGCCTCCGACCACAAAGCGGCGTGATAAGAATCGCGATCATGAGGTCCTGCGTGACCTCGTTTTGTCGAAATCCTTGCGCTGAGGGGTTTCTGGCGGGGTTATCTGGGCGGTCACATAGCCTGACACCGAATCCAGCGAACTGCCGAACAGTGGAAGATGTCGTCACAACCGGACTTGTTGCCTTTCATGGTTCTTCCGCTCCCCTTTTTTTCGTTCGTTTATTGCCGCACTTCCTGCAAATGAAGCGGCTAGGGCTTCGCGCGGCCCGTAACTCGATCCACGAGATTTCCCACGTTCGCGGGTGCTTCGTCGCCACGCCAGGCTATGTGCATGTCAGGACGCAACAGGAACATCGACTTGTCGTAGAGCTTGCGCATGTGAGGTTCGTCCAGATGCAGGACAGCCAGCGGCGCGCCGATCGCGCGAAATGCCGCTTCGAATTCACCGATATTGCCGCCGCCACCGAAATGGAGAAGGGTGTACCAATTGCCGACCACGTCCTGCAGGGGCCGTCCATCGCTCAGCCACGTGTGCGGCGCGCGCGCGCCGGGCCGCGTATTGGGAGAGTAGACGTTGGTGTCCCATTTCTCTGATCTAGACTCCTCGTCCAGGATGGCCGAGCCAGCATACGTATATCCAAATTCGGCTCCTCGCATACCATGCATCCGACCATGATTGGTTCTAAATGACTTCGCGATTTCGTGGCGCACATCGGCGCCTTCCGATGTATCGTCAAGGACGTTGGGTTTCACGAGGGATTGCCAAATTGGAACGCCGGAAGCCGCCCAACCCGAGCAGGCGACGTTGTGCACACCCACGGGACGCCGCTCCAGTTCATAAGAGTTCAGCAGCGCCGGGCCTCCCCAACCTCTGATTACGCCCGCCAGTTTCCAAGACAGATCGAAGGCGTCGCCGAGCGCCGTGTTCATCCCCAACCCACCGGTCGGAATCACCAGATGGGCGGAATCCCCGGCCAGAAACACCCGGCGGTCCCTGTAGCGTTCCGCGAGGAGTAGATGGTATCGCCACGTCAAAACGTGCAAAATCTTGATGTCGCAGGGGTAGCCGACTAACCTTGCAATGACGGCCTTGAAGTCGGAGTCTTCTGGCATTGAGGTATGAAGGGTGAATTCCTTGCGATCGCCTTGGACGACGATCGTGAAGCTATCCTCTGGATCAAGAAAGGAGTAGTGGCGTCCCTTACCGTAGGGAATTTTGTCGAAGAGGTCGGGCGAATAAAAGATCACCTGACGTAGTTCGCGAATTGAACCTTCTCCCTCGAGTTTGATATTCAGGCGTTTACGAACAGTGCTCACCCCGCCGTCGCAGCCGACCAGATAGGATGCGCGCGCGACTACCTCTTCGCCGTTGATCCGGCGAGCCATGACGGTCACGCCCGTATCATCCTGATCGAAATCCGTTACTTCGCATCCGTGGCGCACCATGACATTGGGCGTGCTTTCGGCCACTTCCTTCAACAGCGGTTCGACCTTGTTTTGTGCAACCAGTTGGTAGGGTTCGAGAGGCAAGGATCCATCATGGGTGCCCGCAATGCGCTTTCGACATTCGGCAACAGATGGGAACTGCAACACAGCCACGGGTGGCTCACTGAGACGCGTCATCAGGAAAACGTCCATCGACATTTCGGAAGGAAAGCCGAGTTCGCGGATGCGGTCGGCAATTCCAATGCGCCGGAAGAATTCCATCGAACGGGCGTTGGTTCGATCCATCTTCGGCCAAGGTGCCGTCGCCGGACGGCGCTCCAGGAGCAGACAGTTCACACCACGCCGGCCGAGATCGATGGCCGTACAGAAACCAGCAGGCCCCGCACCCGCGACGATGACGTCAAAAGGTTCCGCGCTGGCAGGCATGGTATCCCTCCCCTTATGTCGCGACTAGAGCATCGCGCTGGCGACCACAGTCGCTTCGATTTTGCAATGAACGTAATGCGTCAGAGGATTGGCGCCATTACAATATTGTCAAGTCGGACTTGAGAAAAACTGAAACTAGAGGTGTAGGCTCGAGCGTTTTCCTGGTGTTTGTGATCGACCGAAGATTGGCTCGGAATGTCCGTGCCCTTCTTTCAGATCGGTAGATTTTTCCCATGGACTTCGAACCGCATCGAGAGCACTTTACGTATGGCGCAGCCGCAAATTCGTAATAACATCGCTCGGAACCTGTTGATGACGCCATAACCCGCCACTACGCAACGGCCTGTCCATCGCTTTTGCGACTGTGTTGTCTCGAAAGCATATTAGGTCGTTCTCGAACCTTGGTTTCTGAAATGCCATTTCACCTTCCATCGCTCAATGCGCTCCGCGCGTTCGAGGCGACCGCAAGGAATGGAAGCGTATCCAAGGCTGCACGCGAATTGAACGTTTCTGCAGGTGCCATCAGCCGTCACATCGCGCTCCTCGAAAGCGACTTTGGCTGCAAGCTCCTTGAACGCGAAGCTCGTGGAATGAAACTTACCGAACACGGAAATGCTTATTTCAAGATCATCTCGCAGGCCTTCGAAAGTATCGACCAAGGCAGCCGCCGTCTAAGAAGTGGAACGCACTCCCCGCCGCGACTTTCGATAGGGCTTTACTCGGCCATAGCAACGGAATGGCTCGCGCCACGGATCCGGCAATTTCATGCTGCGTATCCTTCGATCGGCCTGGATCTTTCGGCAAAAATGCAGTCAGGGAATTTTGACACGGACGAGATTGACATAGTTGTCACCTCCGGAATGCCTAACAGACCTGACCTTCATTCGGATCTGTTGTTTCAACCACAATACATACCGGTTTGCTCTCCACAGTTGATCGACCGCAGCGCCACTTCTCGAAATCTCCGCAACCAGAACCTCCTGTACTCCACACGTGAGGTAGCTATTTGGAATGCCTGGTTCCGATCTGCCGATGGCGAAGCGATCGATTTGACGGGCGGATGGAAGCTCGAAAGTCTATCTCTAACGTATCAAGCTGCGCGATCAGGCGCTGGCGTTGCGCTAGGTGAATTGTTCTATAATATCGATGAAATCGTCGCGGGCCGCCTCGTTACCCCAGTTCCTGTGGTGCTCGAACATGGTCCGCCATTTTTCCTCTCCTGCCGCCAATCACGTAAGGACGAACCCGGGATCGTCAGCTTCCGTAAATGGCTTCTCGATCAGGCACAGCAGACGAGCCGAATAATCGAGGATTGGATCGCAAAACTGCCGCACGCTCGCCCGAAGAGAACTCATCCCCCGCTTGCTAACTGACTGGGGAATACGCCATTCTCGTTAGATGTCGCTAGATTTCCTTTGATCTATTGGTGCACATATCGTGCACGCCGCCGCCTAACTCATTGAAAGAATCTGATTCTCGCTCCAATCCATGATTGGGGAAGTTTGAACTAGACCCAGCTAATAAGAAATAGCGAAATCAAAGTCGCGCATCCCAACGACCGCTTCGCGCCGGAAGCCGTCGTTACGATATGCAGCGGTTTGAAGCGGTGCTCCTCAGAAAAATGGCGTTGCCGTGTGTTGTTCCATCGACTTCATTCCCTGACCAGCAGGCGTCCGGCTGGGCACATTGAATCAGCTAGTTCTGGGAAGCCAGCTTCGCCGTTTCGATCAGGTAGTCGTGCGAGGCCTGGGCCAAACTCTGGAGCTTGCCGACGTCCACGCCGACCAGCTTTCCGTCGCGCTTGCGTACCTTGCCGTCGACCAGAACCCACTTGACGTTGCCGGGCTGGGCAACCAGCACCACACTCGCCGCCGGATCGCCGGTCCGCGGGATCATCGAAACATCGTCGCGGTCGATCAGGATCACGTCCGCCCGCTTGCCCACAACAAGGCTGCCAGTCCTGCGCTCGAGCCCGGTGGCGCGCGCCCCCTGGATCGTTGCGAACTCCAGGATGTCCCGGTACTTGCCCTGCACCTCGCCAGGCCGCACGCGCAGCGAATTCCATTCGTGCCAGAGCAACGCCCGCATCTGCGTGAACAAATCGCACGGCGCCCGCGTTTCGGTGTCGAGGCTGAGCGAGGGCTTCAAGCCGTGCTTCAACCAGGTGTCCAGCACCGGCAGCTTCTCGTTCAGCGGAGAACTCGAAAGGCTGCCGCCTGAATCGGCGATCATCTTGATCTCATCGTCGCTGCAGGATGTGGCATGGACGAAGAGGAGGTCGGGACCGAGCAGTCCGGCCTCCTTCATCTTGGTCACCGCATGCACATTGGCAATGACGCCGACATGAGTCGTCAGCCGTATGCCGAGCTCACGCGCCAGGGCTACGTCTTTCACCGTTTCCTCCACCGAGGAAAATTCGGGCCCTCCGGACGCAAGGGCCAACGTCAGTAGCTGGTCATCGGTCTTGAAATACTGATTCTGGACGCGCCGGATATCTTCGGAATGCTTCTGCGAATTGGGCTGACCGGTCGCGCCGGCCGAGCGGCCGATTTGGGCGACGCCGTGGGCGAAGATGCCGCGGATGCCGGATTCGGCGAGCCCCTTGACGGCCGCATCGGCATGCGCCGGGCTGTTGATGATGTGCGACCAGTCGAGCATCGTCGTAATGCCGGAATTGAGAGCGCCCGTCGCTCCCAGCAAATTGCCGATATAGACGTCCTCGGGCCGATAGAGCGGACCAAGCGTCGTGAGCACGATCTGGTAGTAATTATTCTGCGCCACGTAGGAGCGCAGCGCAGTCTGCCAGGTGTGGCGATGCGAGTCGATGAAACCGGGCATCACGATCATGTCGGAAGCATCGACGACCTCGGCGTCGGCGGCCTCGATGTTCCTGCCGATTGCGGCGATCGTCGAACCTTCGATCAGGACGTCGGCGCCGGCGATATCTCCA
>Ga0209069_10001635_pt1 | contig 11481 bp, 8 predicted proteins | sample Str013_2_FD_187202 | JGI IMG/M metagenome (GOLD analysis project Ga0209069, IMG submission 187202) | Freshwater sediment microbial communities in response to fracking from Pennsylvania, USA - Straight Creek_MetaG_SC_2013 (SPAdes) (version 2) | ecosystem: Environmental > Aquatic > Freshwater >...
TCACCGGCCCGTCCGGGAAACCCAGCATTGAATACTTTGATATCAAAAGCGGCTTGTTGGTAAAGGAAGAGACAACCAGTAAAGAAGACGGACAGGATGTTACCCAATCCGTTGAATACAGCGACTACAGGAAGATTGGAAATATATCGTTCCCTTACAAAAATGTGATTTCCATCCAGGCCGGCGGTGGTGGACAGGAGATTGCCATACAACTCAAAGAAGTGAAGACTAATGAGGGAGTAACAACTGCCGACTTCAAATGAATTGAACCGTTGAATACATTGAAAGGATGAAAAATTATATTGTATGATTATGACCATGCACCCGCATATTCAAAAGAACCTGGTCATTTTTTTGTTGGGGACAAGCTTCATTGCATGCAATACGAAGCCCGAGGATCTGCCATTTCCCATAAAGGAGTTAGGGCTTTCCCACCCTAAAACTTCTTTTGCACTCAGTGAACCGAAAAAACTGAAATGGGCTAATGTCAATCCGGACAGCATCCGTCCCATTATTGAAAAGAGATTTGAATTTGATAAGCTACCCTCAAAACAAGTAGATTTTGGCGAATTCAGGCCCTTGCTGACACCGATGAATGAAACGAAACTTGATTTTAACGCACTGCCCGATACCGTTTGTGATATCAGATCACTCGCGAAAGAAAAAGTATTCTTCAAAGCCTCTGTCCCCATTGAACCAAGACGTATTAAAGCAGGGAGAGCCCGGCTTTTGGATGCAGCCAGTACAGGTGTTCTGGTTTTTGGGCAGGACGAGGGTTTGCCGAGTGGAAGAACAACCTGCCTTTTGCAGGATAGCCATGGCATCATGTGGATCGGTACCGACTTTGGCCTTTGCAGGTTTGACGGGGAATATCTCGAAATATTCACCATCGAACAGGGGATAGGCGACAATCATATCCGGACTTTAATAGAAGATAAAGCTGGACAGATTTGGATTGGAATTACGGGTGGGGGTGTAGTTGTATATGATCCCCGTGGAGGCATTTTTAAACACCTGAGTACCCGTCATGGAAACCTGAATACCATCATTGTGTCGTTATTAATGGATAAGCATGGCCTCATATGGATTGGAACATCCGGAGGCGGAATCTATATTTTCGATCCAACGACAGAAACCATCACGCTCATGACTAAGCGTCAGGGTTTAAGCAGCAACAGGATCAGGAAAATAATACAAGATTCAAAAGGGAATATCTGGATTGCGGCTGGCCCTGCTGGGATTGATATTTACGATCCACCAAACAGAAGGATCAGACATCTTACCAGTCAGCAAGGCCTCAGTAATAATATCCTCATGAGCTTATTGGAAGATAAGAATGGAGATATCTGGATTGGCAGTTACCGGGGCGGTGTTAATATTTATAGTCCGGAACATGGAATCCTTAAGCATCTTACCAGTCAACAGGGTCTCAGCAATGATATTATTGTGAGTTTATTAAAAGACACCAGGGGCAATATATGGATCGGCACTTCAGGTGGAGGGGTGGTGGTGTATGACCCGGTCACAGAAATGATTAAACCAATTACCATCTTGCAAGGGCTCAGTAATAATGTGGTATTGGATTTATTGGAAGATAAAAACGGATTTGTATGGATGGCAACTTATGGAGGTGGAATTGACCTGTACAATCTAAATGGAGGAGAATTGAAACACCTGGGTCATAACCAGGGTCTGAGCAGTAATACAGTAACAGCTTTGATGGAAGATCAGGAGGGCAATACCTGGATAGGCAACGAGCGAACAGGAATTGATATTTATTTTCCAAGAGAAAGTAAAATCACCCATTTGGCCAGCTCAGAAGATCTTAACAATTTAACCTGGGCATTTTTGGAAGACAGAAAAGGAAATATTTGGGTCGGCACCGATGGCGGCGTAGATGTATTTGACAGGATTCACGGAACAATCAGGAATATCGGAAAGAAACAGGGCTTAAGCAGTAATGTACAACTGAGTTTGATGGAGGATAGAAAGGGGAATATCTGGATGTCAAGTGGCGCCGGGGGTATTGATCTGTATAATCCGGAGGCAAAAACCTGTAAACATCTTGGTACCGAGGAGGGATTGAGTAGTGATGAAGGCGATGCATTTCTGGAGGATAAAAAGGGGAATATATGGATTGGCAATTCGGGTGGAGTAGATATATATGATCCTTCGTCGGAAACCCTTCGGCATCTCCAGGGCGGCCGCAACCTCAATCTCAATCAGGTCAATGCGCTGTTGGAAGACAGCCTGGGTAATATATGGATCGGCACTTCCGGATCGGGAGTTCATGTGTTGGATCTGAAATCCTCAACAGCTCAATTTATTTCTACACTCGATGGATTGGCAGATATGTCGGTGATCACATTGAAGCAAAGGAATGGACTGATCTATGCTGGAACCGGAAAGGGACTGACCATTATCCGGCCACCTAAAAAAGACCAGCCGGAGTGGGAACTGAGGTCTTACGGAAAAGCTCAGGGCTTTCCATACCTGGAGTTTAATGAAGGTGCGGCGCTGCTAAATAAAAAAGGACAGTTATGGTTTGGCGTTGGAGAAACGCTAACGATCATGGAGGAACCAAAGGTAGATACCCTTGTTCCTCCCACTTATATTTCGGGCATCGATATTGCGGAACAACCACAGTTTTTTGTGAGCAAAAAATGGCTTCGCTCGGCTTTACGCGATGCAGATACCGTTTGGAGCCCTTTATTGGATACATCTTATCCGAAAACCCGATTACCTGCAGATACGGATTATCTAGCCAAAAACCACATCGACTGGGATAGTATCATGGGTCCATGGAATATCCCGGCTGATCTTCGGCTACCGTGGAATAAAAACCATCTGACCTTTCATTTTACCGGGATGCATTTATCCAATTCCGACAAAACCAGGTATCGTTATGTACTGGAAGGAGCCGATAAGAATTGGAGTGCCATCACTGAAAAATCCTTTGCAGATTACCGCAACCTCAGTCCGGGAGAATATAATTTTAAGGTATCAAGCAGTGGATTCAACGGGTCATGGAGCCAACCCGCGCAAATGTCTTTTACCATTAACCCTCCTCTTTGGCAAACCGGATGGGCCCGGTTCCTGTATGTGCTCATTTTTGCTTTTGCAATATGGAGCATTATCAGGTACCGTTCCAGGAAATTAATAACCGAAAACCTTTTGCTTGAAAAAAAGATTGAACATCGAACAGACCAGCTCAGGCTGTCTTTGGAAGACCTGAAAGAAACACAATCACAACTGGTGCAAAGGGAAAAAATGGCCTCCCTGGGCGAACTTACCGCAGGGATTGCCCATGAAATACAAAACCCTTTGAATTTCGTGAATAATTTCTCGCTTGTAAATTTGGAATTGACCAATGAATTGAAGGAAAAATTAGATAAGCTGCCAATAAGTACACTTGATAAAAATGATTTCTCGGAAATAGTAAAAACCATTGAACTTAATGAACAGAAAATCAGCAACCATGGAACCCGTGCAGATTCAATTATAAAGAACATGCTGTTACATTCCCGGTCAAGCTCAGGACATCGGGAATTAACCAATATCAATTCTCTTGCCGACGAATATTTGCGATTGAGTTATCATGGACTGCGGGCAAAAGATAAATTCTTCAACGCAACCCTATTGACCGATCTTGATGAGGGAGTAGAACAGGTGAATATCGTATCCCAGGACATTGGCAGGGTACTACTGAATTTATACAACAATGCATTTTATTCCCTGAAGGAAAAAAGCAAACAAAAAATTAAAGGATATGAACCAACGCTATCCGTTAGTACAAAGAAGATAAACGGGAAACTGGAAATCACGGTGAAAGACAATGGCATCGGTATTCCTGGTAAAGTAGTAGATAAGATCTTTCAACCGTTCTTCACTACTAAACCAACCGGACAGGGAACTGGGCTTGGTTTGTCGCTTAGCTATGATATTATCACCAAAGAGCACAACGGTCAGATTAAGGTAGAAACAAAAGAAAATGAATATGCTGAGTTTACTATTGTGTTACCATTAAATCAATCCTAACGGAAAACCTTGGACCTGCAACTAAGATCTTTCATTTTTCAGTTTACATAAACATAGCTGTTCGAACCGGAAGGCTTAGTGCATGTTTAAGCGACATTTTAAAATCCAAGTAAACCTCTAATCTCGGAAATCCCAATTCAGACAATTAATCCGCGATCCAGACTACACAAGGTCCAGCACCGGCTTATTCTTCAATATCCCTTCAATCCTCTCCATTACCAAAACATCCAACTTAGGCAATACTTCCAATGCTTTTAGATTCTCCAGCAACTGTTCCTTTTTTGTTGCCCCCAAAATTGCCGTAGTTACATTTGGGTTCCTGATGCACCAGGCAATCGACAGGGAAGCCAGTGAAACATTCATATCCTTCGCAAGCGCCGCAAGTTCTTTTACTTTCTGCATCCTGTCTTCCTGCAACCAGCGTTCCTTCAACCATTCATATCCTTTGATGGCAAACCGCGAGTCGTCGGGAAGTCCATCGATATATTTCCCGGTAAGGAATCCCGCTGCGAGTGGGCTCCAAATGGTAGTTCCCAATCCAACGTTTTTATAAACAGGTAAATAATCGAGCTCAATTTTATTTCTTTCAAACATATTATACTGCGGCTGATCCATCGTTGGCCCTATCAAATGGTATTGTTGAGCCACCCGATGAGCTTCCATGATTTCAGCGCCACTCCACTGGCTGGTTCCCCAATAAAATATTTTCCCTTGTTGAATTAACGTGTTCATTGTCCAAACCACTTCTTCGATGGGAACTGCGGTATCCGGACGATGGCAGAAAAATAAATCCAGGTATTCAACCTGCAAACGAAGTAATGCTTCGTGGCAGGCTTCTACCAGGTGTTTCCTGCTCAGGCCGGTTTGATTGGGTTTGTTAGCTTTGCCACGCCATCCGAAAAAAGCTTTGGAGGACAATGTATAGGAACTTCTCTCCCAGTTCTTCTTCTTCAATATCCTGCCCATCATTTTCTCGCTTTCGCCCAGCGCATATACTTCAGCGTTATCAAAGAAATTGATACCCTGGTCATAAGCAATGCCCATGAGTTCATCGGCCATACCATCTTCGATTTGTTTGTGGAATGTGACCCAACTACCGAATGACAATACGCTTAACTGAAGACCGGATCTTCCCAGATGACGATATTCCATAACATTTAAATTTTAATGGATCTAAAATTATAATCCAACAACGGTGCGGCTAAAAGGTTTTACACGAAGAATATTATTGCAGAAAAGCCGTCTTACTTGGGAACGCTCTTATCAGCAACGCCATATGTTCCCGACAAATTAAAGATAGTATAACCGCTAAAATCCTGAGGCGCTTCAAAGCCAGTTCCATAGTTAACCGTTCCTCCGCGGCGATAGATGCGAACGGGTTTGTCGGTATAAAATTTTTCCAATTTCTGATCCCACCAGAGTTCCTGGCACCTAAGGGTATCCCCCTTTAGAATATTTTTCACAACGACGCTGTCCTTTAAAAAAACTTTGCTTTGCGACTCGATCCATCTCCCGTACAGTGCATCCATTTGACTTTCAATCACCATACTGTCATTATAGAAATCAACATGAAGGGTTCGCGGGAATTCAACATATGAAGAGTCTGTTTCGCTGCGCAACATGTATGGAGAAGTCAGCTTTGCTTTCACTTTGGCATTCTCACTCATGTATGAAACGATGTCCCTGCCTTCATCCACGCTGATCTGTTTTTTCCGGAACTGGGGAAGATCCTTCTCATCATTCTCGCAAGAAGAAGCCAACCAGAAAATGGCCAACACGAACAACAACAAATAATTTCGATTCGGAAAATTCATGGACTTCATTTCATTTCAGGTTACACTCGCTGATCGCGAAAAGTCCCTTGTAGATGAGATCAGGGTCTGCAAATATCTTCTTTTTCAGCAAGTGACTGAAATGCCCGGCATCACCACCGCTTAAAAGCACGTTAAAGTTGTCGTATTTCTCCTCGTAAGCTTCAATCATCCCATCAATCTCTTTTGCCATGCCGATAATAACGCCACTCAGAATATTGGTTTTCGTATCGTATCCCACCAGTGGAAAATTCCATTCTGCTTTTATCAATGGGAGTTTTGCCGTAAACTGGTTCAGCGATTTGAAGCGCATTTCCATGCCCGGGGAAATACCACCACCCAGAAACTCAGCATATTTGTTGATGAAATTATAAGTTATTGCAGATCCGAGGCCGACGACCATGTTGTTTTTCCCTGGGAAAAGATCAGCAGCAGCTACGACCAATGCGAGCCTGTCTGCACCAATTGTTGAAGGCTTTCCCACGGGAGTAGTGATCGGAATTTTGGAGAGATGATCAAGCTTGTGAAACCTGGTGGCACCCGCGAGATATTTCTCCATTTCCGGATTGTGATCGATCACTGAAGATAGAATGGCCTTTTCCGGTTTATATTCCTCCATCAACCGTTGAATGGTTTCGGTTTCATCATTGTCCAAAACCACAACCTTCTGCAGTTCCCTCCCGGAAAAAATCGCAGCCTTTAGCCTGGTATTGCCAAAATCAAAACAAATTGTAGTGGACATTTATTCTATATTGAAAGGAATGAATTTGAGGTCAAATTTCTAATCTTCAAATTCAAATGAAGAGAGATTTTTGAAATGCCCGTTCAGTTTAACCTTTTCTTTCAATGTTTCCATTTCTGCAATCACGGGAAGTACTTTGCTAAGATGACGCTTAAGATATTCCTGTCGTTGCTCCTCCCGAAATAAACCCAATAACTCATACTCTTCATCGATGGACAATCCAGCATGGTGCGCAATATCATAAGTGTTCAGCTCACGATCCGGTTTTTTAAAGTCCTTACTAATATGCAGCAGCCGGTGTAATTGACGAATAGCATTCACGACTCTTTGCATCAACTCGGGAAGACCCGTATCCTGAAGGTTATCGGGATAATTCACGATCGCGCCGCTGTACAGTTTATCCGGTACCGTCTTGATAATCTCCAGCACACGGAAAACGCTGGTTCCTTCAGTCTTGATATCCATCTCACCATTTTCGGAAACATTTACAATCTCCGTGATCTTGACCAGCGTACCCAATTCGCTCACTTTATTATTGATCACTGCAGGTATTCCAAACGGTTTTAATTCTTTGTGACACTCATTAATCAATTGCTTGTACCTGGGCTCAAAAATATGCAGGTTTAAACTTTCCCCCGGGTATACAATAATGCCCAAAGGAAATATTGGAATGAAATTGGTCATCAGAAAAATTTAGATCGGTTCCATAACTCCGGCAAATCGATGCTGCCGTTCTCATCCTCAAATGTAAGACTTGCTCCCTTTGATTCACAAATTCTTCTGCTCGATAAGACAGGCCCATACTTTTATGCTACTATCTTTTTTAACCTGCTTTTTTGCGTTTACATTTGATCCCAAATGAGCGGCCCTTTACATCAGCCCATCAACTGGAAATCCATATTATCTTCCATTCGCGAAGGTGATCAACGTGTACTCGCGCGGGCCATTTCCTGGATAGAAAATGAAACCGAAGGTTACCGGGAACTTCTGCAAAGCCTTGAAAATTTTATCGCATCACAAATTGTGGGCATTACGGGACCGCCGGGAGCAGGAAAAAGCAGCCTGGTAGATCTACTGATCGAACAATGGGTTGCTGCCGGAAAAAAAATAGCGGTGTTGTGTGTGGACCCTTCTTCACCCTTTCATTTCGGTGCCCTGCTTGGTGACAGGATCAGGATGAGTAAATGGTACAACCATCCTGATGTATTCATCCGCTCGATGGCAAGCCGTGGGACACTCGGCGGACTAAATCCGCAAATCATAGAGGTTACAGATCTGCTCCGGGCAGCATCTTTTGATATGATCATCGTGGAAACGGTTGGCGTTGGACAGAATGAAATCGGAATCGCCGGACTTGCAGATACAACGGTCTTAGTACTTGTACCTGAAACAGGAGATGATATACAGGCCATGAAATCAGGTCTTTTGGAAATCGCAGATATTTTTGTCGTCAACAAATCTGACCGCCCGGGTGCCGATCGCTTTTATCGCTTTCTCGAATCCATGAATTCTTTTAACAACAACGAGCCTAAGCAGGAAGCTATAATCGTTAAAACCAGCGCTACGGAAAAAATAGGTATTGAAGAATTGTCAGCCAAAATCCTCGCACATCTGAACGCTAGCAAAGATTCCGCAAAGAAAAGTTTACTGCTGGCTGAAAGAGCTTATCAACTGATCGTGCATGACAAAATGCAGCACATCGATAAACGGATACTCGCTGAAAATATCCGTGTTCAAATGGATGATCCGCATTTTAATCTTTACCGGTTCATCGCTTCTTATTAATTTTTTTGCGACTAAAATAAAAGGAAAGCTGTACAAAGCCGCTCCGTTAGCATGATATTAATGCTTCTTTAAAGCCGTTTGCAGCCTTTGGAAAAGGTTCTTGCATTTTGTGCCGATGGAAATATTCGGAGACTGTAGTGGCCCGTCGAAGGGTTGTCCTCGCCGCAGATAATATTTTGTAAGGGTGCTTGACGTCATTCCCCATTTCTGAATGAAACGATAGTAGCCGTTATTTTTTCTAACCCTTTTAGTAGACCTGGACCCGAAATGATATACACGGCTATTCCCAATACCTTTAAACAACCGAATGCCCATCATCCATAGCTTCATCGAAAAATCAGGATCAGAATACATGCCGGGGGAGAATTCAATGCTATATCCTCCGACCAGGTCCCAGACATCGCGATGCACAACATTAGGCGGCCAGGTGGAGCCCTGCCAGTCATTTATTGGCTGATTGGCAAATTCTTTCAGCAATCTTTGTTCCTGGAAGGATTGAATATCTGTTCCAAAATCTTTTACCACCACACAAGGGTTGTGTTGATCCATAGGCTCAATCGCCGTTCCGGAAAGAAAAAAATATTTAGTCCCCATTTTTTTGATTTCTTCCCAGAGTACTTTGTCCCAACCCGGACAGGCATACATGTCGTCATTCATGTACAGGATATATTCTGAAGAAATCAACTCCCTCGCAATATTCAGCGCATAGCAGATGCCAATATTTTTTTCGCTGAAGGTATAGTCGATATCAGGTTGCGATTGGATCCATTCCAGCGTGCCGTCCTTGCTTTCATTGATATGGACGATGATTTGATTTTGGAGCTGAGAGTTTTTCCGGATGCTTTCGATACATAATTTTAAATACGCGAGGTTGTTCCAGGTAGGAATCAATATAGAAAAGACCGGGTTATTGATCAGCGCACGTTTATTTTTTTGGATAGCTATATCGGTGATCATCACCTGTTCTTTTGCTGCTAATATACACAAGCGTTCGAAGTCAGCAGGTTATTTGAGGGAAATTGTGTTGGGATCTGTGAATATGGTCAAGAAGATTGTCCATTATGCTTCCACCACCTGTATCCGATGATGCCAAAAATGGCGAGCGGGGCGATGGCAAGGTAGATTATGCCGGCATTGAGTGCTTTGGCAGGTCTTTCACCCATTTGTTGGGCAGTTCTGGTACAAATAGAACACTGCGCGCGGCTTGGCTGAATCGCGGCCAGCGACAAAAAAACACCCAGGATCAATATCAGCAGTTTCTTATTCATCACTCCTGCAAATTTAGCTCATTCAAAGAATATCCTGTCGAAAAACTGATAGTAAGGAAATGTCCGGGGGTTGATCACTATCGTCAATTCCAGTACAGCCGCTGCATCAGAAACGGACAGAACAGAAATTTAATTTTGAATTAGTTTTTTGATTTATAGATAGTTATTAAAATGGCATTTTTTTGGCAACGCTTTTGGCATCTCTTCCACCCTTTTATCGAATCCAAATGTTAAGAAACTACATAAAGATCGCCTGGCGCAATATGGCACGGCATAAGGCCTATGCGGCTATTAATATCCTCGGGCTCGCTTTTGGAATCTGCGCTTGTTTCGTGATTTACCTGATAACAAGTTATGAACTGAGTTTTGATCAGTTTCATCCTGATAAGGACAGGATTTATCGCGTTGTGGGAGAAATAAAAAGAAGTGATGGGGAAGTAATGTTTTTGAATAGCCCATTTTCCGAGGTGGCCGGTTTGCAGAAAGGTATTCCGGGCTTTGAGACAGAAGCCGGCGTTCAACTCTACTCCGGGAATGGAACAGTTAAAATCCCGGATGGTACTCATCCACTTAAAAAAATTGATACCCGAATCTATGGCAGCTATCAATCCGGTTCTATAATAACGACACCAGGATATTTTAAAATTTTCAACTACCAGTGGCTGGCCGGCAACCCAGAAACTTTGAATGAACCCTACAAAATCGTGCTTTCTGAAAGAAGGGCGCGCACTTATTTTGGAACCATTCCTTTCAAGGAAATGATTGGCAAGTCTGTCATCTATGAGGACTCTTTGATCGTAAGTGTTTCTGGCATTGTAAAAGATTGGGACAAAAATTCCGATCTCGCTTACACCGATTTTATTTCCGCGAGCACGGCTACTCACAGCTTTTTAAAAGCCCAGATGCCTACGGATGACTGGAGCAGCCTTGAACCTCACAGATCGATGGCCTTTGTAAAACTCCAAAAAGGAGTTACGGCAGCAGAGATCAACGATCGTTTTGCAAAATTCATTGCGCAGCATGTAAAGCAACCGGCATTTGGCACTGGTTTAAAAATGGAGCTCCAGGCTTTGACCGCGATGCATTTCACGAGTGAATTTCATCGTGGAGATGATGGTGATGATTTCCGCAAACCTTATCGCCCCGTGTTGTATGTACTGATGGGCGTCGCACTATTTATTTTACTCATCGCGACCGTAAATTTTATCAACCTCTCAACAGCACAATCCCTGCAAAGAGTCAAAGAGATAGGCGTACGAAAAGTGATGGGAAGCAATAAATCAAACATTCGTTTTCAATTCCTTGCCGAGACACTAATATTTACATTGTTGGCGGTCATCCTATCAGTTTTGTTGATAAGACCTGCACTTTGGACTTTCGGTTCATACATTCCTGAAGGTGTTGAATTCCATCTTAATTTTTCGAGCATTGCTTTCCTGTTACTGGTTACTTTGGTGACGACTTTACTGGCTGGGTTCTATCCGGCGCAGGTGTTAGCCTCTTATCTGCCTGCTTTAAGTTTGAAAGGCGTAGCAGGACAACAAGCACCAGGAAGGGGAAATCTGCGAAAGGGATTGATCGTATTTCAATTCAGTATTTCACTCATTTTTATCATTGGCGCGATCGTTATGGGAAACCAGATCAGATACATGCGCAATGGCGACAAGGGATTCAATACCCAGGCCATTTTAACGATCAACCATTGGCGTGACCTTGATAATAAATTGAAATTATTTTCGGAAAAGATAAAGCATATTCCAGGTATTGATAAAGTGATCCTGCAGGGACAGGCGCCCATGGGTTTTGCGCACAGCGGACAGGATTTTAAATATAAGGG
>Ga0209069_10001637_pt1 | contig 11474 bp, 6 predicted proteins | sample Str013_2_FD_187202 | JGI IMG/M metagenome (GOLD analysis project Ga0209069, IMG submission 187202) | Freshwater sediment microbial communities in response to fracking from Pennsylvania, USA - Straight Creek_MetaG_SC_2013 (SPAdes) (version 2) | ecosystem: Environmental > Aquatic > Freshwater >...
CCGTATACGAGTTTTCCCGCCCGGGTCTGTATATTTTACACTTTTACATAGCGTATTAACATTTGAACAAACAGTACCTGGAATGTTAATTAACTTTATTTGCATAAAATGAACAATGAAAGTCCTTTTGCAGGATGACCAATCACCTCATTCCTGTCATCCTGACTTAACTAGCTATCCGACTGTTGTACAAGCACTAAGCATTACTGGTGAACCGATCACGACCGATCAAACCATAGCCTCAAAAGAAAATCATTTTAATGCCGGGCTGACTTGTTGGCAGAAATAAAAATGAATTCGTAAATAAACGAAAAAGAAAGAGGCTGACAGTATTTATAGAAAAAATTCTATAGCTCCATAGAATTCCATCTATAGTCTTTGTGAAAACTGCCTGTTAACTTGCAACCTGGTTGTAGATAGAAATTATAATAAACATTCGAACCCTTTAAAAAGCAATATCATGGCCATCGTCAAAAACAATCCATTTACGCAGGGGCTAAGCGGAAAACTGGGAAATTTATTCTCCTTTCGGCAGAAAGGAACCAAAACAGTGGTTGCCCTGTTGCCAAATCCAACCAATAAACCGCCCACAGAAGCCAGGTTGAAAACAAACCAGGATTTCAGGCAGGCAAATTTGTATGCCAGCGCAGCAATGAAGGACCCTGAATATAAACGTATTTATAAATCCTTTGAAAATGACAACCACCGGGCATGTGACCTGGCCAAATCAGATTACCTGTATAAACCGGTAATTGAACAGCTAAACACAGTCAATTACAAAGGCCATGCCAGTGAACATATTTTTATAACAGTACGCGATACCATCGAGGTTAAATCGGTTCACATAAAAATCGTAGCTACCTCAAACAAGCTATTGGAAGAAGGCATTGCGGTAAAAGAAGCTGAAAAATTTCAATGGAAGTATACAACCAGCAACGGGTACAATAGATTGGAAGCTTGTATTATCAGCATCACCGCCATAGATTATCCGGGCAATACAACGGTAAAGCACTGGATAATAGAATAAACAATTTAACCATTCCATTTCCTTTCCATCATCCACAGGTTTTATAATTATTAATGCCTGTTCCATCCAGCTAATCTCTTTTGAAAGTCGCGTACCAAATAATTCGGTCATGGCGATTGTTGCATGTATTTAATTAATCAATTAATAAACACAACCAGGACCTAAAATTCTATAGTATGAAAAACCTTTTGCTCCCTGCTACCCTTATTGGCGTTATTGCATGTCTCTTGTTGCAAACAAAAATGCATACGGTAGAAAACAAAACGGTTGCACCGCAGACTGTCGTTCATTTCAAAACGCCGCCTTCCCTTTTTTACCCTGTAAAAAAGCATCAGCCAGCTGCTTCGCCAAAGGACACAACAGATCTGTCAAAAACCAACTGGTATTCCAATGCCATCAAAAATATAGCTGCCAGTGAATACGAATTCAAACAGGATTCCATTACCGGCAACTATAGTACACCCAACCGCAAAAACAACCTGCGCTTTCATTACAATGAAAACGGGTTTTCAGCAGAGCCACGGACTACTAAAATTCCTGTTGGCAAAAAAAAGCAGGCAATAGGTCCTGGTGCAATAAAATACCGTTCCGTTCCCAACTGGAAAGTAAAATTCAACCTTGACAATAAATTATTGGGAAAAGGCAAATGGGAAGTAAACGGCAACCAGGCAAACTATATAACAGAAAATATTACGGTACAATACATCAACAAGGAAGATGGCATGCGCCAGAATTTTATTGTAAAGAAATCTATCCCAACAAACCATGAACTAACTATCCCATTCCAGATAGAGACTACACTAAAAACAACATTGCACAACAATAGCATTGAATTTTTCCACAAAAAAACAAATGTATTAAGTTACGAGCAGTTAAAAGTATGGGATGCATCAGGTAAAACGCTGGAAGCATCAATTGATAACAAAGGAGGCAATCAATACGCGATACATGTAAAGACTAACGGTGCAGTATACCCTATTACAATAGATCCACTCAGTACCACACCCTCACTTGTTCTTACGGGCGATCAGAATGGCGGAGAGTTTGGTTTCGCGGTTGCCGCTGCAGGTGATGTGAATGGTGATGGATATGGTGACGTAATTATAAGCGCACCTGATTACAATCATGGACAAATTAGTGAAGGGGTAGCCTATATATATTACGGCGCTGCCAGCGGATTAAGCAACACGCCTGCCAGCATAGTTGAAAGCAATATCATATTTGCAGCGATGGGTTATTCAGTGTCAACAGCAGGTGATATAAATGGAGATGGCTACAGCGACATTATCCTGGGGGCTCCTTTTTATACAAATGGTGAAACAAAAGAAGGTGCCGCATATATATATTATGGCTCAGCAGCAGGTATCAATCCCAATGCACCTGTAATACTGGAGAGCAACCAGCCAAATGCACAAATGGGTGTTACCGTATCAACAGCAGGTGATATAAACGGGGATGGTTATAGTGATATTGTAGTGGGGTCTCATTTATATGATGATGGACAGGCAGATATAGGAGCCGCATTTATTTATTATGGTTCAGCAGCAGGAATCAATACTGTACCAGCTGCGAAATTGGAAAATGGATTAACAGGATCTTATTTCGGCTATAGTGTAGGTTGTGCAGGTGATGTGAATGGAGATGGATACAGCGACGTTGTAATAGGTGCTCCTTATTATAGCAATGGCCCGGGCTCTGAGGGTGCAGTTTATGTTTTCCAGGGTGGCCCTGCTGGCATCAATACCAGCCCTTCCTTTATAGCTGAATCATTCCAGGCGAATGCGTTAATGGGCGTCTCTGTAGGCGGAGGTGATTTTAACGGGGATGGATACAGTGATATAATGGCCGGCTCTTATTATTATACTAAAACGGTGGCGTCTGAAGGCGCCGTATTAATCTATAATGGTTCTCCTGCTGGTATCAGCGGGGGTCCGGCAACCATTCTTCAAAGTTTTCAATCCAATGCAAGGTTTGGAGAGTCAGTTGGTACCGGTGATTTTAATGGTGATGGCTATTGTGATGTAATTGTAGGTGCCTTTACCTATTCGAATGGAGAATCATTTGAAGGAGCTACATATATATATAAAGGATCGCCAAACGGAATTAATACTACCCCTGTTGCAATATTTGAAAGCAATGCGGTCAATGCACAATTGGGCTATGCGGCAAATGCAGCCGGTGACGTAAATGGAGATGGGTACAGCGATTTTATTGCAGGTGCACCATTTTATAGTAATAGTACCGGAAGAGTGGGAAGTGCCTACCTGTTTTATGGTTCCCCCGACGGTATCAATCCAAATACCATTACATCAGTTATTGCTGGTGCGCAGTTAAATGAGGCCCTGGGAACTTCGGTCAGCAGCGCAGGCGATGTAAACGGTGATGGATTCAGTGATGTTGTAATTGGTGCGCCATTATACGACAATGGTCAAACAGATGAAGGAGCAGCCTTTATATACCTCGGTTCTGCCAATGGAATCGTCACCCCCTTTGCCACAAAAGTAGAGAGTAACCAGGTTGGTGCACAAATGGGCTATTCAGTTGCTTCAGCAGGTGATGTAAATGGTGATGGATACAGCGATGTTATTGTTGGCGCCCCGCAATACCACAATGGCAGCAGTGCAGAAGGTGCAGTATTCTTATTTCTTGGTTCGCCCACAGGAACCAGTACCACGGTTACTGCAAGAGTAGAGAGCAATATCAATTTTGCCCAACTTGGTTTTTCTGTGGCAGCAGCCGGCGATGTGAATGGAGATGGCTATGCTGATATTATTGCCGGAGCAAACTTGTATACCAACGGACAATTCAATGAAGGAGCTGCTTATGTATACCTTGGAACTGCAACGGGGATCAATACCATTCCATCCGCTATTCTTCAAAGCAACCAGGCGAATGCACAAATGGGATATAGTGTGGGTACAGCGGGCGATGTAAATGGCGATGGCTTCAGTGATATTATTGTTGGAGCGCCATTCTTTGACAATGGACAAACCGATGAAGGCACTGCCTTTATTTATTATGGATCTGTTACAGGGATAAATACCGTTCCAGCAGTGATGCTGGAGAGCAACCAGGCAAATGCACAATTCGGCACCTCAGTAGCAACCGCCGGTGATGTAAACGGCGATGGTTACAGTGATGTAATTGTAGGCGCCCCGTTTTATACCAACGGTCAAACGAATGAAGGCGTTGCGTTTATTTATCAAGGGTCTGCAACGGGTACCGGCACCTTACCTGTAATAATGCTGGAAAGCAACCAGGCCAATGCACAATTTGGTATCAGCGTGGCAACCGCAGGCGATGTAAACGGTGACGGATACAGCGATGTTATTGTTGGAGCCAACATGTATACAAACGGAGAAACGCAGGAAGGAGCCATATATGTATACCATGGTTCTCCTGCAGGCCTCGCTGCAACAGCAGCCCTCCTTATGGAAAGCAATACAGTCCAGGCACAATTAGGAACAAGTGTAGCTGGTGCCGGAGATATAAATGGCGACGGTTTCAGCGATATCATTGCAGGGGCCCCTGGTTATAGTAATATACCGGGAAATTTTACGGGAGGGGCTTTTACTTATTATGGAGGCAGCACAGGGATCGGCAAACAAAACAATCTCCGTCTGTATAATTCCGATTTATCCACGATAATAAATCACAGCAATGTAGCCGATATTTATTTTGGTGCAGGATTGTTTGCCAAATCATTCCTGGGCAGGCAAAAGGGTAAAATGGTTTGGGAAACAAGGATCAGTTACGCCCCTTTCAGCGGTGCACCTATTACAAATAGCGTATTGTTTACTTCCCGGCAAATGGCCTATACAGATTTAGGCATCAGCGGAACAGAGTTAAAAAGTGTAATTACAAAACTTAACGGCGCAAGGTTTACCAAGGTAAGGGCAAGAGTAAAATATGATATGATAAAGGCCTTCACCGGCCAGCCATATGGGCCCTGGCGCTATGTACCCGCGCAATTGGCCACTACACAACTGGGAATATTACCCCTGGATATTATTTCATTCAAAGCAGCCTGGTTACAAAAAGGAAAAACCGCTGTAATTAATTTTATTACAGACAATGAACGCAACAACTGTTGTTTTGAAATTGAAAAAAGTACAGACGGCATGCATTACAGCAGCATTGGAAACATTCCTGCAAGGAATTTAAATGGCCGGCAAAACTATAGCTATACAGACAGCAATGCCGCTGCAGCCAATCAATATTATCGTTTGAAAATGATAGGCATAGATGGACAATATACTTATAGCACCATCATGCAATTGCAATCTGGTGGCGCTACGGAAATAATGATCTTCCCCAATCCTGCTACGGACAATATGCAGATACAATTAAATAAGATGTATGACAAAATAAGCATGCGCATGATAAACAATGCAGGACAGGTGGTCAAACAATCAAATTATGTATTGGCTGGCATCAAATCCATTAATATAAACGTAAGCAATTTATCAGCAGGCACCTATTGGATTTACCTCGAGGCCGGTGCAGACAGACAGGTATTGCAGTTTGTGAAGGATTAGTAATTTCGCTATTCCCGGACAGTAATTTTTTTTGCAATAGGCTTGAAATGTAAAAGGCGTTTTAAGTAATAAGTTGTAAGTTTTAAGTACATCCTTCAACCTTACACCTCTTATCTTACACCTCTTATCTTACACCTTATACCTTACTAAAAACCCGTCCGAACTGCGTTCAGCCGGGCGGGCTTATAACCTAAATAAAAAGAGCCTCCTTAAACAGAGGCTCTAAATTATTTATATCAGTTGGTACGCTAGAATCTACCTGTAATTATTATTGATTAAAAACTTCTACCCTACTTACAACTTTGTCATGTCCTAATAAAAGTTGACACTCTGTCAACCTATTTCAGGACAAGACACTTAAAACTTACAACTTATTACTTTACTGCAACTGCTTCTTAGCAATCGCCATATTGCGCTGGTTCACCATATCATTCATCACGTTTATTGTTTCATCCAGGTAAAGATCATTGCGCAGGTTTTTCAGCCATGCCTTGAAACGCTCATCCTTGTCTTTATCGTTTGCATACTTGTTTACATCATCCGGTAATGCAGCCACTTCCAGTTCTTTGGGAAGTTTGTTCAATGATTCCAGTTGCTTTACAGTAGCGCTAATCTTTTTCTTCTCGTCACGGTATTTTTCAATATTCAGAGAATACACTTTATCGTTTTCCTTAGCGAGCCACTCTGTATTTGTCTTAATCAAATTAAACGCAGGATTATTGGTAACCCTTGCCTGGCTGCTGCTGCGCAAAGAGTTGGGATCATACCCGTATTTCCATGGCGTATAATCCGCTTTCTGGATTTCATCCCATGGCAGTGCATCCGGATCATCCTTTTCACGAAGTTTTGAATATTCCAGTACATCCGGCAACACAATGTCGGAAGCTACGCCGCGCAACTGGGTAGAACCCCCGTTGATGCGGTAGAACTTCTGCAGGGTAAGTTTGATGGTGCCCAGTTCGCTGTTGGCACTCATGAAACCCATTTCCTTATCCAATCCAATATTACGTTGTACGGTTCCTTTACCATAGGTAGAAGTGCTGCCAATGATAAGACCGCGTTTGTAATCCTGTATGGCTGCTGCAAATATTTCAGAAGCAGAGGCGCTGAACTCATTTACCATTACGGCCAATGGTCCGTCGTACAATACCGACTTATCCCTGTCGCGCAGCACGCTTGGTTTACCGTCTCTGTCACGCACCTGTACAATCGGGCCCTCTTCTACAAACAATCCCACCATTTTCACCACATCGTATAATGAACCGCCACCATTGTTGCGGAGGTCCATAATGATACCATCTACTTTTTGATCTTTCAGTTTGATAATTTCCTTTGCCACATCATCTGCACAACGACGACCTTTTGGATCATCAAAGTCGGCATAGAACTCTGGCAGGAAGATGAATCCTATTTTTGTTTTACCGTTTGATACAATAGAACTGCGGGCAAATGTTTCATCCTGTACTATTTCATCACGGATTAATTTTACCAGTTTAACGGTACCGTCCGCCTTGCGAAGGGTGAGTCTTACTTCGGTTCCTTTTTTACCACGGATAATTTTCACTGCATCCTGGGTAAAATATCCGGTCAAATCTACAGGTTCCGCTTCTCCCTGTCCCACTTTCATTACGATATCTCCCACATTGAATTCACCGCTTTTCCAGGCTGGGCTGCCGGTAACAATGGAACCAATTTTAATATTACCATCATCCTCGCGAAGAGAAGCACCGATACCATAGAACTTACCACTCATTTCTTCGTCAAAATATCGCTTATCCACCGGTGGAAAATAATCAGTATGCGGATCCATGCTTTGTGTAATCGTATTCACAAACCGGTTGAACAGTTCATCCAGTGTATACTTCGCTTTGTAATTGTCAAAAGTCCTGTCCATAATGCGCATCACCCTGTCGCGGGCGTCCTTCTCCATTTGTTCGTTCGTCTTCATCACATATCCTTCCTTGCCCTTGTTTTTCTCCTGTGCTTCCATCGCATCTACATAACGGTCAAGCACCAGGTATTTCAGGCGCTTGCGCCAGAATTCCTTTCTTTCCGCTTCATTGCTTACAAAATCCCTTTTATCAGGATCACTGGTAAATAGCTCATCTTTTGTAAAATCAAATGGCTTAGCCAGAATTTCTTTGTATATCAATTGTGCCTCGGGCATTCTTTTTTGAAACAACAGTTCTACTGCAGGTACAAAGTTTACCGTGCCACCCAGTATTTCGTCGTCAATTTTAGTTTCGTATTTCCGCAGGTCCTGGATATCAGATTGCAGGAACATGCTTTTATCCTGGTCTATAACACCCAGGTATTTCTTAAATATTTCTTTGGAAAATTTGTCGTTGATGTCTTTAGGGCTGTAATGAATTTCCGAAAGCATTTCGCCTACATTGTGGAGAATCTTTTCATATTTGGTCGGAGGGTTGCTGCCGCCGGTTCCAAAGCTGCGAAAAGCAATAAACACCCCAGCGCCCAACACCATCAGGAGAATGGGTAAACTTCTTCTACTAAACATAAATTGTATGAATTTTTGCATTGATTCAAAAATAACGATAAATAAGATGGCTTGTTGCCCCGGGAAGCCATTATTAACACACAGTTGACCAATAATTTACATGAGTGGGGAAAGATGTTAAAACACAAAACCGGAGCAAATAATATGCCCCGGTTTATTTGGGTAACTGATGGGGTTCGAACCCACGACCCTTAGAACCACAATCTAATGCTCTAACCAACTGAGCTACAGCTACCGTCTGGCGGCAAAAATAATGGAATTTGATCGCTGTACAAAATACAATCGAACTGTTTTACCATATTGGCAATTAGCTTTTCTTTGCTGCACAAAATAAAATCGCCATGCATACTTCCCTGCTGTTAATCCCTCTCCTTTCAGCGCTTGGCGGTGCTTGTATCGTATGGATACTGCGCAGACTTCTCTTCTATCCCTTAACCCCAAAAAAAATAGTCGGTATCTCTTTCCAGGGACTCCTGCCAAAAAATCAAACAGCCATTGCTGCCACTGTTGCAGCTATGCTGAAAAAAGAACTGCTTTCCGGAGATATGTTTAACAATATGGTAGCAAGTCCGGATAACTATAAAAAAATATTGCCCCAAATTGAGCAACACATCGATGGCTTCCTCAAAATAAAACTGCCCGCTTCCATGCCCATGATCGGAATGCTTATCGGCGATAAAACCATACAGCAACTCAAATCCATTTTCATGGCCGAACTGGAAACACTCTTTCCCATAGTTATGACTGGATATATACAATCTATTCAGTCTGACAATAACTTCGAAAAAATGGTAACTGATAAACTCGCATCTGTTAACCCTGCAACATTCGCCGTGATGGCTGCCGAACAACTGCGCAAACCCCTCCGCAAAATGATGGCCCTCGGAGCCGTGGTCGGCATCCTGGTTGGATGGTTGGAACTGGCCATTTACCTACTGCTGATTCACTAAAATTTCCAGGATTTCTGTTCATATTATAGGAAAACAGCGTTCTCCTGTTTACATGCTATTATTTCACAATACGAGCCTGGCTAAAGGCTTTCTCAGCCCTGTTTTTCCTGTTTATTGGGATGCCTTCAATTATCATGGAACCATAGCCTGGATCCAATGCTGACCTTTTAAAGTAGGCCTAAGGCTGTACCAGCAAAATGGTGCCTGCCAGATATATGGAAAATGTCCATTTTTGTCCGCCCAGCTTTTTTGGAAAAGGACAAAAACCATCATATCTGTATTTTTAATAATGATACATTCTGGTTCCAATACAGGCATCCGCAGTTCCATCTACAAATTCAGCCTTTAAAATCCCATATTTACCGTTCGTAAATTCAATCATTAACAAGCCTTTTACAGCGCAGGTAAGTTTTTGCGACGACGTCTAAACATTTCTATATAAACAATTGTCATTAAAGCCGTTCATCCATTTGTCAGGCGATTGTCATTATCGAATGAATGAACTTTGCCAACCTTTTAAATTTCAAATAATACTCATGAGAAGAATTTTGATGGCCCTTACCGTTTTACTCTTTACCGTTCCTGTTCTCGCCCAGTATCCGGGTGGAGGCGGCCGGCCAGGTGGCGGTATGGGCGGTGGAAACATGAACATCGGCCATTTTTACGGCAAACTGGTAGACATCAATACCAAGAAAGGTGTGGAAGCCGCATCGGCACAGCTCATCCAAAGCAAATTCGATACCACCACCAAAAAAAGAAAGGACACCATCGTGGGTGGTATGCTTACCAGCAAGAATGGTGAATTCAGCTTTGAAAACCTCCCCATCTTCGGCAATTACCGGCTGAAAATAACTGCCATCGGATACAAAACCATTGAACAGAAAGTGGCTTTCGAAATGAAAATGCCACAGGGGGGTGCAGCAAGTGGCGGACAAACACCTGATATGAGCCAGGCACTGGCAGGTATTGACAAAGATTTGGGCAATATAAAACTGGAAACCGATGCCAAAGTACTGGAAACGGTTACCGTCACGGGCAGCAAACCTTTGTTCCAGATGGGGGTGGACAGGAAGATATTCAATGTGGACAAGAACCTGGTCAGCGTTGGACAAACAGCCCAGGAACTGATGAAAAGTATACCATCGCTGAATGTTGATATTGATGGCAATGTAACCCTCCGCAACGCGGCCCCTACCATATTTGTAGACGGTCGTCCCACTACCCTCACACTGGATCAGATTCCCGCAGATGCCATAGAAAGTGTTGAAATTATTACCAACCCCTCTGCAAAATTCGATGCATCGGGCGGTACCGCGGGTATTTTAAATATTGTTTTAAAGAAAAACAGGAAGGCAGGTTACAATGGAAACCTCCGCGCAGGTATCGACAGTCGCGGTAAATTTAACCTCGGTGGCGACATCAATGTAAAACAAGGCAAGGTGAATTTCTTTGCAAACGCCAGTTACAACCAGCGCAAATCCATTTCAAACAGCAATAGCTTCCGGCACAATATAATTGATCCACCGGTGGATGTAAACCAGGAAAGCAAAACCATTTCCAATGGTAATTTTGCATTCGGTCGCGCTGGTATGGATTATTTGCTCAACAACAGGAATACCATCACCATCTCAGGTGTGCTGGTACATGGCCATTTTGAAAATGCAGACAACCTCAATTTCGATTCACTTAGCAACGGCTCCATTTTTACAAGGGGAAACCAGGTTACCAATTCGGAATTTACCTTCCGCAATCTGGGTGGCGCACTGAGTTACAAACATAATTTCGCAAAATCAGGACAAGATCTTACTGCAGATATCAACTACAACCGCAGCAACAACAGCAGCAATGGCGATTATGTCACCAATTTCTTCCAGCCCGATTACACACCCAAAGGAACCGGCCTGTTCAGAAGAACGATTGGAGATGGAATCAATAAATTCTTTACCGTGCAGATGGATTATACCAATCCCATCAACGAGAAATCAAAGATTGAATCGGGCGCCAGGGTGGCCATTCGCGACAATACCAGTATCAATAATAACTACCTGAAAGATTCAACCGGCAATTTTATATACAATGCCCTGCTGAGTAACAATTACCAGTTTACGGACCGTGTATACGCTGCTTACACTACTTTTTCAAGAAAAGGAAAGGCATTCAATTACATGTTGGGGCTGCGCGCAGAAAGTTCAGATTATACCGGTACATTGTTACAAAGTGTAAAATCAACTTTCAGCACCAAATACCCCATCAGTTTGTTCCCAAGTGTATTTATCACCAAGGAATTTAAAAACAAACAGGACCTGCAGATCAATTATTCAAGAAGGATCAACCGTCCCAATTTCTTCCAGCTGATTCCTTTTATTGATTATTCAGATAAACTGAACATTACAAAAGGTAATCCCGGCCTGGTACCTGAGTTTACACAATCGCTGGAAATG
>Ga0209069_10001638_pt1 | contig 11471 bp, 11 predicted proteins | sample Str013_2_FD_187202 | JGI IMG/M metagenome (GOLD analysis project Ga0209069, IMG submission 187202) | Freshwater sediment microbial communities in response to fracking from Pennsylvania, USA - Straight Creek_MetaG_SC_2013 (SPAdes) (version 2) | ecosystem: Environmental > Aquatic > Freshwater >...
ACAGGCAATCTCGGTAGACTATCCAACTCGCTTTGCGCTGCGTCAGCCATCACATACGGGAATTTCATTTATCAGTCTCTCGTTTTATGAGCTGCAGCCAGAGCATCTGCTAGTGCCTGTGCCGCCCCATAGGAATCATAGGGGGTAGGCAAATTGTACACTTTACCATGCTCAAAGAGCGCACTAGCCTCATCTCTGTCTAGATCTTCTGCTAAGAGGCGAATGAGTTTGAGCTTCTCCGGGGGAGTTAATTGACGAACGACAGGAAGAACCTCGGCTAGAGTCATAACGCACTCCTATACAAGAGAGAGACGAGCCTGGGGCGACGATAACGCTGAGCCGACGATCAATCAAAGTACCTCGATCCAGGAAGTACTTTTTTACACGCGATCATCAAGCGTCAAGATTGAGCGGTGCAAACGCCGCCGCATCGCCTCTCTTGATCCGTTCAAGCCCGTCTTCTCCTTCATCGCAATAGAGTTCGAGTTGGTTTCCTTCGGGATCAAGAAAATAGATACTCTTGGTGATGGCATGATCGATAGTCGCGGTGATCGTCACCTGGTGAGCCTTTAACTGCCGGTAGCATTCTTTGAGCGCAGTGAAGTCTTCCACTTGCAAGGCGACGTGATGGAGTCCAACTTGCTGGTCGGTGACAGGAGCAGACTCTGGTGGCACTGCCAACACAGCCAAGTCATGGTGTTGTTTACCGAGAGAGAAGAATACTCCAGCGGGACGCTTCAGCCGCGTTACCACGGTGAACCCTAATACTTCAGTATAGAACTGCTCAGCCTTCTGCAGATCGCGCACTTTTAACACGACATGACCGACTTTCTTGGGGTGAATCATGGCTGACTCCTTTTCTTTGTACTATGGTCCTTTTTTCACGCTTCCTCAAGCTGTCAGTCCGCCATCGACGGCGAGGGTCTGGTCTGCGGAGATCAGACTCCTCAGAATTGCGATTATGGAATACCTAACAACTTATGAGTCTGTAGACTCAGTCGCCATTGCGGATGCGTCAAGCAATAGGATATTGCCCGGCGTGTATTGCGTTCTCGTTCCGGTCCGTCCATAGGCTGCAAGAAAAAATGCTGAAAATCGAAATCAATGAACTGCTCTGGTTCTGCTTCTGGTTGTGGATATACCAGTTTCAGTTCGTTGCCTGTTCGGAGGAGCAACTCTGCTCCAGCTTTTGGACTGACACAGACCCAATCAATACCGTGGGGGAGTACCTGGGTGCCGTTGGTTTCGACTGCAACGATAAATCCGTAGCCATGGAATGCTTCGATAAGCGGTTCATCGAGTTGGAGCAGTGGCTCGCCACCAGTACAGACAACAAACGGCTGTTCGCGAATGCGATCAGGAAGAGCGGCACATCCTGATGGTGGGAACGGCCACGTAGCCGCAACAGCAGTTGCGAGTTCACTCGCAGTCGTAAACTTCCCTCCACCAACGCCATTGGTCCCGACAAAGTCCGTATCGCAAAAACGGCACACCGCCTGTGAGCGATCTTCTTCTCGGCCTGACCACAAGTTACACCCTGTGAAGCGACAGAATACCGCTGGACGGCCAGCATTCGCGCCTTCGCCTTGGAGCGTGTAGAAGAGTTCTTTGATGGAATAAGTCATGGGGCTAGAGGTTTGAGACTTGAGGCTAGAAAGAAGCAGCTGAACAACCAACCAACGAGGGTAGAAAAGACATCGATAAGGACGGGGGAGGAAAACCAGTCTCTAGCCTCCAGCCCCCAGCCTCTGCGCGCAAAGCGCGCTTACTTCTTCGGAGCGCCGAGGATGGTCTCCTTAAACACTTTTGCCGCTGAGAAGCCGACTTTCTTACGAGCCGGAATCTTGATGGGCTCACCGGTTTGCGGATTGCGCCCGATGCGTGCTTTCAATTGACGCAGACGGAAAGTCCCCAAGTTGGGAATCTTCAGCTCTTTATCTTTTTTCACCGTTTTGGTAATGAAATCAACCAACTGATCTAACTGATCGTTTGCCTGCCGATTTGAGAGTCCACCCCACGTTTCCGCGAGTTTCTTTACCATCTCAGATTTTGTCATGACACCAATCTCCTTCTCCAAAAAAATTTCCTGTGTTAATCCCCCAAATGAGTTTACCGTGTGCCCGGTGCGTTGTTTTACTCACAGGCCACATCCGGCCAACTCTGCCTCTCAACCATACATCTGTCACATCCTCGTCGTCTGCCAATCCTCCTCTTCGTTGAGATCCTCGCCAACTTCTGACAGGAGCTTTCCGGTGAAGGGCGGGTGTTACTCTCCGTTGATATTCCTTCGACGTCACTGAGCGATCGTCAGTACAGGAACCTCAGCGACAGTTTTGCCATGCGACTGCGCGAGATATAACGCACGAGCTTCCGCGTCTGTAATGACCCGACGCTTGGTCTTTTCGTCGTACATCTTCCATAGGCCACCTAACATGGGGTGACGTCCACGTCGATAGCTATACCCCCAATACAGAAACTCGCGGGTCATGCTGTCGCGCGCTTCCCAGTTTAAACCGCGCCCACCGGAAAATGTCGCGGTGTTCTTCAACATGCGCCACGGCGAGTAGAAGATCCGGTACGCATCTTGGTACGCTTTCAGGGTTTCCTCTGCCGTCATCGTCGCATGTTGAGACACCACATGGTCAGAGTCGTACCAGTTAAAGTCCCAATCTGTGATTTTTCCTTCTTCTACCGCTTTGAGGTGATCTTCCGTGCCCGGTAGTGGAGTGACGATGAAGAACGACGCTAAATCAACGCCAACCTCAATCAGATCAAGCGCAGCCTCGCGTCCACTCTCCGGCGTATCGTGCGGGAATCCGATCATGTAGCCACAATGAACGGCGATCCCGGCATTGTGCCAGTTATCGACGACGCGGCGATACTTCTCTAACACGCGACGTTTCGATTCCACGAGTTCAAGATTGCGCTCACCGCGCCGGTCGGTATTCTGGAATTTGGTGGCAGCCATGAGATTCAGCGGGTTGAACGATTCAAAGCCGACGAATGCACAGTAGCCGCCCGCTTCCTTGACCAACTCGACAAAGCGACGGCTCCGTTGATGTTTGCTGCTATCGGTCTCACCGGCACGCATGTCAGAGTACCCGCCCGCATCGATATCGACCTGCATCATGAAGTTGACATTGCGTCCTTGGCGTCGCAGTTCTGCCATGCCCAGAAGCACCGGTTCCCACTGTGGGCTGCGGAAAAAATCATCATCGACGAGGAATAGGGTATCGATGCCATGGTTATCTGCGGCATCACGAATCCAATCGACCGCAGACTGCGAGTCGCGCGCGCGCATTGTGCGGCCCATCACGTTCTTCACGCTGCAATACGAACAGGTAAACGGACAGCCGCGCGAGGTATCGAGCGTCGTCATCGTGGAATTGGCAAAGCGCGTGAGATAGCGATCATCAATAGCCGGTAATTGTACATCAGTAATTTCTGGGACGGTGATCTCGCCAGTGCCGGTTTTGGCGCGAATACCGGTAGTGACACTATAGTGCGGTTGCAATTCGCCATTGAGGTAATCGTCGAGAATTTGCACCCAAGTGTTTTCTGCTTCACCGGCGACTGTCGTTATCCCACAGCTATTGAGAAACTTACAGGAGTCAGGATAGCCGCTGACATGAAACCCACCCATCATCACGGTAAATCCGGCAGCAACAAACTGTAGCGCAGTGTCACGACCACGTGGGTATTGGTTGGTCTGTACCCCAGCCATGCCAATCAGCACCTCGACGCCGTCTTCCGTGCCTTTGTCTTTAATCGCTTGAATAGTCTCAGGGTTGATCGCGCCATCAACGATTTCATCCCACAGGATCGTTTCGACAAAAATGTTTTTTGTTGCGCGGAGCCGGTTATATTCCTCATTCAGAGCAGCCAGGGCGGTGAGGGTGTTATTCGGCAACACGCCTTTCCAGAAACGTAGCACATACCCATCTTCGTCATACTTTGAGGGCTTGATAAAGTAGATGCGTACCGTCCGACAAGGGGTTGCTTCTCGGCTTATCGTGCGAGTAACAGGAAGTGTGGTTGTTGTGTCACTAGCTGTGTGGAATTGGGCCGCATAGGCCGTGCCGATCTTGGTTAGGACCTGCGCTTCTTCCCACCATGAGCGCCACCCTTTTCCTCGCGCCGTGTGTGTCTGTGAACTTACCGTTTTCATGCATTTCCTCTCTAAAACCCAACATTTTGTACTTGCCGAGCAGACAAATGTCAATAAATTCGGGCAAAATCTTAATGGTACATCTCAACTAGTTCGATCATGCCGAGCTTCTTTAACTCACCAAACAGACGTCCTTTCACTTCTTGTATGGTTTCTAGACGCAAGACTTCTTGGGTCAAGCGTTGCGCATCTGCATAGGACAAGGAGCGCACGACACGCTTAATCACCGGAACAAAGAACGGCTCCATGCTCAATTCGTCGAGACCCATGCCGAGCAACACCATCGTGCATAGTGGGTCTGCGGCCATCTCCCCGCACATGCTCACACGTCGTCCCGCGCGTTTCGCCGCTTGTACCGTCCAGGAGATCGCTTGAAGGACCGCTGGATGGAGTGGCTCGTAGAGCGCGGCGACTTTGCGATTATCTCGATCCACTGCGAGGAGATACTGAATCAAATCATTAGTGCCGATACTAAAAAAGTCGACTTCCTTGATCAGACGGTCAGCTAACCATACTGCTGCAGGCACTTCGACCATGACGCCGATCGGCATCCACGGATCGAAGGCTACCCCTTCCTCATGCAATTCGGCTTTGACCTCGGTGAGCAGTTTTTTGACTTGCAAGACCTCTTCTACACTGGAAATCATCGGCACTAAGAGTCGGACTGGACCGTGCATGCCGGCACGCAAGATCGCGCGCAGTTGCACCTTAAAGATCGACTCTTTCTCAAGCGAGATGCGAATTGAACGCCAGCCGAGATAGGGATTCTGTTCTTGCGGCAGCCGCATATAGGCAGGATATTTGTCCGGACCGAGATCCAAGGTGCGAATAGTGACCGGTTTTCCACCCATATTATTCAAGACCCGCCGATATAAATCAAATTGCTCATCTTCACTCGGAAAGTCACGATATGTGAGAAAGGGAATTTCCGTGCGATACAGTCCGACCCCTTCAGCGCCATGCCGCTGCGCAAGCGTCGCGTCAATCAGCAAGCCGACATTGGCTCCCAGCGTGATACGTACTCCGTCTCGCGTTTCTGCCGGCAGGTCATGGATGCCTTCGAGGTCACGGTTAAACGCACGATATTCGTGATCGAGCTGTTTATATTCGCGCAAGACCTCTGTGCCAGGATTGACATAAATGACCCCAGAATTGCCATCGACAATGAGAATATCATCTTCTTGTATCAGTTCAGCGTGATCGACGCCCACGACCGTGGGAATTTCAAACGATTTTGCCAGAATTGAGGCATGGGAGGTTGCTCCACCGTTCGCCAGGACAATCCCTTTGAGTCGTTGCGAATCGACCATGCAGAGATCTGAGAGGGTGATCTCATCGGCAACCAGAATGACGCTATCGTTGTTCGGACGTTCTTTTTCTTCGATCCCTAACAGGTGACGTAACAGACGTTGGCTGACATCGCGAATATCTGCCGTGCGTTCACGCAGGAGGCGGTTTTCGACTCGTTCCAGGGCTTCGACGTATTCTTCTGTGACCTTCTTCACGGCAATTTCAGCCGCGTCGCTCTCGTGAATCAGTCCTTCAATTTTTCCCAAGAATCCCGGATCTTCTAACATCATGGCATGCGCATCAAAGATGGCAATGTCGACCTCTGGCAGACGTGTATGGACTTGCTCTTTGAGCGCGGCAATCTCTGCGAGTGAGAGTTGCACGGCTTTATACAAGCGTGTCAGTTCTTCCTTGGGATTTTCAACCGACCGTTCAATGAGTGTTTCCAGATGGACTTGCGGATGAATCAGGTGAACATGGCCGATACCAAAGCCAGGCGAGACACTAATACCGGAGAGACGTGTACGTCCAGCATGATTCTTTGTCGAACTCTCCTCTTCGCGTTCTCGCTCATACACCCGCAGTCGCTTAATCGCTTCGACCATGCGGCGATGCGCTTCTTCTCGTTCCTGTTCTTTGCTTTTCAGGGTTTCGAGCAGTCGTGCCTGAACGATATTCTGGCTCACTTGTGTCGAGATCGCTTTCAATAAACGGATCTCGGTGCGCGAAAAATGGCGTCGGTTGCGGCTCTGAATGACGAGAACGCCGAGGGGAGAATGTTTTTCGACGATGGGAAGTCCAAGAAACGAATGGAAGCGTTCTTCTCCGGTCTCGGGGAAATACTTGTTCCGTGGATGGGTCATGGCATCAGTGACGGCCACGGGCTCCATCTTTTCGATCACCAAGCCGCTTAATCCTTCGTCAATGCTCATACTGACGCTACCGACTGCGGTGCGATCAAGGCCGGTCGTTGCCCATAAGGTCAGGCGGCGTTCTTTCGAATCGTATAAGTACAAGGAGCACACTTCCGTGCCCATGCGCTCGGCGATGGTTTGCGTGATCTCTTCGAGCGTTTCTCGCAGGTCATGAGAACGGGCAATAAGCGTCCCGATGTCTTCCAACAAACGAAGGCTGTGACCGCGACGTGAAGATGTACGTGGTGGTGCCGACGTCTTCGTCCGCGACGGAGACGTGGCGCGCTTCAGCACACTGGTACTCTTGGATGTTCGCCCCATACAGCAATACTTAGCGCAGGCATCATAGCTGAGGCCTACTGCACCCACAAGGCGCACGATATGAAAAAATAGCGAAATTTCAAGGGAAACCGAAGAGGCTAGGCCGTGTAGCCCGCACGGTGATTGAGCGGCGCGTGTCCGGCGCCAATGCGCACCCCGGCTGCCATGGCTTTGGTCACAAACGCCTTTGCTGTTGCTACAGCCTCTTGGACCTCTTGTCCTCTGGCTAACGCCGCAGTAATCGCCGCAGAGAAGGTGCAGCCAGCGCCATGCGTACACACGGTATCGAGCTTGGCGGTTTGGTACGCACGGAACTCATGTCCATCGAACAGGATATCGCATGCTTCGGTTTCGAGGTGGCCGCCTTTTACTACCACGTACCGTGGACCAAGCGCTTTGATGCGCCGTGCGGCTTCTTCCATACTTGGGCGATCGTGGACGTCCATTTGCGCCAAGAGGCCAGCTTCGTGAAGGTTGGGAGTCACAATAAGTGCGAGCGGCAAGAGTGTCTCCGCCAGGGTTTTGCGTGCCTCCTCATGTAAGAGAGCGTACCCGCCTTTTGCGACCATGACCGGATCAACGACCAGCTTCTGGAGCTGATACTCTTGGATTTTCTTACTCACCGTGTGGACGAGGGGAATCGACGAGAGCATGCCGGTCTTGGCGGCATCGGCGCCAATATCGGACAACACACTATCAAACTGTTGCGCGACAAACTCAGGCGGGAGTTCAACAACGCCTTGTACGCCCAGCGTGTTTTGCGCAGTAACTGCAGTGATGACGCAGGTGCCATACACGCCCAGCGCCATGAAGGTTTTCAGATCGGCCTGAATCCCTGCACCACTGCCACTATCAGAGCCGGCGATGGTTAAGGCTTTTGCTATGGTCATCGTGTGTATTGTCGGTTGATGAGAGGAGTGAGTCAGCGACTGGAATCCTGGGGATAAACGGAGAAATGGATAAAGAAGAAAGGATAAATGGTGAGGAGGGGAAGAGATTGTTTATTTTTCCGTTTCTCCATTTCTCCGTTTTCCCATTTATCCTTTATCCTCATCATTATGCGTAAACGCCTGAAACTTCCCCACATGCAGTTTGTGCCCCGGATAATAGCGTCCGGCTTTGAGTTCGTCGATTAATTCGCGGACGGTTGTGACGCGCCGTTCGAAGACGGTGACTGCTGCGCCCAGCGAATTGGCTGAGTGACTATCACTTCCTCCGATTCCCTTGCGACCGAGATGCTGAGCAACCGACAGCGCGTAAAGATTCTCTTGCTCTGAGCACGCAGCATTCACGACTTCAATTTCATCGACATACTGTAACACTTCGAGTGCGTTGGCGCCGGAGTTGGGATCAGTGGCGTCAATCGCCGGGGTTTTATGGATGAACTGAAAACGCGGATCAAGCTTATAGCGGTATGGATGATTGGCAATCAGAAAACCGCCCACGTCGTTGACGACCCGGCGCAGTTCTTTGACTTTATAAATGCCGCCGATGTATTGCTTCAAGCCAAACGTGCCAACATGTCCCCATTCTGTGGTCACTTCGATGCCACGGAACAATGTCACTCCATGTTCGTTGGCATATTCGTCAATCTTGGGGTCATCCCAAGCGTTATCGTGTTCAGTGATGCACAGACCTTCAAGGCCAACCTTCTGGGCCTGATCGATCATGGCAAAAGCATCAAGGTTGCTGTCGGCGCTCCCGCGCGTGGTGTGTGTGTGGAAGTCAATGCGCATGCCGCTCACGGTCATTGCTCCTTTTTCCGTACAGTTGAGGATGGATTCACATAGCCTATGTCCTTCCCCCCGGCAAGCAGGACACAAAGGGCCCTAACCGACAGTGGTCTCATTTCTGGAAGTCACACTCTACTGGAGCACGACTTCTCCCGAAGAATATCATTGCAGATATATTGCAGCATAGAAGGGCGCTGACCATAATGCCGCCATGTTCTCTCAATGTGAGATAGATCGAGGAGAAGTATCACCAATCATTCGTCAACCGTAAACGAGGGCAATATGACACAGCGGGCAATCTTCGGTCCATTCTTCGCAACCATATTTCTGACGCTGGGTGTGTGGGTGTACATGTACATTCGCCGCATCAGATTTATCACCAGCAATAATTTCACTGCGAAAGAGCTGACCCCCAGTGTATTCGCGCAGCTCTCGCCTCCCGAGGTCGCCAATCCATCGGATAACCTTAAGAACCTGTTCGAGATTCCGGTGCTCTTCTATGCGCTTGTGCTGTATCTCTTTGTGACGCAGCAAGTAGATACAGTGTACGTGACTGCCGCGTGGGTCTTCGTCGTGTTCCGCGTCTTGCACAGCGCTGTCCATTGCACGTTCAACCTCATCATGCTCCGGTTTTACCTGTACCTTATCTCTACCCTCGCAGTGTGGTTCATCGCGATCCGTGCAGCGCTCGCCTACTGCGGCGCGTAATAACTTTGTTCAATGGGCTCAGGCCTTGATATATAAGATTCGGTTCTTCCTCCCTAAAAGGAGACGAGCAAGCAACTGATACATCAAGACCTAGCCCTTGACCTATTTTGCGTTAGACCGGCAGCGGAAGGTTGTAGACCTTCGCCGCGGTCTCGTACAACACCTTGCGCTGTAGACTGCGATCGAATCCAGCCAGAGAGGTCTGCACCTGTTCGCGCACATTAGGATAGAGGCAGGTCGGGTGTGGGAAGTCAGTCTCAAACATGACGTTGTCGTACCCTAACTGCTCCAGACTGTTGCGCGTGTTGGCATTCTCAAACCAATACGAGGCGTAGATCTGACGTTGAAAGTATTCGCGTGGTCGTAGCTTGAGCCCTCCGCGGTCAACCATGTTTTGGTCCATCTGGTACTCACAGGCTTCGAGCATGAAAGGGATCCAGCCGATTCCGCTTTCTACCGACACAAACTTGAGACGCGGGAAGCGATCGAGCAGGCCGCTGAAGATGAGCTGAGTCAGACAGCGCATATTGTTCATGAAGAGCAGCGCCGAGGTCACCGCCATCCCAGCCCCGCGAGCCGGGTCGAGGCCCGACCAGAGGGTCGGAAAGGTGCTGGAGCCAATATGGAAGCTGACAGGAAGCCCCCGCTCTTGCGCTTCGGTCCACAGCGGGTCCCAGTGGGGTTCGTTCAAGCACGGCAGATTCCATATCTCGGGAGCATCGGTCATGGTAAAACCAGTCAAACCTAACTGATCGTGACAACGTCTCAGCTCTTTCACCGCCTGCTCAACATCCCAGAAGGGGATAATGGCCTGCGGGTAGAGCCGTCCGCGCCCTGCGCGTTGAAACTCGGCGGCAGCATCGTTGTAGCCACTGATGCAGAAACTGCGGAGTTCGGCATCTTGTACCTTCAGCATCTGGATGCCGGCAAACCCGAGAATATTTGGATACACAATCTGTGAGTGCAGACCAAACTCATCCATCACTCGCAAGCGCGCTTCGGGTTCGGTTGCTGCGGCACTCATGTCCTCGAAGCGCGGCAGGGAAATGACGCCGTAACTCTTCGAACCATCTTTGCGGATGACGGTAAACCCCAACGGGCCAAGGATCTGGTCGCCCAACATCCACTGCTCGGCTCCTTCTGCCGTTTCCTCGACTCGGGGGACCTGGTCGCGCAACTTCTGGGGCGCTCGCGAGGTCCACAGGTCGCGAGGCTCAGTGTAATGAGAATCCACATCAATGATCGGCATGGCCGCAAGTTCAGTATCCATCGCTGTCCTCCTTTGCTTCTGTTATCGGGTCACCCATTCTCTCGTTCCTCAAAAGTCCTACGGCGGGAACATCACGAGAGGGCGAGCGTATAAACCGGAAACCAAATTCTCCCTTGTGGTGCAGAGTGTCAGAAAGATAGCCAGTAAACAAGAGAACACCTGAGCGAATGATTCAGTTTCCAGTGTTCAAAAAGAGTCCAGCAGCGGGATATACTGCGGACTGCTACCAGGATATACAGCGAGAAAATAGGATAGTTGTAAGAGAATTGGTTCCGAAAGACGTGTAACGCCGAGCCGCAACAGTCTCTCATCTATGCGGCGGGTCAATAAATAACAACAACCTGAAGGGGCCACGATGATAAAACTTGTAGTTATGATTAAACGCAAGCCTGGAATGTCAAAGGAAGAGTTCGCCCGCTATTGGAGCGGACCCCACGCGGACCAAGTGCTCGGGTGCGCCGATTTCAAAAAACACCTTCGCCGCTATGTGCAGTCGCATGTGGTAACGCAGGAGGGAATAAAGCTGCCGTGGGGGGTGTCAGACTACGATGGGCAAGCAGAGCTGTGGTTTGACAGCGTGGAAGCCATGAACACCGCATTCAACGAGCCCCGGTTTCTCGCGGACGTACACCCCGATGACGCCACCTTCATCGACATGGAAGGGTGCAAGCTCATGGTGGTGCAGGAAATTCCGAAAGTTGCCTAGCGGATGCCGCATACTGTTGCAAAAACGAAAACCTGCTACACGAAAAAATCTTGCTAGTTGAAAAATCACCAGAAGTGAACGCGTCAATCTGAAACCGAATTAGGAATTCTATTTCAGGAAGAAAAGACTTGTTAAAGTAAAGACCTGACTCTAATTCCTTTTCTACGAAAATGAAGAAAACCTATTCTTCGGTCAATATCTCAATTGTCATCGCTTCAAGCAAACGCGCTTTTCCTGACACATCACGCTCAACGACGCCTTGAATCTGAACCCTGCTGTTGAGCCACCCTTTCGCTTCTTCGTCCGTGGTTTCTAGATAGCTGCAACGGACATCGTTAATTTCTCGATTTTCAATATGCCG
>Ga0209069_10001639_pt1 | contig 11469 bp, 7 predicted proteins | sample Str013_2_FD_187202 | JGI IMG/M metagenome (GOLD analysis project Ga0209069, IMG submission 187202) | Freshwater sediment microbial communities in response to fracking from Pennsylvania, USA - Straight Creek_MetaG_SC_2013 (SPAdes) (version 2) | ecosystem: Environmental > Aquatic > Freshwater >...
GCATTGGGCGGTGGCCGACGCGCGCGCCTTTGCCGGCGTCTCGCGGCGCTTTGCCCGGCCCGGCGACGCCGTGGCCCCGCCCATCGTGCTGATCGGTGCGCCCGGTTTTGATCCGCCCAACGCCAGCAATATCCGCGATGCGCTGTCGGCCATCCAGAAGAAAGTGACCGAAAACGACACGGTGGTGCTGTTCGCGGCCGGGCACGGCGTCAATGACGGGCCGGACTACCTGTTCATGCCCGACGACGCCAAGCCGCAGGCCGAGGGCGGCTGGGCTGGATCGAGCGTCGTGCCGTGGACGGAGTTCGCCAAGACCCTGAACGGCGCCAAGGGCCGCCGGCTGCTGTTTCTCGACACCTGCCATGCCGGCAATGGCTACAACCAATCGGCTGCGAACGGCGCCTTCAACGACAACATCACGACCTTCCTGGCCACCGGCCCCGACCAAAGCTCGCTCGAAGCCGGCCCGCCGATCGGGCATGGGCTGTTCGCCTATGCGTTGATCGAGGGGTTGAACGGCAAGGCGGCCAAGCCGGGCGCCTGCGGCATCAAGGCCAGCGACCTCGAGGCCTATCTGAAGGACAGCACGGCCAAACTGGTGAAAGACACGTTCAAGAACTACAAGGACCCGCCGCCGGTGCCGCATGTGGTGACCGGCAAAGACGCCACCGACGACGACCTGGCGAGCGCGGGGTAGGGCGGCATGGAGGGGGCGACCGAAGGGACAGAACACACGCCGCGCCAGCGGATTGCGCGACGCTGGCTGGCCGCCGTTCTGGTGGCGGCGCTGATCGCGGGCATCGGCCTGGCGCTCAACGCGCGCAACCTGCTGTTCGTCGAGACGCTGGATAAGATCCTCGGCGATCTGCGCATCACCTTGCTGTCGCCACGCGCTCCCCAGCAGCGCGACGACATCGCCATTGTGTTGATCGATGAGACGACGCTGCGCGACTACACGGTGCTGTCGCCGGTCAGCGGCAGCTTGATCGGCGAATTGGTGCGCGAGATCGATGCCACGGGGCCGAAAGAGATCGGGCTCGACTTCATTTTCGACCGGCGCACGGAGCATACCGAAGCGATGCTGGCGGCGATCCGGGCGGCCAAAAGCCCGATCATCATGGGCGCGATCGACGCCCGGCTGAAAAGTTTTGGCGCCGAGGGCCTGGCCGCTCAGGAGCAAATCCTGGCGGCGGCCGGGCGGCCGGCTGGGCACCTGGTGCTGGAGCGCAAGACCGGCCTTCTGTCGGAAGGCGCGGCCGTGGTGCGCGGCGTGGCTGGTCGGCTTGGGCTTGATGGACACGACAGTTTCTCAGCCGAGCTCGCGCACGCCGGTCGCACGATGCACAATCCCGGATCCTCGACAATTGCCTGGCTGCGGCCGCCGGTCGACACCAGCCAGCCGTTGTTCGTGATCCAGCGCGTGCCCCGGCACAAGCCCGCTGACCTCGGTCCGGGCGCCGCCCCGCTGCTGCCAGACTATTGGGCTGCCAGTCTCGCCGGCCGCATCGTTCTGATCGGCGCCGATCTGGCCAATGGCGACAAGCACCCAACGCCGCTCAACGTCCTCGACGAGGGCGCCATACCCGGTGTGCTGATCCACGCCCAGGCGCTGGCGCAGCGCCTCGACGGCAACCGCGACATCCGCCCACTGGGACTGCCGCTGGCCTTCCTGGTGGTGCTGGCGACCGCGCTCGCCTGCTTTGCCGGCGGGCGATGGCTGAAGCTGCACGAGCATACGCATGTCTATCAATATGCCGGACTGGCGCTGGTGGGCGTGTTGAGCTTTGCCGCGTTCGGCCTGTTCCGGCTCGACCTGCCCTCCGGTCCGCTGGCGTTCGCGTGGCTGGCCGGAGCGTTCAGTGGTCATCATAGCGACACACTGTTTCGGTGGCTTCGAGTGTAAGGGGTAACCCTGGCAGAGGAGCGGTTTGGGATGCGGTACTTGGCGGCGGTTGGGATGGGCAGGCTGCTGCGATGGTGCGAGCCGGCGGTTCCGCTGGCGGGTGGAACGCGCAAGGTGACGTAGCGGGAGAAGCACACCGTGCGGGACTCGGCCAAACGCTGGCTGACGATGCGCGGCATTGCGCTTATGCTCGTGGTCGCGGCAGTTCTTCTGCTCCCCGGCCCTCTGGCCGCGCAAGACCTGAAGGACGCCGAAGCGCTCAAAGCGCAAGTTGAGCAGCTCTACGGCCAAGGCAAATACGCGGAGGCTATTCCGTTGGCGCAGAGAGTGCTGGCCGTCCAGGAAACGGTGCTCGGGGCCGAGCACCCGGACGTAGCCACGGCCCTCAACAACCTAGCCGGGCTGTACCGAGCGGAGGGCCGCTACCCCGAGGCGGAGCCACTGTACAAGCGCTCACTCGGCATCCGCGAGAAGGCGCTGGGACCTGATCACCCGGACGTGGCAAATTCGCTCAACAACCTGGCAGCGTTGTACTTCGTGCAGAGCAACTGGGCGCAGGCAGCGGACCATTGGCGCCGGGCCACTGCCGTACTCACCCGCCGCGCCGAGCGAGGCGACGTCGGCCAAGCGCTGACGGGCAAAAGAAAGAGCGAGTCGCAGCAAAGGGACTGGTATTTCTGGAGTCTTGTCAAAGCCGCGTATCGCCGCCCTTCGGACGATCGCACCTTCGAGCCCAAGCTCGCGAGCGAGTTGTTCGAAGTGGCACAGTGGTCGCAGTCTTCCGAGGCGGCAGGCGCGCTCTCTCAGATGGCGGCGCGACGGGCCAAGGGCGATGCCAAGCTGGCGGCGATCGTCCGTGAGCGGCAGGAACTGCTAGTTGAATGGGGCAAGCGCGACGCCAACCGCTCGGCGTTCGCCGCGCTGGCGCCGGACAAACGCTACACGCCGGCCGAGGCGGAGAACGTGGCGCGGCTTGATGCCATCGATACCCGCGTTGCGGTCATCGACAAGCGGCTGCTGGCGGAGTTTCCCGACTACGGGGTCCTCGTCTCGCCAAAGCCTTCAAGCGTCGCCAATGTGCAGGCCAATCTGCGGCCGGATGAGGCGCTGATCCTCACTATTGACACGCCCGAATCCAAGCCGACGCCGGAGGAGACCTTCATCTGGGTCGTGACCAAAACCGAAATGCGTTGGGTGCGCAGCGCCGTCGGCCAGGACGCGCTCAAGCGCGAAGTCGCGGCCCTGCGCTGCGGGCTCGACTTTGGCGGCACCTGGGGTGCCAAGGACAACACCTGCGCCGAGTTTCTGAAAACCACCTACACCGCCGCCGATGACCGCGCCGGCAAGCCGCTGCCGTTCGATCCCGCCCGAGCGTATGCTTTGTATAAAGGCCTGTTCGGCGAGGTCGAGGACCTGATCAAGGGTAAACATCTGCTCATCGTCCCCTCCGGCGCGCTGACGCAATTGCCGTTCCAGGTGCTGGTGACTGCCCCGCCCGCGCCAGGCGACGACATGCGCTCCGTGCACTGGCTGATCCACGATCACGCGCTGACCGTGCTGCCGTCGGTCGCCTCGCTGAAGGCGTTGCGCCGTGACGCCAAGGCCAGCCGTGCCAAGAATCCCCTGATCGGCTTTGGCAATCCGCTGATTGACGGGCCCGACGGCAGTTACGCCGAACGCGCCCGCGAGGCGCGCGATATTGCCGGCTGCGCAAAGACCGAGACCCAGCGCGTGGCCTCGGCAACCGCCTTCGTGGCCGGTCTCGCCCCATTCGCCATGCGCGGCGGCCTCGCCGATGGCGGCCAGATCCGGCGGGCACCACCCTTGCCCGAAACCGCCGACGAACTGTGCGCCGTCGCCCGCAGCACCCGCGCCGCTACAGCCGACATCTATCTCGGCGCCCGCGCTACCGAGGCCGAGGTCAAGCATCTGAGCGAAACGGGGGCGCTCGCCGCCTACCGCGTCGTGCATTTCGCCACCCACGGCGCGCTGTCGGGCCAAGTCCAGGGCAGCGCCGAGCCGGGCCTGATCCTGACCCCGCCCGGCACCGCCAGCGAGACCGACGACGGCTATCTCTCCGCCTCCGAAATCACCACGCTGAAACTCGATGCCGATTGGGTGATCCTGTCGGCCTGCAACACGGCGGCGGGCGGTGCCACCGGCACGGGGGGCGGCGCCGAGGCGCTGTCGGGCCTGGCCCGCGCCTTCTTCTTTGCCGGCGCGCGGGCGCTGCTGGTCTCGCACTGGTCGGTGAATTCGGACGCGACCGTCAAACTCATCACCGGCGCGCTCAGCCGCATGGCCGCTGACAAGCGCATCGGCCGCGCCGAGGCCTTGCGCCAGTCCATGTTGGCGATGATTAGCGCGGGCGCGCAGCCCGCCGACTGGGCGCCGTTCGTGGTCGTCGGCGAGGGCGCGGCGACGAGATAGCGTGGCTGGCGTTCGCCGTAGTGGTACGGTACCCCGATGGTCTAGAGTGTAAGGAATGTCCCTGGCAGAGGAGCATTTTGAGATGCGGTATTTGCGGGTACTTGGGGTGCTTTTGGCTGTTGGCATGGCCGGGCTGGCGGTGGCCGCCTGGGCGGCGGATTACACCGTGGCGCAGTCCAACGTGCCGGACTTGCCGGCGGGGGCCAAGCTCACGAAATCGACAGCGATCACGCTGCCGGACGGTGGCGAGATCCTGCTGGCCGACGCCAAGGGCCGGCAGCGGCTGTGCGCGGGTCCGTACAAGGGTGCGGTTTCAGGGTGCAAGGGCGGGGCGGAATGTTCGGCCTTGGGCAAGCTGCTCGGCCAGTGCGGGTCGGCGGGGCCGGTCTCGGGTGGGACGCGGGACCTGAAGCAGCCTTGAGCCGTTGGGCATCCAACATCTGCGTATGACAAGGCGAGGCCGTACCGATGATAATGCTGCAGGCCGTCCATTGCCACAAAGTGCTCTTGGTGCTCGCTCTCTGGTGTGCCGCGTTAGCGCCGGCAGCGGCGCAGACTGATTGCGCGGCCGAAACCGCCGGGCTGGAGAGGCTTGTCGCCGGTGTTCGGGTGTCGATGAACGCACCGCCCGATTTGAAGGCAGGCGGAACCATCGATTTTTCGTGGACGGCGCCGGAGCGATTCCCGCTGAAAGTGCCGGTGTATCTGGTCATCGCTGTGCCCGGCGAGGTGCGCTTTGTGGCCCCGGCGCTGGTCGAGCCACCCAAGCCAGCGGATGACACCGCTGAAGCCAATCCCGCGCCGCAGCTGCCCGGCTTTATCGCCCTGCCGCCGAAAGCGCGTGGCCCACTAGGGATCGCATTTGGTCAGGAGTCTTCGCGCGCCCTCATTCCGCTTTACCAACCGGCCTCCAAGCTCAGCGGATCGGCTGGAGTGCGCGTATTTGATGCGGGCCCTCTGCCGGTTGCAGTGAACCTGGTTGCACGGACGGCCTGCGGCGAACGCGTGATTTCGGCAAATTATGGGGGCTCACTGACGGTTAAGCCGGGCACACCTGAAATCGTGGTGCAGGACCCCTTCGACATCGAGCAGCCGAAACAGATCCTGCTCAGCAATTCGGGTCGCTACCGCATTCACATCTTTGATGGCCGCTACCGTGTGTTCGATATTGCGACTGGCGCCAAGCTGGTGGATCGGGCAGGCCACGACCCCAACTTCTCGCCGACCTCGCGATATGTCGTCGCCACCATCGGCGACAAGGGCAGTTGGACTTACGAGGTGATTGACTTGGTGTCGCGCGAAGTCGTGGCGCAGCCAGCGGGTCAGTTCATCGGCTGGACGCACGACGACGCCTTCATGATTGCGGGCAGCGGGAGTTGGGGCGCTCTTAGGGTGCGACCGATGCTGATGTCCCGGCCCGGTGTGATAACCGGCAGCGCCGCTGACGCGGTCGGGGATGGGCTCGAATTCGCCCATCCCGGTTCGTGCCACGCCTGCCGGGCCTGGAAGGACGACACGTTGATGCTCGATCTCGACAATGGCGTCCTCGCCTTCACCAGCTCGGTAGGCTTTACCGAGGTTGGGCCAGTTTATGAGCTTGCGAGTGGTTCATCCTTGTGCTGCCAAAACGCCGATGAGATCAAGGACTTTGTCGCGCAAAACTACGCGGTTAGTTCTTTCTCCCTGCCAAAGGGTTGGCACGCACGCGAACCGATTGAGTTCAGCCAGGGTCTTGATCCGGCGCATGACTGGGGTGGCGAGCCTGATCCCGAGGCCGCGCAACTGCTGGACCAAATTGTCGGCCACAAGCCGGTCGACCCGAAAGCGGCGCCGGTCGCGGTGGCGCAGATCACCGGCCCGACCATCGTGCGAGGCGATTGGCGGCAAAACACTGGCCGGGGTGATGTGGCGCAGGGCCGGCAAAGCCTTGGCCAGCGGATAACGTCGGAACTTGCCAGGTTTGAACTCGTTGCGGCCCCACCGCTGGCGCATGAGCAGATCGCCTTCAACAATTCAGGCCTTTCACCCGATGTCAGAGCGAAATGGGTTGATGGGACGACCGAGGCGCAACAAAAGCGCATCGACGACAGGATCGCCCGGCGCACAACGGCGCTCGAGAAGCGACTGCTTCACGACGTACCGGTCCTGCGGCCACACCTCAGCCATGCCAAGATCGGTAGCGACGAATATCTCGTTCCGTTGCCTCTGGAAGGCCTTGCGAAGGCTAAGATCCAACTCGAACAAACACTCGAAGGTATGTGGCGTTGGCAGTTGGGCGGCCAACCCGTGTGGTTGGCCCAGCTCTGGGCCACCGAGGGCAATGGCGGGGTCGGCGAAGGCATGATGTTCCTGTTCGAGGGCGATGCTACCGGCGCAGCCAAATCCGGCGGCAAGATTGTCGATCTATCCAAAATCCTCCAGAATTTCTGGTCCGGCCAGTACGGCACAAGCAACCAGCAATCGCAGATCAAACCGCAACTCTATCTCGACCGCTATCTCGTCATGGCCTCTGTCGCCGCAGGCACGATTGCCGTCTACGACCTGAGAGTCGGCAAGGTCATCGCCCTGTTCAAGGACATTCCGCAGGCAGACCTGCTTGACGAGGTGCAACTTTCGGCCGACGCGCGGCATGTCATTCAGATCAACAGCGACGGCCAGTTCTTCATCCACGATATCGCCAGCAGCCGGACAATTCTTTCGGGCCGCGCCGTCGACGATGAAATCATCGTCTATACGCCGCAGGGCTACTATTGGTCCTCGTACGAGGGCGCACACTTTGTCCAGTTGCGCTTTCCCGGCCTTGCCGGTCTCTATCCTTTTCAGCAATTCGCCAGCGCGCTTGACCGGCCAGACCTCATAAAGGCGGCTTTGATGGCCGGGGCCAATGGACCTGCCTCGCCGTCGTTACAGCCGCCACCGGTCCTGGAATTGGCGGTGTCCAAGACAACTCCTGATCGAGATTCGTTGACGTTGCAGGTGAGCGCCCACGCTTCCGCCCCACTTGCCCGGTTGGCGCTGTTCGCCGACGGACACCTGATCGCGCAACGGCCATTGTCGGGCACTGCGACAACCCTCGACGTCAGCGTACCGCGTTCACCGAACACGCGCTGGCTCACCGCGCAAGTCATCGACACCAAGGGCTTCCAGTCGATCCCGCAGGCCATTCGCCTCCGCCCGACAGCCGCACCAACCAGCGTCCTGCACGCCGTGCTGGTAGGGATCAACAGCTACAGCAATCCAAAATTTGACCTAGAATTCGCGCGCCAGGATGCCGAGCGGCTCGGTGCGGCCCTGCAATCGACCGCCGGAGAAACTTATGGGCGGGTCGACGTAACCCGCCTGCTCGACGCGGACGCCACACGGGAGGCGATCCTTTCGGCGCTGAGCCGCACGGTATCGTCGGCCGCCCCGGAGGACACGATCATCTTTGCCTTCTCAGGTCACGGCGTGCAAACGCATGACGGGCGCTACTATCTGACCACCACCAGCTTCGATTTCGATCAACTCGCGGCCACCGGTCTGACGTGGACCGATGTCTCTGCCGTCCTGCGCCAGGCCAAGGCGCGCGTGATCGTGATCCTGGACGCCTGCCACGCCGGCCTGTCCGGAACCGAAGGCCTCGGGACCAACGACGATGCCATCGGCGCGATATCGTCGGGCGCACGCACGCCGATGCTGGTGCTGGCCGCCTCAAAGGGCCGGCAGTCGAGCCTCGAAGGCGCCCAATGGGGCGGCGGCGTGTTCACCGACGCGCTGGTGCGGGTGCTGCAGACCAAGCGTTCCGACTACGATGTAGACCACGACGGCGCCATCGAGGTAAGCGAACTCTACCGGGCGCTGAAGACCATCGTGTCGCGAGAAACCAAAGGTCAGCAAACGCCGTGGCTGGTTAGGCAGGATCTGATCGGTGATTTCTCGGTGTTCTGAGGGTGGATTCAGTGGAACGGCGAAGTTTATGATGTTTGGCGAGCGGTGATCAATCTCTTTCGATGAGTAGCTATATGGCTCGCCGATCCTCATTCGCCGTGGTTATCGGGGTTCTGTTCTGCGCACCAGTACTTTGGACGTCGCAAGCTCATGCGCAACAGCAGTCCGGGGTGCCGTCAGCCAGAGCGAATGTGATGTCGGCCGAGCCTGGGTATCTGGGTATCGCGTTCAGCAGCTTATCGGATCAAGCTATCGAGACTCTGCACCTCGGGCAGCCCCATGCCCTTCTGGTCGAAGTGCCGACAAGCGGTGGCCCCGCCGACAAAGCGGGGTTGTTGCCCGGCGATGTGGTGCTTGAACTGAACGGGGCGGCGGTCACGACCAACCAGAGTTTTACCGCGGCCCTGCGAAAATTGGGAATGGGGACAGATATCCGACTCGCCCTGTGGCGGCGCGGAGACAGGCTCGTGCTGACCGCCAAGCTTGGTGGCCCTGCGGATGTCCAGCGCTTGGCCGCCGATCCGCAAGTCAAAGCCGAAAAACCCGAACGCGAGATTGCAGCATATGAATCGATTCTCAAGATATTCACCCGAGATCGGTTCCCACAAGAGTGGGCCAAATGGCAAAGCAATTTGGCCAACGCGCTATCCGATCGAGTGCCCGGCGACCGTGCTGACAATCTGGAAATGGCCATTGCCGGCTATGAGGCGCTGCGACCGTCCGTTATCTTCCGAAGGTGACGAATTGCTTCCGCTCGGTGGGGCGCGGAGGTCTACGCAGATATCTGCTCGATTGTGGCAACCGGCCGCCTCAACGGCCGGACCGCCCTGGCGGCCATCACCCAAGCCCTTGCCGCCGGCGCCGAGGCCGCAGCGGTTTCATAGGGCATGGGGTGAGCAGTTACGTTACGGCTGATCAATGAGAACCGATCTGTCACATCACTACGGCGGCGTTTGAATCTGTTGTGCGATCTAACAGCCGAAAATCCACAATCCTGCATTATTGGCATCAATAGGGAGAGTAGTGCCTTCCGCAACTCTGCGTTTGACATTCGTTCCTTTGTCAGCGCCATGAAGTCCACGTTGACGACGATGAGTAAGGGTTCCACGTCGACGGCGAGGAGTTCCATGACGTGTACGAGTTCCATGGCGAATATAAGCTCGTAAACGGTGCAAGAACCTGAAATTCCATTCGGGTGACCGTTGTTGGTGGGATAATGGTGCCCGCGGGATAGTAATCGCCGCCGCTGTCGCCAGCCAGTTCCAGACCTTACGTCAGGTCAAGATCGACGACGTGGCGCAGCAGTTCACAACCTACGACGGCGTCACCAACGAGGCGCTGATCTTCACCGACCGCTCGCGCACCTTCAAAGGTATCGACGGAATCGCGCAGGGCGAATCCTCCATAGCAACGGTCGGCGAGCGGCTGCGGTTGAGCTACTCTGGCAAGCTTGGTTTTGGCTGCGCCAAGCCGTCAATCGACATCGACGCTATCCAGATCATGACCAATGGCTATGCGGAAACTGGAGCGGGTCGCGCCAACATGACGTTTCCGGGCACCATCAACACCAGCTACAGCCTGACGCCGATGCTGGGGTTTGGCGCGCGCTGCGAATTGAATCCGGTCACGCCGGGCACCGGCTTCTTGCGCCTGGGCGCGATCGTCTCGCCACAGAATGTCTGGATCGTCCAAACCGAGTTCGCCGCCGCGCCTCCTGGAGCGGGCGTGGTCAGTTTGCACGAAAACTTCGACAATGTGGTCGGCAAGATCTTCCCCGACGAAGCCGCCATTGTTCGCCTCGTCGGCGCACTGCGGCTTGAGCCGAACGACGAGCGGTCCGTGCGCCAGCGCTACATGGGCCCGGAAACGCGGGCCACAGTGGTCAATACCGCCGACGTCAGGCTCACAGCCATCCCGGGCACCTGACCCGAGCGGTAGTGAATTGGCGCTTGTCGTCGTTATCACACCACGTCCGGGGACACGACCCCAAAATCGAGCCGTTAAGGTAAACTCCCTAGCGGACAGACCTTATCTCCTCTGAAATACGATACGAAAGTACTGGATACCTCCAATCGAAGTTATGTAGCTCGCGGTTGCGCTGGGCCCAAGACGTAAGAGCCTAGTTCATTGAAAATTAATGTGATTATACTCTTGACGTGGCTAGCATGCGTCTCTGGGGACATTTCGATCATAAAGCGTTCTGCAGGCTTCAGCCAGCGACGCAGCGGATCGGTTTCGCAATTTGATTGATTACTGACCGACCGGCGAGCAATCGTCGCGAGCGTTTGAGATTGATCGAAGCAACTCCAAGCATCACGCCACGAAGATGTGTCGATGCGTTTGGTGGAGTTGGCGTTCATGGATTGCATGAGATTTGCCTTGACTGCGCCCGGACGAAGAGGCGCTGGCGAGACCAGAGCGGTCGCGACGCCAACGAGGCTCCGATCAGGGCTATGTGCCCGGGTGGCCACCACAAACACACATTTGAACGAGCGGCCGCTGCGCAGCGCGCAATGGCGGCGTTTGAATTCGCGCAGCCAACCGGGCTGCGACTGCGCTGGGGTTGGTCGTAAGGCGATAGCAATTCGAGTCCGCTCTCGCGTGGCGCAACCGGCCTTTCAAAAACTGACAATTGAGATCTAGCGAACCAAATAGTCCCAACACTACTTAGGAACAAAACCATGGCCGTCACCTTCGATCGCGTAGACCTCGATTTCATCCTGCAGCAGATTCTGATGGCCGAGGCCGGGCAGCCCCCCGTGAGCCCGCATCTGGCGTTCGGGCTCAGGCAGCTTGTGGGCACCAACAACAACACCTCAACGGGCATCGGCGGCACTGCGAGCACGTTCGGCGCGGCCGATCAGGCGATGCCGCTGTTCGCGCCGAACGATCAGGTGTTCCTGTCGCAGTATGTGCCGGGGACGCAATTCGTTTTCGACTCCACGCCGCGCACGATCTCGAACCTGGTCGCGGACCAGACCGTGAACAATCCGGCTGCGGTGCAAGCCTTTATGAAGGCGAACAGCATCGCCGGATTGACCATACCGGATCCGGCGTTTCCTCAGCATTTCCTTTTGAGCCCGACTGCGGTGGATGCCGCTGGAGTTGCACTTTTCGTCCTGCAGGCCGGCCTGCTTTTCGCGACAAGCGTCAATGACTTTGTTCCGAATAATGCGGCAATTCATACGCTAGTGGACCCGCCACTTGTT
>Ga0209069_10001640_pt1 | contig 11468 bp, 7 predicted proteins | sample Str013_2_FD_187202 | JGI IMG/M metagenome (GOLD analysis project Ga0209069, IMG submission 187202) | Freshwater sediment microbial communities in response to fracking from Pennsylvania, USA - Straight Creek_MetaG_SC_2013 (SPAdes) (version 2) | ecosystem: Environmental > Aquatic > Freshwater >...
CCCCAACCCTCCCCCACAAGGGGGGAGGGAGCAATGCGAGCGTGCGGGGGGCGATCGTGAGCGACGATTTCAAGGCATTGATTGCGAAGGTCGCGACCGGCACGCCGCTGACCCGCGAGGAAGCAGCCCAAGCCTTCGATCGCATGATGTCGGGCGCGGCGACGCCCTCGCAGATGGGCGGGTTCCTGATGGCGCTGCGGGTGCGCGGCGAGACCGTCGATGAGATCACCGGCGCCGTCACGGTCATGCGCGAGAAGATGCTGCGCGTCGCCGCGCCCCCCGACGCCGTCGACGTGGTCGGCACCGGCGGCGACGCTTCGGGGTCCTACAACATCTCGACCTGCGCGGCCTTCATCGTGGCGGGTGCCGGCGTGCCGGTCGCCAAGCACGGCAATCGGGCGCTGTCCTCGCGCTCGGGCGCTGCCGATGTGCTGAGCGCGCTCGGCGTCGCGATCGAGCTTGCGCCCGAGGGCGTGGCGCGCTGCATCAGCGAGGCCGGCATCGGCTTCATGTTCGCGCCCGCCCATCATCCGGCCATGAAGAATGTGGGCCCGACCCGGGTCGAGCTCGGTACCCGCACCATCTTCAATCTGCTCGGGCCACTGTCCAATCCGGCCGGCGTGCGCCGGCAGATGGTGGGCGTGTTCTCGCGGCAATGGATCGAGCCGTTGGCGCAGGTCTTGAAGAATCTGGGCTCCGAAGCCGCCTGGGTGGTGCACGGCTCCGACGGGCTCGATGAAATCACCACGTCGGGGCCGACCTATGTGGCCGCGCTGGAGCGGGGCACCGTGCGCACCTTCACGATCAGCCCGCAGGATGTGGGGCTCGGGCAGGTCAAGCCGGAGGCGCTGCGGGGCGGTGACGCCGACCACAATGCGCAGGCGCTCATGGACGTGCTCAAGGGCAGGAAGGGCCCCTACCGCGATGTCGCCATCCTCAACGCCGCGGCCGGCCTCATCGTGGCCGCGCGCGCCAAGGACCTCCCGCAGGCGGTTGCGCTGGCGACCAAATCGGTGGATTCCGGCGAGGCCGAAGGCCGCCTCGACCGCCTGATCGCGATCTCCAATGGGTGACATCCTGATCACCATCGAGGCCTATAAGCGTGCGGAGATCGCCGCCGCCAAGCGCGCGCGCCCGCTCGTCGCGATCGAAGAGGCCGCCAAGGCGGCGCCGCCGCCACGCGGTTTTCTCGGTGCGATCGAAGGCCGGCTCGCCAAGGGGCAGCATGCGCTGATCGCCGAGATCAAGAAGGCGAGCCCCTCGAAAGGCCTGATCCGGGCCGACTTCGATCCGCCCGCCTTGGCGCGCGCCTACGAGCGCGGCGGCGCCTGCTGCCTGTCCGTCTTGACCGATACGCCCTCGTTCCAAGGGCAGCCCGACGATCTCATGGCGGCGCGCGCGGCGACGGCTTTGCCGGTGCTGCGCAAGGACTTCATGTACGATCCCTATCAGGTGGTCGAAGCCCGTGCCTGGGGCGCGGACTGCATCCTCATCATCATGGCGGCGGTCGACGATGCGGTGGCGCGCGATCTCGAGGATGCAGCGATCGCGCTCGGCATGGACGTGCTGCTCGAGGTCCATGACCAGCGCGAGCTCGAACGCGCGCTCACGCGCCGCTCGCGGCTCATCGGCATCAACAACCGAAACCTCAAGACCTTCGAGACCACGCTGGCGACCGGCCAGCGCCTGGCCCCCCTGGTTCCGCGCGACCGGGTCGCGGTGGGCGAAAGCGGAATTTTCACGCCCGCCGATCTGGCGTTGCTGGCTTCGTGCGGCATGTCGACCTTCCTGGTGGGCGAGAGCCTGATGCGGCAGGCCGACGTCGAGGCGGCGACGCGGGCGCTGCTCGCGCCGCGTCGCCCCGATCAGCATTCCGATCAGCGCCCGCTCGGCGCCGCGGAGTAGATCGTGGCGCGCCCGAGAAAGCTCACGCATCTCGCCAAGGCCGGCGAAGCCCGCATGGTCGATGTCTCGGGCAAGGCCGCGACGAAGCGCGTCGCCGTCGCTGAAGGCCGCGTGGTCATGACGGAAACGACGCTCGACCTCGTGTTGGCCGGCAATGCCAAGAAGGGCGACGTGCTGGGCGCTGCCCGCATCGCCGGCATCATGGCGGGAAAGAGAACCCACGAGCTCATTCCGCTGTGCCATCCCCTCCTGGTGTCCAAGATCGCCGTGGAGATCGAGCCGGACCGCAAGCTGCCTGGCCTCATCGTGCGCGCCACCGCCCAGGTGACGGGTCAAACCGGAGTCGAGATGGAGGCGCTCACCGCGGTGTCGGTCGCCTGCCTCACCATCTACGACATGGTGAAAGCGGTCGAACGCGGCATGCGCATCGAGGGCATTCGCCTGATCGAGAAGAGCGGCGGCAAGTCCGGGCGCTATCGAGCCGAGGAGAGCTAGAGCCGTGGCGTTGATGCCGGTCGCGCAAGCCCTTGCCCTCGTGTTGCGGGATGCGTCGCCTTTACCGGCTGAGGCAGCCCCGCTCGCGCACGCCCACGGCCGCGTGCTCGCCGATGATCTCTCGGCCCTGCGCACCCAGCCGCCGGCCGATGTGTCCGCCATGGACGGCTATGCAGTCCGCGCCGAGGATGTCTCCGAGCTGCCGGCTTCCCTCAAGGTGATCGGCGAGGTGGCGGCCGGACGTCCGTTCGCCGGCACGGTCGGCTTGGGCGAGGCAGCGCGCATCTTCACCGGCGGCGTGCTGCCCCACGGTACCGACACGGTGGTCATCCAGGAGCACGTGAGCCGCACCGACGACACGGTGGCGGTGGGCAAGCCCACCGGCCGGGGCCGCAATGTTCGTCCCAAGGGGCTCGACTTCGCGGCCGGTGCGGTGCTGCTGCGCCGCGGGCGCCGTCTCAGCGATCGCGATCTGGCGCTGGCCGCCGCCATGAATCACCCGGCAGTGCCGGTGCACCGGCATCCGAAGGTGGCGGTGCTGGCAACCGGCGACGAGCTGGTGATGCCGGGCACTACGCCGGGCCCTGGCGAGATCGTCTATTCCAACGGCTTTGCCACCATGGCCTTGGCGCGCCGCGAAGGCTGCGAGATCGTCGATCTGGGGATCGCGCCCGATCGGCTGCCGGAGACCGTCGCCGCCATCCGCAGCGCCAGCGCGAGCGGCGCCGATATCCTGGTCACCTCAGGCGGCGCCTCGGTCGGAGACTATGACCTGGTGCAGCAGGCGCTCGCCGGCGAGGGGCTTGCGCTGTCGTTCTGGAAGATCGCCATGCGCCCGGGCCGGCCGATGCTGCATGGCCGCCTCGGTGCCATGCATGTGCTCGGCCTCCCGGGCAATCCGGTCTCGGCCTATGTGTGCGCGTTCCTGTTCCTGGTGCCGCTGATCAGGCGGCTCGCGGGCCGCAGCGACATCGAACGGGTCCCTGAATCGGCCGTGCTCGGCTCCGACCTGCCGGAGAACGACGAGCGGGCGGATTACCTGCGCGCGACGCTCGCCGCCGGGGCGGACGGACGCCGGATCGCGACCGCGCTGCCGCTCCAGGACAGCTCCATGCTGGCGCCGCTCGCCGCCGCCGATTGCCTGCTGATTCGCGAGGCGCACGCGCCCGCCGCCAAGGCCGGCAGCCCCTGCTCCATCCTTAAGCTGCGGCTTTAGCGGCCAATAGAGTTGTTCACGTCAAATTAAATGGTTGCGGAACACATATCGAACAGATAGTGTCTGTTCATGATTTGTTTCTGCAGCGCATCTCCGTAAATCCCAAAATCGGGAAATTTCAGGAGGTGAGCCGCCGCCAGCCGGGGGAAATGCCAAGATGCTCACACGCAAGCAGTTCGAGCTCCTGCGCTTCACTCACGAGCGATTGAAGGAAGCCGGCGTCCCGCCCTCCTTTGACGAAATGAAGGACGCGCTCGATCTGCGCTCGAAATCCGGCATCCATCGGCTGATCACGGCGCTCGAGGAGCGCGGCTTCATTCGCCGCCTGCCCAATCGGGCGCGCGCCATCGAAGTGATCAAGCTGCCTGATTCGGTCGCCCACGGCATCGGAGGAACGCGCGCACGGGGATTCACCCCGAGCGTGATCGAGGGCAATCTCGGCCGCGTGCGCTCCGCCTCGGAGGAAGACAGCGGTCGGCCGGTGGCCGTCCCGGTCATGGGCCGCATCGCGGCCGGCACCCCGATCGAGGCGATCCAGTCCAAGAGCCATATCATCAACATGCCGCCCGACCTGCTGGGCGCGGGCGAGCATTTCGCCCTCGAGGTCCGCGGCGATTCCATGATCGATGCCGGCATCCTTGACGGCGATATCGCGCTGCTGCGGCGCACCGAGGCGGCCGATACCGGGGATATCGTGGTGGCCCTGATCGACGAGGAGGAGGCGACCTTGAAGCGCTTCCGCCGCCGCGGCGCCTCGATCGCGCTCGAGCCTGCCAACACCTCCTATGAGGTTCGCATCCTGCCGCCCAATCGCGTGCGCATTCAGGGCAAGATGGTCGGGCTGTTCCGAAGGTATTGAGGCCGGCGTCAATCGCCGCGTTCGCCTTCTTCTTCGATCGGCGTCTCGTCATCGGTCTGATTGGCCGGAGCCTGTCGCGTCGTGCCGGCGGCTGACGGCGGCCCGGTGTGGGCCCAAGGCCGGCTGTAGCCGGGCGGCCGCGCGACCTTCGTCTCAAAGCCGTCCCCGACCCGGCGCAGCGCCACTGCCCCGCTCAGCCGCCACACTTTGCGGTCGATCACCTGGATGTTTCTATGGGCGGCGCAGCCGGCCGGCGCCTGGCGCGCGCTCACCACCAGCGCGGCGCGGCGGCAATCCTCCTCGAACGCCTCGACGCTCCGGGAAATGGCGACCAGCGCTCCGTCGGCCAGGCGTCCGACGCAGCCCGCCCGATCGCAGGCGATGCCTTGATCCAATCCCTTGTCTTTCGGCGTGCGCGGATCCGCGTCGGCGGCGAGCCATTCGCGCACCGCGAAGGCATCGCCGCCGGATTTGACCACCGCGAGCCGCCCGGCCGCAGTGCGCAGCGCCACGGCCGATCCGTCCGGCGCCACCAGCACGTCGGGCTGCGGGGTGCGCAGCGCCCACACGATCGCCACCACCAGCAGGGCCGGCCCGGCGAGACGAAGGGGCGTGCGCAACAGGCAAACCAGCACCAGCCCGGCGGTCGCGAGCAGCAGCGGCCCGGTTCCAAACGACGGCACCAGCGTATTGGCTCCCGGCAGGCTCGCCACCCAGAGCACGACGCCGATCATCCAATCGATGCCCTCGCCCATCAGCCACCAGCAGATTCCATCGTAACCGAACGGCATCGCCAGCACGCCCAGAATGCCCATGGGCATCACCACGGCCGACACCACCGGCATCGCCAACAGATTGGCCAGCAGGCCGTAGGGCTGGAACTGATGGAAGTGGTAGGCGATGTAGATCATGGTCGCGGAGCCCGCGAGCAGCGAGGCGAACACCAGACCGACGATCTCGCGGCCGCCCCACAGCGCGATGCGTGCGCCGAGCGGGGTGTCGACGCCGGCCCGCATCCACGGCAGCCCGTGCTGATAGCCGGCGATCAAGGCCAGCGTCGCCGCAAACGACATCTGAAAACTCGGACTGACCACCGCCTCGGGCGCGAGCAGCAGCACGCCGAGCGCCGCTGCCGTCAGGGTGCGGAACGTCAGCGCCGGGCGATCCACCATCACGCCCACCAGCACGATCGCGATCATGATGTAGGAGCGCTGAGTGGCGACCGCCGAGCCGGAGAGCAAGAGATAAAAGGTCGTGGCGAGCAGCGCCGCGAACGCCGCCCATTTCTTGATCGGATGGCGGCTCGCGAAACCCGGTATCAGGGCCAGGAGCGCGCGCATCGTGAAGAACACGATGCCGGCAATGACCGCCATGTGATAACCGGAGATCGAGAGCACGTGCACGAGGCTCGAGATGATCATGGCATTGTTGACCGGCGTCGAGATCGGGTCGTTCATGCCGGTGATCAGCGCCGACGCGATGGAGCCCTGATCGCCCGGCAGCACGGCGCGGATGCGCTGATCGATCGCCTTGCGAATGCGGTCGAGAAAGCTCGCATAGGCGAGCCAGGCGCCCGGCGGCTCCGGGGCTTCGATCGTCTCGATCACTCCGAACGAGAGGCCCGACGCGCCGATGCCCTGGAAATACATGTCGCGGCCGAAATCATAGCCGCCGGGCCGCAGCGGCTCGAGCGGCGGGCTCAGGCGCGCCTTGAGCTTGATGAAGCTGCCGACCGCGGGCGCCGTTCCCCGCCGCACCGTCAGCCGCACGCGCTCGAGCTCCTGGACCTCGTCAAGCCGGCCCCCTTCGATGCGGCTGACGCGCACGACGATGCGGTCGGAACGTTCGCGTTCCTCCCGCGTTTCGACAAAGCCCGCGATGCCGACATTCGCGGTGGCGACCTGCAGCACCGGATGGGCGATGTGCGCGCGCTTGAACGTGCCGGCGGCAAATCCGGCCGTGATGGTGGCGACGGCGAGGAAGAGCGGAAACGCCACCGGCCGCCGCCGGGCGATCACGGCGGCGGCGGTCGCCGCCGCCAGTGCGGCGGCGGCCGCGAACGGCGAGGGCTCCTGGTCGGCGGCGAAATAAAGAACCACCCCCAACCCGAACGCGATGGCGAGCCAGGGCACCAGCCGACCCGGCGCGACCTCGGCGAGTGCCCAGCCCCAAACCCGCTGCGCAGCCGTGCGCGCGAAATCCTCAAGACCGGCCGGCCACCACAGCAGTGGACCGCGGCCTGCCGCCAGACCCGGCCGCCACGCTAGGGCGCGCGACCGTACTCCCAACTGCTCTACCATTCGCCCCAACGCCCCGCGGCGATACGCAATGGGGCGATGCTACACCAGCCGCGACCGGCAGGCACGCTCTCGTTGTGTGGATTTCCCCATGCCCGCCGCCGGGGAGACGGGACGATGCGGCCCCGGTCGCCAGTTCAGCCGCCCGCCCCGCCGCTCACCTTGGCCCAGGTGTCGCGCAACCCGACGGTGCGGTTGAACACGAGCCGTCCGGGCGCCGAGTCCGGATCGCGGGCGAAATAGCCTTGCCGCTCGAACTGCACCGGCTCGGGCGCGTTGGCGGCGGCAAGCGCGGGTTCGATGCGGCAGTCGCTCAAGACTTCGAGCGAGTTGGGATTGAGGTCGGCCGCGAAGTTGCCGGCATTCGGATCAGGGCGCGTGAACAGCGGATTGTAGAGGCGCACCTCAGCCGGAACCGCGTCCGCGGCCGCGACCCAATGCAGGGTCGCCTTCACCTTGCGCCCGTCCGGCGCGTTGCCGCCCCGCGTCGCCGGATCGTAGGTGCAGCGAAGCTCGACCACCTCGCCTTCGGCATTCTTCACCACCGCGCGGCAGGTGATGAAATAGGCGTAGCGCAGCCGCACCTCGTTGCCGGGCGACAGACGGTAGAATTTCTTGGGCGGCGCTTCCATGAAGTCGTCGCGCTCCACATAGAGCTCGCGGCCAAAGCGTATCGGCCGCACGCCTGCGGCCGGATCCTCGGGGCTGTTGGCGGCCTCGAGCTCCTCGCCCGGACCGTCGGGATAGTTCTCGATGACCACCTTCAACGGACGCAGCACCGCCATGCGGCGCAACGCCGACTTGTTGAGGATCTCGCGGATCGAATACTCGAACATGCCGACATCGACCAGGCTGTTGGCCTTGGCGACGCCGATCCGCCGGACGAAATCGCGGATGGCGGCCGGCGGCACGCCGCGGCGACGCAGCCCGGCCAGCGTCGGCATCCGCGGATCATCCCAGCTTTTGACATGCTGCCCCCGCACCAGCTCCGTCAGCACGCGCTTGGAGAGCACCGTGTAGGCGAGATTGAGGCGCGCGAATTCATACTGCCGGGGCCGCGAGGGAACCGGCAGATGATCGAGAAACCATTCATAGAGCGGTCGATGGTCCTCGAATTCGAGCGTGCAGAGCGAGTGCGTGATGCCCTCGATGGCGTCGGACTGGCCATGCGCGAAGTCGTAGCTCGGATAGATGCTCCACTGCGTGCCGGTACGGGGGTGGTGGGCGTGGAGAATGCGGTAAAGGACCGGATCGCGCAGGTTGATGTTGCCGGACGCCATGTCGATCTTGGCGCGCAGGACGCGCGCCCCATCGGGGAATTCGCCGGCCCGCATGCGGCGGAACAGGTCGAGATTCTCCTCGACCGCCCGGTTGCGGTAAGGGCTGTCCTGCCCCGCCTCGGTCAACGTGCCGCGGCGCGCCCGCATCTCGTCTTGAGACTGATCGTCGATATAGGCGTTCCCGCCGCGGATGAGGTGCTCGGCCCAAGCGTAGAGCTGCTCGAAATAATCGGATGCGTGATAGAGATTCTGGCCCCAATCGAAGCCGAGCCAGTGCACGTCCTGCTTGATGGCGTCGATATATTCCTGCTCCTCCTTGGTCGGATTGGTGTCGTCGAAGCGCAGGTGGCAGCGGCCGCCGAACTCCTGCGCCACGCCGAAATTGAGGCAGATGGATTTGGCGTGGCCGATATGAAGATAGCCGTTGGGCTCGGGCGGAAACCGCGTGACTACCCCGGCATGGCGCTTCGATTCCAGATCGGACGCAATGATGTCGCGGATGAAATCGCGGCTTGCCTCTGCGACCAGTGCTGCGTCTGCCGTCATGCTCTCGAGCCCTTCTTCGCGCCGCGATTCTGCCCAGCGCCGCCATCGGAACCTATGTGCCAAATCCGCGCGCGGGCGCCAAGATGCCCACCTGCCACAAATCGTGCCTCATCCGCCCGGGTTCAATGCGAACCGGGTTCAATACGAATTGTCGTGACACCTTTTCCGGGACCTATGGTACACGGCTCGCGACGCTGGTGGCCTCATCCCGAGGCGGCCAGTAAGCCGCCGTCTCGACGGGTAGGCGAGCAGACACTTTGTGGGCATCATGAGCGAGACCGTCGTTACCCGCTTTGCGCCTTCGCCCACCGGATTTCTCCACATCGGAGGAGCCCGCACGGCGCTGTTCAATTGGCTCTATGCGCGCGGCCGCGGCGGGAAGATGCTGTTGCGGATCGAGGACACCGACCGCGAGCGCTCGACCCAGGCGGCGATCGACGCCATCCTGGACGGCCTCACCTGGCTCGGGATCGAATGGGACGGGGACACGGTCTATCAGTTTTCCCGCTCGGCCCGGCATCGCGAGATCGTCGACCAGCTCCTGGCCGCGGGTCGCGCCTATCCGTGCTACGCGGCGCCCGACGAACTCGCGCAGATGCGTGAGGCCGCGCGCAGCAACGGCAGCTCCAAGCTCTACGACGGCCGCTGGCGCGATCGCAGCCCCAACGAGGCTCCGCCCGGCGTCAGGCCGGTCATCCGCTTCAAGGCGCCGGCCGCGGGCGAGACCGTCATCGAGGACCAGGTCCAGGGCCGCGTGGTCTGGCAGAACGAGAACCTCGACGACCTCGTCCTGCTGCGCTCCGACGGGTCCCCGACCTACATGCTCGCGGTCGTGGTCGACGATCACGACATGGGCGTCACCCACATCATCCGCGGCGATGACCATTTCACCAATGCGGCGCGCCAAAAGCAGATCTACGATGCGCTCGGCTGGAGCGTGCCGGTGATGGCGCATATTCCGCTCATTCACGGGCCCGACGGCTCGAAGCTCTCGAAGCGCCATGGCGCGCTCGGCGTGGATGCCTATCGGGCCTTGGGCTATCTGCCCGCCGCCATGCGCAACTACCTGATCCGCCTGGGCTGGAGCCACGGCGACCAGGAGATTTTCTCCACCCCGGAGATGCTCGCCGCGTTCGACCTGCCGCAGATCGGACGCTCGCCGGCGCGCTTCGACTTCGCCAAGCTCGAAAGCATCAACGGCCATTATATGCGCGAGACCGCCGATGCCGATCTGCTCGCCGAGATCGAGCGGGTGCTGCCGCATATCGCGGGCGGGGCCGAGCTCGCGGCCAAGCTGACGCCGGACCTGCGGCGCAAGCTCGTGGCCGCCATGCCGGGGCTCAAGGAACGGGCCAAGACCCTGCTCGAGCTCATTGACGGCGCTCGCTTCCTCGTCAGCGGCCGGCCGATCGTCCTCGACGACAAGGCGACCGCTCTGCTGACCGCCGAGGCGCGGGTCATGCTGGGCGAGATCGTGGCGGATCTCGAAGGCGTCGAGCCATGGACCGCCGAACAGGCCGAGCAGGCCTTGCGAACCTTTGCCGAGCGCAAGGGCGCCAAGCTCGGCAGCGTGGCGCAGCCGCTGCGAGCCGCCTTGACCGGACGGACGACCTCGCCGGGCATTTTCGATGTGCTCGCGGTGCTCGGAAAATCGGAGAGCCTGGCGCGGCTGCGCGACCAATTCGCCGGCTAGCTCCGGGCTTGCCGGATCGGCACCCGCAGCAGCCGTCGACCGCGCGAAATGCCATGGACGACGCCCTATCTTGCGGTGCACACTCCGATGGGCTACGCAGCAAAACTGGGCCGCTATGGCGGGCTTGTCGGACCTCCTGCGGAGCCATATCTCTTGGCCGCGCGTCACTTGGCCGCGCGCGCCATGTGGTCCGTCAAGCGACGCAACCCGAGGGCAGAGTCATGGACGTGAAGACCGGCTCCAATACTAAGAGCGCCAAGCTTACGATCGACGACAAGGATTGGTCCTTCAAGATCTACGACGGCACCATCGGACCGTCGGTCATGGATATCGGCAAGCTTTATTCCCAGGCCGGGATCTTCACCTACGATCCCGGTTACACGTCGACGGGAAGCTGCGAATCCAAGATCACCTATATCGACGGCGATGAAGGGGTCCTGCTCTATCGCGGCTTTCCGATCGAGCAGCTCGCCGAGCACGGCGATTTCCTCGAGACCTGCTACCTGCTGCTCTACGGCGAGTTGCCCACCCCCTCGCAAAAGGTCGACTTCGACAATCGCGTGACCCATCACACGATGGTGCACGAGCAGATGAGCCGGTTCTTCCAGGGCTTCCGGCGCGACGCCCATCCCATGGCCGTGATGACCGGTTGCGTCGGCGCCCTCTCGGCGTTCTATCACGACTCCACCGACATCTCCGATCCGCACCAGCGGATGGTGGCCTCGCTCCGCATGATCGCCAAGATGCCCACCCTGGCGGCCATGGCTTACAAATATTCAGTGGGCCAGCCGTTCATCTACCCGAAGAACGAGCTCGACTACGCCTCCAATTTCCTGCGCATGTGCTACGCGGTTCCCTGCGAGGAGTACAAGATCAACGGCGTGCTGGCGCGCGCCATGGATCGTATTTTCATCCTGCACGCCGATCACGAGCAGAATGCCTCCACCTCGACGGTCAGGCTGGCCGGATCGTCCGGCGCGAATCCGTTCGCCTGCATTGCGGCGGGATGTGCCTGCCTGTGGGGACCGGCGCATGGCGGCGCCAACGAAGCCGCCCTCAACATGCTGCGCGAGATCGGCACCCCTGAGCGCATCCCCGAATATGTGCGGCGCGCCAAGGACAAGAACGATTCTTTCCGGCTGATGGGCTTTGGCCACCGCGTCTACAAGAACTATGA
>Ga0209069_10001641_pt1 | contig 11456 bp, 7 predicted proteins | sample Str013_2_FD_187202 | JGI IMG/M metagenome (GOLD analysis project Ga0209069, IMG submission 187202) | Freshwater sediment microbial communities in response to fracking from Pennsylvania, USA - Straight Creek_MetaG_SC_2013 (SPAdes) (version 2) | ecosystem: Environmental > Aquatic > Freshwater >...
ACTCAATTGTGCGTTCCTCGCGCGGCGGATCGATCTTGCCGGGCGTATGGCCGTGATCCTGAAACCGCGCCAACCTGCGCGCCTCGGCTTCATAGGAATTGACCGGTTTCGTGTCGTAACTGCGTCCGCCGGGATGGGCGACGTGGTAGACGCAGCCGCCCAGCGAGCGGCCGTTCCAGGTATCGATCAGGTCGAATGTCAGCGGCGCGTGGACGGGAATGGTCGGATGCAGCCCGGAGGCCGGCTGCCAGGCCTTGAAGCGGACCGCGGCGACCGCCTCGCCGGAGCGGCCGGTTGCCGTCATCGGCATCCGCCTTCCATTGCAGGTGACGACGTGGCGGCCTTCCACGAAGCCGGACGCCTTGACCTGCAACCGCTCCACGGAGCTGTCGACATAACGCACGGTGCCACCGGCGGAACCCTCCTCGCCGAGCACGTGCCAGGGCTCCAGCGCCTGACGCACTTCCAGCGAAACGCCGCCATGGTGGACCCGGCCGAACGCGGGAAAACGGAATTCGAGCTGGGCTGCGTACCAGTCCGGCGAAAAATCGTAACCGGACTGTTTCAGCTCACCCAGCACACCCAGAAAATCTTCCCAGAGGAAGTGCGGCAGCATGAAGCGGTCATGCAGCGTGGTACCCCAGCGCACGAAATTGCCCTGCTGCGGCTCGCGCCAGAGCTTTGCGATCAAGGCCCGGATCAATAATTGCTGTGCGAGGCTCATGCGCGGATCGGGCGGCATTTCCAACGCCCGAAATTCGACCAGGCCCAGCCGGCCGGTGGAACTGTCCGGGGAATAGAGCTTGTCGATGCAGATTTCGGCGCGGTGGGTGTTGCCGGTGATATCGACCAGGATATGCCGGAACAGCCGATCGACCAGCCATAGCGGCGCCTTGATGCCCGGCGGCGGTACGTGGGCCAGTGCGATTTCCAGTTCATAGAGGCCGTCATGGCGGGCCTCGTCGATGCGCGGCGCCTGGCTGGTCGGGCCGATGAACATGCCGGAGAAAAGATAGGACAGCGACGGATGCCGCTGCCAGTACAGAACCAGGCTCTTCAACAGGTCGGGGCGCCGAAGGAACGGCGAATCCGAAGGCGTGCTGCCACCGACAACGACATGATTGCCGCCGCCGGTGCCGGTGTGGCGGCCATCGACCAGGAAACGATTGGCCCCCAGCCGGACCTGGGCCGCGTCTTCGTACAGGCCAAAGGTGATGTTCACGGCGTCGCGCCAGCTCTTCGCCGGCTGGATGTTGATCTCGATCACGCCGGGATCGGGCGTCACTTTTATCACTTCAACCCGGGGGTCGAACGGCGGCGGATAGCCTTCGACATGCACTTTCAACTGCATTTCCTCGGCGGTCGCCTCAACCGCCGAGATCAGTTCCAGATAATCCTCGAGCCTCTCCACCGGCGGCATGAAGGCGCACAGCACGCCGTCGCGGATCTCGATCGACATCGCGGTGCGCACGCCGCCGCCGGTGATCTGCTGCTCGTGCACCTCCTGATGCGGCGCGGCCGCGGCCGGCGCAGCGTCGTAAACCGGCAGGTTTTCGCGCGGCTCCAGCGGATCCTGCTCGAGGATATAGGGATATTCCTCGGCCGGAATATGCGGCAGCGACGCGATCGGCAGCCGCAGCCCCAGCGGGGAATCGCCAGGGGTCAGGAACAGATTGCCGCGGCGGAGCTTCCAGCGCTCGCTCTTCCAGCGCGAGGAAGATTTACCTGCGTCGGCATTCCAGCGCTGGATCGGCAGCACGAAGCCCTTGGGGGTGTTGAGCCCGGAATCGAATACCCGCGCCATGCGCGCGCGCTCCTCGGGATCGGACAGCTTGGAGTCGCTGGGATCGACGTTGGGCGGCAGGCCGGCTTCCTTCTGCAGCCAGTGGCCCGGGTCTTCGAACGCCGGCAAGACATATTCGGCATCGACCCCGAGTTTGGCGGCCGTGCTTTCCGCGAAACGCTCGGCGTCGTCGATACGCGCTCCGTGCGGCCCGTCGATAGCGGCGATCAGTTCGGCGTTTTTCCAGATCGGCACGCCGTCCTTGCGCCAATACAGGCCGAACGCCCAGCGCGGCAGGCTTTCACCCGGATACCACTTGCCTTGTCCGTAGTGCAGCAAACCGCCGGGCGCGAACCGCGTCCGCAATTTGCGAATGAGATCGTCGCCGAGCGCCCGCTTGGTCGGACCGACCGCGGAAATGTTCCACTCCGGCGATTCCAGGTCGTCGACGGAAACGAAGGTCGGCTCGCCGCCCATGGTCAGGCGTACGTCGTCCTCCTTCAGATCGGCATCGACCTGCTCGCCGAGCCGGTCGAGCCGCGCCCAGGAATCGTCGGAGAAAGGTTTTGTAATCCGAGGGGCTTCGCGGATCCGCTTGACGCTCATCTCGAAGTTGAATTCGACTTGCGCGAATCCGACCGCGCCCGAGATCGGCGCCGCCGTGCGGTAATGCGGCGTGGCGCATACGGGAATGTGCCCCTCGCCGGTCAGCATGCCCGAGGTGACGTCGAAGCCGATCCACCCCGCGCCGGGAAGATAGACCTCGGCCCAGGCGTGCAAATCGGTAAAATCGTTCTCGACCTCGCGCGGTCCTTCGACCGGATCGATGTCGGGGCGCAACTGGATCAGGTAGCCGGAGACGAAACGGGCGGCGAGCCCGAGGTGCCGCATGATCTGGATCAGCAACCACGCAGAGTCGCGGCACGATCCGGCGCCGGAGGCCAGCGTCTCTTCCGGCGTCTGAACGCCCGGCTCCATGCGGATGATATAGCGAATCTTTTTCTGCAGCTGGGCGTTGAGGTCGACCAGGAAATTGACCGTGCTGGAGGCCTCGCGCGGGATCTCCGCCAGGTATTTCGCGAACTGCGGTCCGGGTTCGATGGTCGCCAGATACGGCGCTAGTTCGGTCTTCAAATCGGCCGTATAGGCGAACGGAAAGCTGTCGGCGTAGGGCTCGACGAAGAAATCGAAAGGGTTGATCACGGTCATCTGCGCCGTGAAGTCCACCTCGATCTTCAGTTCGGTGGCCTTTTCCGGAAAGACATAGCGCGCCAGCCAGTTGCCCTGCGGGTCCTGCTGCCAGTTCACGAAATGGTTTGAAGGCGTGACCTTGAGCGAATAGCTCAGGATCGGCGTGCGCGTGTGCGGCGCCGGGCGCAGGCGAATGGTCTGCGGGCCGAGATCGATCGGTCGGTCGTATTTGTAGTGCGTGACGTGATGTAGCGCGACGAAGATCGACACAGGCAGGCTACTCCAGCAGCTTTTTTGAGCAGAACACCGGTCCCCCCTGACATCAAGCACTAACAACGGGCAGCGGTTGCCTATGGGGAGTGCGGTCCATCGTCGGCCTTGCGAAAAGCAAGGGCGACGTTAGATCGCGCGCAGCCCTACATCGTGGCCCCAAGCACCCAGGGCGCGAATTCGGCGCCGCCGAAGTCAAAACTCTCGCTCTTGGTTGGCTGGCCCGAGGCGGTTTTCAGCATCAGGTCGAAAATACGCTGGCCGCATTGCTGCACGGATTCCTCGCCGTCGAGGATGGTGCCGCAATTGACGTCCATGTCGTCTTCCATGCGCCTGTACATCGGCGTGTTGGTCGCGAGCTTGATCGAGGGCGCGGGCTTGCAGCCGAACACGCTGCCGCGCCCCGTCGTGAAGCAGACGAGGTTGGCGCCGCCGGCCACCTGCCCGGTCGCCGCCACCGGGTCGTAGCCGGGCGTGTCCATGAAGACAAAACCCTTCTTGGTGACCGGCTCGGCATAATTGAGAACATCGACCAGATTGGTGCTGCCGGCCTTGGCCATCGCACCGAGGGATTTTTCGAGGATGGTGGTGAGCCCGCCGGCCTTGTTGCCGGGGCTCGGGTTGGCGTTCATCTCGGCGCCCTCGCGCGCGGTGTACTCCTCCCACCAGCGCATCAGCGCCACCAGTTTCTCACCGACCTCGCGGGAAACCGCGCGGCGGGTCAACAGATGTTCGGCGCCATAGGTTTCGGGCGTTTCCGACAGGATCACGGTACCGCCGTGCCGCACCAGGAGATCGCTGGCCGCCCCGAGCGCCGGATTGGCGGAGACGCCGGAATAGCCGTCGGAGCCGCCGCATTGCAGCGCCACCGTCAACTCGCTCGCCGGCACCGGCTCGCGCTTGACCTTGTTGGCGTCGGTGAGCGCCTCGCGCACGAAGGCAATACCGGCTTCTACGGTCTTGCGCGTGCCGCCGACCTCCTGAATGTCCATGGCGCGCAAGCGACCGGCGAGCTTCTGCTCGGCCATCAGCCCGCCGATCTGGTTGACCTCGCAGCCCAGCCCCAGCACGATGACAGCGGAAAAGTTCACATGCCGCGCATAGCCGCCGAGGGTGCGACGGAGCAGCGCCAGCGGCTCGTCCTGCGTCATGCCGCAGCCGGTCTTGTGGGTCAGCGCCACCACGCCGTCGACATTGGGAAAATCGGCCAGCGGATTGTCGTGCGTGAACGGGTTCTTCTTGAAGACATCGGCAACGAGGCCCGCGACATGCGCACTGCAATTCACCGAGGTCAGGATACCGATATAGTTGCGGGTCGCGACCCGCCCGTCGGGACGGCGGATGCCTTCAAACGTCGCCGGCAGATCGAAATTCGGCACCGGCTTCACGTCGACGCCAAAGGCATAGTCCTTGGCGAAATCGCCCATGCCGCAGTTTTGGGTATGGACGTGCTGGCCCGGCGAAATCGGGACCGTGGCAAAGCCGATGATCTGACCATAGCGGCGGATCGGCTCGCCCACGGCGATGGCGCGGATCGCCACCTTGTGTCCCGCCGGAATGCGTTCGACCGTGGCGACGCCGTCGGCCACCACCATGCCCGGCGGCAGGCTCGCCCGCGCGATCAGGACGCCATCGTCGGGATGCAGGCGGATCACGGGGGCTGGGGTCATGGGAGGTCTCCTCTACAAATCGCTGCAACAGGCGCGAACCTCATCCTGTGGAGCCGCGCATTGCGCGGCGTCTCGAAGGATGGCCGCAAACGCGCAATGCCCTCGTGCTTCGAGACGGCCCTACGGGCCTCCTCAGCATGAGGGCATTGTAGCATAGGCTGCCTTACGCCTTGCCGGCGGATTCCTTCCGGGTCTGCGCCACCTGCATCCTGGCGTAGGTCTGCATCAGGCCGCTTTCGTTCGACAGCGTCACGAGCTCGAAACCCATGTTGATGGCGCGCACCGCGCCGTCGGCGCCTGAGCAATGGATGCCGGGATAGAGGCCGCGCTTGCCGCATTCCTTCACGATCTTCTCGTAGATCTTGAGAATTTCCGGCTCGTCGCGGTCGAGCTTCGGCACCAGCCCATACGAAAAGCCGAGATCGGAGGGACCGATATAGACGCCGTTGATGCCTTCGACGTCGAGGATCGATTCCATGTTCTCGACCGCGGTCTTGGTCTCCATCATCGGCAACAGCACGATCTCGTCGTTCGCCGTCTGCTGATAGGTGCCGGCCGAACCGTACATGCCGGAACGGATCGGACCGTTCGAACGCGTGCCCTTCGGCGGATATTTGGAATAGGCAACGAGGTTCTTCGCTTCCTGCGGCGTGTTGATCATCGGGCAGATCACGCCATAGGCGCCGCCATCCAGCACCTTGCCGATGATGCCGGGTTCGTTCCAGGGCACGCGGACCATCGGCGTGACCGGATGACCGTTCATTGCCTGGAAACACTGGACCATCGACTGGTAATCCTGCACCCCGTGCTGCATGTCGACGGTGACGCTGTCGAACCCGCATTGCGCGATCACTTCGGCGGAAAAACCGGAAGGAATCGCAAGCCAGGCGTTCACCACCGCCTTGCCCGAAGCCCAGACTTTTTTCACATTATTCGCCACTTTGTTTCCTTCCGTATTGTTCAGACTTTCGTCGTTGCGCGTCCGTCACGAGGTCGATCGGATTTTCAGCCTTTTGTGACCATGTTCAAGCACGGACTTTGGCGTGACCGCCGAGATAGGCGGCGGCGATGGCTTCGTTGCCCCAGAGTTCGTCGGGCTTGCCGCCGAGCACGATGCGGCCGGTTTCCAGCACGTAGCCGTGGTCGGCGACCGAAAGCCCCATGCGCGCATTCTGCTCGACCAGTAGCACCGTGGTGTTTTGCCGGATTTGCGAGATGATCCGGAACACCGCCTGGACGATGACGGGAGCGAGCCCCAACGACGGCTCGTCCAGCAGCAACAGCCGCGGCTTCGCCATCAGGCCGCGCGCGACCGCGACCATCTGCAACTGGCCGCCCGACAGGGTCCAGCCCAGCGCATTGGAGAACGACCTTATATCCGGAAACAGGTCGAACATGGCGTCGGCTTCACGCGACAACTCGGCTTTCGCGACGCGCCGGTTCGACGCGCCGAGCATGATGTTTTCCTTCACCGTCAGGCCGGGGAAAATCCGCCGGCCTTCGGGGACATGGGAGATGCCGAGCCGGACGATCGCCTCCGGACCCATGCCGGCGATCGATTTGCCGTCGAACAGGATTTCACCCGCCGCCGGTTTTGCGAGCCCCGAGATCGCCCGCAGCGTGGTCGATTTGCCGGCGCCGTTGGCGCCGAGCAGGGTCACCACCTGCCCTTCATCGACGCTGAGCGAGACGCCGCGCAGCGCTTCGATTTCGCCGTAAAGCACAATCAGATCGTTGATCTGGAGCAACGCCATCATTCGCTCCCGAGATAGGCGGAGACGACGTCGGGATGACGCAGCACCGCCATGGATTCGCCGTCCGCGATGCGGCGGCCGAAATTGAGCACGGTGATGTGCTGGGCGGCCTCGGAGACCAGGGTCATGTCGTGATCGATGATCAGGATGGTCAGGCCCTGTGCGGCGATGCGCTTGAGCAGTTCGTGCAGCTCGAGCTTTTCCGTCGAATTCAGGCCGGCCGCCGGTTCGTCGAGCAGCAGCAGGGTCGGGTTGGCGGCGAGCGCGCGCGCGATTTCGATCAGCCGCTGATGGCCGTAGGAAAAACTCGAGATCAGTTCGTTGGCGCGGGCACCCAGGCCCACGAAGGTCAGCGCTTCGATCGCGCGCTCGGTGAGCGCGGCATCGCCGCCCTGCCCGATCAGCGTATTGCCCGGCCGTTCGGCGCCGATCTCGACGTTCTCCAGGGCGGTCATCGAGCGGAACAGCCGGATGTTCTGGAACGTGCGTCCCAGTCCCGCCGCCGTGCGCTGGTGCGGCGGCATGGTCGTGATGTCGGTGCCGTCGAGCACGACCTTGCCCGAGGTCGCCTTGTAGAGGCCAGACAGCACGTTCAGTGTCGTGGTCTTGCCGGAGCCGTTGGGCCCAATCAGCGCGTGAACGCCACCGCGCCTCACCGCGATATCGACGCCATCGACGGCCTTGAGGCCGCCGAAATATTTCGAGAGCCCGGTGACCTCAAGCACGATATCGCCGCCGACGCTGGCCGGCTTCAACAGCAACGGGGCCGCCGCCGCGGGCGCCCTGGCCTTGCTGCGCCAGCGATCGAGCGCGGCGCCGATAAATCCCCAGATGCCGTCGGGCATGTAGCGGATGATCAGAATGACGAACAGGCCGTAGATCGCGAGATAAAGTCCGGGAACGCTCTTGAGGAACCGCAGCCATTCCGGGATCAGGATCAACAATCCGGTGCCGATCGCCGAGCCGATCGGCGAGGCGACGCCGCCGAGCAGCGACATCGTGAGGAACACGATCGATTCCGCGAACGAGAACTGGTCAGGACTGACATAGGCGAAGCCGCCGGCGAACAGCCCGCCGGCGAGACCGCCGAGCGCCGCGCACAGTCCGAACGCGTAGACCTTGGTACGGAACACGTCGATGCCGCTGACGCCGGCGGCGAGTTCATTATCGCGCACCGCGCGCATGGCCCGGCCGAGCCTGGTGTCCGGCAGGTGCCATACGAAATAGCCGACAATCGCCAGCATCGCGACGCAGAAGGCGAGATAGCCCTGCGCGGTCTGAAACAGATCGGGACGGCCGATGTTGGAAACGCCGTCGGGGCCGTGCGTCAGCCCGATCGCGTTGATCATGACCAGCGTGACGATCTGCTGGAACGAGATCGTCACCATTGCGAGGTAATGGCCGCCGAGCCGCAGCGTCGACATGCCGAGGAACGCCCCCGCCCCCAGCGCCAATACGCAGCCGGCGACGAGGCATAGCCAGTAGCTGAGATGCAGATCGGTGGTTCCGATGCCGACGGCATAGGCGCCGAAACCGAAGAACGCCGCCTGCGCCAGATTGATCTGGCCGCACAGGCCGAGCACGACCGAAAGGCCGAACACCGCGATCGAGAACGTCGTCGCCTGCATCAGGATGTTCAGCACGTAACCGTCGAACCGCATCGTGGCGGCCAGCGCCACCAGGATCGCCGCGGCGATGAAATACGGCAGATGACGCAGCAGCAACGGCCTGGTTCGCGGCACCGCCGTCATTGTCATGTTGTCGCTGGGAGCGCTCATGCTTTCTCCGCGACACGTTCGCCGAAGATACCTTGCGGCCTAAAGATCAGGAACAGCACCAGCACGAGGAAGGCAAACCCGTCCTTGTAGGGCACCGACACGTAAGCCGCGCCAAAGGTCTCGATGACCCCGAGCGCCAGCCCGCCGATGATCGCGCCGGCGACGTCGCCGAAGCCGCCGATGATGGTGGCGGCAAACGCCTTCAGCGCGATCGTCGAGCCCATCTGGATCGAGACGAACAACACCGGCGCCACCAGGATGCCCGCAAGGCCGCCCAGCACCGCCGAATAAATGAAGGTGACCATGATCATGGTCGAGACGGAGATGCCGAGCAGCGAGGCCATCTCCTTGTCCTGCGAGGTGGCCTGAAGCTTCTTGCCGAGCATGGTGTGCTCGAAGAACCAGTAGTTGAAGATCACCATCACGACGGTGACCGCGATGATGAGCAGATATTGGCTGTCGAGATAGACCGGCCCGAGCTGGATGCCGGGCGTCTCGAACCATCCCTGCAGCACCTGCGGCTGCGGGCCGTAGATCGCGAGCACCGAATTGGCCATCAGGATCGACGCGCCGATGGTGGCGATGATGACCGGCAGGAACGAGCGATGCCGCAGCGGGTAATAGACCCCGAGGTTGAAGACTACGCCCAACAGCGCCATGCCGGCCAGCGCCAGCAGGAACGACAGCCAGTAGGGCCAGCCCAGATCGACGGCAAACACCACCATCAGATAGGCGGCCACCATGGAGAATTCGCCTTGCGCGAAATTCACCACGTTGGTGGCGCGGAAGATCAGCACGAAGCCGAGCGCGACCAGCGCGTAGACGGCGCCGATGCCGATGCCCGTAAACAGCAGTTGAAGGACGAGATCCATGACACGCGTTCGGTGAGAGAAACACTTCGACAGAAATTTTCGGCCTCCCCGGCGAAACCGGAGAGGCCAAAAGCCGGGATCAGTCGTTGAATTCGATGTGCTTGTCGAAGACGATGTTGCCCTTGTCGTTCTTCACGATGTTGTAGCCGTGAAGCCCGTCGCCGTTCTGGTCGAAATTATATTCGCCCTCGGCACCCGGGAATTTTTTCGTGCCCAGGATCGCCTCGCGGATCTTGGTCGGATCGATGGAACCGGCCTTGTTGATCGCCGCCGCCAGCACGTTGACGGCGTCATAGGGCCACGAACTCTGATTGTCAGGCGCGACCTTGACGGCATCGCGATAGAGTTTGCCGAATGTCTTCGATCCCTCGCTGGAGTCCTCGGCGTAGTCGGCGACACCGAAGGTGCCGTAAAGCGCGGGACCGGCGAGCTTCAGCGCGGTGATGTTGACGATCGAGGGCGAACCGACCCAGGGAATGTTGACGCCGAGCTGACGCAACTGGCGGGCGAAAATGCCGAGATCGTTTTCGAACGTGAAGTAGGAGCCGAGGATGTCGGCGCCCGACTGCTTGATTGCGAGCACGACCGGCGTGAAGTCCTGGCTCTGGTTGGCATAGCCCTGGTCGAGAACGGGGGGCGTACCGAGCTTGCCGAGCGCGTCGGTCAGCGCCTTGCCGCCGGCGGTGCCGAACGCATCGGTCGAATGCAGCACGGCCCACTTCTTCTTGCCGAGCGTGTTGACACCGTAGTCGGCGATCACGCGGCCCGAATAGCTGTCGTTGGGGCGGAAACGGAACAGCCACTGATTGCCCATATGGGTCAGGTTGGGATCGGTGCCGCCGATCATGACGGGCTTGCCGAGTTTGAGCACGTCGGGCGCCATCGCGTGCACCTGCGTGGAGCGGATCGAGCCGAGGAAGGCCACGATCTCCGGCTGCGCGGCGAGCTTGGAGAACGCCAGCACGATGCCGGGGTTGGTGGTCTGATCGTCTTCGATGATCAATTCGGCCTGTTTGCCGAGAATGCCGCCGGCCTTGTTGACGGCCTCCAGCGCGAGCTTGGCACCCTTGATGGCATATCCGCCGGATTCGGCGGCCGGGCCGGTCACAGGTGCGCACATGCCGATCTTGATGGTGGCGGCTTGCGCGCGTGCGCTGCCGATCACGTGGGGTGCGGTAATACCAACGGCCAGACCGGCCGCGAAATCGCGTCTCGTGAGCTTCATTCGTTCCTCCGTGAGGCCGGGCTTCTTTGTCGGCCTTTCTTGATGTTTGCAGTCCCAGAGGACGCGACACCGAACGCGTATCTACGGTCTCTCTGGTCGCGAGTAAATTGATATCGCAACGATTTCTACTAAGGGCGCAGAGGCGTTGCGTGGCGAGTCCGCCCCCTTGGGGTTAACGCCGCCTGGCTGGCCACATTCCCGTCATTCGCCCCTGCTGACGGCAGGTTTCGATGGCAGCTATGCGTCTTTCTGGGGCGTTCATGCAAAATTGCGCTCACTCGAATTCGTCCGCGTCGCCGGTTCCTCCCTCTTTGTCAGGGGCGAATAGTGTGCCCTCCAGCTCATGCAGCATATCCTGCAGTTCCCTTAGCTTGCGCGCGCCATAGCGGCGGGTGATGGCAGCGTAGATCGCTTCCGAGGTCGGCGCGACGGTCTCGATCAGCCGCACCCCCTTCGCAGAAATCGACACCAGGCCGCGGCGCTGGTCCGCCTTCGCCACCCGTCGTTCGATCAGCTGGCGCGCTTCCAGATCGCGCAATATGCGGGAAAGACTGGGGCCGAGCAGAAACGCGACCCGGGCAAGCTCGGTGACCTCGATCGTATCGACCGAGGCCAGCGCGCGCAAAATCCGCCATTGCTGTTCGGTCAGGCCGTGATCGCGCAGCGAGGGGCGGAATTGCCGCATCACGGCCTCACGGGCGCGCAGCAGCGACATCGGCAGCGAACGCGAAAATTCGCGCATCGGCACCCGCCGCGCGGCTGCTTTGTCAGGAGATTTCTTCCGCACCACGATCGAATATCCGCTCTCGGCAACCGCCCAAATCAACTTCGGCAACAGACCGCGTTTTGCACCGCAGCAAAATCCAATTCGGTTTGCCCCCAACAATTTAACATGTTAATCATATTTCCGCAC
>Ga0209069_10001642_pt1 | contig 11453 bp, 10 predicted proteins | sample Str013_2_FD_187202 | JGI IMG/M metagenome (GOLD analysis project Ga0209069, IMG submission 187202) | Freshwater sediment microbial communities in response to fracking from Pennsylvania, USA - Straight Creek_MetaG_SC_2013 (SPAdes) (version 2) | ecosystem: Environmental > Aquatic > Freshwater >...
GCGACGGCCAGCATCATTTCGGCCGACCGCATCGTGTTCAATATCAAGGGCAATAGCTACCGGCTGGTGGCGGCGGTCGATTTCGAGAAGGCGATTGTCTTCATCAAATGGATCGGCACCCACGCGGACTATGACAAGATCGACGTCAGGACGGTACAGCATGGCGACTGATATCAAGCCGATCCGCAACGATACGGACCACGCGGCGGCACTTGTCGAGGTCGAACACCTTTGGGGTGCGAAGTCGGGCACGTCGAAGGGCGACCGCTTGGACGTGCTCGCAACCTTGATCGCGGCCTACGAGGAACAGCACTTTCCGATGGACCCGCCAGACCCTATCGAAGCGATCAAGTTCCGGATGGAGCAGCAGGGCCTTACACGCAAGGACCTTGAAGCGATGATCGGCACGCGGACGCGGATTGCCGAAGTGCTGTCGCGCAAGCGCAGCCTCTCCATCGCGATGATCCGGCGGCTGCACGAGACCCTCGGCATTCCGGCGGAAGTGCTGATCCAGCCGTCGCGGAAGCACGAGGCAACTTGAATTGGGCTGGCGCCTGCGGCAATGTTCCATGCGCGCGGTTTCGGACCGACGGAGCGTCCTGGCTCCAGCGGAGCGATCGTCACCCGGCAGGGCCGAGACCCGCGCCTTCCGGGCAGGCGGGGCTCGGTCACGCGGCCAATGCCCGCCGCGCGATAGAGCGCGGCCCTCGCCGCTTTGGCGAGGGCCTGCCACGAGTGCTGCGAGGCAGCGATGGAGGGCCCGTTTTGCGTTGACGTGCCCGTCCGGTCTAGTGTCAACTGCCATCAAGCAGATTGGCTGGCTGAGGATCGACGTTTTCGGTCATTAGCGTCGGGGGCCACCACAAGCTGGCTTGCGACGCCGCAGTTTGCTGTTCCGACAACAACCTAACCTAGTCAACCCAGTTCTCGAAACTCGCCTACCTGGCCATCCGCGACTTTGCGTAATCAACAATGTTCTGCTTAAGACGAAATTTGTTAGACAACTTTTCTTGAACAAGTTTCTGACGCCTTTCTATAGACTCAGAAAGCCAAGTTCCAGCGGCTACCATTGCTGTACCCCACGTTGCCGCTTCGAATGGAGACTGTGGCGCAAGGTAAACGCCAAGAAAAGTAGAGCTTAGCAAGGCTCCGAATTTCATGGGGACAGATATATATCTAGTCACAGGTATGTATTTTTCCCAAGTATTCGCTCCATAGTTAATTCCTACCGTTTTTGTTACTTGCTCTATAATTTCACTCACTGCCACATGAAGGGAGTCTGAATTCTGATCTGCGTACCAATCGTTCAGCCGAACTTTATATTCGCGAAGAATGCGATTAAAAAGATCGTCTGGCATCCTACTTAAAGCCTCCAAGAATGGTTGAGGGATTTCTATTGTTTGCGATATCGGATCGCGGAGCCCAGGCCAAATGCGACGATTAAATCGCACTGCTCCATCGGTCAGTTTAAGAAGTTTCTTGCTTTGTACGTTCTTCTCGAATCTCGGACATCTATGCTGCAGTGCAATATTTTAATTCACGCAACCGTTGTACCAATCCTCTAATATAGTTAAATCATCTAATACGGACATATCCGACTGACTCAATCGTATTTGCTCGATGAACTTTGTTAACGCGCCTCGGGCAAACTTGTTTTTAACCACATGGTCGAACGCGTCTCACCCAACCCGAGTCGCGATAATACTACGTATCGCCGACTCTTCAGCGGTCATAATATTGCTTAGTTCGGAGTTATAGTTATATTCTTCCCATTTTTTGACACTCAGACGTCCAGCTTTTGACATTTCAATCCATCTATTCCAGGCGTCGAAGGCTTTACTTACCCTGATCTCATCGGCTCCAATACTTATGAGCACTTTTGGTATTTTCTTGAATCTGCCCGAAAGCTCTTTTGCCGGCACTGTTGACAATCTATCGGCCAAGACCTTATCTTTATCGATATAAGTAAACAAGTGCGGCTTGAGATAATGTTCCGATGGATCGTATATGAGCGATAGCAGTGAGTCCTCCAAAGTATCCATACGCGACCGAATCTCGAGGCGCCCGTACGGAATGTAATTCGATACCGAATCCTCGTCTCTAGTCGATATCGAAGTCGCTTCACTGAAGAATAAGCTGTGAAACAGCTGGGCATCCGTCAACACAATTTGTTGAAAAAATACGGAGTCAAGCCTTAGCCGCGCAATACAACCCATGCTACCCGCCAAATCGTCTGATGACATTTTAGTAAACAAAGAATTGTAGTCATAAGCATCAGTGAACAGTCTGGAATTGTCGAATAACATACAGCCCTCCACTAACCAACAGGGATTGTGTCGATTGCGCTTACGCAGGCACTAACAGGCTGCTGAAAAGGATTTTCAGCACGTTGGACAACGACATCTAGAGTCGATCGCAATGCAGTCCGAGGCTATCAGTTTCTTTCAGCTTAACTACGGACGTTGTTTCGAGAGACTACTCACCAAACGTCCGAGACTTTTCAGCAGCTAATTAAACCGATGTCGGAATGTCAGTCAAGGCCAGCACTCCTCGAACGCCCTCCTCTCGGCCTCCTCCACAGCGAATGTGACTCGAACCAACGCTTCATCGGCCCGCCAGATTCCTCATTCGCATAAACGGGCTTGTGGAAACGGCCAGAGCCAGAGCGGATATGTTGTGGTTAGTTTGGCGCTCGGCATGTTGCCGTTCTGCACTTTCCGTTTGGGTTATCCTGAAACAGCCGCCCCACCTCCTCCAGCGCCTCCTGAGCTTCATCACTCAATTTCGCCCCCCCCTTCTCCAACTTGTCGCGCCAGCGCTCGCCGGTGTCCCAGGCCGTTTTCCACGCTTCGGCGAGCTCAATCGGGCGCTTCTTGGCCAGCACCTGGATCAGCGCGTCCGCCTGCGCTGTAACCTTATCGGATTTCGCAGTGTAGAGGCGTTCGACGGCGACAATCACCTTGTGGACGGCGAAGCGTTCGGCCCTTGGCACAACGACCGGGTAGGTCGAGACGAACGGATCGCCCAGCTGCAGCACATCACGGAAGTTATCGTCGACGACTCCAAAAATCTCTTGCTTCCTGGAGGATGGATTTGTCATGACATTGTCTGGCAAACCGTGCTATCTTCGCCTATATGACGAATGGAACGAGCCCCACCATGCCCTCAACGACCACACGATCCGAGAAGCTTGATCTGCGGCTGACGCCAGCAGCCAAGCAAATTCTCCAGAGCGCCGCCACGGCAACGCGCCGCTCGGTCAGCGACTTCGTCCTGGAGAGTGCCTTGGCGCGCGCGGAGGAGACTTTGACAGATCGACGTCACTTTGGTCTCAGCGCGGAAAACTGGGAGGCCTTCATGGCGGCCCTTGATGCCCCGGCTCGCCGGCACGCCAGGTTGGATCGCCTGCTTACGGAGCCAAGCGTCTTTGACGCTGCCTAGCCAAAAGTCCTGTAGCGATGACCGAACTCAAAATCGAGAAGCTCGCCCGCACCCACGCGGTCGACGCTTTCGATTGCGGTCAGGAGGCGCTCAATCGCTTCCTGATCCGCTTCGCCCTGGCCAACCAGCAGGCCAACGCGTCACAGACCTATGTCGGCTTGGCCGCCGAGGTCGTGATCGGCTACACCACGCTCGTGGTCAGCGAAGTGGCGTACGATGACGCGCCTGACCGGCTGAAGAAGGGCCTGGCGCGGCACCCGGTGCCGCTCATGCTGTTGGCCCGGCTGGCCGTAAGCCAAACCTGGAAGGGCAAGGGCGTTGGCGCTGGACTGCTCAAGGACGCCATGTTGCGGACCTTGCAGGCCGCCCAGATCGGCGGCATACGCGCACTCGCGGCCCACGCCAAGGATGATGCGGCGCGCGCCTTCTGCGAGCATTTCGGGTTCATGCCGTCTCCGACCGATCCGTTGCATCTTTTCATCCTGACCAAAGACCTGCGGTGAAAATCGCCAACCAAAACGCCTGGATCGCATAACGATCTGGCCTAGCTGGCAGCTGGCGAAGGACAGGTCCCGACCATCGCGCTGTCGCTTGAGGCCAGCGTCCAACTTGCCATAGTGCTGTCGCGCAAGTTCCGCCTCTCCATCCTGATGATCCGGCAGCTGCACAAAACGCTCGCCATTCCAGCGGAAGTTCTGATCCAGCGGTCGCGGAAGCACGAGGCGTGCTTGAAATGGGCTGGCGCCTGCATCAATGTCCCATGCGCGTGGTTTCGGTCGGACGGAGCGTCCTGGCTCCAGCGGAGCGATCGTCACCCGGCAGGGCCGAGACCCGTGCCTTCCGGGCAGGCGGGGCTCGGTCACGCGGCCAATGCCCGCCGCGTGATAGAGCGCGGCCCTCGCCGCTTGGCGAGGGACCGCCACGAGTGCTCCAGGTAGGAATTGAGTGCCTCGTTTGACGTTGACGTCTGTGTCCGGTTTAGATTCAACTGCGATCAAGTAGGGAGGTGGGTTGAGATTCGTCGTTATGGCCAGCAGCGTCGGTTCTTTAGACTCGCAAGCACAAGAGGTGTCCGACTGTATCACAGCTGCGCATGTTTTTTTTTGCAACGGCATCATCGCGTTGCCGACATTAACTGAGTGGCGCGGGAGCGCAGCGGTTGTCCTCCGCGCCACTCATTGGTGAGTGAGCTCGCTAGTTAATTACTGTGATGCAGTATGTTGCACCGGGATGTCCTGCACACTGGCGTCGATATCGACGTCGATCTTGACCAGTGCAGCCAAGGTCGAGGTTTCAGGAACAAGGCTCTCCACGTTCGCCTTGGCGTCACGGATCGTCAGCCTTACCGTCCGGATCAACTTCGGATCGGCAAGGAGGGTCTGCGCGGCCTTGAGCTGTTCGGCGATGGTCTCCGTCAGATCGATTTGCGCAACACCGATGATCGCAGTGTTGATCTGTTGTTCGAACACGACCGAGAGAGCCGTGTAAAGGGCATTGTCGAGCTTGCGCGAGAACGCAACCTCGGTCAGGCCGATAACGGTACCATTTTTTTCAATCACAGGCTTTGCGGTCAGGAAGATTTGGCCAGAAGCGTCGAAGAGGTGCCAGGGCGCCTTGGCGCTAAAGCTTATCCCGACGGCCAGCTTGTCGCCCGAGGGATAGATCGCGAAACCCGTCGGGGTGACCGAGACATTGGCGCCGGCCAGCCTGGACTCGAATGTCTTGCCGCCGAAGGTCGTGGTGAGAGCCTTTGCCAGCGTCTGGTAGTTGGCGCGAATCGGGAGCGAAAGCGACAGATGGCCGGGTTCGGCAGCTACCTTGACCAAGGCGGGCAAATAGCCGACGTCCGTGGGCGCGGTGGTCTCGGTCGAAACCTCGGTACGGGCCTTGAGAAGCAAGCCGAACCGGATGTTATCATTATCGATGGCCAGACCCGAGAAACCGAGCGATATCGGCACCAGGTGAACGCTGGCGGGCAGAGCATCGACACCTGGGATCGGCAGGGTGTGAACGCGCCAGACCTTTGCTAGCTCGTTGCGCAGATCGTCGCAATGAACCGACTGGCTCAGCGTGCTGGCGAGGCTGTTCAACTTGTCACGCAGTTTGCCTTCAACCTCACCTTTCACATCGACCCAGACACGCTCGACGATCTCGACGCGAGGGTTGTCGATCCATTCGATACCAGGCGAGACACTCATGACCGGGCAGCCATCGGCACCGAGGTCAAGCGAAGCGGTTGCGACGATGCGGAAGGCCGCGCGGAAGTTTTTCTTGTCCAGCTTGAGGCCACCCGCAAGATCTCCACGCAAGCCGCCGTTGCCGTTCACCTCAAGGGGCACCGCAACCGTGAGTGTGTTTCCGGTGCCCGAAATGGAGATCGGACCAGACACATGGGCGACACCCTCGTAGCGTGTGCCAGCGCAGGTCTTGCCCTTGATGACGCCCCAGCCGCCAAGGTTGAATTCGAGACAGGCGTCAGTGCCAAAGCCGCCGAAGGGAAATTCGGACGGAACGGTCTGGCTGACGGCGTCGCGGACCTTGGCAAGCGGGACGGTGACGTTGAGCGCCAGCGAGCTGTCGTGCTGCGGGACAGTCAGCGGCAAGGTATTGTGTATCGGTGCCTCAGTGAGGCGCAGATCGTGGGTCCGTTACCAATCGACGGCCACAGCGGCGACGCCAAACACAAGCGCAGCGGCAAGGCCAACAAGTGCGCGACGCACAGAAGATTTAGTGATCATGTCAGGCTCTCCAGAACAATGCCAGAACTTGAGGCAGTTGAGCGATCAGGTGATGTCAGTGCTTGGTTACGACCTCCAGCAGCCAAGGATCGCGCAGACGATACCGCTACCAGGAATCCCGAAGAGGATTCCGCCGAGGTCGCTGTGGCGTTCGGTCCGCAAGCGAAAGTCACGGTTGGCGTTGAAGTCGTCGATGTTGCAGTTGGGGTGGTGAGTGCCTGTGACGACGCGCAGATACTCCTGCCCGGGATCGATCTCCCCGGTATTCCATTCCTCTATCAAAGTCTCGCGCTCGCACGATACTCGGAATTTGTACGTCGTTGCGTTCCCCAGGCTGGGTGCCAGGGCAGCGGCCAGCACAATCACCGGCAACAGGGCATGTTTGACTTTGGTCATGACTTACTCCGTTGGATCTGCGCAACCACAATGGCCACGCTCGTTCAACGGAGCCGTTTGAGCAAAAGATCTGTTAGCTGAACATCCCCTTGTGTGGTGGCCATATCCGAAGTGGCCACCACACCAAGGGGGCCACTGACAGAGTGGGTTCCAGAGGCACAACAGTATTGGTACCTTATTGCGACGCAGCTGAGCCAATTGGGAGGCTGGGAATGATTTTGGAGCCAGGCGAAGACGAGTTGCCTCGTGAAGAGGCGGAGAAGGTCTTTTCAAAACAGCGGGAGTGGGGCGAACTGAAAAAGACAAAGGCAACGCTCAAGCAGTGCGCGGACGCGACGCGGTCGTGGCTTTGGAGTAACGGATCGAACCCTGAGCCCAGCGACAAAGACGTGGAGGTGGCATGGTGGCCGCTTAAACGACCAGTGACAAAGGACCCAGTCTTGTTGGAAACGCGTCGCGTGCTGCTTAGATCGCTGGCCTATGATTACGGCATGACAAGATTCTTGACCGGCTTGGTTGAATGCGGAGCTTTGCCGAAGATTCACCCCGAACGTTTGGACGAAGTCCTGCTGGCGTCCAGCTATTTCGGATTGCACCAAGTCATAGCATTCTCTCAGCTCAAGATGCTGATGCCGAATGAATACGAAGTGCTACGTGAACAGAAGAAAGTTAACCTTGCCGAGACAGCACGGCTCTTTGGTATCGAAGGCGAGAACCGTGGCACGCACTTTCGCCTGAAAAAGCTTATGCGCTTTGCCAATCTTGGTTTGTTGTCTGTCGTTCCCGGAACAGGCCAAGAACTCGAAATTGAGATTGGGCCAACCGGTCGCGAGTTTTTCGCGTCTGTGTTTGTGCCCACACTGGACCACATGTCACTCTTCGAGCAATGAAGGGGGACTGTGGTTGTTTGCCAACTGCAACAACAACAGGAGACTGACAATGACAGTAGGACCAGGCGGCGGCGTCGTTTGCGAACGCTCCAACTGACCGCAGCGGAACTCCTCGCGCGTTGCGGGGAGTTCTCTTTGGTAATTTTGATCCAACAAAAGCCGACGCTGTTCTGAAGGCCTTCGACAACGAGGTGCGGCTTCGCGAGCGGCCCAACAATATCTCGTACCCCAGTCCCAGATAGCGCCTGTGTTTGGCAGGAGACCCCAAGACGTAAGAGCCGAATTCCGAGTATTGGCACGTGAATGACTTTGTTCAACTCGCCAGAGGTCGGACCGTTTGGGTCATCCAGAGACAGGGGACCGACAAGCGCAAAGACCTTGTTGGGTGCTTCGAGCCCCAGTCAACTGACATCAGGCGCACCGAGCACGGTCGGTCCTCTCGCCTACCGCTTGCGATTGCGCTTAGAGATCTCTGCAAGCTTCTCCGCCACGTCCTCCAACGCCTGCTGCCCCTCCTCGCTCAACCGTGCCCGCCCCTTCTCCAACTTGTCCCGCCAGCGCTCGCCAGTGTCCCAGGCCGTCTGCCAAGCCTCAGCAAGCTCAATCGGCCGCCTCTTGGCCAGCGCCTGGATGAGCGTGTCGGCCTGCGCCGTATCCTTGTCGGATTTGGCCGTGTCGCGGCGCTCGACGGCGACGATCACTTTGTGGACGGCGAAGCGCTCTGCCCTCGGCACCACAACCGGGACGCCGCCGCCTTGCAACAACACGGAGCGCTCGGTTTGGTGGATGAGAAAATCCAGATGCCGCCGCGGTTCGGCGCCGGCACCGCTGAGCGCCTTCATCTTGGCCGGCTTGCCTTGGTGGTCGTCGCTGCCCCGGTTGGGGGTGAGAAAGTCGACGCGGTAGGCGGCGCTGTTGCGGTATTGCGTCGAGACGAAGGGATCGCCCAGGTGGGGCACGGCCCGGAAGCTGTCATCGACGCTCTTGAGGATTTCGAGCGGCGGCTTCATCGCGTCGCCGACATTTTGGGACACGCCCCAGAATTGCGCGAAATCGGCGTCCTGGGTCATGAGTTGGCGCGCGCCGAGACGGACGCCGAGGATGCCGGCATAGGCCTGGTAGGCGAGCGTGCCGACGAGCACGCCGCGCAGGCGGAAAAAGCCGGCGCGGCCCATGGCCTCGATGACCGCGCCGGACAGGCGATCAGGCACGGGCAGCCCGGCGGCCACCAGTGATCGCACGAGTTCGCGGCGTCCCTTGAAGTCCGATTTGATCTGGGCGAAGCGGTTGACGCGCTCGGTGATGGACGGATCGGTGACGGGACCGACGTAGCGGCTTTTGACGGCCGCGCCCTCGCGCCACTGGAATTGCCAATAGAAGCGGTCCTTGGATTTCTTGCGCCGGAAGGTGCCGCGCTCGGGGAACTGCTCGTCGAAGTCGGCATCCAGCGTGCGTTGCAGCAGCTCGGCGAAGGTGGTCTGGGTGGCGAGGTCGATCGGCTGCACGGTGTTGTCCTACTTTTCTGCATTGTAGGATGCGCGGGCGTGATTGTCCAGTTGTCCTACATTCTTCGATTGTAGGATTTCACCCGCACGAGCTGAACCTGCCGGGAGGCAGAGTGCCAAAAAGCCGCCACAATGGGTTCCTTGCAGTTCCTGGCAGTTCCCGCGTTTACCCGCGATTGATCCTTGAACATTTTATCGAGTGGGGCCGACACTGGGCCATGCCCCAAAAGCAGACCGAGGCCCCGGCAGATGATAGCAGACCCAACTCCTAACGACTCCGACGAACCGAGTTCGAATTGCGAACTTCGCGTGGCGAACGACCCTGGCGAAGCCGCGACCGTCAGGGTTCATCGCCAAATCCTCACCATCGCGCGCGCGATTGGCAGGCAGATGGCGCGCGAGCACTTGAATTCTCTGCTGCCTGCCAACGACAACGATCCGGAGGATCAGCCATGACAACGGCCACATCCTCGGCGAAACTGTTTCCGCAGTTGCCTGCCCGATCCAGTCGGGTTCAACAGTGCCAAAACCAAAGGAGCACGCCATGACCCGTGTCGCCCTTTACGCCCGCTACTCGTCCGACAGCCAGCGCGACGCCTCCATCGAGGACCAGTTGAAAGTCTGCCGGATTCATGCTGCACGGCAGGAATGGACCGTGGTTGGAGCTTACCAGGATCGCGCCATTTCCGGTGCGTCACTGGTCCGCCCCAGCATCCAGTCTCTGCTGGCCGATGCCCTGCGCGGGAAGTTCGATATCGTCATTGCCGAAGCGCTCGACCGGTTGAGCCGCGACCAGGAAGACGTGGCCGGCGTCTTCAAGCGGCTGGCCTTCGCTGACGTGAAGATCATCACCCTGTCCGAGGGCGAGATTTCGCATCTGCATGTCGGCCTCAAAGGCACGATGAACACGCTGTTCCTGAAGGACCTTGCCGACAAGACGCGTCGGGGTCTGCGAGGCCGGGTGGAGGCCGGCAAATCCGGCGGCGGCCTTTGCTACGGCTACGAAGTCGTCAAGAGCATGGATGCGGCTGGCGAGCCGATTTATGGCGAGCGCCGCATCAAACCCGAGGAAGCCGACATCGTCCGGCGCATCTTCCACGAATTCGCCATTGGCCATCCGCCGCGCCGCATTGCGGTGAAGCTGAACAGCGAAGGCGTCCCCGGTCCGCTCGGCCGAGCCTGGGGCGACACGACCATCCGTGGGCACGTCATTCGCGGCACCGGCATTCTCAATAACGAACTCTATATCGGCCGGTTGATCTGGAACCGGCAGCGCTACGTCAAAGACCCGGAAACAGGCAAACGGGTCTCGCGCCGGAACGCCGAAGCGGACTGGATCGTCACTGCCGTTCCTGACTTGCGCATCGTCGACGATGCCCTTTGGCAGCAAGTTCGGGTTCGACAGGCGGAGTTATCAAAGATCTTCGCCGCTTCAATTGTCGCCACGAAAGAGTCAAACGCCAAGCGTTCCCATACCGCACGGCGGCCATCGTTCCTCCTGTCGGGGCTACTCACATGTGGGGTCTGCCAGGGCGTTTACGGGATCATGGTCGGCGACCGGTACGGCTGTCTCAATCACCATCGCCGGGGCACCTGCGACAACAACCGGACCATCCGCCGGCCCATGATCGAGCAACGGGTGCTGTCGGGACTAACCGAAAGGCTCGTTTCGTCCGAGGCCGTCGCGACGGCCGTGCGCGCCTACCACGACGAACTCAATCGCCTGAAGCAGGCGCGGCGGGCGCAAAACAGCTTCGACCGGCAGGCGCTCGCCAAGGTCGAGCGCGCCATTGCCAGCGTGATCGACGCCATCGAGGCCGGACTCTACCAGCCGTCCATGAAGGCCCGCATGGCCGAACTTGAGCAGCAGAAGGCTGAGATCGTCGCGCGCCTGGAAGCGGTCGGGCCGGTGCTGCCGGACGTCAATCCGAACATTGCTGAAATCTACCGCCGCAAGGTGGCCTGCCTGACCGACGGAAAAGTTGACCTCGAAACAAACATGGAGGCCGCCATGGCCATTCGATCCCTGATCGGTGACGTTGTCTTGAACCCTGGAGAAAAGCGCGGCGAAGTGCACGCCACATTACGCGGCGAGCTGATGGCAATCCTCGATTTTGCCGCCGGGCGGAACACGCCCGGAACATTGCCGTCGCGCGCTATAACAGGAGTGGGTGGAAGCCCCCGCAACCACTTTTGTCATAGTTTACTGACCGTCGCGATTTGGCGCGCCTGGAGGAATCAGGCCACAGAAGCTCTTGAAGCCCGCCTCTCGACGGCGGCATTCGAATTGCTGTCATCGCTGGCATTTCGCGCCCATCGGACCGCGGCAATCCGCAAGCGCCCTGACCAAGCGCCCGCACTACCTGGGCCGTTGCACGGCTCTGACTTTGCCGCTGCTGCCGCCGCCACAGTAGAACAGATCGCTGCCATTGGCCTCGAGCCCCGACACGGTGATGCCGGGCGGCAAGTCGAGTTGATCAAGC
>Ga0209069_10001643_pt1 | contig 11452 bp, 17 predicted proteins | sample Str013_2_FD_187202 | JGI IMG/M metagenome (GOLD analysis project Ga0209069, IMG submission 187202) | Freshwater sediment microbial communities in response to fracking from Pennsylvania, USA - Straight Creek_MetaG_SC_2013 (SPAdes) (version 2) | ecosystem: Environmental > Aquatic > Freshwater >...
GAGCGGAACAACGGCGTATGCGTGGTACTGGCGTCGTTTGAGGACGTGCAGATCAGGCTTCGATACGGGCGATTTGCCGCACTAAATTCAGGATGATTCGCTGGAGAGCGGGCTGCTTGATCCGCACGAATGCCTTGTTGAGCGCCAATCCGTCAGGGCTTTCGAAAAACGCAATCACGTCGTTTGGAGTTGATGCCTCTCCCGTTGCCAACGGCCACCCGCGCGAGGCCGGCAGGCCCTCGAAAAAGAATTCCACGGGCACCTGCAGGATTTTAGCAATCTGCTCCAACGTACGAGCCCCGATCCTGCTGATACCTCTCTCGTATTCCTGCGCTTGCTGAATCCTCAGTTGCAGGGCGTCTGAGAGTTCCGTTATGCTCATGTCGAGCGTAATCCGGCGCATGCGCACACGAGCGCCGATGTGCTTGTGGACGGATTGCTGTGCACGCTTGGCCATCATGAAGTCCCAAAACCAAAGACCAATAATTCCAAACTCGAATATACACGCGCGTATGAATATACCATTCAGGGAAACTGGCAGTTGGATCTAACTTCGCGGTCAAGGTTATTCGTTATGGTTACGCACAGGCGTGGAGGCTCGACATACCGTTCAAGCAAATCGTAGCCGACCTCGACTTGCCGCGTGATCGGGCGGCCGTGGTGTTGCTGCTCGCGGTGACCAGCACCTCAGTGAAGGCGGCCAAATGATTGCCCATCCCCGGAAGACAACGCACAGGTGAGAAGTTGCGCGGGTTTACCGGGCTCGCAAATGTACTGGACCCGTAGGACCGGCTCGGCTCTTTGATCAAGGCCTAGTCGATACTCGCCCACAATGGTTTGGCCGGTTTCTGCGGCTTGCTTTTCGCTGCGACCAAGTTTCCTGTAGAACTCCTCTATAATTAAGGTTTGGAACTCCTCCAACGAGTTGATGAGAATGTCGTCATTGCGCCCTTGCGCCATTGGACACGCCTCCGCCGAAGATCGTAGTGGAGTAAGTCAATTTGGATTGAACACAGTAGCGTGAGGACTTAGGAAAACTCTCGGAAAGGCTTGATCAAACAGCAGCGGCGTCGAATCAAAAGTTGCTCGTGAATCCAACAGCGGTATTGTTTGTTGCGCGCAGCAACGGCGCGCCGAATGTTTGTTGTTGTGCGTTGCAAAATCGCACAAGAAGAAAGCAAACCGCAACCGCGCGGCATAGCTGCCCCGAGCCGTGCGCAGAACTCCGATCAGGAATCGTGATGCTTGTGTTTAGATAGACGGGGTACGATCGGAGCCGCCTTTCCCCCTCACGCGAAAGGCAGCGGTCCCGATCGTTACCCCCGTCCCCCGACGACCCAAACGGTCGGGACCGCACTTTCCCCCCACACATGCGGCGAAGCTCATATCGTGCAAAAGGCCTTTTTGAGTCGGAATTTTGGTAAATACGAGAATGTTGAGTGATGTTGTAATTTAGACACTAGCTTCGTTTCACAATGCTGAATACGCGGATCCGACCAGAGTGTCGCTGATGGGTCAGGCGGGGTGGTGCCGACCGCGTCCGCCGACGGTCCGCTTCTACTTCAATGGCAGGCATCATGCAGCATTCTCTCGAACAGCGGCCGTCGATCGGGCCTAAAGGAATGCTTCCCCTTAACTCCTACACCCCGCCGCGACGGATGTCCGAACCTGCCAAAATCGAAGGACCTGTTTGGCGGTTGAAACACTTAACTTCTCGAATCGCGCGCGGGACTCAATCGCGACTGTTTCCCGAAGTCCGGTCCCGCGGAGCGACAAAATCGCGCAGGCTGTCGGCCAATCGAGCCCAATCCCCTTGCAAAGGAGCAGGACGCCGCCGTCATCGTCGTTCATCATTATCTTCTCGACCGCGCCCAGGTTCAACTCGCTGAGGACCGCGAGGCTGACAATCGTCTCCTCGAATTTCGCCTGCACGGCAAATTCCAAGAGTTTTGATCGCAGAATCGTCGGATCCTCCCACATCGAATACACGATATTTTGCGCCGTCGAATAGTTTCGCTCAGAAGTCCCGGCTGCACGCTCGATATCGAAAGCGATTTGGGCGAGCTCCCGTTTGATCTTTGCATGCGCGCGCGGATCGGAGATTGACGTCAATCTACGTCGGACCGTATCGGTCGCTCGCGAGACGAGCTGTTGGAAGTGCAGAGGTGCCATCTCGGATCGGATCGATACCACTTCGGCGAGCCCCACTTCCGTTTCGGCGCGCGCGACGAGATTCGAAAAGCCAGTCTCGGAAAAGCGAGCGCCTGCGTTCGACGCAACGATCCTCGCAACATCCTCATTCCCCTTCACGACTAGAACGTCGGTCACGGCCTCTTCGATCTCGGAACGGCTCCCGATCGCGGCGAGATGCGCCTGGCTCTTGGTGTTTGCGATCTCCACAAGGTCGATCGTGCTGAGACGTTTTGACTGGCGCAACAACGGCTCCGAGACGGAAATCTCGTCGTGGCGGGCGAGCCGCTGAACGGCGCGAAGCGGGGCCATGTCGATGGGCGCCAGCTGAGCGCTCAGCTTCGCAAGCGCCTGCGTCTCCACATACTCGATCAATAGACTGAGAGTATGATCGAAGAGCTCGATGTTTTCCTCGGAATAGGTGGCAGCTCCGTCCAGGTAAAGGTCCGTTACGGAGCGCAGCATCTGGAGAAGCTGCGAACGCGAGCTACTCTGGAGCGAGCGCTCAAGCTGGTCGAGCACTTCCCGAACGGCGGACATGAGCGTTGCTCATTCTATGAACGACACACCGATTTGACACTCGGAGCGCCACATGACACAGCAATAATATCGCTCCTGCCTATTTCGTTCGATCACGGGCACAGATTTGTCCGGGACAGCCCGCGTCGATGGCACCACGAGCCGCGCACCTTTTTCCGAGACATCCCAGATCACGCAGAGTTGGTCACGGCCGCGAGAGCGCCGAATTGAACCAGCATACTCGGCGCGGCGCCGCACTCTGCTTCGCCGCTCGAGATCCGGCAAGTCCGCCAGTTGAGTCATGGCAATGTCTTCCACAGCCGAACCTTTCAACAATAGATTTAACATATTAAGAAAATCGTAGCGAACGATTGTTCTTGCACGAGTATGTCGGGCATTCTGTTGAGTCGGATTGACGGATAGGTGCTCCGCGAGTGGCCGATTATGAGCTCAAATTCGTCGACAAGTGTCGTCTTGGTATCAGGCATCAGCATACTGCCGCCCAAGCTCGATCATGCACGGAGATCCACCGCGCAAATTTCCATTGCGGACCCCGACGCGAATATCGGTAACGTACTCATCTTTCCGTTGTTGCCGGCCCCATCGACAGTGTTTTCGACCTGACGTCGCCCGATGAACACTTCAATTTCGCTTATGGTCATCGGCGAACCGAACAGGAAGCCTTGCGCGTCATTGTAGCCCTCTTGGCGGACCCGCCGCAATTGTTCCACGGTCTCTACGCCCTCGGCCGTGGTGCCAATGCCAAGACTTACGGCAATTCCGGCTACCGCACGAACGATCGCGCTGCATTCGGGATTGTCAGGGAGTTCCTTGATCAGGGACCGATCGACCTTGATCCCGTCGAACCGAAACTTGCGCAGATAGCTAAGCGAGGAATAGCCAGCGCCGAAGTCGTCCATCACAATTCTAACCCCCGCGTCCCGCAACTGGTTGAGCGTTTGAAACGTCGATTCGCTGTCTGGCAAAATCACCGACTCGGTTATTTCCAATTCCAGGCGCTGCGCCGATAATTTTGAAGACTTCAGCGCTTCGACAACAGACTGAGCGAGATCGCCGCTCCTAAACTGAACCGGGGAAAGGTTGACCGCCAACTTCCAGTGCTTCGGCCATCTCGCCGTATCGGCACAAGCTCTCTGTAATAACCACTCACCGAGCGGCACGATCACCTCCGTGTCTTCAGCGAGCCCAATAAACTCATCCGGCATCACCAGTCCGCGCCCGGGGTGATTCCAGCGCAGGAGCGCTTCAAAGCCGCTTATTTCATTCGTCTGCAGACCGACAATCGGCTGATAGACGATCTCAAATTGCCGACGCGACAACGCCGATCGAAGATCGTCCTCAAGACTCATGCGCGCCTGCAAGCGAGCGTCCATCTCCGGCTCGAAGAAGCGGTACGTGCCTCGTCCGTCGGCCTTGGCGCAGGAAAGTGCCATATCTGCATTCTTCAACAGACGATCGGCGTCGTCCCCATCGTTCGGGGCGACGGCTACGCCGACGGTCCCGCTCAGCACCAGATTGTGGCCCTCGATCCGGTACGGCTGGCGGATGACTTCGAGCAGGCGTTTCGCGAGCGCAACCGCTTGTTCCTTGCTTGCGACGATCGGCTGAATGATCGCAAACTCGTCCGCTCCAAGACGCGAAACCGTATCGACCTTTCGAACGGCGCCACTCAGTCGTTTCGCCACCGCGCCCAGGAGGAGATCGCCGATTTGATGCCCTAGCGCATTGTTCACATTCTTGAAGCAATCCAAATCAATGCAATGGACCGCGATCAAATCACCTTCGGAGCTCTGTTTGAACTGCTCATATAGCCGCCTGCGAAAGAGGAATCGATTGGCGAGCCCGGTGACACTATCCTGGCGCGCCAACTCGACGCGTTCCTTGGCCATGGCGAGCAATATGAAGGCACTCGAGATTGTGACCAACACGGCCTCGGCGCTGATGACCGTCATCCATGCGCTGGAATCGGCGCCGTTGCCTATCGCCAGCGAAGAGAGGGGGTTCAGCGGAGTACGAAGCAAGAAGAGCGCACCTTGCGCAAAGAAGATGAAAACAGCCGGCCAGCGCGATATCAGCCACTCGGCACGGCCTCTCCATAGTTCATAGGCGGTGAGCCACATGAACGAGGCGATGATCGCGGCGCTCAGCACGGCGCGCAGACCCGCCGCTTGAGCAAATCCCGAAAACTGGCATGCAAACAGCCATACTGTGGCACCGGCGATAAGTGATCCCGGCCGGGGCTCACGGGCATCGAACGCCCGCATGCCGCTCCAAGTCACCGCGTATGAGCCGAACAGGATGGCGTCAGCAAGTCCAATCGAAACAAGATCCGAGACCGAGCCGTACATGCCGTAAAGTGCGATTGAGAACGCGCGCAGGAGATGCGCACATCCCCACCAAGCGACCGCCCGGGTTTCAGTGTTCTGGACCCATACGAATAGCAGCAACAGGCCGAGCATAGCCTCGATGTCGACGGTGAGGAGGAACAGCGTCTGGAGGTCGATGTACATGCACCGGCACTCGGAAATGTCGGGGCTACCGCATGCTTGATTTCGGTGGCTTCCGAATAGAAGCAGATCTGGGTCCGCTCGACCCGCTCATTATAAGAAGCTTGTTAAAACTCTTCTGAAATACATTTAAATCAATGACAGTAATTCTCCTATCGTCCATTAAGTTTAACACGCTATGAGATTGCATAAAGTGTTCGGCCGGTCAGAAACGCCTATGTTAAGAGGCTGAAAGCTTTACACAAAAATTAACTGTTATTGATCTATATTTCCACACTTTCTCTATCGAGCCACATCCTGGAAAATCCCCGTTGAGCCGAGCGCCGCGGTACCCAAGAACGCAATGGATCAGGTCGATACTCACCTCCACTCTCTGGGAATTTGAGAATGACGGCTGTCAAAGCTACCCCCCACCGAGATGAGCGCGACCAGGGGCTGCGGAAGCATGGTGCCAGTCCATTGAAACCGCAATTGGCAACTCACGACCGAACTTACGATTGTACAATCACGTATGCTCTGACTGCCATGCAGCAGATACATGCGCTGCAGGCTCCGGCAGACCCAGCAAGCTTTCACCTATGGTATGCGTATGCGACCAAAGCGTTTCCGGCAATCAACCAAACGATTAATGAAACGATTAGTCGCGATGGTTCGATCTCTGTAGACGCCCTTGATCATCTCTACAATCAATATTTGTCGACGGGCACAAGTGCGAACCGCGTTCAAAAAGTCGGAATAGATATTAACGATGAGGTCAACCGGGTCATCGACGTGATTGATGCCGCGATCGGCACTGGAGCGGACTATGCGGACCATCTGTCTGGTGCCAGTAAAAGGTTGGCTGATACAAAAGATCAAGAATCTCTTCGCGAGATTATCGGCATGCTTGTAAGCTCGACCCGCAAGGTTGAACAGCAGAACCGAACCCTGCAGCAGTCCCTAAAATCCTCGAAGGACGAAATTGACGCTCTTCAAAAGGAGTTGCTCGCGATTGGCGAGGAGAGCCATACCGACCCCCTCACATCACTTGGGAATCGCAAGCTTTTTACGCAACGGCTTGATCGCGCTATCAAGAACAGCGAAGAAAATGTGCACCGACCGCTTTCACTGCTGATGTGCGACATCGACTACTTCAAGAGGTTCAACGATACGTTCGGGCATGTCGTGGGCGATCAGATGCTGTGTCTCTTCGCATCGGTCATGAAGGCCTCTATCAGAAACCAGGATACCGCTGCACGTTATGGCGGAGAGGAGTTTGCGGTCGTTCTCCCTGACACGGCGCTCCGCCATGCGTCAGCGGTCGCAGAAAGCCTCCGCTCGGCAATCATTGAGCGAAAGATCGTAAAGCGTTCAACAGGCGAAAATTTGGGAAGGCTCACCGTTTCGATCGGGGTCGCGCAATTTCGCCGAGAGGATACTGCGCAAATGTTGATTGAGCGGGCCGATAGCTGCCTATATGCAGCCAAGAATGCGGGGCGTAATCGGGTGGTTTCGGAGGCGGACAATCCGGCGGTACAGTTGAATTTGTAATATGCGCCGAGGTTGCCTTCGCTATTCTAGAGGTCTCTTAATTTACCCCCGCTCGCGCGGCGGCAGATTTTCCAACACAATCCTCGCAGCACAACGCGAGGGGCTGCTCTAATTCGAGAAATCTGGAAGGCAAATGTCGAAACCTCTCTTCTTGTCCATTTCCCATTCCCTCGGGAAAGAAGATGCGGTGCGGCGCCTGAAATCCGGCCTCGGCAGTGTGCCGGCGACCTTTCACCACGTCCTAACCGTCCAGGAGGAGTCTCGACCGGCGATCATTTGCAGTTCCGAGTAAGCGCCCTCGGTCAGGTGGCAAGCGGTACCATCGATGTAACGGATGATCATGTTCGTTTGGCAGTTTCGTTACCTTGGTTGCTGGCACAGCTCGCGGAACAATTGCAACCCGCGATCAAAAATTAAGGCAAGCTGATGTTGGAGAAAAAGTGACTTTCTCCTGCTTGTTGCTCGGCAGGCAGGTGGCGATGCGGCGCGACTTGATAGATCGAATCGGAATTTGTGATGCAAGGATAAGTCCCCGCAAAAGGCGGTCATTTCTCAATCAGCTGGCCCGGGTTACGCAATATCATTTTTGGCGCGCCTTGGTAGAGAAATATTTCTCCTGTAACGCAAACGGATTTATCGCGCATCGAAATTTCGGGTACGCCGAATTTTGGTCGATCGGTGCCAAAGATAATCGCTGAGAAACTTTGATTGGGATACGGTATGCCAATGTCGAGGAACGTCGGAGCCATCGGGGCCTGTGCTGCATACGTGGTGGAGGCGATCACCCCACACACGGTAGCGGTTTCCCCAATGTGATTGGCGGCCTCTTCGGGAGTCAGGGAAGCCGCATAGGCCGCGATCGGGCAGATGATGATCGCCGCGAAAGTGAATACCTTTAAGGAGTGCATCCGCGACGCCTTGGATCGGAGCGACGAGCCTTGCTCGCCGGCATTTCCGCCGGCCTAGACGCTTTTTCATGATAACCCATGTGGGGTCAGAGCGGGCATCATTGATCGCCTACCTGCTCAGCAAAACGACCGCGGCGCAATGATTGTCGTGACGTTAGGCCCAAGATTAGGCCCGAAGCACACCTTCAAAAAAATAGGCCCCAAGCGTGTGGCGCCAGGGCCTGAGAGGGGGTGTGGTTGGCTGGCCAGCCTCCCACAACCGCAGATTAGCGTAGCGCCGGTATCGCAGCAATACCCTCAGGCGACTTAGGGAACCCGCTGGTGAGTCCGGCTCGGCGCGGGCAGGAAGTTCTGGCGGGATGCTAAACCCCAGGGACTCTATTCGAAGACCTCGACGAGCCGGTCAGCCCCGTTGCCTCCCTTGACAGCATGCAGTTCATGATAGGAGACAGCCAGGAGGACGGCGAATAAAGCCATCCAAAGCGCACTCCAGGTCAGCGCGTCGATGCGAGCGACAGGACCGACGATCTCGGGCGGGCCGAATGAAAGGATTGCGCGCACGAGCAAGCGCATCGTCGTCAGCAATCCCGCGCCGGCTACGATTGCGAGGAGCACGAGCACGAGCATTTTCCAACGATGACCTTTGGTCAGTGCCCGGCTTCGGCCGAAGCTGCGAAGCGGGCCATCGGTGCCTTTCCGATCGCCGCGAAAGCCCCCAACTGGCTACAAAATGTGTATTTCCTTGCCAGTCATCAGGACCGACAGCGTCGATCGGACCGCGCTCTGCGTCAGGTCGTCCTCCTCGGCGACAATGGCCACCGAGCCGGATGGGGGTCTGTCCCAGTCCCGTATCTGATGGAGGCGCAGTTGGCGCTTCCTGAAGCTTCTCTGACACCACTTGACTGAAGTCTGTGAGAGCTTGCTCTACCCTTGCACGATCAGGCAATTTTGGAAGGTCAAATGACTTACGCACTATTTTATCGGCACGTTCGAGTCCTCAGGTGTAACCTCGTCGTCCAGCGTTGTTCGTCGCCAAATTTATCGGACGCATTTTTATGATTGCTTCGCCAGCAGCGAAAGAAGGGCTAAGCCGAACATCGGGCGAAATCTGCCGGAAAACATCAGTTCTAGAAGATGAACGCGCTTGGCTTTCGGAGGCGTGCTCCTTCAGTTGCCGAAAAGGGGCCTCCGGCCCGGCGCCGCACGCTCACCCGGCTGAACAGCCGCACTCGGCGGGCTCTGCCGTACCTTCCGATCCGGCGGCTCTGGCTTTGCCTCCCCGGATTTGTCGATCACATTCGGCAGCATCTTGTCGTCCGTCATAGTACCTCCTGTTACCGGCCCGCTTGATCGTCTCTGGCAAGAGGGGCGTCGTTGGGTCGGCTTCAACTCACCACCAGAGGCCGATGATCGAGGGCCGGGACCAAAAGGGGCTTCTCCGAAGTCGGCTGACGGGCTTTTCGATCCAATTGAGCAATTCATGTCGCTTCAAATGGTTCCAAATATTTGACGGCGCGGGCACTTGCATTATTTCGTGTATGATCTAATTGGGACACCGTTTACCAAACGTATGGTTGGAGCGGCGCCGATCATGGCCTCTGCCAAAATGGTTTTCCGGATTTCGTCTCGAAGGGTTATCTACGCGGCAATTGTCGGGGACATTCTCATCGGAGCGACAAAGTTCGTTGCTGCCGCTTGGACCGGCAGTTCGGCCATGCTCAGTGAAGGCGTACACTCGATTGTTGATACTGGAAACGGCCTTCTGCTTCTCTATGGATTGCAACGAGCCGTGGCACGTCCCGATCGTGAACATCCTCTCGGATATGGTCGGGAAATCTATTTCTGGAGTTTCGTCGTCGCCGTTCTGCTCTTCGCGTTCGGAGCGGGTATCTCCCTATATCAGGGTATCATCCACGTTCTGAGTCCTGAACCAGTTCAGCATGTGGCAGTCAATTACGTGGTGCTTGGGCTTTCCGCACTCTTTGACGGAACTACATGGTGGCTCGCGTTGCAAAATTTCAAAGGGAAAATGCGCTATGTCGACCTCATGGAAGCGGTTCGCAATAGCAAGGATCCGCCTTCTTTCATGGTGCTGTTCGAGGACAGCGCAGCCCTAGTGGACTTCTTATTGCCTTCGCGGGCATCTATTTTTCGGTACGTTTGAATCTTCCTGTTTTGGACGGCGTCGGCTCAATCCTTATTGGCTTGGTTCTTGCGGTCACTGCGTCCTTGGTCGCAAAGGAAACCAAGAGCCTTCTCATTGGAGAACGTGCGGACCAGGGGATAATTGACTCCATCATGCAGCTCGCGGAGCAAATACCGGGGGTGGCCCACGCAAACGGTGTACTGACTGTGCATCTTGCGCCTCAACAGATAGTGACTGCGCTCAGCTTGGAATTTGCGGACGACCTGAGAACGCCTGAAATCAAGGCCAAGGTTATTGAGTTAGAGCAACGCGTGCGTGAACTGCATCCGGAAGTTGTTGCGCTTTTTGTGAAGCCGCAGAGTGTCACCGGGTTCAAGGAAACGAGTGGACGTCGCTTTGGCAGTCTCGAGGGTAAATCATGAATTGCGTCGCCCAGGGAGTTCCGTTCGTCAGTGACGGTGACCCTGTGACGCCCCGGTGGAGATTTCAATCAATCCCAATGTCGTTTGGCATGACTCGCAATGATACCGCGACCCCTGTTCCGTATGGAGGACGGGTTTACTGTACCGTCAGCCGATTAAGAACGTCCTGAACTTGCTGTAGCACCGTGGCAGTCGTTTCTGCATAGTAGCCGCTCACAACGTCATTGATGGCCTTCACTGTAGGATCAAGTGGATTCAGCCCAGCCGCCTTAAGACGAGCATGTAATTCTGCATCAATCTCCGATTTTTTGGACATCAGGCCTCTTCTTGGCCGGTGCCTTGATCATTGCTGGGCCGCGCCGTTTGTACGAAGATGGGGTCTGCATTCGGAACAATAAGTCATTCGTCGACATCTGCTAGTCTGCCCCAGGAATGCAAACGAGTAAGAATGCCAACCAGCCTGCTTGGCCGCATATCTTGCCGCCACTCCGATCTCGACTTTGGCAATGAATTGCGCACAGGCACGTCCCGCCCTAGAACCCCGCTCCGCCTTCGGTCGCGCCTTCTTTTGCAGCGTCGGCTCCTGGCGGTTTCGGCCGGTGCACCCCAAGATTGACCTGCACGTCGTGCCGGCAATCGACCGTCACGGCCTCGGGATCGCGTTTGCCCTTCATGCCCTCGACGAGCGCCGCCTTGCGGGCGATACATGTTTTCCAAGTCGGCATGGAATAGACGAGCGTATTAGTCGAGCCCGCATCCGTGAGCACGACGATGAGCGCGATTGTATAGATCATGATCATGCCCCGTCATCCCTACTGCGGCCTAGTCGGTAGCCCGTCTTTCGCCCTTTCTTCTGTTTGGAGCCCCAAAAGTTGCTGGCGGCGCGCCTCGTCCGTCACTTCATCAATAAGCCTCTGAAACCGCAGAAGATTTCGCTCATGCACAAACTTGTAAATGTTGTACATTTTGGCCGCTTTCTACTTCCCTGACATATTAGAACTGCGGCCGTGGCCAATAGTTGCAAATTAGGACACCGGGCTCCGAATAAAAGAAACAGCACGTGACCATGAGATCGAAATCAGACCATTGTCCGCGCTGAGCAATATCCAGATGAGCGGCTCGGATCCTGTGATTGCGAGTTTCGGATGACACGGGGCCGGGGGCGACGCCGCGGCAAGATCGAGGTGCCGGCGGGTCGCGATCCCATGG